>JAAUYH010189975.1_pt1 | contig 26659 bp, 28 predicted proteins | sample 7278061 | NCBI WGS metagenome assembly JAAUYH01 (sample SAMN14350203, study PRJNA611818) | marine sediment metagenome | isolation source: surface marine sediment (0.6m) | place: French Polynesia: Moorea | collected 2018-08
TAAAACTGTTATGTTTGGTAATTTAAGTAAGTTAGTGAGATTAAAGTCCATTCGGAATATGGGATAAAACGTAGCTACCGCTACATTTTACCCCATATTGTTGAAAGAGCCATAATGAATGGGATATTTTTCTAATAAAAATTTTTCTTTGTCTCTGTCATAAAGGGTTTCAAAAGGAATATAGCGCAGTTTTCCTGTAGCAATAATGGCTAAATTTTGAGGAGAAATATTTTTAATTTCAGGTTCTATGGGACGAATTAAAATCTCATAAATTTGTTCACTAATGACAAACACATCCGACTTTTTATCACTTGAGAGTTGTTCACGATATTCAGTAATTAATTGATTAAATTCATCGGTGTTAATATCTTCAGTAATTACTTTTAATTGTTTAGAAGTGAGAATAAAAATAGCAATCTTATTAGATAAAATAACCGGTTGTATAATAACCGTATCTGAGGTAATATTTTCTCTTAAAATAGCAATATCTGTTAGAGTGATCAGTAGTCAGGGAACAGTGAGCAGTTACTAATTACAATTATTATGGATTATTAAACGTTTAATGGTTTATTTTCTTTATGATATCGAAATTCTTTTAACTAAAATGGTGGGTTACGACGGATTATTCTATTCTTGTTATAACACCTAGATTCTAGCCGTCTAACCCACCCTACTGAACTGTTTGAGCTAAAGTAGGGTAATAGGAATGTGAGCATCTTGCTCACTAGCTGCAAAAATAGCAAACAGGATGCTTGCACTACGTTTGATCTAAAATAAAAGTAATCCCCAAGGTAGCCACCTTGAAGACATCCGAAAAATAATTCTTTTAATAGTTTAACCCATGAATGAACCCGGTATCACCTATACCTTCGAGGAAGTCCTTAAACGCATTGAGAATAAACTAGATAAGCAATCAGAAGAAATAGCAAACCTCAAAACAGAAATAGGAACAATTAAGACAGAAATAGCAACAATAAAGGCTAAATTAGAAGCACAACAGCCATTTATTCAAAAAATTCCTGATTTAGCTGAAAAAGTAGGGGAATTAAAGAACTGGAGACAAATTCTCATCATCACTATTACTGCTACTGTTAGCGGTGTCATTGGTTGGTTTATTCGAGGAGGTAACCTAAAACCGTAAGAGACTGTTTATAAATAGAACCATTAGATGGTAAGGTGGGCAAGTCAAAGACTTATCTAAACTAACTTCATCCTTGGAAACCTTGCCCACCCTAGAAATCTTTTTAATCATCACCGTGATAGAAAATAAGATTAAATTAACCACTAAAAAATAAAAATGATCACAAAATTTTTTCTAAGTTTACTATGGATAGGATTCATTGTTTATGGGTTTTTATTAGCCCCTCCGGGTCAACCCGATACCATAGAATTAATCACCAATCTTTCAACAGGAAACTGGGATACTATTAACCCTTTAATTATTACAGTATTTAACAGTATTGGCCTAATTACGGTTATTTATGCTAATCTTTTATTGATCGATGGAAGAGAACAAAAAATAGTGGCTTGGCCGTTTGCGATCGCTTCTTTAGCCGTGGGAACATTTGCTATTCTTCCTTACCTAATTTTCCGAGAACCTAACCCTAAATTTAGTGGTGAAAAAAATCTCTTAATTAAACTCAGTGACTCCCGTTTACTTCATATTTTTATCACTATAACCCTTTTGATTTTTATCAGTTGGGGTGTTATTTCTGGTGATTTCTCAGACTTTATTTATGAATGGCAAACTCGACGGTTTATTAATGTGATGAGTTTGGATTTGTTGTGTCTCTGTTTCATTTTTCCTTTGATTATTAGGGATGATATGTTACGAAGAAATATTAAAAATGATATTTTATTTTGGACAATTAGTTTAATTCCTTTGTTTGGTACTTTAGTATATTTATGTTTTCGTCCTTCTTTGCCTGAAAATAAGTCATAAATTAAGCAGGGGTTAACATCGGCTAACCCCTAAGAAAATAGGTTCAGAAAAATTAATTAGAGTGACGACGACCTAAACCCGCACCTAATAAAAATAGTCCACCCATTGCCATTAAACCAACAGTCGTAGATGATTCGGGAACCGATACCCGAGTAATGGTTATACGGGCAACTCCATCGGGATAAAGCGTTCCATCGTTAAAATTGAGAGTGGCAAAATCGCTGGCAAAATTAGGAGGTTGATTGAGAAAGTTAGCAAAAGGAGCAGTAACGCTTCCCACATCCCCATTTTCAGGATCTCCTTGTTGGGGTCCAGTTTGTCCAGTACCGAGTCCTGGATATAAGAGGTTTCCTGCTGAGGTATCAAAATCATTAATTTCTGTTCCTGCATCGTTGACAGTTCCAGAAAGTCCCACCTCGAAGGAGATAGACGAAACATCTCCAGATAGCAAAGACAGTAAATCCCGAGCAAAGGGGTTACCATTGGCAATAAAGTAATCATTACTGGGCAAAATCATCGAAGCATAAGAAAAATAGCGATTGGTATCATCTTCATCGACGATCTCAAACATTCCTGAGACTTTATTTCCGGGTGTAATGGGACCACCCCCTAGGGTTCCGTCTACCCGTACTCCCATTTGGGTTGAGGGTACGGTTTCGCTTTCGTTATTGCTATTGATATAGGTGAGATTGTCATTAAAATCTTCGGTAATTTGTGCGGTATTACCATCTTCTGCTAACAATTCTAAGCCAAATTGGGCAGACGCACCAGGGTTGTAACTATCGAAACTACCGTCATGAAACCCTACCCAAACGGGGGTAATAGACACCCCACCAATGGGACTGATATTTTCAACGTCTACTCTGACGAAGCTATGGGCCTGAGTGACGGATGCAGTGGCTGCGACAGAGGTGAGAGTCAATAGAGTTGTAAAGAGTGCTTTGTGCTTCAAGAAACAATTCATAATAATACCAACCAATTGAATATGGATAGTTTGATTTTGCTAACTAAGTGTAAAAACGGTAAATGAGAATTTCCTGAATCCTTATACAATTTTTAGTTTATTTCAAGTTAAGGTATGTTTAAGTTAGTTTTGTTTAATTATCTCTATGTTAGAAGCAAAATCTATTAAGTTTAATTGTATTATTTTGTCCTCTCAACCGGAAAAATTTACCAAAAAAGTAGGGGTTTAAAGCCCCGCCGTTTACGGCTCACTTCAGGGAGTGGAGTATGTCAAATAGGATGAGAATGTTGGAATAGAATCAAGCCCCCGTTATGGGCAAATACCCAACAGCGTTAACGGAGGATAAACGCCAGTGAGGACTCCCAACGCCGGGCTTTCGCTACGGCGTTGGCTTCTCAAAATCTAGATAGAGAGAACTTCCTGAGAGATAAGATGAGTATTAGAATTAACTATTATCGACTTACCTTGACGGCGTTTTATAGTGGGGAACTCGTCCACCCCCACTCGTTCTATAAAGAATTGTGCAAAAGCAGCATCCAGCCAAGATTTATTGACAGTGATTACGACGACGGAAACCACCGAAGAAGACTAATCCGGCGATCGCCATTAAACCAACAGTGGTGGATGATTCAGGAACAGACTCGGGATCTTGGCCAACGGGAGGTTCTTCAACAACACTAATGGTGACACGAGCGATACCATCAGGATAAAGTGTCTGGTCATTGAAGTTTAGACTAGCAAACTCCGTCTCAAAATTAGCGGGTGTATTGAGGAAATTACCATAAGGATCGCTAACATTGAGATTAACTCCACCTTCATCAGCCCCCACACCGGCTGTAGGTTGTCCTCCAGGAAGGCCGAATAACCCATTACCAGCAGAAGTTGCAAAATCATTGATTTCTGTTCCAGCATCGTTAACGAGTCCAGCCAATCCGATCTCAAAGGAAATTTCGGTTTCTGCCCCTGTAAATAAACTGGTTAAACTATGAGCTAAAGGATTACCATTAGCAACATAATAATCATTGGAGGGAAGAATCATCGAGGCATAAGAGAAGTAACGATTAGAATCATCGGGGGTTACTTCAAAGATGCTCATAGCAGAGTTTCCTGCCTCAATAGGACCTCCTCCAATCGCACCATCAACGCGAGTTCCCACTTGAGTAGACAGAACAGTTGCACTAACCGGGGTTCCGGAACTGGTATCAATATAGGTTAGATTATTAAGGAAGTCCTGGGAGATGAGAGAGGTATCACCATCTTCAGCAATTCGCTCTAATCCTGGCTCAGCAGGGAGTGTTCCGTTGTAACTATCAAAGCTACCGTCATGAAATCCCACCCAAACAGGGGTCACAGCAACACCACCATCTGGCCCGATGTTGTCTACTTGTACTCTTAAAGTCAAGGCTTGGGCCGCTGATGCTGTGGTAACAACGGAACCAACTGTTAATACTGTTAACAGTGTTTTGGTATTTTTGAATAAGTTAATCATGGCAGAATTCACAATTTAGTCGACAATCTTTTAATCAAGTTAGTGAGACTATCTGAGAATTCCCTGAGAAAAAAACAAAGTTTTTCTCAGCAAAGTTTTATATTATTTTTACATTTTTTACCCAATTTCTTAAGGTTTCTACTAAATTAGTTAGATCAATTTCTTGAGATTCTTTGCTTTTTCTAGTCACGACTTCCACTTGACCGGATTTCAGCGATCGCCCGGTTACCACACGGTAAGGAATGCCGATTAAATCAGCATCTTTAAATTTAACCCCTGCCCGTTCGTCGCGATCGTCTAGCATGGTTTCTACACCCATTTTATTCAATTCGTTGTAGAGATTTTGGGCGACTTCCATTTGATTTTTATCGTTAATATTTGGCACAATAATAATCACATGATAAGGGGCGATCGCAACGGGCCAAATAATGCCATCTTTATCATAAGATTGTTCGACAGCAGCTTGTGCTAAACGAGAAACTCCCACCCCATAACATCCCATTACAATTGGTTGTTCTTCCCCATTTTCATCGGTAAACGTTGCGCCCATTGCTTGGGAATATTTAGTCCCTAATTGGAAGATATGACCCACTTCAATTCCTCTAGCACTGGCTAGGGTTTGACTCGTATCATGAACAGCGCGATCGCCTACCATTGCTGTTCTAATATCACATACGAGTTGAGGTAATTGAAACTCTTTACCCCAGTTTCCTCCTATTACATGATAGTTAGTTTCATCGGCTCCTGTGACGAAGTTCTCTAGGTCAACGGCGGTTTGATCGACAATTCTTAAAAACTTGGTTTCAATGTATTCTCCAGCAGCAATATAATCATCTTCTAAACTAGGAGAAATATAACCCATAGGTAACGGTTTAGTTGTCCATTTTTTCTGAGCATTTTCATCAGGAATGGTTAATGCTAATAACGTATTTCCTTGATATTGTGGGGCAAGTTTCACTAACTCATTTGTTAATTTTACTTCGTTAACTTCTTGATCTCCTCGAATACTGACTAAAACCAAGACGGTTTTTCCGTTATCATAAACGGCTTCATAAAGAACATTTTTAACGATGTTACTAGGGGAACATTGTAAAAACTGACATAATTTTTCGATGGTATTACAATCGGGGGTTTCTTTTTTTTCGTAGCTTGTAAAAGGGGATTTTTCTACATCTTTAGGAAGAGAAACGGCTTTTTCTACATTAGCTGCATAGTTACCATCTTCTGTATATAAAACTTCGTCTTCTCCTGCTTCTGCTAGGATCATAAATTCTTGAGACGCTGACCCGCCAATGGCTCCAGAATCGGCTTCTACGGCTCTATAAGCTAACCCACAACGACTGATAATATTGCGGTAAGCTTGATCCATTGCATCATAACTTTTTTGTAAACTGGCTTCATCTTCATTGAAAGAATACGCATCTTTCATGATAAATTCTCTTCCTCGCATTAAGCCGAAACGAGGGCGAATTTCATCCCTAAATTTTGTTTGAATCTGATACAAATTAACGGGTAATTGTCGATAGGAACGGATCATATCTTTGGCCACCGTTGTAATCACTTCTTCATGGGTTGGCCCTAACCCTAATTCCCTTTCCTGTCTATCTATCAAGGAAAACATAATTCCTTCTGCTTTGGTATACGTTTCCCATCGTCCCGACTCTTTCCACAACTCCGAAGGTTGCAACTGGGGTAAAAGACATTCTTCGGCCCCGGCTGCGTTCATTTCTTCCCGTACTATCTGCGAAACCTTCTGTAATACACGCCACATCAAGGGTAAATAGGCATAAATACCGCTACCAATTCGACGAATATAACCCGCGCGGACTAGCAGTTTATGACTAGGTATTTCTGCTTCGGCGGGATCTTCCCGTAGGGTGACAAAAAGCATCTGAGACAGTCGCATTCAGGGGTTCCTCCCAATTACCAGATAGCTATTATCGCATTTTTTCGGTGTTTCTACCAGGTTGTTAAGAATTATATCGTAACGGTTATTAATTATTCAGTAAAAACTCAGATGTTATTTAAAGATTATGTTAAATAAATTGATAGTTATATGAAGATTTTACAAAGTAAATTTTTCAAAAAAAATATTAGACAACTTAATCTAATTTGCGTATAATTATGTAAAGTATGAAACAGTTCAAAAATCAAAACCCGTATTTTCTTGCTTATTGAAATATTTCCAAATCTTGTTACCAGTGAGGGGTTAACTCATCACTGACAATCATTATCTTTTTGACTTTCTTTTGAGGATTAAATCATGACTTACTCCGTCGAAAAACCAGCTAAAATTCATATTAATATTATGGAATTATTGGTGATAGAAGAAATTGAAAAACAACTGCAATTCTATTCTAAAAAAAAGAGAGATTACATCAATCAAGTTGAAGTTGCTACTTATGCGCTTAACCGTTTACCCGCCCTTTATGCGTCGACTTATATAGGAAAAGAGCATCAAAAACGTCTAGGACAGCAAAAATATAAATCACAAATTATCTTAGCTGTTCGTCGAGCCTTAGCTGCGGTTGAAAGAGATCCTTTACGAAAATCAGTCCCGCTAGTTTCGGAAAATCAAGCTCAGTACGAATTGGCAAAAATTGCGTTAAAAAAATTAGAGCAATTGTTTAAAAAGCAAGGAATTATTCCCAATAATCAAAAGCTGTCTTGGAACAACTTGCAGAAAATAATTTATCCCTTAATAACCAAAGTAAAATCCCAAAATATTAAAAGACATGAAAAAGAATTTGGAACATTAACTCATGTTTCTAATCAGTTGGCGACTGAGCAATACAAAGTAGCTAGAGCATCGAAATTGAAACAATAAAAAGAAAACACAAGTTGAACTGGCAGGGTGAGAGAAATAAATTTTTAAAATATATCTTATCCTTGCCAATTAACTATAAAATGGATAATTCTCAAGATTTTTTTAAGTTTAAAGTCTTAATCAAAATGTTAAACTCAAGACTAGAGACAATAAGAAAACCTCAAGAGAATCAAATAACTAAGTGTTACGCTTAATCATAAGTTTCATCCCTGTCATAGAACCCTTAATTATTCCCCTGTGTTTAATAACAACTTGGGTGTTTATTTTAATGTTAGTAAGTAGTATTATTGGTGTGATCTTTGATGTTATCAAAAGAGCAAAAAAGATGCACCAAATTCCTTGTAGTGAATGCCAATACTTTACTAATGATTATCGTTTAAAATGTCCAGTTAATCCGTTTCAAGCTACTACAGAAGCTGCTATTAATTGTCAAGATTATCATCAGCGAGTAAATTAAATATGAAAATTGGAATTATCGGCTTAGGATTAATTGGCGGTTCCCTAGGACTTGACTTACGAAATTGTGGACATATTGTTTATGGTGTTTCTCGTAAAGAAACCACTTGTCAAAAAGCGATAGAAAAAGGAGTCGTTGATGATGCAAGTATTAACATTAATTTTCTATCAACTGTAGATATAATTTTTATTTGTACTCCCATCGGTTTAATTTCTCAAACCTTACAACAGTTAACTTCTTATTTAAAACCAGAGGTGATTATTACTGACGTGGGATCGGTTAAAACACCTATCGTTAGGGAATGTGAAATTTTATGGCATAATTTTGTCGGTGGTCATCCTATGGCTGGAACGGCAGAACAAGGAATAGAAGCGGCACAAACAAACTTATTTAAAAATGCCCCTTATGTCGTTACTCCTACTGAAAAAACCCCCAAACAAAGTATCAAAATTTTAGAAGACCTAGCCAAATCCTTAGGCTCAAAAATTTATACTTGTTCCCCTGAAATCCACGATCAAGCAGTGGCTTGGATTTCCCATTTACCCGTCATGATAAGTGCTAGTTTAATTGCTGCTTGTGTAGCAGAAAAAGACAAAACTATCCTACAATTAGCCCAAAAATTAGCTAGTTCTGGATTTAAAGATACCAGTCGTGTTGGCGGTGGAAACCCCGAATTAGGGGTGATGATGGCTCAATATAATAAAACCGCTTTACTACAAGCTTTACGGGGTTATCGTCAGCAACTAGAGGAGATTACAGAATACATTAATAACGAACAATGGGATGCCTTAGAAAAATTACTGATGATCACACAAGAGAAGCGATCGCCCTTTATCTGACAACGAAACAATTCTTCGTTTTTCAGCAAAAATACTTAAGTAAGTATATAATCGAATCAATTTTAGATTAATTTTTAAAATCAATGAATAAGAATCAGAGTATTCACCCACTCCAGAAGGTTTTTGTTAATTTTAGCTTAATTCTGCTCGGAATTTCTGCTAATACGACCTTTTTCGTACTGATGATAACATTTCTCTTGGGAACCGTTATTTTAGGCTTTTTAAGTAGTCAACAGCCAAAGTTTCCCTTAAATATCAACAAAATCAACAAAGAACTAGAAAAAGTACCAACCTCTTCAGGGATCAATCCTAAGTAATAACCCTGTTCTCTGCGATACAATACCCATAGGGTTTTGCTGGTTGGTAATAACCCTATATGTAGTGTATAAGTCCCTGTTGAAGATGACAGATCATCCCCTCGGTGCCGTTGTTCAAGGTTCCCTTTCACAAGGGTTAGAAGTTCGTTTGCATTCTGATGTTTCCGTCGAACAAATGCGAGTGGGAAAATTTTTGGTGGTGCAAGGGGTGCGATCGCGGTTTTTCTGTTTACTGACGGATGTTTCTCTGGGAACGGCCAACCCCCGTATTTTAGCCAACCCTCCCAGTTTTCAAGATACCTTTATGCGGGATGTATTAGCCGGAAGTGCAACCTACGGTAATGTGGAACTTGCACCCATGTTAATGTTTACCCCCAAAGAAGAAGAAGATCATAACCCTTCTCAACCAGAGGATACTTCGTTAGGATCGTTTCAAGCGCAAACCAACGCCGATATCGAACTACTCCCCGTGAAAACCATTCCTACCCATTTTAGTCAGGTTTATGAAGCATCAGAAAGAGATTTTCGGGCGGTTTTTGGTTGGGAAGATGACCCCACACGGCGCAATTTTGCCATTGGTAAACCCTTAGATATGGATGTACCTATTTGTATTGATTTAGATCGCTTTGTTGAGCGCAGTAATGGGGTTTTTGGTAAGTCAGGAACCGGTAAATCTTTTTTAACTCGTTTGTTAATTTCTGGGATTATTCGTAAGCAAGCAGCCGTTAATTTAATGTTCGATATGCACTCAGAATATGGCTGGGAAGCGATGAAAGAAGGGAAAGAAGTTTCTACAGTGAAAGGGTTGCGTCAATTGTTTCCCGGACAGGTAGAAATTTATACCCTAGATCCGGAGTCTACTAAACGAAGAGGGGTAAGTGATGCCCAAGAATTGTATTTAAGTTACGATCAAATTGATATTGAGGATATTCGTTTAGTGGGTCATGAGTTGGGTATTTCTGAGGCAAGTTTAGATAATGCCAACATTTTAGAAGCGGAATATGGGAAGTCTTGGATCATGCAATTATTAAACATGACCAATGAAGATATTAAACTATTTTGTCAGGAAAAACAGGGTCATGCAGGGTCTATTATGTCCCTCCAAAGAAAGTTAATGCGGTTAGATAATTTGAAATATTTACGCACTGCTTGCCCTCATAATTATATTAATCAAGTGTTAGAATCTTTGGACGCAGGAAAGCACGTGGTGATTGAATTTGGTTCTCAATCAAATATGCTTTCTTATATGTTAGCAACGAATATGATTACCCGACGCATTCACGGGAGTTATGTGAAAAAAGCTGAGCGATTTCTACAAACAAAAAGTCCGGGCGATCGCCCCAGACAATTAGTGATTACCATTGAAGAAGCACACCGTTTTTTAGACTCTAAAATTGTTCATCAAACTATCTTTGGAACCATTGCTAGGGAGATGCGAAAATATTTTGTAACCCTTTTAATTGTGGATCAAAGACCATCAGGAATTGATAACGAAGTGATGTCTCAAGTAGGGACGAGAATCACTTGTTTACTAAACGATGAAAAAGATATTGATGCCATTTTTACAGGCGTTTCAGGGGGACAAAATTTAAGATCAGTATTAGCAAAATTAGATTCTAAACAACAAGCTTTAATTTTAGGTCATGCGGTTCCCATGCCTGTTGTTATTAGAACTCGTGCCTATGATCAACAATTCTATGCAGAAATTGGAGAAACAGATTGGTCACAATTACCTGATGAAGATGTGTTTGCTGCGGCCGAAACTGCTAGGGCTGAACTAGGATTTTAACCTAAATTAACCTATTGGCTGGTAACGCATTTAATTGTGTTAAATCTTTTAAAAAATGATGACGTAACGCTACTATAATCTTGTTCCCTCGAATTGAGATGACTTTGTAATACGTAACATTGATTCGAGATATTTACGGAAGACAGATTTTAAAATTACGTGATAATATGTATGTAATGTGTAGGGTAAAGTCTCTCAGATGTATGAGATAGGGTAAACACTTACTTTATGCACCCTTTAATGTACTTCTATCTCAAAGCAATCCAATCCTTACCTTCACAGTATAGAAACTTCCATAACATTGAAAATTGAGTATTTTTAGGAGAGCAACAATGATTAATAACGTTATTAACAAGTCTTCATCCAGCAATGACGTAAGTCCGGTACAAAAGTTTTTACGAAGAAACTATGAAAATAATCTCAAGACCAATTACACCGAAATAATCGAAGATATCGCTAAGAATTTCAATTATCTTGACCATAATCAATACTATTGGAGTGAACCAGAACTTTCCTTATTCTATGGAACCCCTTTACATGAACAGTGTTCTGATGAGCAAAAATTAGTTCTTAATCATCTCTTTTGGACTTTGGCCTATAGAACCGTTGCTGATAGTGAGACAGAAGCAACTCGTTATAATTTACTCACTGCTGGTAGTTTTACTCACAAGAGTAATGATTATCAATGTATTAGTGATATGTTAGAACACGAAACTGATCAAGAATACGTTCATATCAAAGCTTTCTATAAAGTCGCCTATCAAGTCTATAAACATACGATTAATACAGGAAAAGTTAGTAATACGAAGATTGCTGAAAATTTTTACACAGAGGATTCTCAACAATCTAAAAAAATCAAAAGTATTTTGTTGAAACTAAATGCTGATTATAATGAACAAAAAGACCTTAAGAAAGCTTATCACGAAAATTCATACGTTAAGAAACTGAATGAAGCTCATAAAGTAACTTGTACCAATACCCACGGATTTTTTAATACGTTAACGGGTGACTCCTCTATGACAGGGCCTACTCTATTTAGCGAAAATTGGGGAAGTTCTCCTTTCTTGGGATGTTGTTTCTATTTAACTCGATATATTGCTAATCTTTGGCTGAAAAACTTTGAATACAAAATATCGAAATATCATACTAAGCTTCAAAAACAGGAGCAATTTATTCCTGACCCCACCTATATCAGTCATTACCACTTCTTAGATGAAGCATTTCATACCACCACATCTTTAAAACTGGGGAGAGATTTCTATAAAGAGCTTCCTCAACCCTCAGAATACGAAAAACATTTTACTAATGTTTATATATACATTATGCAAACTCTCAATTTAGGAGGATTTTCTGGAATCGTTCCTAATCGATGTATTCCTGATAGTAGCATTATTCCGATGGTTTATAGTTTATTACGTAGTCAAGTGTTTAATATGTCTTCTGAGGAAGCACTTTATTGGTTGGAACAATGTTATTGTCATGAGCATAATGGGTACTACACGAATAAAAAGTACCACGACCAATTATCCATAGAATTATATCGATTAATGGATAGTCTTGACTACCTTTGGCCAGTTAATAAGACAATGGAGTTATTTAAACTAGCTGGTTCCATTGAACAAGCGATAGAAGATAATGTTAACTCTTTTAATGCTTTTTCTCACTATATAAAAGGTGTTGAATTTGCCTAAATGCTGTTGTCATATTTAACTTTTGTAGAGACGTTTAATGAAACGTCTCTTTAATAAGATTAGATTGATGTTGTTCGATTCTTGAATTTATTTTATCAATATATTTTTGTTTTTTTTCAATCCCAATATAATGACGATTGAGATTTAAACAAGCGATCGCAGTAGAACCTGAACCCATAAAAGGATCTAAAACAATCATATTTTCATGACTACTTGCTCTGATAATTCTCTCTATTAATTTAACCGGTTTTTGGGTAGGATGCCACCTTTTTTCTTCATAAAAATTGATATCATTCCAAACATCTGTTACCCCCATTTCTATATTAAAGGTGGCTGAAATCTCTTTATAAGGATAATTAAACTCTAGAACCTCTTGTAACTTTTCCCACATTTCTTGAGTGGGAACTTGTGCTAAGATATTATTTCCTGTATACAGTGACCACATTCCACCCCCATTAGATTTAACCCCTAATCTTTTATTGATTTCTAATGCAGTTAACCCTAATTCTTTTTGACGTTGTTTAAGCAATTGTTTGATAAAAGGACGACTATTATAAATAAAAAATAATAAACTTTCTGTCACATTAGGGAACATTTTATAATTTTTAGTGGCTCTTCCTCCAATGGCTTTCATTCCCTTATCTATGATAATTTGTTGTCGAAAATTAAACCCTAAATTAATAATCGGTTCGTATAGATAGAATAAGTTTCTTAAGTAACCAAATAAATATAAACTCCCCGATAATTTGCTCACTCTGGCAATTTCAGCAAGCCATTGTAAACACCATTGTTTATAATCTTCTTCGGTACGCCATTGATAGTCCCATTTTTGTTGGATAACTTTCCAATAGGGAGGATCAAGAATAATTAAATCTATACTTTTATCGGGTAATTTCTGTAAACTTTCAATACAGTCTCCTTTGATAATTTGATTAATATATTTCATCTTTTGTTGACTTTACTTACTTAATATGTATTATACTTTATTGTTTGAACATATGAAGGGTTTTTAACAGCCAGTATAAAACTTGGCTACTTTCTGATAGAGGAATAAGAATAACTAAAAGGATCACACCAAATAAACCAAAAACAGCAGTCGGGATCAGAAGTTCTCCAAAAGAAATGAGTTTTTCTGTTTGTTTATTTTTACGATAAGCTATCCATACCGTTTTACCTATTTTGACATTTAAAGCGGCGACTGATGACTTGAATTGTTTATTTTCTTGTGTGATAGGGTTTTTATATTCTATGATAGGATAGCTATTTTTACTTGAACGACTAACGGAGCTTGTTGTAACACTTCTATCCACATTAATAATTGTGCCTTGAATGGGAATAGACTCTTTAAAAAATTGATAGTTATCAACCCCAAACCAAACCGTAGCCACTAGAAAAATAAGACATAAAATATGTAGCAACATAAAAAACATAGCTATCTCTCAATTGATTAATTCTTTCACTTCAACATCAAGAAAATAATTTAATCCAACCCCTTTCAAAAGCAAATTCTAAACAAAAACGTGCCACAATAAAACAAATAATACTTTCTACACCTAAAATAGTTAATTGTCCTAAATGATGGAAAAGATCAGAAGACATTTCCACTGGAACTAACCCTCTGACTAATCCAAAAGCTAAGACTGCACCATCTTTTAAATGACCATTTTTATCCGTACGAATAATGTAACGATAAGTAACAGCAAAGAGAAACCCACTAATAAAAGCGATCGCAACTTTAATCCCCAAACCAATCACATCAGGAACATAAACATCCCAAGTGCTGTAATTAATGGCTAAAATGAGAACATAGGCAATCGTAAAAGCCATTCCTCCGAGATAACCCGCTTTAACCGACTCAATGCGTTCTAAATTTGACACTGTAATTAATCCTACTATCCACAACTTCCCCAAATAGAAGTATCATAGTTTGTGTCGTTTTCATACTCACGTCATTTTATAGACATCAATCGCTATGGATATTTTAGCTCTCGGTTGGGTTAGCGTGTTAGCTTTATTCACTTGGTCTATTGCTATGGTTGTTTGGGGCCGTAACGGTTTCTAGCACTGTGGAAACATCCTATTTTCTCAATATACTCTTCCTCACGGCCTTCGCATTACTCGTTTTGGTCAGTGGGGGGATACTGTACCTAACAACCGTAGAATGGCGCGATCGCCGTCGTCAAGACCGAGATAAAAAAAGCGGACGCTAAACCCTGGAGAGGACAATATTTGTCCTCTTCTTATTATTTCAATAATAAATAATAAAGTTGTCCCGTATTACTAATTAACCCCGCGCGATCGCCCGCTTCTTTTCCCGTTCCCATAAAAATATCCACTCGTCCAGGCCCTTTGATCGCACTACCGGTGTCTTGATCCAAGACATAACGAGTGACTAATTTTGTTTCAATTTCCCCTGTTTTGGTCACATAAGGAATGGTCGTTTTAATTAAAGCGATCGCTCCTGGTGGCATAATGGATTTATCCGTAGCAATGGACCGTTCTGCGGTAACAGGAACACTCAAATTACCTTGAGGGGGTGCGCCATCCGTTTCACGGAAAAAAATAAAGCGATTATTACGGGGTAAATAGTTACTTAATTGTTGAGGATTTTCGTTTAAATAATCCATTAATCGAGGTAAAGTTAACTCTTCTAACGCAAAAATTCCATCCTTAACCACTTCCTTGCCAATACTCACATAAGGATAGTCCGTACTGCTATCATACCCAACGGTTATGGTTTCCCCGTTGGTCAATGTTAGCCTTGCAGACCCCTGGACATGAACTAAATAAGCTTCCAGGCGATCGCGCATCCAAATTAGTTCATTGCCCCTAATAATACTATTATTACCTAACCCATCTTTTCCCTCCAATTCTAATCGGGTGGGGTGGGGTTTTTTCCAATTAGCAAAGTCTTTCGGTTCAAAATATAAAGGATAACGATATTCAGCCGTGCGTTGACGACTGGCGGTATAAACCGGTTCAAAATACCCCGTAAAATGGACCGTTCCTTGATTATCATGACCTACCGATTGATACAAGGTAAACTCTTTTTCTATGGCTGTTTGTAAAGCTTCGGGGGTTTTGGCTGTTTTCAATAATTCTTGAAAGCGAAGCAAAGAACGACGAACGCGATCGCGGGTAATACCCCGAATGGGATAATTATCATAAACCTCTGCTGCCTTGGGAGTCTCCATATAGCGTAAACTATAGCTAATGGCACGAATTAATGACCATTTATCTCCCCGTGTTTCTGAGGTTCCCCAAAGTTGTTCATCTTCTGACCAAATGGCATTAATTTCTGTTGGATTAACTGGACGTAATGGCATTGATTGAGCCATGATCATCTGTGAGGGATAACAAGCTAATCCTAATGCTAAAGAAAAAGTCGTAATAATATTATTCATTATGCAGTAAAAACATATTAGTAACATTGAAACCACTATTAACATAGAATGTTATCTTTATGGTATTTTCAGGATCACTATCAATCAGATTGAACCCTGAGATATTTAGCCAATTCATCCTATCAGTTGACGATGACTTCATCCCTCCTTTCCGTTCCGTCTGGCCCATTTCAAGTGCTTGAGACTCCTATAACATCAGATGAATCCCTTAATTCTCCTTTAAAATTATCCCTAGTCTTACCCACTTATAACGAAGCGGATAACATTCAAAGTATTGTTGAAATTTTAAGTAACATCCTTGACCAAAGTATTCCTGGGGATTATGAGTTAATTGTTGTTGATGATAATAGTCCCGACCAAACCTGGAAACTGGCCCTAGAATTAATGCCTCAATATCCTCAACTGCGAGTGATGCGTCGGACCGAAGAAAAAGGACTGTCAACGGCTGTTATTCGAGGTTGGCAAGTGGCACGAGGAAGCATTCTAGCCGTGATTGATGCTGACTTACAGCACCCTCCGGAGGTTCTCACACAACTGTTAGGAGAAATTGAGAAAGGAGCGGATTTAGCTTTAGCTAGTCGCCATGTTGAAGGGGGTGGGGTGAGTGAATGGAGTATCATTCGGCGGTTTCTGTCTCGTGGAGCGCAAATGTTGGGTTTACTGATTCTCCCCGAAGTCATTAGTCGTTTATCTGATCCCATGAGTGGCTATTTCATGGTGCGTCGCAGTGCTATTACTGGTTGCTCCTTAAGTCCTGTGGGGTATAAAATTTTGATCGAAGTGGCTGCTAGGGGACGGATTCGCTGGATTGGTGAAGCGGGTTATGTCTTTCGGGAGCGACAAGCAGGAGAAAGTAAGGTTACTTGGAAGCAATATATTGAGTATATTCAACATCTATTACGCTTAAGGTTATCCATTTCAGCCCGATTTATCCAGTTTTGCCTCGTCGGATTAAGTGGAGTGGTTGTGGATATGGGGGGTCTTTATTTACTCAGTGACCCTAATACTTTGGGATTACCCCTAACCCGAAGTAAGATTATTGCAGCAGAATTAGCGATTATTAATAATTTTCTCTGGAATGATTTTTGGACGTTCGGAGATATTTCTCGACGACAACCTGGAAAACGTCAACGGTTAAAACGATTAATTAAGTTTAATGTTATCTGTTTAGCTGGATTGATTCTTAATGTGCTGCTCTTAAATATGTTTTTCAATGTTTTTAATTTGAACCGATATATTGCTAACTTTTTAGCGATCGCTTTAGTCACTCTTTGGAATTTTTGGTTTAATTTAAAATTAAGTTGGCGGGTTACAGAAGTAGATTCAAAATAAATAGTGAAAGTCAAATTTAAGTCCTATCGTGAGGCAGGGAAGCCCGCGCTGTACCAACTGGAGCAGCGTCGGGAGGCGTGTCACGCCCGTTCCACACTACCAAAAAATACGGGTTCAACCCGAATGGCCATAATACTTGAGGGACGAACCACCATATATTCTCCCTGAATGTTTTTAATGGGAACATTGATAAATTGTTCTGAATCAAAATTGGGAACAATCTCCCCACTGTACCATTTTTGAAAGTCCTGAATTTGGGCAAAACGAACTTCTTCGCGGTGGCCCCCCGCAAGAAATAAGAACACCGCATATTCATCCGGTTTTCTAGGCATATTTAACCCTCCTAATTATTTTCTACTTTTCTTATTATCCGTGACTATGGGGTTAATTTGAACCGTTGTAATAAAGCTTCTATAACTGGGGGTAAGGTTTGAGATAACTCATCAGCCGTTTTAAATTCTAGTTGTTGATGAGAGGGTAAATCAAATGGCCATTGGCCCGAAACGTCTGATCGCTGTTGATGTAGTAATAAAAGTTGTCCCTTCCGTTTACTTTCTAACGCGTACCCAAGTTCGGTACAAATATAGGGACTGGGAATTAAACGGGAGGTTTCCTCCTGTTTGATCTCAGTAATAGGAGTCCCATCCACCACCAATAATAAACTTTTTCGCAGTTTTCTCAGTTGAGTGTCACTGAGTCGTAACGGGGAGTCTTGGGAACGGGCGGCCACTTCTAGGGTTAGGGGATAACGCGATCGCTGATTATACTGTTTGATGGTTTCTGTTAAGACAGTTTGAATAATTTTGCTGGAGTGAGGATATTCTATCTGTCCACTAAAAAAGATGATGGGTTCTAGGGTTGCAGCAATATTTTGTTTACTCAGATATAATTCCTGAGAAACCAAGTCCAGGTTAGCGATGGTATACCCTCCGCTTCCTTCTATATAGAATTCTACGGTTTCCCCTTCTAAATACTTCTGAAACCATTCGGATTGTTGAATGACCTCTTTATCATCCAAAAAATCGGCTCTCAGGGCAGATTTTAATAAACTATTGCGGCTTAACCGTAAGTCGGGAGGACGCTGAATTACTTCCTGTAACGGTTCATATTGCCCTAAATACCACGCTTTCAGGGGAATAATTGCCATAGTTGCTGTTGCTCTCAAAAATAGGTCACTATAGGTATCCTACACTATTTAGAGCTTTTTGGGTACATAAGTATTAGTTTTTAACAATATTGACTAATATCTTCCCCCCATTCTTCAGCCAGATAACAAAGCGCACGGAAGCGTAAGGCCATTAAATCATCGTATAAGGGGTTCAGTTTACAGAGAGGGGGAATACTTAGTAAAACGTGACCAAAAAACTGAATTTTCCGTTCAAACGGACATTGTGAAGGGATAAGACGACAGAGACGATGGGCAAAGGTGCGATCGCTAATTTCTTGACGTTCCAACCGATTTTTTAAGGATTGTAACATTTTTGACACTGGGTATTTCAACCATTTAGAAATAGAAACAGCCTCAGAAGATTCACAGCCTAACACAAAATTCTTGATGGTATAATCCGTTACATTCATAATGGTATTCCTTATTACTTTAATAAGGTAATAGTTTTGATAAAGAAATAGGATTCGTCAATGATTCCGAAATAAATTCAAAGGTTTAAGGAAAAAACAGCAGGACAATGACAGATAATTATTTTTTTCTTAGGTCATCATTTGAGGATTGATTTTTTCCTATCTTAATTAAAGTTTAGATTTATGATTAATGATAGTCACCCCATTGATTAACCTAACATTGTTATCATAACCGACCCAACCAGGGGTTATTTGGAAAAAAAGTTGAAGAATCATTACAGACCCTTGCTTTGATCATCCCCATTATGTGTACCTAAACCATCAGCAACATCACGGAATTTCCAACAATTTTGTCATCACTGATGGGTAGTTACGCTGAGGGAGTGCGTGGGGAGTGTGGGGAGTATTTATATTGAGAAGGCAGAGGGAGCAGGGGAAGCTCCAGGAGGCAGAGGGGGCAGGGGAAGAGGGATTTACTATAGCAATTTTAAGGTTTTACTGATTAAGCGGATTTCATATTATTCTACGATAATAAGCGGATCTCGTATCAAACAGTATGATGGGGTGAGACAATTTTCTGATTGGCTCACCCTATATATCGTAAAAGTTTCAACTATTAACTAGATTGTATCGTTGCCTATTTCATATTAGCTCTAGTATCCTGGACTGCTACCACAAAAAACAAGACAGTTAAGGGAATACTCAAGGCTAAAATAACACTTGTTTTTAACGTTCCTAAATCGGGAGTTCCTGAGGATAATTCAAAGACAGAACCCACACCAGCGATGGCGGTAATACACGATCCTAATAAAAATACACCACTTTTCGGGGTCACAATTTTTACTCCTGATTGTTAAGAAATGATTGATTTTTTATTATTTTACAGGTTTCACCGCTCCTCTAGAAAATCCTTTTTCTTGCAATTTTTCTGTTAACGCTAAGTCATTATCGACCCGATCAACAAACATAACCCCATTGAGGTGATCCATCTCGTGTTGAATCACTCGTGCTAATAAATCAGTGGCTTGGATTTTTCGGGGTTTTCCCTGTTCGTCTTTAAAAGAAACTTCAATGGTTTTGGGCCGTGTTACATCTAAATAGACCCCCGGAATACTCAGACATCCTTCTTCTACCATACATAACTCTTGAGAAAAACGAGTTATTTTAGGATTGATTAAAATGAGAGGGGGGTTCGTTGGATTATCGGGTTCGCAGTCAATAACAATTAATTGTTTATGAACAGCCACTTGCGGCGCAGCTAACCCAATACCATGAGAACTATACATGGTTTGGAGCATTTCTTTGGCTAATTGACGAATCGAATCATCCACTTTAGCAATACGCTTGGCCGGTTGACGGAGAACGCGATCGCCGAGAACATGAATATCTAAAGGAGGGTTTTCTAACTTTTCTTTTTCAACGGTAATTAAACTCGTCATAGGAACTTAGAGACGATCAATAACAATAATTTTTACTGGTTAATTCCATCTTAACAAAAATCTTGACACCACTTCTGGTCTAAGCGACTGTTCCTAAAAGGATTTAACACTGTTAAATCCCTACGAGGGGGTATTTGTAGGGACATAATAATATTATGTCCTGTCATGTCCTCACGGAAAAACCTACTCAACGTCGGGAGGTAAGTAGGTTTTCAGGGCTGAATTGCCGCGAAATTTAAGCTTGGTCTTTTTTCTTGGAAGATTTAGCTAATTTTCTCTTGAAGAAACCACCAAACCCCATAGCAGCACCAGCACCTAATATGGTCAAAGGTTCAGGAACAGCAGCCGGATCACCAGATGGAACCTCAATTTGATTGGTAATGATGAAATTAACCCCATCACCTGTCCCTATCATGGTATCGTTCCCTAGTTTGATAGTAATAAAGTTAACATTAGCCCAAATCTGTTCATAAATAGTTTTGTCTCCGACTGGAACAGGAATAGGGTTCTCACCACTGATTAAATCAGCATCAGTCTGACTTCTATCAATGGCACCGAGAAGACCTGTTGTATCTCCACTTTCTACATCAAAGTATTGAATTTTGATTTGGGGAATAGTAGGGGAAAAAGAGAATTTGAAAGTTCCCACTTCTAAGTTTCCTCGTTCTTCTGTTCCTCCTTCTAATCTGCGTTCGGAAGGACGATACCAGTAAATGGGGTTTCCATTCTCATCAAACGTGGGAGAGGTTGTTCCACCACCGGGTAAGTCAATCTTGCCAAATACAACTCTTGATGGTCCAGAACCATAACTATTGGCGGTATCGAAGTGATCAACAAAGAGACGACTCTTGGTTCCGGTGGTGCTGTCGACTAAACTTTCAATACTGGTAATGCGACCTATTAGATCAGGAACGTCTAAACATTGGGCTGGATCTAAACAGGCAATTCCTGATGAGTCAAACAAATCCACTTCCCCTTCTTCTTGGGGAACTAAAGGCTCTTCAATAATTTGTGCGGAAGCTGATAAAGGGATACCGATGGTGGTTACTGCCGTAACCGCTACGGGAAATACATACTTAGATAAATACTTTGTAAGTTGATTCATAGCGTAAATTTAATTAGTTCAAATTGCTCACCTTCTATTAAAGATCAACTTCCAAGGGTCTAGTGTTAGCTCAATGTATAACTTTGTGTATAACTTTGGGTGATTCGGGCTAAAATCTCTCGTGTAATTCTAAATTTTGTTCAATGGTAGAGCGATCGCGCCAAATGGGACGCATTTTTCCTTGTTGGTATAGGGATAATTGATCCCCTCGATGGGGTGAGTTGGGTTGAGTGGCGTTCCCATAAACCGTTAATCCTTGGGCCTGAATGGGATCAGAAAATTCCACAGCCATCATAAAACTGTCCCCAAAAACCACTTGAAATGTCTTATCTGGGGCTGCTTGTATACCTAATACTTGAAAACTTCCTAATTTTCCTGGTGCGCCTCTAGCGGGTACGTCTTGCTCTCCGACGCGCATTCTCACCACGTCTCCCCAAGGAACGTCTAGGGACCCGTATAAGAGTTGCACTTGGGCTGCAATCCCTTCTAGCACCGCCACTGCGGTGTTAATATCCGCTAACCCTGTGGGGGTATCTAGGGGAGTTTGGGGGTTCCAGGGTTTGGAGAACAGTCCTTTTGATTCTAAGGTGGTGGCCCATAACATAAATAGTACAGCACCCCGACTGTCGGGGTTGGTTTGACGATCCCATTTTTCTAAGACTTCTGCTGCTTCTATTCCGATGGGGTTAGCTAATGCTTTGGTGGTGGAAATCAGGATATCTAAAAGGCGATCGGTGATTAATAATTTAGACGAAAATTTTTTGTTAATGACATCTTCTAAACTGAGTCGCTCGGATGCGCTTAATAACTCAATGGAACGCTGCGATCGCAAAATATCGGTGACTTCTCCTAAATATTTGGGAGCAAAATAAGGGGGAAAGTCTTCTGCTTTTAATTGAGGGGGGTTCGTGCTAGTCCAAGGGGGATCGTTGGTATTTTGTAACCAGCCACTTTTTGGATTAACAATGCGAGGTAATTGTTCATATTGATGATACTCTTTCCATAAGGTTTCTGAGGTATCTCCTGCTATAATGCCTCCCCAGTTTTCCCAATTTCCTTGAGAACGAACGGGAATTAATCCATTAAAAAGATACATAATATTATCTTCTTTATCGGCATAAATGACGTTAAATAATGGCAATTGTAGTTGTTTTAACGTTGTTTCAAATTCCGTTAAATTTTTGGCTTGTCCCATCTGCCATAATTGCTCTAAACTGCGGGGACGCTCTAACCCGGCGACTCTTAACGCATAACCTCTGTTTTTTTGCTGTTCAATAATTACGCCGTGAATCGATTGTTTAATGCCTATTTGTAATTCTGTAAAGTTTCCACTGTCTTGACGAATCTTGATGGTTTCAACTTCTTGTTTTAAGGGCTTTAATTCTCCATTAAATAAATAGTTATTTCCTTCTAAGTTTAATTGATAAATATCGGCTCCGTCTATGGAATTAACGGTAAAAGTCCAACCTAAATATTCATTAAATCCCATAGATAATACTGGCATTCCTACTAAGGTTGCACCATACAAATTGATTCCAGGAGCGATTAATTGGGCTTCGTACCAAAGATAGAAATTTGACCAAGGTAAATGGGGATTTGCTAATAATATTGAGTGATTATTTAACGTTTTTTGAGGGGCGATCGCCCAAGCATTTGATCCCGCTTCTGATGGTAGGTTTTGTAAGGCTTTAATATTACGAGGATTGGTTAAAAAGTGGAAATAAATAACCCGTTGAGAATGGGCTAAAATATCAGTTCCTGTGATGGGTAAAACTATCTTTAATTCTTCTGCTATTTCATCGGGATGCTGTTGAACATAATCATTAATTCCTTGGGCAAAACTATCTAAATATTGCTGCATTTCTGAGGTTTGTTGTTCATACCAGAGTTTGGCTCTTTTAGGAATACCCATCGTTCTCACATATTGATCAGATTCTAGATAATTAATCCCCCAATATTCTGCTGCTTTTCCCCTTGCTTGTCCGTATAATTGTAGTAATAAATTACCATGACTTTTGGTTTGCGACCAGCCAAATGCTTTAAATAAACTCTGATTATTTTCAGCATAAATATGGGGAACTCCCCAACTGTCCCAAAGAATTTCAGTAGGATTTTTACTTAAACTAGGTTGGTTAAACATCAATAAAATCCCTAATACACTTATCAAAAAAATAGTAATAAACTTTTTCATTTGATTATACACTTCTGACTTCTGTTCGCTAGAGCCGGAGCTAAGCGAGGAACTTCTGTTCGCTAGAGCCGGAACGGAGTGAGGAACTTCTGTTCGATAGAGCCGGAGCGAAGCGAGGAACTTCTGACTTCTGACTTCATTCATGCTCCCATTCCAGAATACTGTTTTAATCCTTTTTTCCATAACCAACGATTAAGCATAAAAAAGAGGATGATCCAGGTTAACATAATGATAAAACTTAAGGTAACATTGACGGAACGATTAATAAATAAAGACGCAGGAAAATAGACAGTATAGGGAAAAGGCGTTAATAAAACTAGCTCTTTTATTCCAGGGGGAAAGACATCTAAAGGAGCGGTTATTCCTGATAAGAAGATATCAAATAAAAACCAAAATTGCTGAATAGCAGTTGCTCGTTCTATCCAAAAGCAAAACATGGCTAACGTATATTGAATAATAAATCTCAAAGTGAAAGATAAAACAATAGCTATTACACCTAATATAATATTATTTAGTTCAGGTATCCAAACCGCTTGAGGATATAACCCAAAGAACAATAAAGTAATTAAAATAGCAATGGGAAAACGAGTCATTTTCTCAGCAATATGTCTAGCCACATGATACCAACCTGGATCAACAGGGTGCAATAATTTAAAGGATAATTTACCTTCAATGACTTCTTTTTCAAAATCCCAAATAACCCAAACATTGGTAAATTGACGGACTTGAAAAACACAAAAAAAATAACGAGCAAATTCTACGGAAGTTAAAGAAAAATTCTCCCCTTGAGCAGCTTTAATCCACACTCCCATTAAAATAATAGGTAGGGAACCAGAAAGCACCCAAAAAAAGATTTCCGCCCGATATTCTAACATATGAGCATAATATACCGAAAGAAAAGAGACAATTTTTTTGATTAACCAAGGCATAAGTACATAACAACTGTTTTCAACTCATTTTTACCCTAATCATGGCAAAATTGACTTAGATAGAGATTCTGCCATTTAAAATGGGTATTTTAACAATAGGTTAAGCAGGGGTGTTGTTTTTTTCGGTGGCATCTACACCTGAAGTGGTTGATTGAACTTCTATGATAGAAGCTTTCGGATGCTTTGGCTACCTGTTTTGAACAAATCGTTTAGGATTAATTGTATGTCACAGTCAGTTTCTTCTTCATCTAATAAAATTCTCTTAGACAAATTTTTAAAAGCAGTTCAACAGAAAGCGCAAAATAGTGATTATGATGATCAGAGTAATACATTGAATCCTGAACTTTTATCAGATATTCAAAACTTTCCTCAACTATTAAACGATATTATTATTGAACTCAAAAGTCATAAAATTCATGTTTCTAACGCTAGAATTATTGCGGCAACTGCTTGTGAACTTTTAGAATTTTATACTCTAAATCATGTCTATAAAAAAGGAGAAGAAGAAAATTTAAAACAGGTCATCAAACTCTTAGGTTTTTTAATCGTTGGAGCTATCAAAACTCCAATTACACAAAATCATCCTTCTCCAGAAAGTACAACTAATAATCAACCGCCAACCTCTTTAAAGAAAGTCCATGAAAATAATATAAGTGATTCTGTTAAGAGTTCTTATCAGAGATTACCAAAAATCAATGAAAACTCAATTATCAGTAATATCGAACATGAAGATAAATATAGTGTAATTGCTTTAAAGATTGTCAACGAAATGTTACTACAAAAAAATTTAGAATTAACAACACTTATAAATATCTCTTCTTTTTATTGTATCAATTGGGATCATATTCAGAGCGATCAAGAAGCGAAAATTCAAAGCTCTGCTCGTTTACAAACAGTATTACTATCTCTTGATTTTGATGATAATCGAAGTAGTTATCAAAAAGCATTGAAAATTTTAGAAAAATTAGGGTTGAGAGAAGTTTTAGGATTAGCTGAATTTCAATATCGAAAACAAAACTATATCAAATTAAAATCAAAACTGACAGATAATGATAACTCTTTAGAAAACCCTGAAAACCATTCCCCCTTAGAATTGCTTAAAAACCATCTTTTAAATGGATATCAAAAATTGAAAGATGCGACATCTTCCATGATATTTTTAGAAGAGAGTAAACTCGATTTTGATTCTCAGAAAATGATGTATTGGAATTATTCCAAAGCACAATGGGGAACCTCTGAAAAATGTTTGCTGGTTTTCCGTGCATTAGTCAACGTTTGTTGTGATGGAATGTATCGAAATTATCGCGTTAAATGTAATATTGCCAATAGTGTAGGAGCAAGACGGAAATCCCAAGACAGTTTTTTAGAAATCCATAATCAATGGATTCATGACTTAAGTTATATTACCCGTTTAAGTACCTCTGCAAGAACTATTAGTAATGGCCAGATCAATCAATTTAAAAAGAGTATTTTGGATTGGCCATTGAGTAGCTTTTTTATTGGCAATGGTTCAGAACAATCAAAAATGGCTCAAACCGTCCTTAAAGATAAAGTAGAAAATTTAGCGTTAGTTGATGCTGCTAACTTACTGATTCTTTTATACGGTAATATCAAAGAATATGCCAATCCCCTTGGACAAGTTCAAAGTCTATACGCTATCTTAACAGACTGTTTATCCTTCAATAAAAAGCGATTAGAATGGTCAAAAACTTATCTAAAACAACATGGGTTAAGTTCCATTGAGATTACGGCGATTTTAGAATCACAAGAAGATATTGAACATCGTTAAAATCTTAAATTTTTCTGATGATTGGCTATAGACAGACTCTCTCGAACAAGTCCCTTGAATTAGCATGAAAAATCCGTTATGATAACAATAGGTAAAAAGTGAGTGCGTAATTCCTCATTGCACGGCGAATATAAAGCGGACTTAACATAGACAAATAAAGTAGTTAAATATACGGTTGACCCTAAGGGATTACCTAAAATATTGCGAGAATGCCCTCGCTTTAATTCTACCATTGTTGGGTAAACTGTGTTAAACTTAATTCATCCAAGGTCGAGGATTAATCAATGCTAGTCGTAGAAGCTAAGTTAAAAAACGGAACATCAGAACAATACCACAGACTAGACGAAGCCATTAGGACATCTCAGTTCGTGTGTAATTCTTGTGTCCGATATTGGATGGACAATAGAGGAACAACTCGCAATGACCTCCAAAAACTTTGCTCTACATTAGCTAAGAATCAAGACACACCTTGGGTAACAAAATTAAACTCTCAAGCTCGTCAATCTTCTGCTGATAGAGCATGGCAATCAATCAATAGATTTTATCAAAATTGTCGTGCTAAAATACCAGGAAAGAA
>JAAUYH010080546.1_pt1 | contig 26655 bp, 24 predicted proteins | sample 7278061 | NCBI WGS metagenome assembly JAAUYH01 (sample SAMN14350203, study PRJNA611818) | marine sediment metagenome | isolation source: surface marine sediment (0.6m) | place: French Polynesia: Moorea | collected 2018-08
CTAAGGCATTATAAAAACTAAAACTGAACAGAATTGTAGTCTACTAAGTTTTAAATTGCAGAATTATAAGCTAGATTCAGGCAAGGTAATCGTGACTTTGGAGCAACTAATTTGCTGAAGGAAGACACATGGCTACATTATTGATATTTCGAAAGTGAGTCACAGCAATGCATCGCCATGAAATATCTTGGCACATCCATTTTTACTTCCTCTAACGATACAAGGTGGAATGATTCATCTCTTTCACTGACAAAGATACTTTTACAGTTACAGTCGCATCTTGATCTCAGTGCTGGCTTTACTACACGGTTCACGAAATTCACCTATAGACAAGATATACCATAGCCTATTTGCACATAATGTGAACGATTTGTGCGTCTTGGGCAGCCCTTAAACTTGCAAGGAAACGAATGGATCCCTTCATATTCTTACGCTAGCCAGAAAGCGTCTTGACATACGGCGTTGTCTGAATATGGAACAAGCAAGGAGCACCGCGATGAAATATTCTAACTATTCAAGTATCTGATACTCCTACCTTCCCGAAGAGAACTCCTTCGATATTTCACCGAATTCCCAACACGAATCCGAAATGTATCCACGCCCCAACACTAACCCATCTCGCACGATCATGCACTGCCTCATCGTACTGCGCATAAAATCACTCCGTCTACTTGGAGTCACTTGACGGAAATATTCCTTTATGCACCCTCCCTCCCATTTCATATTTTCTTCCTTTCGCTGTTGATAATAATGTTGTCCACCGTATCTTCTACAACCTTTTCGCCATCCACTTCCGTGCGACCTGCCTCCTCCACTTTTTCCCGTGGTTCAATCCACAAGTTTCCCGCTTACCTCTGGATTTAATTCGGTACTTGCGTCAAAGTAGTCTCCATTTACTTCCGGAAAAGCACGCGTTTATTCCTGTCCACACCATTCCCGAGCACATTCATATTTACTAATGGCGCACCATTTTTTCATCTCCGTTTCCCCGCAAGAAATACAGACATGTGCTCCCAACTCGTTTCCACAGTGATACAAACACATTCTGCCGCTTCCGAACTATTTACATAATCCTTTTCGTCTCTTATCACCTCATCCCTCTGAAATTTCTGTATTATTATACCGTAGTCATCCAATACCGAGAAAAGTCAAATATTGTCTGTATGCTGTTAGAGATAATCAGTTTGTTTTACTAGAGAGGATGTTGATTCTAACGGTAGATAGTAGGAAAAGTTCATGTTGGTGAAACGAGCAGTAGATGTAGCGGTAGTGATAACGAGCAGGCCCTTTGTAGAAAAGCTGGAGGAAGAGCCACAGTGTGGAAAGAGTGTGAGACAAAGTGGGTCAGCTGTGTTTAAGTTTACAGCTATTTACGGTTTCGAGGTGAACTAGAAAAATGGGAGCAAAATTGATTGGGGATAACGTGTTCTCCAGCAGTTATTTCAACAACGCAAAACCTGTTATTGATCCCCCTCTATTTGTGCATGATCGAAAACATTCACGATCAAACTTCTCACATTTCCAGCAAGATCTTAATGCTCATTGTTTTGTGGCAGAATTGTGCATAAATTTCACATGAAATCTATTTTGTATACTGCGAGATGAAAAGTAAGTTACCCATTTCCTACTAGGAACATGCGTTCTAGCAAAAATATTTTGTTACGTAAGTGTTCTAGCCATTCATGTAACTGTCATTATTGTTTTTTCGTAAAAATCAGCGGCAAAAATCTTCAATTTCACAGTTGCCGTCCAGTTGGTGACGTATATTCCATATAGAATTTTGGTTCAATTATGTAATATGAGGGATTGGGCATGAGGAAAACACTAGTAAACAATGCATTGAAATTTAATCAAAATTGTTATCTGTAGAGTATCGCCAGAAGTCCAAGTCGCCTTACGCACACCCATTTCAGTACAGTAGTACGTAAGCAACGGCGCAAAAAACACAGTAAAACCCCAAATAGGGGGTTTACGAAATAGCCGATATTGGTTATCAGAACGGTTATTTCAATTTATGATAAGGAAAATAACTGTGTTCTAAAAATAATAACCGATGGCGTTGTCAATCAGATAAGTTATTTTTTAAAAATAAGCAACTTCGAAAACGCTTATATTTTGCCGCGAACTAGCTATAGATGTATGGTCTGTAAGCACAAGAGTATTAGCAGTTGTACGGGTAGTAGTAGTCATGCATTCTGTATTGTTGATCTGCGTCAGAATAATTAAACTTACGAATGAGGAAAACGACGATTCAAGAAATATGGACCTTGCCAAAAATCGCCGTGTATTAGCATAAGCTTGTATGGCTTCGTTACCAAGATGTCGAGCAGCACAGTACACTTTTCGATAGTACCGTTTCTTCTCGACCAGAGACTGCAGTTGAAGTCCTTTTTGATTCATCGCAATGAGTATTACTAATACTCCGCACTGAACAACCCTTGCGACTGCCTTGATTTACTGCTCTACTAAAATAACTGATATCCTATCGAATAACCGAACTGATTCGCTGAGTAAATTATTATGGCGCTATTGCTTACGACATCAGTTATTTATTATCATATCGATGAATAACCGTTCCCAAATAACCAACCTGCCTCCCTTCGTGATCCCTCTAATTCAGTACAACGCATATTCTCACCTCGTTTTAACGAACATTCGGATAGCACAGAATTGATTATACCATCTACTCTCGCCAATTCGCGATCAGATAGCTTATCTCTTCGTATGTGAACATCGCAAGCGTCTAACCATTGCTCCACTTCAAACTTCCATATTTGCATGTCAAACGCTGGCCATACCGTCCACACTCGAGCTGTGCTTGTCTTTCGCACTACCGGTTCTACACCATCCTCGTTCACAAGTAGTGGACATAGCTCCACCATCGGCTTCCCCAATTCCGTCCTCACTATTTTCTGCCCATATCGTACTTTCCATCCTTGCCCTCCTCGAATACCTTCATGAATCCTAGGGCTGCGTCCAACCAGTTCTTCCATATGAACCGAAAATCACCACTACTACTGTTTTGCAATCTCAGAGACACCGTACGCTTAGTCGTATCAACTCGAATTATCGGCGAGATATCTTGCGGAGCCAGAAGGGTCCACGCACGTTGAAGACTGTGCTTCCTCTCACTTCATCGAATATTCCATCGATCAACGGCAACGGACTTCTGTCTCGCTTCATCACAGCGTCCAATTTCCTGTAATCTGTACAGAACCTTGAGCTTCCGTCTTCCTTAGTGACCAGGTTAATGGGTGATGTCCAAGAAGACTCCACTGGGGTAATGATACCCGCGGTCCACATACGATCTAATTCCTTCTTTACAATGTCGTTGAACTTTGGATGAAGTCTTCGTAGCTTCTGGAATATCGGTTCTTCTGAGGTAACTTCGAACCCATGTGTTGTCTTACACTTGGATGTTAAACATCACTGAATGAGTTTTCAATGACGTCTGTGTAACTTTGGAATAAGTGTTTCACCTCTGCTGCATATTCTATCGAAACTTGCGCTACTTTCTCTTTAACTTGATCAACATCTTTTTCAACGAACGGAGACTCGCTTACGTCACTTAAGGTTAGTACGAATGAGCTGTACTCATCCTTGTCAGACTCTTCTCCGATGTCACTCTCCGTGTTCGTAGTCAGCTCACGTTCCGTGTCTTCGTACATTTCTGGCTCATAGACGAAGTTCAAATTCTCCGTCTTCTCGTCTTTCCTCACCTAGACTGCTTGATGATACAAATACATGCAAGCACACATATCAAATAATGTCGGAGATCCAATGATTAAGTCGTAAGGAAACGACTTGATAACCATAAAGTTGAGCCGCACAACGATATCTCCGAAGCTTACGAGTATCTCTTCAAGTACACCTGCACAATCTCCTGTGGATCCATCCCCTACCACGATACGCCTCTTTGTCGGGGACAAATTCAACCTTAACTTCTCCGCTAACGTGTCCGAATAACGTTTTGAATGACCTTGGTCTTGAAATCGGGCGGGCCCTTCGTCAAAGCGAACTTGTTTCTGCGCAGTTTCTCCAGAGGAGAAACGTTTCATCAACACCTTGTCGTCTTTCTGCTCGCTTACTTCTTCCTGAACGTACATAACTGATTTTTCCTTCTGTTCTACCGGTGCCGCAACTTCGTTCTTCAATACCTGGGCTTTCTACGTGTTCTGACTCTGGTTCCTTGCCCTCGCTTCGTCCGCCTGCTTCTTGTAGCATGCTGCTTCCGGATGACCATATTTTCCACAATAATTGCAAGACTTTACTGGCTCTGTATGCATTTGTCACTGACTGGTATAGTAACCTGGCTTTTCGCACTTGTGACAGATTACGTCTTGAATATTTGGCTTTGGCTTACTCTTCGTAATAAGTAACACCAAGTCTTCGAACTTCTTGCACAATATGTCCATCTTGTCCAAGGCCTGCTCATCTGTTCCTTGTGATCTCTTGTGCGTTTCAGTATCGTTTCTGGTAACCTTTTTGGGCAACGTATACACTTTCTGATGATTAACGTACTCCAGGCCGTCTCTTACACTTCATCAAACTTAGTAGCCTTCCTCAGCAACACAAAGTGTAGTAATCCTTTATCAGACTGGATAGCTTCCATAATCATCCCGTGCTTTGTTCCTTCGTTGAATTTGGCTTCCTTGCCCAGCTTGCTAGCTCTCACGAAGAACTCCTTGGCATTTTCACCCTTGTACGTCAGGTTCACAGATTCTTTCAGCGTCTCCGATTCTGTCTTCTTTGTAAAAAACTTCTCCAATAAGGCCTCTTTGACATTGCAGAACGACTTGGCTTCCTCTGTAGGAGCATTCTCGTTCATGAAGTAGTCAAAGTAGTATCCGAACGCTTCCCCGTTCAGATATGCTGCCAAACTTTTTGCCTTCTCTTTATCTGTCTTGCCCTTTATGAGCACATTCTCATACATGTAGAAGAACTTCTTGGCGTTTTCTTTGCCGTCGAACTGAAACTTGAAATCACTGGGGATTCATGCCCTGCTGGGCGACCAATGTTGTAGATAGATTTAGAGCTAGAGTAGATACTTTTTGCCCGGAGTGATCTGCTGTCCTCAGACATGCTAGAGCGCTTTTTATCCATAAACACGATAGAAAATGTCATGCTACTAACAACCAATCATAGAAGAATAACTAGATAGTCATAAACTAAAACGGAAATACTAAAAGAAACGTACCAAAAATAGATGAAGCTCCAAATAAATGACTACGTCGACACGCTAATTGCTTTCTTTACTGTAGCGCGATGCCTTGATATACCGTACAATATCACACTTCATCGAAATCTGATTGTCTTTCACGGATCTTGTTTTCCTTGTAACCTTCTCATTTGCATTCATATCCACCAGTCTCCTTGTTGACTTACTCGCACCGATCCTGCTCGATACCACTACCGCTGTCTCTAGTAGTCGCCATCTCTGACTATCGAACACCGTATTGACATCCTCTGTTTACGTCACTATGCAAGCTGCAACACTAACTGATTTTCTCAAAGGACACGCTAATGACATGTGGTTTGTTCTCGGCGCCCATTTTTTCGCGTTTTTCCCATGGACGATCATGAATACCATAGATATTATTTCCGCGAAGTGGCGCACTTGTCGCCGCACTCGCAGGCTGTCACATATGAACCTCGCATTGTCGATGTGGACTTTAATAATCGTCGCGGTGTACGCGGAAGCGCAGCGTCTGAATGGAGATAACAAGGGATTCTTTGCGGCACTAACGGCGTTGATGTTCAACGTCTATCAGATGCTGCGAACGATAATGGAGTTGCTACAATTGAACGCGTTCGTAGCGTGGTGCAAGGATGCAGCGGAGTGCATTCGAGCGTTGGAAGGGTATGATTATGAAAGTTCAAGTTCAGAGAGTACGGATGGATGGAGCAGAGACGAGGGGAGGGGGATTATGGAAATAGTGGGGCACTGGAACAACATGTTTGTATCTTGGTCCAAGCGTTGTTCGCAGTGCATGTGTATACTTCTGTGGAGAGAAAGACAGAATGATCCGCCGCACGGAAATGGCTATGAAGAAAACAGTGACCCATCTGGGACTGTGAACGTGCAGGGCAGTCATGTCGATGATGCAGAGGAAACCATGGATGCGCTGCCAGTAAGAAATGAAGAGGACATGGATTCAGAGACTATTTCTGGTTTGAAAGGAGAGGTGAGCGCGGAAACAGTAGAATCCACTGCCGAACCCGGTGAGAGCGGTTATGAATCAAATTTGCAAAGCAGCGTAGGTTTTAGAAGCGTGAATGATGGGAGAAGCATCCAGGATGTGATTATGCCGAACAACATGGTGGTCGACAACGAACTTGGGGGCAGGGAGGTGACGGTGTTACCGTCTTGGAAGAAAGTATGGAGCGGGGCGGAGCGAGGGAGATTTACACCAAGTAAGGGGCTACAGACGGACCGAGTTATTCTGAGCATGGTACGGTGGGGTGGTGCATATTTGTGTGCAATGGGTGACGGTTGGAGCGTGGATCCATTTGGTACGGATTCTGGCAAACAATGTGGTGAAATACTAGAGAAATTCTTTTCGGAGGAGGGTATGCGTCGTATTCTTCAACATGTAGAATGGGGCGTGGACGTGGAGAACGGTGGGCGTGAGTACTTTGGGATTCATCGATTTGGCGATGAGGATATTGTGGAGCTAACCGACGAAATGATTACTCCATACGGAACTCGGGATACTAGTTATAGTGTGATTGATAAATCTACTGTCGATGCGTATTCATTCGAATTCAGCAGCCTCGTGGGTTCGCACCCTGCAAGTAACAAGAGATACAGTACTGCAAATCGAGAGAATTGCGGTGGGACTCGCACATTCGATTTTACTCGCGAAGCATTTGGGGAAGCGGTGAGGCGACATTATATCCGATACTAAATGCCGAACGATTGTCTTCGAAGCGCGGTTGAACTTTTACTCATGCAGACAAACATGAACTCACTGAATGATCCGAAGGCCTATTCCAATATTTCCATATCCAATGCAGATGCTGGCGTTGTGGGAGAGTGCAACGAATTGGCGAGTGCTCCAAGCGTCCGCCCACCAAGATATTTGTAAGTCTACTGCTAATGTGAAATTTTTTGAAAATCAAGAACAGGCAACGTGTCCTGCATAGCACTGCGAATCGGGTCAATATCTTTGATAACTGCACCAAATGGACTATTGAACGTGCTGGCAGCAGCCGTGGTGAATGGACAAGTTCAGTAGCGGTAGTATTGGAAACAGTGTGTACCTTCCTTGGTGAGTGGATCTCTACAAATGAACGGGTGCCAAATTGGGAGCCTGAGATACCGACAGTATGTGTTCAGTTTTACACAAGACAGACTCCAGTTAACAGCAATTACTTAATTTGGGTATCTCAGCGAGAACTGCAAAGGGAAACTGCAGAAATGTCGAGCGAGGAAGAAAATTTGCCAGGAAACCCAGCTCTAATAATGCTTTTGATACTGGGGTTTCCTCTTCTGCAAGTCAAGGTGGTAGAAGATGGCGAGTTTTGTGCATATGATAGCCGAGTCAATGTACATGACGCGAGCGCATCAACTTACGCAGACATGCATCGCGATATGGATTTGAGTGTACGAACGTGGCGTGTGGAGCGTTCTATCTCCGCAAAACATTTCGTTGATTGTTTGTTGGGATTCAGATAGGAGTACACTTTCCCTGAGATTGCAAAACAGTTGCGATGACGCACATTTCATATTGCAGGACTGGATAGACGCAGCTATGGGACGTATGAAGGGATTCGACGAAGGTTGTGATGGATATCACGGATACAGACGGAAAATAGTGAAGCCTGAGTGAGGGAAGCCGATAGTGGAACTGTGCTCATTGTTCATGAGCGAGGATGGAAAAAAAGTAGTAGAAAAGACAGACGCAGCTCGAGAGTGGATGGGATGGCTTGCGATTGATGTAGGAATAGGCAAATTTGAACTGGAACAGTGGTTGAAAGCGTGCAATATCGACTTGAAAAACAGGCGACCAGATGGAGTAATAGAAAGTGATGAAGACATTGCTAATAACTCTTTCAGAAGGTGGCTAGGAATGGATGGTTTTGATGAGGTAATGGATGCAATAGTATCTGCGGAGTACCAAGAAGTGGAGGATGGGACTCAGTAAAGTGATATTTGACAGCGGTTCTATCTGTTGATTAATATTAACACTCGTGGGGATGATGGCTTAACAAATTTGCAGGCCATAACTATCGGACATTTCTGAACTTGAGTCGGCCTAACTCGTTACAGTCGTACATCTGAGAAATATCGGACAGTAAATAATTGTGAGAGTAAAGAACTACAAATCAACGGCAAATTTAGTTTGTTCCACACTGCTTGAAAGGGAGCAAAGCAAATTTTGTTAGTAAGACAGTCGTGACGTTAAGGTTGTCGCCAAACTCGCCAGGGTTCTCATAATTAGGGCGACAGATAATAAACTGTGATGATAGTTCGTCTCGGTGGTAGATGGAAGGCTTAAACAAAGACAATGCTGTCCGTTTGTTCTATGTTTTGAACTGCTCGCATTTTTGTATAGTTTTTATTTACTCTTTCTTTGTTCTGCTTCTCTAAAACACCAAGTTATTGATTCTCATTTCCGATAGATGATCACGGTGCACACTATTGGAATGATTACCCAATTTAGCTAGTTTGGGAGAAAGGTCTGTGGCTTTTAGCCGTGTATCGAATTCTTTGCATTAAATATTAAAGAGCAGCAGATTCCACAGAATAATCGCCCAGCAATAACTTTGTTCAACGGGTGAGATGAATGTGAAAACTCAGTTCCTAAGAGAAATTAAAAATCATGAAATTGTCCTACTGTGGGTACTACTTTGCGTTTGTTACTATTTTTAGTACAGGGGTTGCCCATTATAAACATGCCAATTTGGACCTGCCAAAAAGCGGGGTAAGTCAAAAAGCGGGGTGTGCTCAAAAGAGTACAACATACATAAGCAGTACACAGCACACTTCAGCAAAAAAGGCGAAAAATGTTAATGGAAATTAAACAATTCTAATTTGTAGAGTATAAGTAGTAAGGCAACGAATGCTGTGTTCGCTAACCAACAATCTAGTATGGGCTTCGCTCGCTTTGTCTCTCAGGCACTAAAATCACGGTTCGATCCCGTAAACCCCCATCTTCTTGCTGTGCCTTCCCCTTGCAGTCCGTTGCGGGTACGGACACGTGGCTAGCAGCTTGCAAAATGCCATTGGAACGTACACGTTGGCATCTGGCGCAGCAGCTAAGACAACTGCAGCGTAAATCGCTATACATCAGCGCGGGGATGGAGAAGGCTATAGCATAAGCGCCTTCACAAGATTCATTGCCCCATTGAGATCTAATTTTCGTTATATTTTAGATTTTTCATCCGCAAGAGGAGCTCAGCGGTTTATTTTTCTAATAAAATTCAAACGTTCACCTATTTTACAACGCAATCTAACATATTCAGTTTCTAAAAAGAGTCTATCAGTCATTCAATTCAACTATTTGACCCTGCGGTCCATCCCTTATGGCCTTTAAAGTCGCTGCGCGTGACAATATCAACTCAGGAGCGTTCTTTAGCTCGACATCACCAACCTTTGGTAGAGTTTGTGATCCAACTGAATCAACTTTGTCAGGTCTGTTTCCTTATTTTCGGTTATATTTTGGTCATTTGTGTTGTTGTCTCGATACATCTTATAAACTTCCATCAACCGTTCTTGAGAAATTCTTTCGCGTGACTGATGCTTGTAAAAAGGTGCCGGGCTGTTCAGAACATCCAATAGCTTGGCAGAATTAGATATTCCAGATACTTCAGCTAATAACTCGTTGAGCGGTGTTTGCGGAACATCCTGTAGAGATTCACTGGTAACACTTGTAGACAAATGCTCAATCTCGGAGACACTGATTGGTTCTGTATATTGATCTGGTCGACTGGCACTTATTCAACATCATTGTTGGCTCCAGTGAGGATCTAATTAGAATCAGAAGAGCTGAATGACAGATCTCGGAGATAATTTGTTACTAGAATCATGTGCCCATGTCGCAGACATGTTGATTTGATCCAGCATTTGATTACAGTCGTTCGAGCTGTCTGTGACTCTGCTTCATCAAACAGCCTGATGGTATTGCCCATGTCAGGTAAAAAACCTTGTTAAATCCCTCCAACACCTCGACTGGCTGGAACATTAGCCATTCTCTGATGAGAAGCACGTTGCATCGTTACCTCGGGAGTCATCCTCAACAAAGCAGACCGATATCGAATCTTACTGTTACCAATCAAGCCCAATTTAAGTGCTTGATACTTTGCGGTACAGCGAGGTGGTAAAAATTCAATTGTGACTTATGGTAACATAGAATCCAGTTCGTGCCCACCACAGTTGTCCATTATTAGCACCACGGTCCATTGGAACGAGATTGGACCTCACTATACCACCATTTGATCCAATGATCGAAGCCATTCGAGTCCATCCAGCCACTCTTCTGGGACCAATAGCGCGGTTTCTCTGTGTTGTACCGCCTGGTCGGTTCAAGTTGTCCACGGACCATGAAGCCTTGAAGTATGCGATTTATGCACGAGAACCGCACGGAAGGATCGCGAGATCGTTAGTATGTTCGCTGAATATAAATATCGACCTGGACGCCGGAATGCAACCGCAGATAACTTGTTTTGATCTACTACTGAAGCAGATTCGGTCTTAAGCATAGGCCTGGAAGTCGACTTCAATTCGGTTGTTGGGTACTTGACTACAGAAATGGTTGCTGCAGAATCATCTAAGTTCGCGAAAGCTATCAAGATGCTTGCAAAGAATTCTATCATTCACGGTGAGCATCTGTAGAGACGAACCACAAATGGTCTACGCTTGATACTAGCCGAACAAGAAAGGATTCCAATCATGGAAGGTCTGCATGAAGAAATCGGACACCGGAAACTCGCAACGATGTGCAAAATTATCGCAGACCGATTTGCTGGCAGAAGATGCGCCCGAATGTTTCGAAGTTCGTGAGAAGTTGTGACCCTTGTCAGAAAACGAACCCTGCAGAACTAAGCACTCCGTACGGCAAGATATCGTTCGGAGTGTTATTCCATACTTGGTCTTTTGACTTCTCGTGTCCTTTGAAAGAAACTGATGTAGGAAACAAATACCTGCTGTTGGCTGTAGAACTTTTGTCTTGTAGGCCAGTCGCCTGCGCAATCGGTGCAGAGATGTTCAACAGTACTGAAGTCATCTCGTTTCTGGAAGAACAGATTTGTTGGTTGCACGGAAATCCAGTCCGCATCGTCAGTGACGGAGACAGTAAATTTGACAATAGTGCAGTAAGAGACTTTGCATCATCCGCAGGTATTCAATGGAAGATTGACTGAGACCCTATTTGGAGACATCGCGATGTGCTGTCGGTTCCGTAACCTGCGCTTGCATGACGAAGATTAACATCTTGAGAACCGGTGCTGAGTTTCGAATCGCTTGCATCATACACAGGATAAAAACACAAATACATAGCACACAACCAGTAAAAAATACCTCATGAATCAAGTTAGTAAAGGGATGGCCAGTAGAGTCATAGAGACCTTCAAATATGAATCAGGAGAGTATGATGGTGTCGAGACATAGAACCGTATACAAGCCGGCCATCATCGTCCTGCCTCAGACATACTGTAGCCATCATGAACCCGGGACCAGCAAGCCGTCTAGGCAACCACAGAACGATTGAAAGTGGTGCGGAGTCTGCGAGAGATACAGGAGCAGGCAGTACTGGACTTCGTCCGACACGTTCGTATGGTGTAAGAATGTAGCTACGAATAGCGATGTAAGCAGTAAGCACGCCGAAAAGGAACCAGCCAAAGCTCTTGTTCAAGTTCAACAAGTGAGATCAGGAAAGCAGATTATGCACCTTCAAAAAGCGACCGGAGAGCAGCAGAACGCGTAACACCGACACCACTGCTAAGAAGAGCAACGATTAAGCTGCAGGAAATTATGAAAAGGAGTGTGAGAAATGTGGAAAGAAGGATGCACTGAAACGGTTGATGACCACGGGAGATCCCACGTTATGTATCCACAGCGCGGCGGTGACGTTCCGATTACAACTCAAAGCCGATAGGGAACGAAGAAGTTCAAATAGAGCAGGGTCCTCCAACCTCGACCATCTGAATAATCGTGAATCTGATTCTAGTCCTATCGATGGCTATGTACCAGAATTGTTGAATGAAGCAGTGTATCGAGCAACATTGTACACCAGAAACCTCGTACTCAGGTTGAATACCCAATCGGTATCCATCCAAGATTTGTTTCTTCCTAGTATACGAAACAGTAACAACAAGTAAGCCAGGAACGAAGAGGTTGGTGTATTGGCTGGAAAGAAAAGTAAAAGGTCGAGGAAAAGAACCAAGTGTTTAAGATGAAAAGGAGCCCCAGATTTAGCAATATCTTACAACTCTCTATCGCAGTCGGAGTCATCGACTAGGTAACCTTCAGGATCAAAGATGTCTATGCGAGTTGTCGATGCGAGTCACAGCATCTTGGATCGCTGTGCGCAAACGACAGATGTTCTCTTCTGGATCGCTTTGGATTTCATCGTGCATCTAGTCATCCATGCTTCGGAGAACAATGTTGAGGCGCCATTCGACGCGGTTCAGCTGCTGCTCAAACAGCGTGGGTCTCGCAGCTGTAACGCTTGCAGTGTCGGTCTGGCGATGGTGGAGGTCTGTACCACCACGTGCGCAATTAATTAGATTTCTGAGCAGCAGGTTGATACAAGCAATTAGCATGCGCTTGACCTAGTCCCCAGGCGTGATCCAGCAACAGGGTTGGGTGTTTGACGCGCCCCTTGAGCTTCATTTCGAGGAGAAAGAAACGGAATACGGAATGCAGAGCGACAAGCACTAATGTGGTTCGCACGAATTTTCACGGTTGCACGTTCAATAGTGAGAACAGTTGAGAGCGCCGGGAGCTGAGAAGGATGACTATAATCGCCGAAGTTGGACGGTGATGGAGATTGCTGACGTTCAAAGATGTTCAGAAACATTTTGAATACTCTTCCTACTCATCAGCGCTACCCTTAGACCTTTGTACCGAATGCTTAACGGTATTATCCTAAGTTATCTCTTCATCGACTGAAACGCAATACACTAGTTCAAGTGGAATCGTAGAGCAACTTTAGAACAAGAAGAACGGTTCTTTACCAAAGAAGAGAAGCAGCTTCGAAACTACCAGATCAAATCTAAAGAGGAGTGTCACTTTCGCTGTTACCATCGTCTCGTGGGTTCGGAGTGCCAATATGGTTCACAAATTCCACCACAGCTTTGCGTAGGAGACCAATGTTACGGTCAGTATGGTTACGACGCAAAAAACGAGCCCAACAATTGCGACGGCGCAGCTTGATGTTAAGATTCCCGTGGATGCGTTCAATACAACTTGCGAAGATGTAGAAGATGGCCATTTTGATTCGCATTTCGCGAAGATGACGAAGATGCATGCGGAGTGGTGAATTGACGAGGTTCTGTAATTCTGCACGTGATACAAGACCAGCTTTAGGAGCCGCATCAGCCTCAGATCCATTGGAGTTAGAGAAATTGTGGGCCACCATCTCTGCGGTAGCGGTGGCGTCATTCAGTGAGAGTGTACGCCGTGGAGAAGTGTTGTGAGCAGCATCATTGCAGCTGGAGCAAGTAACGTCTTATAGGTGTGCAGGTGGATAAGAGTGTGTGAGGTGTTGTAGTGTAAGTATCGATTCGTAAGAATGATACTTCAGTTAATGAACGCATCACGTAAGTTTGTTGTATCACTTGCGTACCTTGGTTGATGACGGAAGCAGTCGGCAACGACTTTTGTATCTGTTCTGCTTTGCAGATGCTTAAGGACATGCCAAGTTTATTACCTTATACCCAAACCCAGAAAAGCTGTAAGTTTGTATGGGGATGGATACTTGGCAATTGGCAGACAGCTAGTCTAGAAAATTTTTATTTTACTGCGGCAGACAGTTCGACAGTGGTCATCAGCTGCAACACTATTACACACACCATCAAGAACAAGCCAAAACCAGCCACCGGAGCACTGACGAGAAAGAAACCACGTCAGAAATTCCTCAACGCAAAATGACGCATCTAAAACGTGGGGCAAGTACGAAATCACAGCGCGAAATTTGCTAATAGCAGCGCAGAACTGACGTAATTGTGCCGAGAAAACTTTTTACGTGTTGCATTGTTGATGCGCTGATAAACACGGGTAGCTACGCGGAAAACGGAGTCAGTCGCATTAAATACGAAGCTGCAAAAGCTCTCCGAACCGCCGCCGAAGATTTCTCCTTGATCTATTTAACGAGGCACACGACGCAAGGATCGACACGGATCGCAGGACGCTCGTGTTGAAGGACCTACATCTCGCGAGTCGCATGCGCGGCTACAAAGCGAATATTTCACACGACTTTGAGCCCGCGGTATAGCGAGCGAGGATGCGAGCTGGTCTGGTTACGGAGTGATGTGGGAACTACTTTTCGTTTTCATACTACTTTTAGTGTGTTTCCGTTTAGTATTTGTGAATATGTGGCAACAATTTTATCTCCTCAGTCTCTTCATAAATGATTGATTTGTCAGATATTCCTAGAAGAGTTTGTGTATAAAAAGAGTCCCAGCGTGTCTACGAACAGCAGATCATTCCGGGCGAAAAGACTCTACCCCTACATTTAGAAGCTTCCTACAACACCTGCACAGCAGAGATAGGGAACAACCTGTTTCTTTAGAGTATTGTTCCGAAGTTCTCTGCACAACGAATTACTCGGCCATAGACAGACGAGAATAAACAATTCCTTTTGGTCTAAGTAACAGAAGGTATGAATTATTGTGATTGTAAGCCAGAAGGGAACGTTTTAAAATCAAACGGCGTTTAGCAAGCCTGTTCGTTTATCAGTTGCGATGAGTTTCGGATTTGTTCAATTTTCGTCTTGATATCACATTCTGGGCAGCTGTCATCGTAAGCAAATAGCTTGTATAATGCCTTTCGTGCCTCTAATTTCATTGAAGGTCCAAAAATTGAAATTGAGACTGCGTTAATGCAGGTAAAAAAATATAATTTAGTAATTTACTGCAATTTACACTTACACAAGTCCATTAGATCCAAAACCCATACCTCATGCCTTATTTAGACGATGCAGTCTGGCAGCACGCTTGTTGGTCATAACGCAGATGCTATAGAATGTCTTTAGTGGGCTTTCCGAGACTTGCAAATTGCAAGTATTGGAAGCAAAATAATCTACGATCCATCCTGATAATACATACAGTTGTGAACAACGTAGCCCTACATTCAGATGCCGGTTGGACCATTAGATGGATCATTGTGGGTTAAAAACATCTTCATAATTTGCATTGTGAGCAACAGTAAAAATGGATAAGTTATTTGTATTGCTGTGGTACACATCGTTCGAATCCCTTTCGTAATGCCACGGTTTTGTTTTTTCATAGTTATTTTCATGAAACTGACCAAAGTATAAATGGACACAACGACCAATTGGGGTTCTTGTTGACTCGTCATCACGGGAATGAGATTCTGTGGCATTTCTAAAGAAGGTTTGTCGTTTAGCAGGCTTTCCTCTATGATATTTACGTGTTAGTACCCAGTAGAATGTGGTACTGAACCATCTTCATGAACGTACTGAACCCTATTGGACACCACTGCACTGTACATCATATTGTTTTGCATTAGAATAAAAGCTGACAACGAGGGACAACGGAAGCGAGAGTGCTTGTGAAGTAAGTTAATAATCTCTTCTATAATTCAATATCATGAAAGAGGAAAATGTTTCTGCGTACAGTATTGTAATGCAATGCGCTGTCATGGCTCCATGAATCAAAACCCGGACTGTGTTTTCCACGTATTATCTTGCTTTTTTAGTACCCTTCTCTTGAATCAGAACAATCAACTCTTCCTCTCTCATCATTCTTCTCCTTTCTAAGACCACGACCTAAGACACGACCGCCTACACCACTATCGGCACTGAATTTACATTCACTGGAATAATTCCATCTGCTGGTAACAACCTCCGGGATCCATATTCTCGGTGATGATCACCATGGAAACCGCTGCAAAAACTGATTATCTGAAAGAGAATGCGGGAAATATCTGGTTTGTCCTCGGTGCTTATTTTTTTGCCTTTTTCCCTTGGATGGTCATGAATAATATAGACTACATTTCTGAGAAATGGCGAACGTGTCGTCGCACACGCAAGCTCGCGCACATTCACGTCGCTTCGTCAATATTGCCTATTATATACGTTGCTGTGTATGCAGAAGCACAACGTCGAGATGGCGATAGCAAAGAATTGGGAGCGGCACTATCAGCGCTTATGTTCAACGTGTTCCAGTTGATGAGAACGATAATGGGTTTGGTGCAGCTGAACGCCTTCGTAGCGTGGTGCAAGCATGCGGTGGAATGCATAGATGCGTTGGAAGGTTATAAATATTCAAGGTGGGAGAAAAGGATGGGAAGGGGCGAAGGTAACATAAGAAGACTGATGGAAGCAGTGCGAGAATGGCAGATTGCATTTGTATCATGGTACAAGCGTAGTGTACGGCGCATGTGGACACTTCTGCGGAGAGATAGTGAGAATAGGGGAGACGGTGAATGTTATCCGTGGTCAAGTTCGGAGAGTACGGAGGCATGGGTCAGAGATAAAATGAGAACTATGACGGAAATACTGCGGGAGTGGCAGAACGTATTTGTATCGTGGTTTAAGCGTGGTTTGGAGAGTATGCGCACACTTCCGCGGAGAGATAATGCGAATGGTGAGCAGCGCCGAAATGACAATGATGAAAACAGTGAGCCATCTGTGAATTTGAATGTGCATAGGAATGATTTGGTTGATGCAGAGAAATACATCAACTCGGTGCCCGAAATAGATGGCGAGAACGGCGATGCAGATCCAAATCCAGTTTCGAACAAGGACGTGATTGAGGAAGTAGTGGAATGCACTGTTGAATGCAGGCACGGCAGAAATGAACCGAATCCTCTGAGCAACAAACAAAGTAGCAGACGGAAGAAGATAGATATTAAGGCAATACTGAAACGGAATCTAATTGTATCGTGGTGCAAAAATATGTCGGAGTGGGCAAGTCGTAGAGACGTGGATGGTGAAAATGGCATCGAGGATGTGATCATGGTGAACAACACGGTTGTTGACAACGAACTTGGCGGAAGGGAGGTGACGGTGCTACCGTCATGGGAGAAAATATGGAGTGGGTTGAAGCGAGGGAGATTTACGCCAAGTGAGTGGCTGTGGACGGATCGAGCTATTCTAAACACAGTACGATGGAGTGGCGCATACTTGTGTGGCATGGGTGCAGATTGGAGTGCTCATGTGAAAGATTACGCTTATGATTTTAGAGCTGGTACTGAAATATTGGAGTCGTTTTTCTCAAGGGAGATGGGAGGTATGCGTTGTATTCTACAAAGGGTGGAATGGGAGATGGAAGGAGAGAATGACGAGCGTGAGTTCCTTAGCATTCATCGACTTGGTGGTGATGGTAGAGTAGACCTAACCGAGGCGATGAGTAGTGCATATGGAAATCGTGACACCAGTTATGATGTGAGCGATACGTGTACTGTCGACGCGTATTCATTCGAATTCGACAGCCTCGTAAGTTCCTACCCTGGGAAGGATAAGAATACGAGAGGAAGTCCTAATCGAGAGAGTGTTACCGTGGGACTTGTGCATTCGGTATTACTAGCGAAACATATAGGGATTGAGAAGCTGCACGCCATACGACGCTATTATGATGAATATTGTGTACCAGAGGGTATCTTTCTCCGAAACGCTATCAAACTTTTACACCTGCAGACGAACACCCACATACCGGATGACGCAAGAATTTGGGAAATGTTTGACTATGAATCCATTTGCTATCAGATTCCAATATTTCCCTACCGGATGCAGATGGTGGCGTTGTGGGATGAGGGAACGAATAGGCGCGTGTTGCAAGCATCTGCGTATCAAGATATATTTAATTCGCTTATCGATCCGACCTTTTTTAAATTGCAATACAATAACGAGCAACGGGTCCTTCGTGACGCTCTAGAAACTGTCAATATTTTTGACTACTGTGGCAAATGGACTATTGCACAAATAAGCAACGACCGTCCGCGGTGGAAAGGTTCACTAGGGGTAGTAATGGAAACGGTGCGCACGTTCCTTGCTGAATGGCTTAAAGTGAATACACATGAGCCGAACTGGGAGCCTGAGATACCGACAGCATCTGTCGAGTTCAACACAAGGGAGACTATAAAAGACAGAGGAAGATTAACTTGGATATGTCAGCGAGAACTTCAAAGAAAGGTTGCAAAAATGTCGAAGGAGGAAGAGAGTTTCTCAGGAAACGCAGCTTTAATAATGTTGTTTATTCTGGGTTTTCCGCTTCTGCACGTGAATTTCGTAGAAGACACCGAAGTTTGTGCACAAGACAGTCAAGACGAAATACAAGAAGCGAGCATATCGTCATCCTCGCGTTCGCATTACTCAGTTTTTTTGAGTCAAGAAACTTGGCGTGCGTGGACTCCACTTGCTCCGCAAGACATCTCGTTGATAATTCGAACCGATTCAGACAGCGGAACAGTTTCTTTGAAACTGCAAAACAATAGTGGTGATGCGCAATTCATATGGCAGGACTGGGTGGACGCAGCTATGGGATGTATGAAACGATTCGAGGAAAGTCGCAATGGTGAATTGGGATACGGACGGAAAATAGTAAGGGCTGACTTGCGTAAGCCGATGGTGGAATTGTGTCCACTGCTTGTGAACGGGGATGGAGAAGGAGCAGTAGTGAAAAAGACGAGTATAACTCGAGTGTGGACTGGATGGACTGCGTTTGATATGCGGATATGCAAATTTGAAGTGGAACAATGGTTGGACGCTTGCGATCTCGACATCCGAAAAGACTGGGTTTCAGAAGGAGTACTAAAAAGTGTTGAAGGAGTACTGAAAGCAATCATATACACAGAGAATGAAGAAGCAGAGGTACGGGTGGAATACGTGAGTACTATTCCTTAACGAGTTCGGCAATCTGTTTCATGCACTGTTTTATTTGAGTAGTGTTCAGTACATTGTTGAAGTGAAAGTCTAAAAGTTATTTGTAAAGCACAGTGTTTTGTATTTTCGGTTCAAATTATTTAGCTAAGAACGCAATTAGCTGCAACCAGGAATTCATCGAGCATAGTTCGTTGACTCCTATAAATGTGAAAATTCTTCCATTTGAGTGCAAAAGCAGTAGTCCATCTGTATCTCCTGTTCATTTCATCTATCAGGCAGTACAGCTAATACTGCTATTTGGACGTGGCTGAGACGGCACAGCTAAGAGCAGTCAAAACGGATGTCCAAAATTCTATTTACATTTCTGGAATCCGCTTGATTGCCGTACGTTACATAATAACGAGTAATTACCATGTTCTTACCATGTTCGTCGAAGGACGTAAATTTGCAACCCAGTTAGCACAACATTGAGGTTTAATGCTGTTATTTAGTTTAGGACCACAAATTGTCCTGCACAGCAAAACAGCCATAAAATTGAGGTTTCATGTTGACTTGTCGTTACACGATTTACACATGCTTTAATTGGAAAAAGGTCTACCCGTTGTGCTGACTTGTATTAATGATATCGAGTACGCGGTAGAACATAGAAGGCTTTGAAGAAAGATTAGTGAGGGCATTGAACGAAAGAGACGACGCAATGAGGAGATAACTGAGAGCGGCTGATCAAGAACTTGAACAGGTGTGAAAGGACGCCATGCGGCAGAACCGCAGGCGTGGGTGAATGGTTTCGCAGATTCGCGATGCATTGTTGTAGCGGGCGTAAACTGTTATGCAAATCTCTAATTTGCTTCCACGGTTCTTGTTTTTCGTACCTTGTCATTATGCACCACAAACCTTCCAACGACCAAGACATACGACACCTCCGCAACCACCACTTCAATCACTAAAACTCGATTCACCGGCATTACTTCAGCTCCTGATCTCTGCCTCCAGTATTAACAGTCTTCGTTGTGGTCAGCATGGAAGCTCAAGGTTGTTTTCTCAAAGAACATGCCCACGACATGTGGTTTGTTCTCGGCGCTCATTTTTTTGTGTTTTTTCCTTGGACGATCATGAACACCATCGATATTAGTTCCGCCAAGTGGCGGACCTGTCGTCCGACTCGCCAACTCGCTTACATTCACTTCGCGTCGTTGATATTGACCATCATAATCGTCGCGGCGTACGCTGAAGCGCAGCGTCGAAATGAGGATAACAAGTCATTTGCTGCGGCACTTACGGCGCTAATGATCAACGTGTACCAGTTCATGCGAACTATAATGGGGTGTGTACAGCTGAACGCGTTCGTTGCGTGGTGCAAGCATGCATTTCTTAGATTCGCAGCTATACACATGTAACGCATGTTTCGAGCTCTGCAACATGGGCGTCGAGGATCCCCCGCTCAACGACCACATTCGCCAAAACCGACACCCCGCCATCACTCTCAGTTCCCACTTTGACGCAAACCGTCGCGCATGCGGAACCATTGCCTCCTCGTAGCTCGATGTTCATGCCATTGCTGCGAAACGCGACGTAAAATGGCGCAGACAGAAACGCATCACTCACAAATTTCAATCACTCAGCCCAACAATAAATCGTTCTCCTACCCTTCACGCGCGCCACTAGCGCGAACTTATCCCACTTCCTGGTGGTCCTCAATCGTAGTTCTTTTGGCTTGTGCAACACAGTCGCACCCTGATTCTCGCCGAGATGTTACACCAAGTTTCGCAGCACATGATGCTTACCTGGTACGATTCCCTAGACGATAACAGTCAATTGCGTGCGCGTAGGCAGAATAGAGTAAGGTAGTTTTAAGGGCAGAGTGCCAAATACTCGTGATGGTTGGTTATGACGAGATGTGGAAAACCAGCTGAGGTTAGAACAAGAGTAGCATGGCTCACGGCAATAACGCATCAAATGCTTGCGAGCGTAGCCATGTAGCAAGTTCACGTTGCACCAGTTCAACGAAAGGTACGCATATTGATATCAAAAGTGAGTTACGCGGCGCCACAGGTGTTGTGCGTGATAGGGGGAATATCACACCTGTATGTTCAGGCCATCGAAATAGAGTTGGATTGGGAACAATGCAAGTAGGTGTGCGATGTCATTGTCTTGTGCACGTACAGTAGATGGGGTCGCACGGCTGTAGCCAGGTGATCCTGCATGGGCCATGAGCTCAAAATTACGGACGGCGCGTACTGTAATGAATGGATGTAATTGCCATTGGTTCAAGCGAGTAGTGCCTCGTCGAGTAGTGCACTACTGTATGCCGAACTCGGCAGTTCACCCGTAAACCACAACTAGAGAATTTGAACGGCTTTGCCTTGAAATAGTGAGGGACTTCCACTCACAGTCAACATCGAGGTGAGCGATGCCGCGTAGTGAGGCCGGCACCGTTGTTCTGATGTGGATTAGATTGTGCAAAGTACGCCGTACTCGGTTTCATCGATTAGGCTACATACATTGGTGAGCTGAGAATCCTTCCACGCATCTTTTTTTCTTCGTAAATTTATTGGCACGTACTGTATTGAACAGACAGCTGCACCCACTAAACTCTTCCAACCAACTCCCCACTTCCTTTCATTTCAACCACACGCCGCCTTTACTACAGTACCCGTAACATCCCAACTTCACTATACTCGCCGTCTTATCTGCCACTGCCGCCACTGCTTCATTCCACATCGCCGGCATAACTGCTACTATCAATCGTCATTCTCTGTCATAGTCCATTATGGTAACCATGGAAACCGCCATAGAAACCGATTACCTCAAAGCACATGCAAGCAATATTTGGTTTGTTCTCGGCGCCTACTTGTTTGCCTTCTTTCCCTGGGCGGTTATGAACAACGTCGGTTTTATTTCGGAGAAGTGGCGAACGTGTCGCCTCACGCGCAAGCTTGCTCGCATCCATCTCGCGTCTTCAATACTTCCCATCATATACCTTGCGGTGTACGCAGAAGCGCAGCGTCGGGGTGGGGATAACAAGGAACTTGGAGCAGCACTAGCGGCGCTGATGTTCAACGTGTTCCAGTTAATGCGAACAATAATGGGGTGGGTACAGTTGAACGCGTTCGTAGCGTGGTGCAAGGATGCAATGGAGTGTATTCGAGCGTTAGAAGGGGATGAATATGAAAGTTCAAGTTCAGAGGGTACGGAGGGAAGGAGAAGAGATGAGACGAAGGGAATGATGGAAATAATGAGGCAGTGGAAGAACTTGTTTGTATCATGGTGCAAGGGTTGCGGGCAGCGCATGCGTATACGTTCGTGGAGAGGTGCTGTGAATGGTATGCAGCGCGGAAATGGAGATGAAGAGAACCGTGAGTCGTCTGTGACTGTGGATATACAAGGGAATGATGTGGATGGTGCAGAGGAAAGCATAGGTGCGTCACCAGACATAAGTGGGCATAACAGGGATGCGGAGGCAGGCGCAGGTTCAAGTTCAGGGGTGAACGAGGAAACAGTGGAAACCACTGCCAATAACGGGGAGGGCAGTTATGAATCATATGCGCAGAGCAGCGTGGGTCGTAGAAAAGTGAGTGACACTGAGGATGTGGTTATGGTAAACAACATGGTGGTCGAGAATGAAGTTGGCGTGAGGGAAGTGACGGTGTTACCTTCGTGGGAGAAAATATGGAGCGGGTTGAAGCAAGGGAGATTTACACCAAGTAAGTGGTTGCGAACAGACCGAGCTATTCTAAACACAGTACGATGGGGCGGTGCTTATTTGTGTGGAATGGGTGAAGGTTGGAGTGTCGGTGGATTCAGTGTTGGTGCTGGCAATGAAAGTGGTAAAATATTGGAGTCATTCTTTTCGAAGGAAATGGAGACTGTGCGTAATATTCTTCTTCATGTGGAATGGGATATGACCGTGGAGAATGACAGTCGTCAGTTCTTTAGAATTCATCGATTTGGGGATGATGATATTGTGGAGCTAACCGGAGAAATGAGTACCGCGTATGGAAATCGAGATACCAGCTATCGTGTGAGTGATACATATACTGTCGACGCTTATGCATTCCAATTCAACAGCCTTGTAGGTTCGTACCCTTCAAGTAACGAGAGATACAAAACTGCTAATCGAGAGATGGTTGCGGTGGGGCTTGTGCATTCGGTGTTGCTCGCGAAACATTTGGGGGTTGAGAAACTAAAAGCGATAAGACGCTATTATGATGGACATCGTCTGCAAGGGGGCTCTATTATTCGAAAGGCGTTCGAACTTTTACTTATGCAAACGAAAACTCGTATACCCGATGATACAAAGATTTGGGGAATTTTTGCACTCAATGACTACCAGATTCCAATATTCCCATATCGAATGCAGACGGTGGCGTTGTGGGATAAGGCTACGAATTGGCGAGTGTTGCAAGCGTCTGCACATCAAGATAGTATTTTTTCACATCACTTATTGTTCAATTTGAAAATCAATAACGGGAACGAGTACGGGAAACGGGTCCTACACAACGCACCAAATCCGGTCGATATCTTTAACAGTTGCTCCAAATGGACCATTGAACAATTTGACAGGAGAGGTTTCGTATGGAGAGATTATCGATGGAAAGGTTTACTAGGAGTGGTAATGGAAACGGTGCGTACGTTCTTTGCAGAATGGGTTACAGCAAGTGCACACGAGGCGAACTGGGAACCTGAGATACCGAGAGCATGCGTTGAGTTTAACACAGGGGAGAAACGAGGATCCTACACCTACTCGCACTTGACTTGGATATGTCAACGAGAACTACAAAGAAAGGTTGCCAGAATGCCCAAGGAGGAGAACTTGCCAGGAAATGCAGCTCTAATAATTCTGTTCATCCTTGGTTTTCCTCTTCTGCGTTTCAAAGATGTGAAAGACGGTGAGGTTGAAGCACAAGATAGTCAAGGCAAAGTTCAAGAGGCAAGCGCGTTATCGTGCCCGAACATACATTGCACCGTTGATTTGAATGTAGAAGTTTGCCATGTGTCGACCCCTCTAGCTCCGCAAGACATCTCACTAATAATTCAAATTGACAAGACAAAGCGTACAGCGTCTCTGAGATTGCAAAACAATAGCGGTGATGCGCGGTTCATATGGCAGGACTGGGTGGATGCGGCCATGGGATGTATGAAAGGATTCGAGGAGGCTGTCGACGGTGAAATGGGATATGGACGGAAGATAGTGAGGGCACAATTAGGGAAGCCGATGGTGGAACTGTGCCCACTGCTTGTATATGAGGATGGAATCGAGCCAGTAGTGGAAAAGACGAGCGCAGCTCGAGTGTGGACGGGATGGCCTGCGTTCGATGTCCGAATATGCAAATTCGAAGTGGAAGAGTGGGCAGATGCTTGCGGTCGCGACTCAGGAAAAAACTATGTTCCAGATGAAGTAATAGAAAACGTCGAAAGAGTAATAGAAGCATTAGTAGCTGCAGAGAACGAAATGAAGAAGTCGACGCAATGCGGTGACGTTTAAGAGCAACACTATGCAGTTGGTTTTTTTAGATTCTCAGCTAGACACATCTGAATTATTTGCAATGGCTTGGAAGTTAGGCGCACTTAAATCGCAAATGTTACCGCTACGGGAAGGGTGGTTCTGTGGTAAACAAATAGTGAAGGAGAATATTTCAACAAGGTTGTCGTTCCATATACCGTAGCGGGGTTGTATTTCGTCGCCCACGTCATTACTGCGGAGCGCAACGGATAACGGCGCAAACGGAAACGCGTCGATTGCAAATTCTAATCGCATGGCCCAACGAAACAACGTCCTCCCATCCTTCGAGCGCGCCATCAATGCATACCCATCGCGCTTCCTGAAGCCTCTCAATCGTAGTTTTCGTGGCTTGTATAACACCGTCACCACATGATTCTCGTCGAGATGTAACACTAGATCTCGCAGAACGCGAAGCTCACCTGGTTCGACAATTAACGTGATAGCGGCGAGTTGCGTGCGCGTGGGAAATGCGGGTAGATACTGGTAGTTCTAATGGCGATTAATGCCGCAAACGAGTTGGGCCAAGCCACAGGCACCGTGTCTCGAAAGTGATGGCAGGTGAAAGTGCACAGGCCGGGAGATCAAAATTTCCTACTATTCGTTCTATAATGAAGTAAATTTTAATCTGATTGCAATGATTTACCATCACCCGAGTAGTGCCACTTGGAGTAAGATTAGTGCACTGTTTGAATCATTTAAGACGTGCAACAAATCATGTGGCGATTGGGTATTGCAGACGCAACCCAGTGCACCGAGTTAAACAGAGAAAGAGATCTGCAATAAGAAAAGTGTTGGAGCACCGTACTGAAGCCCAAGCTCAGATTATGAAATTCCCAATCTGGTAGTATGAAGTTAAAGCTCATAGTCTTACAAACTCTTATTTGTTTGTACAGTATACAGAGGTTGGGAATAATTTATTCCTGTAGAATTTTGCTCACGAATTCTCTTTGGAATAAATTACTCGACCACGAGTGAAGCAAGAATAAATAATTCTTTTTTGACTCGGCAACAGAATAAATAAGAATTATTTTAACTACGAGCAAGTATGAAGAATATCATAAATCACAAGGCTTTTGCAGTATCTTTTATATGACATGTTGCGGTAATTGAAAGTTTTGTCCTGAATTTGTACCCACAATGCCTAGGATTTTGTAAATGTGGCCTTTTTCTCTTCGTTTGCCGCAGCGATTCCACTATGAGCTTCAAAAGTTAAACTCTAAATACTTTTCATTCTCCAAAACAGATAAAATTACTCTTCGAGTATTTTCTAGTTGGTATGGATAAATATTCAGTCCTACGCATCACCGAAGAATAAATAATTCCGACTTGAAGGCTCCACAGGCTAATTCACAAAGAAAATGTACTAGCAAACGAACGAGTCTATTCGATGTATTACATCGATCTGGAAATAGTAGAAATGGATGAAAATGACATTACCTCCAGTGTTTACTGTATCATTTCTGAGTAGAAAAGTTCAAACATCACAGCACAGGCAGGGCCCGGCTCGTATCAGGGCTCAATCAAAGATTCTTAAGCTAATCTTCTCCTTGAGTTGACGAGCGTGCAGTACACATATACTCGCTCCTGTTTTGTAAAGTAATTTGGCGCAGGCCGAAAGGCATGTTCTATCGTTAATCGAGTAAGTTATGGTTCATTCTCAAAACCATAGAGACACTCTTTACTCACTTGTTATCTGTGTTTGTCTGTCGGATAAATGATCAAGTAAACGTAACAGTACGAGTCATTTTTATTAGAAATCTACATTTAAATGACATAACGTTGAGTTCGCCATTTAGTTTCCTACGCCGCCGAGTATGTTTGGGCACAGTTCGTCCTCTGTGACCATTACAAACAACCTTTAGGTGTATAATGCCGGTGAAACATTACAACAACAGTAACTCAATTGCGGTTCAAGACATGAACGCTGAAACAAAGGAACTTGAAATTCAATTAATATATAGTATGGGCTGGTCCGTTAAGAGATACTATATACTGCAGTAACTACACCTGTTCTGTTTTTGAGTACTATCAAAAGGCTTATGAGGTTACAGTTTATGACCAACAGTACCTAAATCCAACCACTGGGACCGAACCGCTTGAGGTAATGCGTTTATAACGAGAAATAATAGTGAGAAGAAAGGA
>JAAUYH010006883.1_pt1 | contig 26654 bp, 19 predicted proteins | sample 7278061 | NCBI WGS metagenome assembly JAAUYH01 (sample SAMN14350203, study PRJNA611818) | marine sediment metagenome | isolation source: surface marine sediment (0.6m) | place: French Polynesia: Moorea | collected 2018-08
CAGCAGATCACCAGGATGATGGTGAAAGTCTTCCAGACGGTGGATGACGTGGACTTCAACTTCCAGATGAACATCTTGGACGAAGACGGGAACCTCCTCGTCGAGGAGGTTCCCGTCTTCGTCCAAGATGTTCATCTGGAAGTTGAAGTCCACGTCATCCACCGTCTGGAAGACTTTCACCATCATCCTGGTGATCTGCTGGTTGTCCAGATAGGAGGGGATGTCGGCACGCAAGGTCGCCTGCTGATTGGCAAGTGCCTGCGTGCTCTGGTTGCCGACGAAGAACTCGACGTCGTTGGCCGACTCAACCGAGAAGATGGTGCTGATGGAGCGCGTCGAGGTGTTTACGATATAGGCCACCGCATAGACGATACGGTCGGTGGCGACCTCGCGGAAGAAGCCCTGATCTTGATCGTTGAGATCGACGAGTTGATTGACCGAGAAGAAGCCGTCCCAGACGCCGCCGTTGAACTGTGCCGGGCCGCCGGAGATGTCGAAGATTTTGGGCTGGAGATCCCCTTCGTTGAAGATGGCTTCGTCAGTTACCTGCGAGGCCGGGAAGTCGCCGCCGACTAGGTAGTCGAGCAGGAAGCCCTGGTTATCGGTGCGCAGGCCAGCAGCCCACTTGAGGATATCGAGAGCCTCGACATCATCCACCGCGAAGTCCTCACCACCGGGGTGCTGAAGCCCGGTTGCCAGCGGGTTGTCCTCGTTGGCGATCTCGTTGGTCGGGTACAAGAACAGCGAGCTCTGATCGGCGTTCTCCAGACCGAAGACGGTGAAGTTGGACGCAGACACGAAGTTGAGCAACAAGCGGCGCTCATCCGCGGCTTCAGAGATGATGGGGAAGTTCGAGCCACCGAGCGGCGGGGTCACACCGTCTTGCGAACCGTGGCAAGAGGCGTCGGCGCAAGTCTTGTTGAGAGCGCCGTCCTGCACCGCATTGAGATCGTTGAAGATCACGTTGATGCGGTTGACAAAGAATGCGAAATCGAGCGGGCTGCTGCCGTCTTTGACCGCATAGATATAGGACAGGAAGCGCTGGTAGTTGAGATCGTCTACGCCTGCGAAGACATCTTCACCCGGATGGCCACCGTTGAATTGGCAACCGCGCAGATCGAGCGGGCAAGCCAACACCTGCGAAATTGCCGGATTGTCGAGGTTGATGAAGCAGGAGAAGTTCTCGAGGTTCTCTTGCGGCGTGCGGTCTTCGGCGATGTAGAACTTGCCGGGGCCGCGATCGCGACCGTGGCATTCGGAACGAGCGCAGCCGGTGGTGACCCGGGGATCGTTGCGGTCGTTGAGATCGACTTCACCGAGCAGAATCGGCTGAATCTCCTCGGTGAACACACCCAGGTTAAACGCGTCGAGGGGCTGGCAGCCAACGGGGGCCGGGCCGCCCGGATCGACGTTGATATTGTCCAGAGCATCCTGGATCCAGGCGGTGAGATTACCTTCGGCCTGCGGACCAAACACTTGGTTGCCGGCATGGGCCCGGGTCGAATAGTCGTAAATCACCGTCTGATCGGCAGTATTGACGGTCAGGTCTACGCGAGCGACGACGGCTTTGAGGTTTGCATCCATTTCGGGGGTGCCCTTGGCCGGCGCGGCGTTGAGGGCAAAACCACCAGCGGCAGTACCATTATCGTGGCAGCCCGCCACGATGCATCCGAGCTGGTCGAATGTTGGCTGGATTTGGTCGGCATAGACGTCAGCGTCGAAATAGAAGCTGGTGTCGCCGCCGCCGCCGCTATTGGCGGCATAGTTATCAAACGCAGCCTGAATGTAAGCCTGGATGCTGGTGTAGTCCGGGCTATCGGCTTGCAAAATCGGCGGGTGGGGATTGCCGCTTGAGACAACGCCACCGGTCGCCGCAGTCAGAACCGCACTATTGGATACGTTCTGGCGGAAGTCAGTATTGTTATAAAATTCGTTGAACGACTCAACGTAGTCACAATCTTCCTCAGAAACGGGAAGAACTGTATAGCGATTTGCGTTTCCATCACCGTGACAACCTATGGTGGTAGCGCCGCAGCTGGTCGCCAGCTGGGGCCATATGTCGGTGCGGAATACACCCGCTTGGTATGGATACCCAGGTGTCGGTTCGCCGTCAGCAGCCTGCAGCTGGCAGGCTGCTGGCGGATTTTGATCCGGCGGTGGCGGAGTATCCCCCGGATCATCGTCGCTGCCTCCACAGCCGGCCAGCCATACGCCGGCTAATGCGACGCAAAGTGTCTTACGCATGAACGCCTCCTTCTTCGATTTAAGCCAATGGTTTGTTTGCAACTCCGCGCCAACGGAGTGCGATGAACTAGATGAACTATAGGTATCTAACAATGTTGCCAAAACTGCCTCGTTATATCTCTATTTGCAACAGGTGTTCCAAAGCGAAATGTCGGGCCAGAATAATCCTATGCGGTGACTAAGCAGTCGAAATCGAACAGATTCACTCTCTCCCGAATCGGGTATGGACGCCAAGACTCTCCCATTTAGCGACCGTTATCGGGGACAATTGACCCCACGTCTACAACAACCCCTGTGCGGCAGAGAATAACTCTGGAAGTCGAGCGGGCGGAATATTTGATGAATCCCACCTGTCCAACACCTAGGTCATCCACATCGCCCAACACTACACGATCTCATCCGGGCTTTGGGGTGCTTTTTTTGTCCATATTCGATACTGCAGTATCCCGAGCGAAAACTCTAACAAAAGTGCTATGCCGAGTGCCTCGACTTACACTCTTTGCATTGCCCAGACAAGCCTCCTTCAACCTGCCACCCACACACGTCTAGCGATATTTGTCCGACTCGTAGCCATTGCGAGACACAAGCCTCCAGACAGCCGAGTTTTTCCCCAGTCATCCCCCATGGGCCCGTCGCTGCCCGACGTTGCCTTCCGTCATCTACAGCAGCACAATCCCAGGTGGGGGTCGCGTCACCATTGTGGGGAAATCCCCCCAGAGTGCGAACTTACCGTGGTCTGATTGCGGGCAGAGTAGAAACACTGCGCAATCGCGCCGGTCGCAGAAGCGCACCGAAATCTCTCTATTAGAGAAAGCGACCGCCTCCCGTTCAGATCTGCAGGGCGATGACCAACAATAATGGCGCAACGCATAGCCCGCGTGGCTCTGCTCCTTATAATGCCTGCGTCAGGTTCCATCACCTAGAGGAGATGTTCATGATCGTAGGAGTTCCCAAAGAGACGTTGTCCGGAGAACGCCGGGTTGCGCTCACGCCCTCGGTCTTATCCTCGCTCGATCGAGCAGGGATGAAAGTCCACATTGAAGCAGGCGCCGGTATCGAAGCCGGATATCCAGATGACGCATTTACCAAAGCGGGTGCCGTCATTGTCGCTGAGCGCGCCAAGCTATTTGCCGATTCAGATATTATTGCCCAAGTCAATACCTACGGAACAAATCTCGAGGCTGGTGGTGCAGACCTCGAACTTATTCGCGAAGGCCAACTCGTTCTCGGTCTGGCCGATCCATTAGGCGCCACACAAGAGCTGCAAAAACTCGCCGCGACCAAGGCCATCGGTTTTGGACTCGAATTGATCCCTCGCATCACGCGCGCGCAGAGCATGGACGTTCTATCGTCCATGGCCACTGTGGCCGGATATAAAGCCGTATTATTGGCGGCCACGCGATTGCCGCGCTTCTTGCCGATGTTCATGACGGCGGCCGGTACCATCCAGGCAGCCAAGGTCTTTGTCATCGGTGCCGGTGTCGCCGGTCTACAAGCCATCGCTACCGCCAAACGCCTCGGGGCCAAAGTCCGCGCCTACGATGTCCGACCAGCAGTCAAAGACCAGGTGCAGTCTGTCGGCGGCCAATTCGTCGAACTCGACCTCGATACCAGTGGTGCTGAAGACAAAGGCGGCTACGCCAAAGCCCAGGGCGAGGACTTTCTCAAGAAACAGCGCGAACTCATGGCCAAAGAAGTCGGTGGTAGTGACATCGTCATTACCACGGCTGCCATTCCCGGCCGCAAATCGCCGGTTTTGATTACTGCCGATGCGGTTCACGCCATGGCCCCCGGCTCGGTAATCATCGATTTGGCGGCCGAGCGCGGTGGCAATTGCGAACTCACCAAAGGCGGAGAAGAGGTGGTATCGGACAACGGCGTCCTGATTCTAGGCCCAGTCAACTTACCGACCACCATGCCGTATCACGCCAGTCAGATGTTCTCTAAGAATGTCGCCACTTTGCTGCTTCACCTGGTCAAAGACGGCAAATTGGAGCTCGATATGGCCGATGAAATCACGGCCGGCACCGTCATGTGTAAGGACGGCGAGATGGTGCATCCGCGACTGCGCGACATTTTGAATCTCCCCGCCCTCGACAAAGCAGATAACGAAAGTGAAGCGGCCGCATCATGATTGACTTCTCGACCCTTGTTTGGCTCGTTACCGTTTTTGTTCTGGCAATATTTATCGGTTTCGAGATCATCACCAAAGTACCGCGGACCCTACACACCCCGCTGATGTCGGGCTCGAATGCTATTTCGGGCATTACCGTCGTCGGCGCCATCTTGGCCGCAACCAAGGGGGCAGGCGCACTGGCTACCGGACTCGGCATTGCAGCCCTCGTTCTCGCGACCATTAACGTCGTCGGTGGCTTCCTCGTAACCCATCGCATGCTGGCGATGTTCAAGCCCGGGAAGAAAAAATAATGTCCATCGAATACATCAATCTCGGCTACCTCATCGCCGCCGTTCTCTTCGTTCTGGGCCTCAAAGGCCTGACCCATCCGCGGACGGCGGTACGCGGCAATATGATGGGCGCCCTGGGTATGCTCGTAGCCATTATCGCCGTGCTCTTTCAACAAGAGCTCATTGGCATTCCCGGCCTCCTCGTTGGTCTCTTGGCTGGCACGTTGCTCGGCGCCATATTTGCGGTCAAAGTGCAGATGACGGCGATGCCTCAGCTCGTCGCCATTTTTAACGGCTTCGGCGGCGCGGCATCGGCTCTCGTGGCCGCCGGTCAATACGTGATCGACGTCGAGAGCATCCAGGCGCAGGCCGCCGCGGGCAATTTCGCCGATATTGCCGCCCCCAGTTTTTCTATCGGCTTTGCCGGCTTAGTGGGAGCGCTCACCCTCACAGGGAGCATCATCGCCTTTGCCAAGCTGCAGGAGCTCATCAGCGGCAAAGTCTATAACATCCCGGGAAACCAGGCCGTCACCACGCTTTTGACCTTGGCATCGCTGGGATTGTGCGTCTATCTCATCTTCGTTCCGTCGCTGACGATCTTCTGGATTTTGCTGGTCTTGTCCAGCATTCTCGGCATCGCACTCGTCCTCCGCATCGGTGGCGCCGATATGCCGGTTGTCATTTCGCTGCTCAACTCGTACTCCGGGGTTGCCGCCGCCGCGGCCGGATTTGTTCTGCAGAATACCGCCCTCATCATCGCGGGTTCGCTGGTCGGCGCTTCCGGTCTCATCCTGACAGCCATCATGTGTAAAGCCATGAACCGCTCCCTCGCCAACGTGCTCTTTGGTGGTGCAGCGGTGGCCGCCGGAGCTCAGGACGATATTTACTCGGGCAAAATCAAGGAAACGTCTGGGGACGAAGTGGCGATTCTCCTCGATGCCGCCGAGCGTGTGGTCTTCATCCCCGGCTACGGCATGGCGGTCGCCCAGGCCCAGCACGCCGTCCGCGACCTCACCAACGCGCTCAAAGAACGCGACTGCACCGTCGAATTCGGCATCCATCCCGTGGCCGGCCGCATGCCGGGACACATGAACGTACTCCTCGCCGAGGTAGACATCCCCTACGAGGATTTGCGTGAGATGGAAGATATCAACCCGACCTTCCCCGAAGTCGATGTCGCCATCGTCATCGGCGCCAACGATGTGGTCAACCCCGAGGCTCGCAACAACCCCGAGAGCCCCATTGCCGGCATGCCCATTCTCGATGTCGATAAGGCAAAAACCGTCATCGTCATCAAGCGCAGCCTGAGCCCGGGCTTTGCCGGGATCCCCAACCCGCTCTTTGCCGCGGACAACTCCCTCATGCTCTTTGGCGACGGCAAGAACGCGGTGATGGAAATCGTCCAGGCCCTAGAAGAGTACTGAGAAGAGTACTGAGAAGAGTACTGAGAAGAGTACTGAGAAGCGTACTGAGAAGCCCGCCGGCATCGTCGGCGTAGCCAGCGACGTCGGCGCCTCTACTTTCGCCTTTTCAAAAACCAGCTGGCAATTTTGCCCTTGCCCTTGACGTCCAAGGTCCCGCGCGATTCCAGGATAAACGCGCCATGCAGCCGGCGATGGACTTCGTCGGTAATCTGCACTTGGCCGGGAATCCCCAACGCCTCCATCCTGCTGGCGACGTTGACGGTATCGCCCCAGACGTCGTAGCTGAATTTCTTGGTTCCGATGACGCCGGCGACCACAGGGCCACTATTCATGCCGATGCGGACGCCCACCGAGATATCATCGCGGCGGCGCACTTCGTCGACCACACGCAACATGTCCAGCGCCATGTCGGCAGCGGCTTCTGCATGGTCCAAGCGCGGCGAAGGCAATCCCGAGGCCGCCATATACGCATCACCGATGGTCTTGATTTTCTCCAGGCCGTAGCGCTCCACCAACGCGTCAAAGCGAGAGAATATTTCGTTCAGTATGCCGACCAATTCGATGGGATTGCGGTCGACGGCCAGACGGGTAAAGCCCACGATATCGGCGAACAGCACCGTCACCTCAGAAAAGCGCTCCGCAATAGCGCCGTCGTCCTCCTTGAGTCGCTCGACGATCGCGTGCGGCAGAATATTGCGCAAGAGTGCCTCAGAGCGCTCTTGCGCCTGTTCGAGTAGTCGATGCTTCTCGTCGAGCTCTTGCAGTCGCAATTCGAGGGCTTCGTTGGCATCGGTGAGTGCGCGGGTGAGTCGATGATTTTCCCGCGCCAGCCGCCCGTGAGCCACGGCGCGCTCCAGGGCTGCGTTGAGGGGGCGAATATCCGGCCCGCCCTTGATGACGTAATCGAAAGCCCCCTGGCGAACGGCGCGCAGCACCGCATGCAGATCGTCATCCCTACTGAGCACAACCACCGGTAGCGTGTCGTCAATAGAACGAATCTCGCCGATCACTTCAAGCCCAGCCATTTCGGGCATGTGCATGTCGCAAATGACCACGTCTGGATGCCAAGTGCGAATAATATCGAGCGCTTCGACCCCGCTTCCAGCCAACGCCATCGTCCATCCCGACTCGCGCAGTTGCTCCCCGACCAATTCGCGAATGAAGGGCGAATCATCGACGAGAAGAACTCTTGAGTGCGCTGGCAACGATGCCTCTAGGCGTAACTGATCGAATACGTGACCACGCTCCATGGCGTGCTCTGTACCATAAAGCATGAACATATCACGATGACCACACCACCGCTTCAGCATATCCATCCCGCCCAGGCGATGAACTTGATTTCGTTCCCACCGCTTTTGGCCATCGTCGGCTTAAAATGAGAACCGGCTCTCCCCCCTCCTCGACGGGCCTTGCCCATTTGTCGAGAAAACCATGAAATGCCCTAGGGTGAATATGCAATCAGCCCATGCGGACGCAGACTCACGAAACCGCATTATTCGCGGCTGAATGAATACGCGATGCAGGCCGCGAGGAGAGCACGCTTCGCCGTCTTTCCAGGAGCACCCAAAGAAACGTATTGCAGCGCACCTAAATTATTTTTGGACCGAGACCAACCCAACGTGTAACAGGCGCGCATCTCATGGCGCGATGTGGCAATCTTGCTCTCACGAGCTATGAGCGCCACTACACTACTAACTGACCAGGACCTCTACCTTTTCAACGAGGGTACGCACTACCAACTCTATCGGAAGCTCGGTGCGCACCGCATAACCGTGGATGGTAAGGAGGGCGTGTACTTTGCCGTTTGGGCCCCCAATGCCACGCGCATCTCGGTTATTGGCGACTTTAACTTCTGGGACGGCCAGACGCATCCGCTGACCCCACGCGCCAGTTCTGGCATTTGGGAGGGCTTTGTCCCGGAGGCCAAGTCCGGGCAGTGTTACAAATATCGCATCTGGACCGCAAGTGGACAACCCTTAGACAAAGCCGACCCCATTGGCTTTTTGCACGAGACTCCGCCGAAGAGCGCCTCCATCATCTGGGACCTCGAATACGAGTGGAACGACAGTGAATGGATGAACAACCGCGGCCCCAAGAATAGTCGTCAGGCACCCATGTCCATCTACGAGGTCCACCTCGGCTCGTGGATGCCCAGCGACAACGCAGACGGCGGCCCCCTCGGCTACCGCCAGCTGGGCGATAAGCTGGCCGATTACGCCGAAGATATGGGGTTCACCCATGTCGAGCTCATGCCGATCATGGAGCATCCCTTTTACGGTTCTTGGGGCTATCAGGTCACCGGCTACTTCGCGCCGACGCACCGCTACGGTAAGCCTCAAGACCTAATGTATCTAATAGATACGCTCCATCAGCGCGGCATCGGCGTCCTCCTCGACTGGGTCCCGGCGCATTTCCCCAGCGACGGCCACAGCTTGGGATGGTTCGACGGCACCCACCTGTACGAGCACGCCGATACGCGCAAGGGCTTTCACCCGGACTGGAAAAGCCTGATCTTCAACTACGGCCGCTATGAAGTGCGCGCATTCTTGCTCTCCAGCGCGCAGATATGGCTGGATTACTACCACGTAGATGGCCTCCGCGTAGACGGCGTCGCTTCCATGCTGTATCTCGACTACTCGCGCAATGAGGGCGAGTGGATCCCCAACGAAGACGGCTCGAACGAAAACCGCGATGCCATTTCACTTTTGCGCTCCTTCAATGAGCACATTTACGAAAAATTTCCCGATGTACAGACCGTCGCCGAGGAATCCACCGCATGGGGCGGCGTATCGCGTCCGACCGATCACGGCGGCCTCGGCTTCGGTTTCAAATGGGACATGGGATGGATGCACGACACCCTCAAATACATGAGCAACGATCCCATCCATCGCAAATATCACCACGACACTCTCACGTTCCGCGCCATTTATACGTACACCGAGAATTTTGTCCTGCCGCTCTCTCATGACGAGGTGGTCCATGGGAAGGGCTCTCTCCTCGGCAAAATGCCGGGCGATGACTGGCAAAAAATGGCCAATTTGCGGCTATTGCTCGGCTATATGTTTTCTCAGCCGGGCAAGAAACTCTTATTCATGGGCGGTGAAATTGCTGCCAAACAAGAGTGGAACCACGACCACACCATCGAATGGGGCCTGCTGCAAGATCCCACGCATAAAGGCATGCAGAGCTGGGTCCGCGATCTGAACCAGCTCTACCGCAGTGTTCCGGCCCTGCATGAGGGCGATGTCGAGCCCGGTGGGTTCGAGTGGGTCTGTGCCGACGATCGCGACAGCAGCGCTCTCAGCTTCTTGCGCTTCTCCGCCGATAAGACCTCGTGTGTGATCGCGCTCTTCAACTTTACCCCGGTCCCGCGCCACGACTACCGCGTGGGGGTGCCCGTGGGCGGCTACTGGCGTGAAATCATGAACAGCGATGCCAGCACCTACGGCGGCACCGACGTGGGCTGCGGCGGTGGCGTAGAAGCCAGCGCCGAACCCGCTCACGGACGCCCGTACTCGATCTCGGTCACACTGCCGCCGCTCGGCTGCCTGATTTTGCAACCGAACGAGCCCCTGCCCAAGACCGAAGAGTAAACCGAGGACGCGGCCTTATTCGATATTGCCCGTCAGGTTGACGCCGCGGAAATTGCGGAAAGCGCGCACACCGACAAAGTAAGCGCCCGGCGCCGGATTGTTGAACGTGCAGGTCTCGCGGTTTCCGTTGAGGAAGGGGCGGCAATCGAAACGCTGCGTCGTCGGCTGGCTGCCGATGCGCACGTAGAGATCGGCATCGCCACTGCCGTCCGCAATTTCAAAGGTCACCCGCGAGGCTCCGCTCGGCACATCGAGGCGGAACTGCAAGAACTGGCCGCGATTTCCGCGCAGATTGCTTTCTTCGAGCTCAATGCCGGGGAAGTCACCGCCGCCACCGCCACCTTCGCCGCGGTTGTTGATGAAATCTTCGAACGCCGATACCCGGGCATAAACGCCGGGGAAATCGGCTTCTGCGCAGCCAAAGCCAAAGCTCACCACGCCGGCGAGTTTAAATTCGCCGCCATCTTCTACAACCAATGGACCGCCACTATCGCCCTGGCATGAATCTTTGCCACCGACACCCAAGAGGCCCGCGGCGATCATGTCGTCGGTGATATCGATCGTGCTGTACGCGGCATCAGCTTGCGCATTCGAGATGATGGGTACATCGACTTTTTGCAGAATATCGGGGGTGGAACCGCCCGACGACAGCGTTCCCCAACCGGTCACTGTCGAATTGGTGCCGGGATCCGTCAGTCCCGCGCTTTCATCAGCAGTAGTGACGATCTCGATCGCGCTCACATTGGCGTCCGATAGGTCAAACGGACTCGATACCCGCAGAAGCGCCACATCTTTGCCTAGCGATGGATCGATGTAGCCCGGAAACATCACGATTTCAGCAGTGCTGCGCAACTGCCCCTGGCTGCCGGCCGTGCTCTTACGGGTGATACCGGCGGCAATGCGGATACTCGACGGTGAAGCGCCATCCACACAATGACTCGCGGTCAGAATCCACTCCTCGTCCAAAATGGACCCACCACAAAAATGGAATCCACTATTGGTCTGCATGGAAATTTGCCATGGGAACTCGGAAATATCCGCGTTCTCACCGCCTACGATCTCGAAATTTTCCTGCTCGGCATTCAGCGCGCCGTCCCATTCACTGTCTACGGCGCAGCCCCCCAACGTACTAAAGGCAGTTATCCCTGCCCAAACAAATGCTTTTTTATTCATGGCGAGGAAGGAATAGCCATGGGTCATATGGGGTGTCAAACCCAAAACTTATCAGCCTTGGTTCCATACATATGCACTTCAGAAAGTCCTTATGTATGTCAAAGGCTTACACGGAGAGAAACCTAGGATGAGCCCACAATACCGCCCCAAAGTTTGTCGGTTTGGTCACTTTAAGCCTGTACTGGACCAGTGCCCTCTTTGGCTTCAGCGCGATTGGGCTCGCTGTGGAGACGCCCAGGCACCTTGGCCCCCTCAGCAGTGGCGGCATCGTTTGTCGAGTCATTGGTGGCTCGGCCATCTGCTTCGTCGGCTTGTTTTTTTTGTGCCACCGCTCGTGCTTTTGCCTGCTGCTGCGCGGCCATAAACTGCATTACGTAAGGAAAGCCGACGGTCAGAGTATTGAGCGACGGAGCCAATCGCGTGGCCAATCCAAACATCAGCACCACTGCGCGCTCGACGTAGAACCATCCTGCCGGGTACTGCACCGAACGCATGAGTTCGCGCAATTCAGAGCGCCGCTTCTCAGTCGAGGCAATCCGCGTCGCCACATTGACTCCGAGTTTGCTGACATCGCGTGCATGCGTGAGATTGAGATCGAGCAATTTTTCGAAATACTTGCGCACAACCCGCTCAAGCAGCTTGCGGTCGCCGTCCTCGGCGACAAACCCCATGGTCTCGATACCGCGCACGATGAGATTGTCGTCGCGCGTCATCAGACCACCGAGGATGTCGAGCATCCCGACGGCTAGATTGTCGTTCACTTCACTCGCTGACCCCAAATCGAGAACCACGATGCGCACTTGCCCCTCTGGGCCGCGTTGCACAAAAAAGTTACCAGGATGGGGGTCGGCGTGAAAAAACCGATCGATAAACACCTGCTTGTAGAACATCTGCACCAATTTGGTGGCGACCGCCTTGGGCGCGAGTTCTAACTCTGCCAAAGCCTCGAGACGAGAAATCTTTACCCCGTCCATAAACGACATCGTCAATACCGTCTTACTCGAATATTCCGCATACACGGTAGGCAACAAAACGTCGTCATCATCGGTAAAATTGGCGCTCATTCGCGCGATACACAGTGCTTCATGGGCCAGATCGCTCTCGCGTTCGAGAAGGTCTCGCAACTGTCGCTGTACTCTATCGAGCTGCCTGACTGGCACAAACCAGCCATAGACCTTCATCACCCAACCGAGCACGCGCAAATCGATCGCGATAATGGTGGCGATATTGGGATATAGCACTTTGACCGCCAAACGCGCGCCGTCAGCGCCGCGGGCCTCGTGTACCTGACCGAGCGATGCCGCCGCAATTGGCTCTGGTGAAAACGAGGCAAATGCCTCCACGGGCGACTTACCAAAGGCGCGGTGAAAAGAGCGCGCGATCGTGTCGTAGGGACACGGCGGTACTTCGTCTTGCAAACCCTCGAGCTCCTCGCTGTACGCAACCGGCAAGAAGGTCCCCATGATCGACAGGATCTGTCCCAATTTGATATAGACGCCGCGTAAACGAACGAATCCCCGATACATGCGTCTGGCGTTGCTCCGATGTACCCCGTCCCAGCGCGCGCCAATGCGCCTACGCCCCAAAAGTCGCACCAGTGCGATTTGCAACAAATAACTGGCCAGAATCCGTGAAAACAGCCAACTGGCGCGGATGAATCGAAACGTAGCCCACATTCAGCTTCCACTCGAATGCTACCACGCCGGACTGTCTGTGCAGTGGTCGCATTGACGTCTATGAGAGACACGCCTGGTACCTGGCGAGACAAATCCACGCACTTTCTTGCGTGCGCTCCTGGTTCGTGAAAGTATCGATCGCCAACCACCTGGACCTACATTGTGAGACACCCCGATGCATAGCTGTAGTCGCAGCATTTGGACCGACACCATCGGCCGTAGAGCGCGGACAGAGCCGGCCTACGCCGAGTCGGAGACAGAGTCCGGATTCGGCGCACGAATAGCTATCACAATATCGATGTTGGTTCCTTCGTTAATCCTCATATGCCGTCATATCCGACGTTCATATTGCAGTGAGAATACGGGCATCCGGAGTGGCTTCCGGATGGCCATTGTGGGCGAATTTGGCAACATTCATCCGGATTTGCGTCCACTACAAATAGTGGCTGAAACTTGACTGCCCACTAGCGATAGCGTATCAATGCCTCATGGCAAAGAAGCAGACTCGACGGAGCATAAGTGTCAGTCGCGCCACCTATGAGCGATTGAAGGCGTACTGTGAGACCCACGGAATATCTATGAGCCAATTCGTCGAAAGCCGCGTTGGCGACTACCTGGGCCGTGTGGATGTATCGGGAACAGCCCCGCAAACCGCACAGGTGGCGCAAACGCCCGCAGCGGCAAAGACGGCAGTAGCATCACCACTGGAGACACAGGTCGTCTCGTCCGTGGCCACTACTGCGGCCCCACCAGTGTCGCCACAGGCAGTGACGTCACCAGCGGTCTCGGCACCGACTATGTCGGCACCGACCATGTCGCCACCGACCATGTCGCCACCGACGGTAACGGCACCAGCGGTGTCGTCACCGACCATGTCGCCACCGGAGATGGCGGCATCGCCGGAACCGGCAATGGCGTCCCCCACTGCCTCTACCACACCGGCACCAATCATGCCGGCACCGCCCCAGTCGGCCCCAATGGTCTCGGCACCGACTGGGTCGGCACCGACTGGGTCGGCACCGACTGGGTCGGCACCGACTGGGTCGGCACCGACAGAGTCGGCATCGCCGATACGTTCAACCCTTGCAGATACCGACGTAATTGAGACAGTCGCCGACCCCGCAGACCGAGTGAAAGAAGATGCTGCAGAAAACGCGTCCATGACCGCCGCAACGCCGACTCCAGCGGCGCAGACACCAACGCCCCCTGCGATCACAACTCCGGCGGCACAGACATCTGCAACTCCTGAAATCGAAGCCGCCCCCCCAACGGAAGTAACGGTCTCGGCCGAGGTATCCGCTGCAGAGACACAACAATCGCCGCCTCCGCCAGTAGCAGATCAGGGCAAGTCGTCTGAAGATTCAGAATTGCAGCTCACTGCTGATCAGATCTTTACCTTTTGAGTCCAATACTCCATATGGCCAATATGGCCAGGTTCACTCCCCTTATACCGGTTGATTACAAGCGGGCAAAGTCGCCATACTTCACAGCGCTGAGCTCCATGAAACCGTGCGGTAACATGACATCTTCGATGACACCGTGATGGTACACGTCATGTTGTAATACAATCAACCGCAGAGCTGGTTTTCTCTTTTCGAGCTCAGTGCAATCCCGCCGGAGCCTCCGTCCGCGCGCCGATTCACCCTGATTACGCATGGAAGTACCCCCTTTGGTGGGAGCCAGCCGATGACTGATAACGACAGTAACCGCGATTATTACGCATGCGTCAATTCCTACATCAAACGCTTCGGTGATGAACGCGATATCGACTTGGCACCACTATCAGACGAGGGGATTGCCTACGTACAACGCGGCAGTGCTGTTGTATCGATTCATGTCTTACTCGATCAGGGTGTCTTGGTCTTATTATCCCGGATTATGCCAGTCCCCTCGCAAGACCGAGAGGAGTTATTTCGCACGTTGCTGGAGCTATCGTTTTTGGCTACAGGCGATGCGGCCTTTGCCATCGACGGCCAGAGCAACGAAATCTACCTGCGCAGCCTGCGTCAGCTAGAGGGGCTAGACTACCAGGAATTCGAAGATTTGGTCCATAACACGGCCACAATCGCCGATGAATGGGACGACAAATTGCGCCAACAATTTGGCGCCATCGCCGAAGGCGCCATCGCCGAACAGGATAGCCAGGCTACTGCGAGCAGCCCTCGGCCAGATCTCAAGCAAGCGCGCGCGGACGACCCGAGCGACCACTCGTCATCGTAACGTCTCTGGCACGCTTGTGTGCAAGTAAGCGCCTCTGTACCATGCGCTCATGCGCATGCGAACAGCCATTCCTACGGCTCTCGAAGACACCCAAAGCGAGCCGGAGCGTCCCCGACGATCAGTGAGGAAGACACAACACTGCATCCGGGTCGCGATGTTCTGCGTCCTCGGGTGCAGTATGTTGCTATTGGTGCCGCCACCGGCAGAAGCCGCTCCAGACCCACAGACCGGCCCTGTTCGCCGGGACCAGCGCCAGCCAGCGCCGTCCAACCCCGACGACGTCAATCGTCCGAGCGAACGTGTCCCCATTCGCAGCCGCCGTGACAGCATCGGTCGGGCTGCCTATTTCCGCCTCGAACCCACAATCGGACCAGTCGGCACAGTCGTGCTCATCTATGGCGATTTTCGCAACCCTGGGCAGGGAAATCGACGCTATCGAAAAAGCGATATTGACTACTTCTTCCCCGGCATGCGTCGTCCCAAGGCCCCGATACGCGTCTCTCGCAATCGCATAGCCGTCGTGGTCCCTCCACGGGCGAAGAGCGGCGAAGTCCGAGTACGCATTCGCGGGCACGTAGCATTTCGCGGTTATTTTGCGGTTATCCCCAAAGATGGGGGCATCTTTGTCCCCACCCCTGAAGGCAAAGGCCTATTGGGGGCCGTGTATCGCATACCGCCCAAGAGTCGCCGATTGCCCGATTTCGACCGCCTGGGCGCTCCCTTTGCCACCATCACCCTGCCGACACTGGCAGTGGGTGCTCGCCGTTTCGAGCAGGGCTTTCCCGGTCTCGGTGCTGTTTCCAGTCAAACATTGCTGGAGTGGTTTGCTATCCGCTTTGTGGGCCGTATCGACATTCGCCGTCCCGGAAGCTATCAGTTTCGCCTCAACAGTGACGACGGGGCCAAGTTATACATCGACGATACCCTCGTCATTGACAATGACGGCCAACATGCCCCACGGGCCAAAGACGGGACCATCTCGCTCAGTCGCGGCAAGCACCACATTGTCGTCGAATACTATCAAGGACCGCGGTTTCAAATCGCCCTGGAGCTCATGTGGCGCCGACCGGGACAGCGACAATTTCGGATCGTGCCAGCCGCCGCCTTTTCCCGCTATTTAGACGACGACGTATCGCCCCCCATTAGCACTCCCGCGCCAGACCAGCCCGATTGTGATGAACCGCCACGCGTGGCTTGTTGCAAAGCCCTCACCGCGGAATGCCGCGCGTGCCAGCGACGCGCGCAGGCGGAACGACGACGATGGGAGCGAGCATGCGCTCGACAAAAGTAATCCCTCTATTGGCTGGGGCATTGGTCGCCTGTAGCTCGACGACCAATGCCCCAACCACCTCTGCCCCTACGGCTACGGCTGTCATGACTTCGAGCATGGCCGACGACAGCGCCATCGACCCAACCGCTCTGAGAGACAGTGCGGCGGCCGTCCTCGACGATTTTCACCAGGCGGCCTCTCGTGCTGACGAAGAGCGCTATTTGGGCCACATGGCCCCAGACGGCGTATTTCTTGGCACTGCAGCTGGCGAGCGCTGGGACCGGCCAGCATTTCGCACCTTCGTCCATCCCTATTTTTCCCAAGGTCGAGGATGGACATACCGACCGCGACAGCGCCACATCGAGATATCCCCCGACGGCGCCGTGGCCTGGTTTGATGAGATGCTCGATCACGACCGCTACGGTGAGCTGCGCGGCACTGGCGTCTTGCGCATGATCGACGGCAAGTGGAAAATCGCCCAGTACAATTTGACCTTTACCATCCCCAACGACGTTGCCGCCGATGTCGTCGAACGGATTCGCCAGGGTCAAGAGGGTCAAGAGACCGAGGAAGAATCGCAAAGTCCATGATGTCTCCTATGTCGTCGTCGGCTACAATTCAACGCCGAAACGCCCACATCGCAGCCGGATAATCCGCTGGTCCTGGGCATTCATTTGCGAGAAATATCCGCGTGCGGCGGTCTCTTCCCCGATAGCGCAAGCAGAGGTAGTCGCCACTCGGCGCACGTAGGCGTGGTTGCCATCCACGTCGCGCAAAAAATCCTGCGCTAAATCGAATGCAGACAAAAAATCACCCCGGTCATAGGCGGTGCGCACCTCGTTCGACGACAACTTGCCCTGACGTTCCTCGGTGCGCAAAACTGGTGCCCGCACCGGCCTTGGCGGCGACGGCCGCGAGCGCCTAGACAAGTTAGAGCGTGGCCGTACTGCTGGCTCTGAAGCACGCGCGCTGGCCCTCGCCTTGGCCTTGGGATCCGTCTGCGCCCGTGCCGCCGTCCGCCTCGTCGAGGATGGCAGAGGCCGCTTCACCACGCGCGAATTGCCTGGACGCACCCGCGGCATGGCGCTGCGCGCCCGATGGCGGCGGCGGTTGTCAAATTTTTTCCGTGCACGATCGAGCGCCTCCTCGTCGATCTCCACTTCCCGCTCGCTGTGCACGCTGAAGAGAAGCAACGACGATGACGCGAAAACCAGAAGCGAAATGATTGTAAGAGCAATATACCGCATTCCGTACCTTGTGCCTGCCAACGCCTCGCAAATACAATTTACCATCTCGCCTGCCGGAATCGCAAGCCGGTCATCATTTGCCCCATATTTCCAGCATCAGCCATCGACAGACGGCACAAATTCGACAATGCTGGCACATGTCTGCTTGTTGATCACATCCGAGTTTTCTTATGCACGTCACACACCTTTCCACGAGATCTCGACATCTACTCCTCGTGTTGGCCAGCCTCCCAACTGTATTGGCGAGCTGCCGCACCGACAACGCCCCAGCGGATAAAACCAAGACTGAACAGGTTTCCGGCAAAGGCACACAAGCTCCCACACCGAGTTCAAATGCGCTTGAGGAACCGGAGGAAGTCCAGCAGGAAGAGCTCAAAGTGGCCTTTGTCTACGTCGGGCCCGTCGGAGATGCAGGATGGTCCTACGCCCACGATCAGGCGCGCAAGGACCTCGAAAGCACCTTTCCTTGGGTCGAAACCGCGTTTCGCGAAAACGTTCCCGAAGGCGCCGAGGCCGAACGCGCCATCACCCAATTCGCCGACCGCGGACACAAACTCATCTTCACCACGTCCTTCGGCTATATGGACCCCACCCTCGAAGTCGCCAAACGCTATCCAGATGTCGTGTTCATGCATTGCTCTGGCTATAAACAGAGCAAAAACGTCGGCAGCTATTTCGGCCGCATGTACCAGGCCAAGTACCTATCCGGCCTCATTGCCGCCTCTATGAGCAAATCCAATACCATCGGCTTTGTCGCCCCACATCCCATCCCCGAAGTCATCCGCCATATCAATGCGTTTACCATTGGCGCCCGCGAGGTCAATCCCAAAGCGGAAGTCCGCATCGTCTGGACCAACTCATGGTTTGATCCCGCCAAGGAAAAAGAAGCCGCCGATGCCCTCATGGACGCTGGTTCAGACGTCATTGCCACTGGTGCCGATTCCACTGCCCCCCTGCAGGCGGCGGAAGCCCGCGGAGTCTGGTCCATCGGCTACGACTCCGACAGCCGCGCCTTTGCCCCCAACACCTTCCTGACTGCACCATTATGGGACTGGTCGATCATCTACCGCAAGACCGCCCAGGAAGTGCGCGACGGCACCTGGAAATCGCAGGACGTATGGCTCGGCATGGACAGTGGCCTGGTATACCTCGCTCCGCTGACGGACAAGGTGCCAGCGGAAGTCAAGACCCTGATAGAGACCCGCACAAACGAGCTCAAGGAGGGCAAGCGCAAGGTGTTCGCCGGACCGGTGAACAAACGCGACGGCGGCCAAGTGGGCACCGCGGGGAGTGCGCTATCAGATGCAGAACTGCGCGCCATGGACTGGTTTGTCCCGGGCGTTATCGGCGAAATCGCCAAGTAAATCATGCCCCAATCCCTCTTGGTCGACATGCGCGCCATCAGCAAGCGCTTCCCCGGTGTCGACGCCCTCAGAGAAGTCGATTTCGCATTAGTGCCAGGTCAGGTACACGCGCTCCTCGGCGAAAATGGTGCCGGCAAATCCACCCTGATGGGTGTTCTCATGGGCCTTGTCCGCCCCGATAGTGGCAGTGTTCTAGTCTATCAAGACGAGCACGACCCCAAGGGATACACACCGCGTTCCCCGCGCGAAGCCTTGGCCTTGGGCGTGGGCATGGTACACCAGCGGCTCTTATTCTCAGAACGGCACACGGCGCTGGAAAACTTGGTTCTCGGCTGGCGTCACCTGCCGCAATTCGTCCGCCCTAAAGCCCTTCGATCTCGCGTGAGTAAGGCGTTGGCCGACTTCAGTCTCGATCTCGACGCGGTTCTCGATGCGCCCATGCACACGTTGCCCGTGGGCATTCGCCAACAAGTGGAAATCGCCCGCTCGCTATTGCAGGGGGCCCGTATCTTGATTCTCGACGAGCCTACCGCCGTGCTCTCTCCGCCCGAAATCACCGCGCTCTTTGCTCTCGTCCGCACCATTTGTCGCCGCGGTGGCGGCATCGTTTTCATATCGCATAAACTGGACGAAGTCCTCAGCGTCGCCGACGATATCACCGTGCTTCGCCGCGGACGCAACGTATTTCAGTGCCACGCGCGCGACACCGATGCCGCGACCCTCGCCGCAGTCATGGTGGGGGCGGACCGTGAAGAGGCCGATATGGCTGGCAGCCATCGCGCCACTTCAGACATGACCTCCACGTCCACTCTCCCGGAGGCAACGCCCGTAGTTGAGCTCGAGGGTGTCTCCGTGGGCCCAGACAGAGCAGATCGAACAGATAGCGCAGATGCCACAAATACGTTGGGCCAGGTAGGCCTCGAACATATTGACCTCACGGTGTCTGCGGGGCAGATATTCGCCATTGCCGGCGTGAGCGGCAGCGGCCAGCAACCCCTCGCCGCTTTGCTCACCGGCCTGCAACCGCCCACGCGTGGTCGCCTGCGCCTTTTCGGCCGTGAGCGCAGCGGCCGGGATTGCAACCCCGCCGATTTTGCCCGCGACGGTGTCGCCTATATTCCCGCCGATCGCGATCGCGCAGGTGCCGCGCCGACGCTCGATCTGCTGCACAATTTTATCTTGCGGCGCTACCGCAGCCACTTTACCCGTCGCGGTCTGCTCAACTATCGCGGTGCTCGCCAATGGACGCAAACGAGCATCGCCGAACACCATATCGTCGCCCCTGGTCCCCATGCGCAAACGTCCAACTTATCCGGCGGCAACCTACAAAAACTGATTATCGCCCGCGAGCTCGCCCAAGAACCGACTCTCATCGTGGCGGCCTATCCATTTCGTGGCCTCGATATGCGCGCCGTAAACGCGGTCAGGGACCAGCTGCATATTGCTCGCGATCGCGGCGCCGCCATCGTCCTCATCAGCGAAGATCTCGAGCAGATCTTGCGCATCGCCGACACCGTGGCGGTTCTATTCCGCGGCCGAATCGTCGGCCAGGCGCCGCGTGCCCATCTGACGCTCGAGCAGGTTGGCCAATGGATGGGCGGACATATTGCCGAAGGAGAAGTATCTTCATGAGATGGCGCTGGGTACCCCGCGAAGAACCGGGCCCACTCTCCGGCGTTTGGGTGGGCACGATCTCCATCGTCGTCGCGATCTCGGCCAGCTCTATACTGGTGGCAATGACCGGGGCTCCCCCCCTGGATGTACTCTGGGAGCTAGTACGCGCGCCGCTATCCACGGCCTTTGGTCTCAGCGAAACCTTGCTCACCGCAACCCCCTTACTCCTCTGCGGCCTGGCGGTCGCCTTTGCCAACCAAGGGGGATTGTGGAATATCGGCGCCGAGGGCCAGCTACTCATGGGCGCTTTTGCGGCCGGCGGCGTGGCCTTACATCTGGATCTCGGCACTGCAATGAGCAGCGACCTCAGCCCACTTTGGGCCGTGCCCTTGGCCACGCTCGCGGCAGCAGCTGCGGGCGCCACATGGGCCCTATTGGCCACTACCTGGTCACAATACACCCGCATGAGTGAAATCCTCAGCACGCTCATGCTCAACTACGTCGCCATCGCCTGGCTCAATTTCTTGCTTTTCGGCCCCTGGAAGGGCGCCGACGGATTTCCCTATACCGAGTACATCGCCGACTCGTGGCGCTTACCGGTCCTGTATCGACGGGTCCACCTCGGCCTCCTATTGGCCCTCTCGCTCGTGGCCGCGCTCTATCTCTTTAGCCGCGTAAGCGCCTTGGGTTACGAGATGCGCATTGTCGGTGCCTCGCGCGCCACCGCCCGCTACGCCGGCATGTCGGTGGGAAGAATCCAGATTCTCGTCATGGCCATCTCCGGCGCCGTCGCCGGCCTCGCTGGCGCATTTGACGTCATGGGCGTCAGCCATCGCTTACACACATCCCTGTCACTCGGCTACGGCTATACCGCCATCATCATCGCATTTCTGGCCCGCGCCCAGCTCCTTTTGGTGCCGGTCGTCGCGGTGGCCTTTGCCGCACTGATGGTCGGTGGAGAATCGGTGCAAATCGATTATCCGCAGATATCGGCTGCGGCCGTGGCCGCTCTGCAGGGAATCCTCCTCATTGCCGTCCTCGTCGGCCGGGGACTGTATCGCTACCGCCTGGTGCGCATCCCGCCACCGAGCTCGTCGTGATCGTCCCGCACTCATGTATCAGACACCGTGGCAACTATCATGGCTGAATCAAATACAATCATCCTCATTCTCGCTGCCGCCATTGCCGGTGGTACACCGATTCTACTCGCCGGTTTGGGCGAGCTCGTCACCGAAAGGGCCGGTGTGCTCAACCTCGGCGTCGAGGGAATGATGGTAATGGGCGCGTATAGCGCCTTTGCCGCCGCCCACGCCACCGGCTCCCCGTGGATGGGCGTCGCAACCGCCATGATTGCCGGCATGTTCCTATCTGCCATACACGCGGTGCTCGTTATTTACTTGCGCGCCAACCAAGTGGTGAGCGGTCTGGCTTTGGTCATCCTCGGAGGCGGTTTGGCCTCGCTATTCGGTCGGCCTCTCGTCGGCCAAATAGCGCCGGCCTTTGCCCCGGCCCAAGTGCCCCTCTTGTCCTCATTACCCGTTGTGGGACCGCTGCTATTCAATCACGAACTCTTGGTCTATCTCGCCGTCCTGGCCACCATCCTGGTCGCCGTATTCTTGCGCCGGACCCGCGCGGGCTTGGTTTTGAGCTTCTGTGGCGATAATCCCCGCATGGCCGATGCCTCGGGCGTTCGAGTTCACCTCGTCCGGGTAGCGGCCACCTTGTTCGGCGGCCTGATGGCGGGATTGGCCGGCGCGTACATTACCTTGGCTGAAACTCCCAGTTGGGTCGATGGCCTCATCGCGGGCAGAGGCTGGATCGCGCTGGCCATGGTCCTCTTTGCCGGATGGACCCCAGTGCGCTTACTCTTCGGGGCATGGTTCTTTGGCGGCCTGGTGGCCGTGCAATTTCGCGCTCAGGCATTTGGTCTGGCACTTAACCCCTACTTGCTGGCGATGTTGCCATATTTGGCAACGCTGCTGATACTTCTCGTTACCGCCCGCACCCGTGGCTACCGATTCGCAGCTCCAGCGGCACTCGGCCGCCCCTACGCCCGTGAACACAGACAGTAATACCTACCCGCACGAAGTTTTCTAGTTCGTCCTCGAAGTCGTAGACCTCGATTCCTCAACTGAGACGGATACACCGCAAGGCAAGATATTGTAAAGTGAAGCGTTGCGATGATGTGCTTTGTCGCTATGTCTCCATGCCGTGCCCTTGCGACTGTCGCGCTCTGCGTTGCGGTCATGATGCCAATGTCTGCGTCGGGCCAAGCCGGAGGTGTAAAAGGGCCAGAACGTGGCCCAGAGACGACACAGACGGCAGCAATACCGTATGTACCAACCAAATGGGCGCAAGAGCACCTCAGTGATGCAGAGCTTGAGTGGCTCGTCGAACACCCGGTCATTCGCATCGGCATCGACAACGCTTGGCCGCCACTTGAGTATGTCGACGAGCGTGGCGAATACGTCGGCATTGCCGCCGATTTTATGGCCATTCTCTCGCAACGACTCGGCGTACAGTTGCGCCCCGACCGCGATAAGACATGGAGTGAAACCGTCGCGGCAGTCAAATCGGGGCAGCTCGACGCTTACTCGTTGGTAGTCAATACCGAGCAACGCCGGGAATACGTCTCCTTCACTGCACCATATCTCTCCTTTCCCTATGTCATCGTCACCCTAGAAGATGAACCATTTATCGACGGCATCATCGGCCTGCGCGGAAAATCGGTCGCCGTTGTGGACGGCTACGCCAGCCACGATCTGCTCGCGAAACATCACCCGGAGCAAGAGCTTCACATCGTGGCAACCGTACGCGAAGGCTTGGACGCCATTGTCACCGGCAAGGCATACGCATTTATTGGTAACCTCGCTGTTGTAAGCGAAGTAATGCGCGAAAACGGCATTACCAACCTCAAAGTTTCGGGGCAAACCCAATATCGCTCTGAGTTGGGCATGGCGTTCCGCCATGAACTCGAAACAGCCGTCAATATTTTCGACAAAGCCCTTACCTCGATTACTGACAAAGAGCGAGACGCCATCTACGCCCGATGGGTCCGGGTTCAATTCGACACCCGCTTCGACCCTACAATTATCGCCATCGTGGTTATCTTTTCGGCTCTGATCGTGCTCGGCGTGATCGCTTGGAACCGAATCCTGCGTGTCGAAATCCAGCGCCGAACCGAGGCAGAAGAGGGGTTGCGCAAAGCAAAGAGCGAAGCAGAGCGTGCCAACCAGGCCAAATCCGAATTCTTGGCCATGATGAGTCATGAGATTCGGACACCGATGAACGGAATCCTCGGCATGGCCGATATCCTTGCTGATACAAACTTGAGCGGAGACCAGTTGCAGTGGGTCAAAACCATCCGCAGCTCGGGTGATTTACTACTCGCGCTGCTCAACGATATTCTCGACCTCGCCAAGATCGAAGCCGGACAATTGCACTTGGAAGCCATGGATGTCCAACTCAGCGACATGTTCGACGACTTATCGGCCGTATGGCGCCATCAGATAGAGAGCAAGGGCATCGTTTTCGTCTTGCCAACGCAAACCATCGCCTATCCAATTTTGTATTCCGATCCGACCAGAATCCGCCAGGTGCTATTCAACTTCCTATCGAACGCATGCAAATTCACCGACGCAGGCGAGATTACGATCGAACTCCAGCAAACTCGGACCGGAGACACCATCGAAACTCGCTTTGCGGTAGCAGATACCGGCCCCGGCATCGCGCCCGAGAACGTGCCACATCTCTTTGACAAATTCGTACAGACTGACAGCTCGATCACTCGCAAGCATGGCGGCACTGGACTCGGATTGGCCATCAGCAAACATCTCGCCGTCGCCATGGGTGGGGACATTGGGGTGCAGACAACGCCTGGCCGGGGCTCCACGTTCTGGTTTACTATCAAGTGCAAAGCGGGCCAGGCCACGCGACGCTCATCACCTAGCCTCAGTATGCCTCATGACTCAGCACCAAATGAGGCTTATGGCGAGACTCGTGGCAGGGCCGGCGACGGGAATCGCAACCACGACAACATCGGCTCGCTGCACATTCTCGTCGCTGAGGACAACCACACCAATCAACTCGTCATCACCAACCTCCTGAGCCGAAATGGTCATCAGGTCAGCGTGGTCACCAATGGCATCGAGGCGGTGCAAGCGGTCACCGACGCTGCATACGATCTTATATTGATGGATGTACATATGCCCGAAATGGACGGTATCTCGGCCACCAAGTGCATCCGCGAACTGAGCATCGAAGCCCGTGCAATTCCCATCATCGCCCTCACTGCTAATGCCATGAAGGGCGACCGCGAACACTACATCAAAGCCGGCATGAATGACTACGTCTCAAAGCCGATCGATCCAACCACGCTCACGGCCGTCATCCAACGCCATTGCGGCGGTGCCCTATGACGCGAGACACGGTCCGCCGTTTCATATTGATAAACTCCCGTGGCAAAGCGCATGCGCAGTGGGGCACGTTAGGCTGCGGGCGAAGTTCGCAGCGCGCGGACCAGACGTTCGGCACCACTGCCCGCGCCGGACAATTGGTCGGCGATAAGGCTCGGCGACAGTTCGGGCACTTGCTCGCAAATTAGCTCTACCGCCCGCTTGAGCACCGATATCGAAAACCGCGGCCCACGGCCCTCAAGGGCTTCCGCCAGCGCCGACACCAGGCGATCGGTCAATCGATCTCCCAGCCATTCAGCGATCTCCCAGAGGCGCCGACTCTGGCCGCTTCCCGCTATCGCCATCAATACGCGCCCGGCGGTGCCCACGCCGGTCTCCTCATCCAAAAGAGCACTCTGATTCGACAGACTGTCGGCCATCTCCATCACTTGCTCGACATCGCCCTCGCGCCAATAGTGATCGACCAGACGACGCAGCGTCGGCGCGTGGTTGGGATCTAGATCTACCCCGCGCAAATAGGCGTCCGCAGCCTGGTCCAAGTCGCGTAAGCGGGTCCGATACAGTTCCCCCAGTCGATACAAAAGCTCCGCCCGCCGACTGGGACTGGCAATCGTGGCCCCCAAACGGCGCAAGGACCGCGCGGCCCCCTCAAAATCTCCCCGCCGCTCCGACAGATCGGCCAGCAACCACAGAGCAGCCTCGGTATTGGGCTCGTCGGCGAGCACCAAGCGACAGTACTCCATCGCGGAATCGGTATTGTCATTCTCGGCATAGAGTTCGGCAAGCCGAATACGCGCCTCGGTTAGGCGATCGATATCTTCGGGCGGGAGCAGTTCCAACAACCCACGCGACGCGTGAATGGCGCGGGGCAAATCCTTGACCTCCTTGGCCAAGGCCAACATCGCCTCCAGGGCTCGACGATAGGCCGGCATATGCTCCACCGCCTCGCTATAGGCCTCCAATGCCTCGCGATGGTGACCCAGTTTTTCCGCCACGCTGCCCCGGCGATAGGCCAACTCTTCAATTGCGGTCGCACTCTGCTCTGGCTTCATGCGCGCATAGAGCTGCCTGGCCCGTTCCCAATCACCGGCCTGGTATACTAGATCGGCGAGCGCTTCCAACGCAGCTGGATGACGGGGCTCAGCAACCAATGCCCGTTCAAATGATCGCACAGCCGACGCGGAATTATCGAGCTTGGTCTGATACAGTCGCCCCAAATCGTAGTAGACGGCTGCACGCTCGTCGGGATCGCTGAGCGACACCGCACGCGCGTTGAGTAGCGATGCTAGCGCGCTCCAATCCGAGGTGGCTTCCGCCTGCGATTTGAGCACCAAGTATGCCGATAAATCGGCCCCATCCATGCTGAGCAGCGAACGCGCATGACGATCGGCGGCATCAATATCGCCCGATGTTGTCGCTCTATCGAGTAGCTGGCGCAGAATGTCGATGCGCTGCTCGTCATTATCGGCATCGCGCAGCTCCAGCTCCAATAACTCTGTGCGCGCTTCTTCACTGCGATCGTCCAGGCGCAAGAGTGCCTGATGGGAAGCGCTGGCATCGTCGCCTTTTGGTGCTGCCAATGCCGCCAGATGATATAATCTGCGCGCACCATCGCGGTCACCATCGCGCTCTGCGGCCACCCCCGCCCGGTATAGCAAACGGCTCCGCTGGCTATCGTCACGGGCATAATGAGAGGCGAATTCGTTCATGCGCGCAGCTTCGGCGTATCGCCCGGCCAATTCGTACAGACGCGCCAACGGCCGCGGCGCCGCCGCCAATCCGGGATCGTGGGCCAACGCTTGTTCGTAGTGATGGCGCGCTTTTTCCGCCGCCAGCAATTTCTCGTCAAAAATCACCGCTAGCTCAAGGTGGAGCATGCCGATATCGCGGGTGGTTTCAGCGGTCTCGATCTCGCGCTCGATGAGCTCTGCTGCCCGGTTCCATTCGCCGCGCACTTCGGCCGCCTGGCGCAGCACGCTGGCAACTTCACGACTCGTGGGATCTTCGC
>JAAUYH010147144.1_pt1 | contig 26651 bp, 14 predicted proteins | sample 7278061 | NCBI WGS metagenome assembly JAAUYH01 (sample SAMN14350203, study PRJNA611818) | marine sediment metagenome | isolation source: surface marine sediment (0.6m) | place: French Polynesia: Moorea | collected 2018-08
ACCCTATTTACTTTAATCCTTACATGCTATCTAATCTTGAAAATCCAAACATCACGATCACTATAACTAGAAGTCATTTGCATCCATCAGTTTGAGTTACTCATCATGATGGATCTCGGTACCACATGCAATGCTCATGGATCATAATGTTCTGCCTTCTTATTTGAATCTTGGACATTCATTTGAAATCACATATAATCGGTCTCTTTGCTTCGGTAAAGAAACATGTCATGGAAGTACCAGCATTTTCGTATGCTCTTAGTAAAGATCGTTGTGTGGTCTGGAACCGTTGAATAACTTGAAACGCACAAATTTTTGTTTTTAGTCGACAGATTTTGACTACTGGAATTTGCTACGGCCGCAACGTCAACAAGGCGTATGAAACGACGACGTTTACTCTCGCCTTGTGAATACCTAACTGATATTTTTGTCCTACATCAGCCGTCGAGGTTTGATTCTTAGGTATTTGTCGTGATTTGATGAATAAATCTCTTTGTTTCATTTGGATGGTTTGTTTGAGTGATACCACTAATTCATTACACTATTGCATACTCTACAAGAGTTAGCCATGCCCAGTCAGTAAAAGTGTCCTTGCCATTATCTTCCTCACAACCCTCATTCTCACTTTACTTTCACTCCTCGACATAGCGGCACTATCGCTGCTCTGATTGAAATCTATTCGCGCACCGCAATATTATCTCTCAGTAATAGTGCTACTGAACGAGTACGCACCCCAAATATTATCTCTGATACAGCGAGAAGGCTTATGCTGTTTTACATATAAAACTATCGCAATATAAGTAATTTCAACGACACAAACGTTTCAGTAATATCATCCTCTTTTTCAGCATGAAGTACTTTAGTTTCTGTATTTGATTGGAAGTGAAGAAACGAATTATAGATTTGTAGCTTGGTTATGCTGCAATAGAACTGATTCAAGAATTCTTCGAGCAGCGATTTCCGAAAATAGGATTCTTTTGATCCATTGTGACGAAATGTATGTACGGGATACCAAGAAATAGGATTAGAAGCACATACGCAATTTAAGTTATGGGACATAAATTTATTATGTTTGAATGATTAAGCAAGAGTATCGTTCTTATTGCCTGAATATACTGGATTTCAATTCTGCTACACAAGGCACGAAATTTCCTTCTACTTATTACAATGAAATTTCTAACCTAGTACAATATTTTTCGCAATAGGAACATGTGTGCATAAAAAAAGTATGATTTTAGTGGTCAATAGAGTTGTAAAACTGGCGTACAATATTGGAAAAGCCTCTATATGTTTTCAAAACTACTGTTACGCATTATGCTTCAGCTCGTACCAGCAGTAAACTAGTAGTATTAATACTAAAGGAAAGCATTACATGATAATTTTCAATCTCCTGCATAACAACGAAAGATGCATCCAGATTGGTGTTCATACAATTGCAAGTCAAAATGACCGATCACAGATATCAGCGGCAACATAAACATTTTTACGGGTTCATGTATTACTAATTCCTACGAAACAAAAAGGGTACACTTAAGCATGTACAGTACCCCGCACTTCCATTTATCGATAAAATCGTTATATTTGGGAGGAGTATGAGTAATAGCTTGTAATAGGGGAATGGGGAATATACTTTTTTTATAGAAACAGATAGAAGTCTGCACTACATGTTCATGCGGTATCGAAAGAAGTGTTACTTCAATGTTTTCGCATTCTCCTAGTTTTTGAGTTATTACGCCGGAGCTGCGTTAGGACTTATGGATTTAAAACTACGGGCGAGAATGGTTATTCTATTTAGTGATGAAATTCTCAAAGCATGAGGAATTAAAAAATCGGACGCTTATCCTAACTGATCTCGAATACTTTTCAGAACAAGCCATTAAAGGCATATTAGGAACTATTAGTTGATAGACAATTCTGCTTATATTAGAAGTTTCGAGACGTATGAGGAGTCTAGTCGCAACTATTCGATACCTACTACAAATAAGTTATCTTTCTCCAAAGTGCTGCACATTGTTCCTAACTGAACGGTACTCCTTTATCTTGAGATGGCTCTGTTTTCTGTCCTCCGATTCGATTGACTGTATGAGACTAGAACAAAAAACGAACAAATTTCGAGTTACATCGATTAGAGTTGGTGCACTTTAGCATGATGCTTATCCCAAAAGAGGAGACAATATGGCGAAACATCGTCAGGTTGAACATACAGAATTCGAAAGTTCGGTAGTGTTCCGATGTCGATGAGCGCGGATTCTGAAGGAGCTGTCAAGATTCAAGTGTTGTGTAACTACCGACACAGCATAACACATGAAGAGTAATACAGGAGCTGTGCAGTACAAGATCTACTTCTCTTGCTTTGGGATCCGAGCAGCTGTATCAAAGAAATGGAAACAAGTAATTTAACGGACACAAAGTGAGTCAAACGATACGAAAGCAGGGACGTGTACTGTACCAAGAGCAGACTTACAGACAGCGTGATGGGGACAGTCACAGAACTGTAACGATCTCGAGTGAGTGAGTGAGTGCGTAAGGTTGACGGTTAAAAAACAACGAATAAATTGGAGTTGTATTGTAGTTGCGTATTGGCGCAGCTCAGTGTACGAAAGATGCACACCACGAGTTGGGCGTTAGTATCTCAAACGGCGAATATGCGTCACGCGAGCGACCAATGACGTGATTGTGCTCGAAATCGGATCTACCAACCGTGTCCATCTCGCAATTGCGCTCCTAACCCTTTAAGACCTGCCCGCGCCACCGCACCGCATCGCACTACCCCACCCGCCCACTCTTCACCACACCATGGCGCCCTCCCTCCTGTTCGTCAGCTACACACCCTTCAACCCCGCACGACCCAACGGTGCGACCGCACTTCGACGCCGTTCCGCGTGTAGCATCAGCCGCACACCCAGAATGGTGGCCGCGCCCGAGCGCCCTGCCGTGGCGTCCGAGCAGATGTCGGTGCTCCTGCCAGAGAAGCTGTCCGATGAGGGCGTTGCCCTTCTCTCCGATACCCTACAAGTCGACAAAGCGGTGGGAATGAGTCCCGATGAATTGAAAGCCAAGATAGCCGACTACGACGCCATCATTATCCGTTCGGCAACGAAAATGACTCGTGAAGTCATCGAAGCTGCACCGAAGCTGAAAGTCATCGGTCGCGCCGGCGTTGGTGTAGACAACATTGACATCCCTGCCGCCACCGAACGAGGTGTGTTGGTCGTCAACGCCCCCACCGGTAACTGTGTGGCAGCAGCAGAACATGCCATCGCACTAATGTGTTCACTGGCACGTCTCGTTGCACCGGCCAATGCCGCGATTAAGGACGACCGATGGGATCGTTCGAAGTTTGTCGGTGTGTCATTGGTGGGCAAAACACTAGGCATCATCGGCTTGGGACGAATTGGGCGCGAAGTAGCGAAACGCGGGCAAGGACTCGGCATGCATGTTGTAGCTGCGGATCCCTTCACAAGTGCCGAAGCTGCGCAAGCTATCGGCGTCGAGCTGTTGCAACCCGACGATGTATTCCGTCGTGGCGACTTCGTCTCCCTGCACGTGCCACTGATCGAGTCCACACGTCACCTGGTGAATGCGCGCACGTTCAGTCTGATGAAAGATGATGCACGTCTTATTAACGCTGCACGCGGCGGCGTAGTCGACGAGGCCGCGCTGTTAGAGGCGTTGGAGAGCGGCAAGCTAGGAGGTGCAGCGCTAGATTGCTTCGAGTCGGAGCCACCATGCAAGCATCCTGGTAGTATTTCGGAGAAGGTAGCAAAGCATCCGCTAGTGTTGGTGACTCCACATCTGGGTGCATCTACGAAAGAGGCGCAGGAAGACGTGGCCGTGGAAATCGCCTCGGCCGTTCGTGGTGCACTGGATGGGGACCTTGTTCCAACAATGATCAACGCACCAGCCATCGCCCCCGAAGTGCTAGCCACACTAAAACCGAAGGCACTGCTATGCGAACGACTAGGCCGTCTCGCCCATTACGTGAACAGTGGTGACGTACGGGGCGATATCAGCGTCGACTACTACAACGCACTTGGTGGGGACACCCGAGTTCTTCGTTCCGCGGTGATCAAGGGTGTGATGGAGCCGGCACTGGAAATCGGCGTGACCATCGTGAACGCCGACAATGTGGCGTCGCAGCACTCGTTGAACGTGACGGAGACGAGTCATTTCGGGGACAATCTCGACTCGCCCAGCGAGGTGGTGGTGCGGGTGAAGGGCGGTGTGAGCGTCGAAGGGCGTGTGACGAACGGGATGCCGCACGTGACGAGGATCGCGCGCTACGAGTTGGATCTCGCGTTGGAGGGCAACATCGTCGCGTACTCGCAATTCGACCGACCGGGGCAGTTGGGCAGAGTGGGCATGTATCTCGGCAACAACGGGCTGAACATCTCGTCGATGACGTTAGCACGCGAGGGCGGTGACTCTGACAAGGCGCTGGTGCTGTTGGGGCTGGACTCGAAGCCGAACAAGACGAATCTGAATGAAATCGCCGAACTCGTCGGCGACCCCAAAGAGCTGAAGCCGATAGCTATTGAATTCTGAGCCGTAAACCTTTAGTTAGTTGAGGTAGCCAATTAAACCACGCCAATATGTCTGCAACACCCAATGCACACACGCCGCCATAACGCACGAATAACCCAATCTCCTGCCTACCACTACCACAATCTCCACACCAGCTACCGCCCCGATGGCTTTCGCGCTCCCCACCTCGCTTCCGCTCCGTCCCACCCATCGCAAGGCATCGCTCACCCGTCGTCGTCCTGTGCCCGTCGCGAAGCGCGACGGAAACCTGCCTGGGTCGCCCGACGCGCCACGCTACCGCGTCGAAGTGCGAGACAAAGCCAAGGGCATCACACACACTCTGGACATCCCCTCGGATCGATACATCTGGTCGGCGCTAGCCGAATCCGGCGCCGACGTGCCGTCATCCTGTCGCAACGGCTGCTGCACAACCTGCGCAGTACGTATCCAAAGCGGTTCCGTGGAACAAGAAGAAGCGCTGGGTTTGCTGAAAGAAATGCGAAACCGCGGTTACGCGCTTCTCTGCGTGAGCTACCCACGCAGTGACATTGTTTGTGAGCTACAAGAAGAAGACGAGGTGTATCTCGAGCAATTCGGGAATTCGTTCGAGGGCGGTGGGGTAGAATGGGGTGGAGTGATGCCAGACGAAGACCATTAAAGGAGAAGAACGATAACAACACGAACGCAAGACATAATTTACTCAGACCTGCAATTCATCCGACTTGGTAAAGTATTCCTCATCCATGTTATGTAGTCGCACGAAGCCATCTTCCCCACCAGACACATATTGTCTTCCATTCGGCGAGAAGGCCACGGTATTAATTGGACCGAAATGTCCCTTGACTCTACACATCTCCTCTTCATACACGAGGTGGAAGAATTTCCCTTCAAACTTGCCGGCCTTGTCCGATGTAGTTGTCACCATACTCGCTTCCTGACCACCTCCCAGCAGCACCTGCTCATACAACGGGGACAAGGCTGCGGAATTCACGGGATGATCCACCGTAAACAACTTGATCTGTTGCAATGTTTCATAGTCCCACAGTTTGGCAGTGTTATCCTTCGACGCCGACACAAAGGTACCGAAATCGGGGGATGGCTGGACATCCTTGATTTCCTTGGCGTGCGCCTCCACACAGCCGATTTCCTCGCCCGTCTCAACGAGCCACTTTCTCAGGGTACGATCCTCGCTACCCGTCAATATCTCCTCCCCGGTGGGGTACCAATGCACGCGCACCACAGTTCCCGCATGGCCCTCCAGCACCCCGATGGGTTCGTTTGATTGCGTCTCCTTCGTGTCGTCGTGAGCGAACAAGAACACGTCGGATTTCTGCCCCATCAATTGGGCCACCGCGATAGCGATGATACTGTCGCCGGGGGAGAACGCCACACATCGCACCGGCGAGAGGAAGTTCCACTTGAACAGTTCGCGGCCGGTCTCGGCATCCCACAGAATCGCGCTATTGTCCGCGCTGCCCGTCACCACGCGCGTGCTATCCCAGGTGACGTCGATGTCGCGCACCGCACCATTGTGCCCCTTGTACGTGCCTATTCGCTCGCCAGTGTTCGCGCTCCACACGGTGGGGTTCTTGTCCATGGCGGTCGTGAACAAGAGGTCGCCTTCGCGATTGAACTTGACCCTTGTTAGCGGACGCTCATGGCCCTTCAACAATAGCGGTCTCATGGTGGCGCGCGCCGGTACAATACAGATGCAGCACGCCCGCTAACTGGTACAGTACGAAGGATAAGCTACCGACGTCGACCAGCGCAGCGGCAGGAATGCGAGGCGCTGCGACAAATATAGAAAATAACGAAAATTTAGGGTTAAATTACAGTGCATCCGACTGTAAACATCTACCTACGAAGCACTCCTATTGGTCACATTTGCAAGATTAAGTGAAGCCAAAAATTGATACAAGAAAACCCTCATGATTTAAATACATCGGATAAGTTGGCGTTGATGTAAAGCAAATACAGTTTGTCATATTAGCATTACGTATGATCAGAGCATACACCCGCAATGCTCGAATTCGAAAAACTCAAAGATACACGCACCCGCGCACGTGCGACACGAAAACGCCGAATCACACGGCAGCAGCAACAGCAGTAGGAGGAGGGGTAAGAGGGAGAAAGGAACGCGCCGGTGCGGTGTAGTAGAAAGGGAGTGCGACGCGAAGTGTCGGGGTGCGCAGCAAATAGGCGGTACACACAATGTAAAGATTCCGTTTGTGCAACGTAATGTATTCGTACTGCGCCACAAATCGACTCGAAAGTGTGTACCCAAAAACACACCGCGCTTATCATACATGAACAGAACTTATAAAGTCTAAGCACAGTCCAATTGTGCACATCGCATCCACGCCGGCACCCGCACCACGCCGGATGACACGCCGCGTACGTTCCGCGCTACGCCCACGCCGGCGCCGGTCCAGCTCGCCGTCGTCGCAGGCGTCGGACGCCGCCACCGCGCCACGCAGCTCACGCAGTTCGGTGCCGCGGGCGAAGAAAATCTAGTACGTTGCCGTGCCGTCGGCGCCCTTGTTGTCGCCGGTTTCATTTCGTTACTAACACGCCATCTGTCGTGCGTTGCGCCACAGTATCTACCCTGGGCTTTTGCGTATCGCGCGCCACTCCGCCATCGCGCTGGACGCGCGTTGCCCCGCGTCGGTGTATCGCAGCGACTGCGGCGACACGGCCAACTGCGCCATCTGCTTGGAAACCTTCCACGGCCGTGACCTGGTACGCCGACTGCCCTGCGAACACGCCTTCCACACACGCTGCATCCTCAATTGGTTTGTTTCGAATGACCGATGTCCACTGTGCAATGACATCGTATCGGCACATCCCGTGCGGCAGAAGGTGAACATCAACTCTCCACCACCACCCCCACCACAACTATCCCCTACAACCACTACAACGACACCGGCGCAGAACGGTGGCCCCCGCACCTACTCGTTTATCGTGCACGACGCGGTACGGATGGAAGTGGATCGAGCAGCGGCGGCGGCGTCCGCAGCGGCATCGTGACGCAGTACACTACATTACATTGATTTGGTCAGTCCCCGTAAACGAACTGAGAAGCTAACGACATTCGCAGCGACGAGCGCCGTCGCGTATTGCCGCACCCACACCCGCACGGTCGCTCATAGGCGGGGCCGACGTATGGGCGCACAGAAACAGCGTGTTTCGCAACAGCGGCGCGGGTACGGTGCGCGAGGGAGCACGTCGTTGTGTCATCATTCTAAGCCGCATATAATGGAATCACCGCATTTTCTCGCGAACCCGTGTATGCTGAAACCTGCCGTGGGTTCTGTCCCCCAGTACTGTAGCACGGTAGAACGTCGTGCGATGTCGCCATTTCTCGGCTTGTGCAACTCGTTGATCTTTCGTGTGCGCTACCCATACCTCATGTTTCGCAGTACTCTTACCAATACACTCTTGCGTTTTGCACACTACACTTGCTACACGCCTAACACTCCCTGCATACACGAAATGTGTCCCTGCTCGCCTGCTAACGCGGCATGTAATTACCGAACAGTTTCCAATAGAAATTCAGTGGACCGCTACAGTACTGCACGATTGCGAGGACGACCCACCCCTACCCGTACTGTACATTGCGTGCATAGGGATACGCGTCAAGTATTGTGCAGTACGGTGCTGTGCCGGCACTTGCTTACTTGCAACTCCCGGCACCTCCAGTTCGTTTTGTGTCAGAGGGTGGGGCCGGCTTGCGATTCATTGCTATTGGTGACAATGAAGGCTAATGAGGAGCAATGGGACTTGCGAGGTAATGCATTGCTAAATTCCACATGGTAGAATCCGTTTGTTAGCAAAGGTCGAAAACCTAGTGGCTCGCTTGTGCAGTGTGTGCAAAATGTTTCACTCGAGATGCCGCCACCGTCCTGTATACGTGTACTGGATCAGTGGCTGCCTTTTCTATTGATTTCCGTCGAACAGGCACGCCCAGAACTGAACCAACGTAGTTCCGATCACCGGCACGGCCCAAGTCTAACAATAGTACGCTCTCTTGAAACACTCAACCACCTTCCTCCCACTTTTCTTCCATCCTCGGATGCACCGCCTACGAGGCTGTTTACAATAAGGTCAACAATGTAGGCAGTAAGTAATATCTGTTACCGACCGATAGCCGGCTGCCTGCCTGGCTTAGGCCGCGATATCGGGGGTTCTTTCGAGTGTGTGTGAGTCTATGTGTCCCACCCCTCAAGACAGTCGTCCTCATAAAACACGGGGATTAGATACCAACCAAGGGGAATAAAATCAATACAGATCCATTGTTTCTGCACACCAGGCACGCCCTCAAGTGTTGTTTATGTGTATGAAGGTCACGGCCGAGTTCCGTTTACGACTCCTCGGTGTGCTTATCTCGTTACAGAACGGCAATCAACAAAAATATCAACAGTAGCGAATCGGAAGAAACGTAAGTGTTCCTACCGGCTTAGCTTTAATATCCACTCTCCACTACCTGACACACGAAAGCTGCAGTACATTAGCTCTAATTCAATGCACCCGTGTTTCTTCGCGGTTGCAGTTCACTCCCCAATGACAGAGCAAACATTTCGTGAACATGCTTCTCGTTTCAACAACGGTAATTCTTCTCATCGATAAACAGAAATACGATACCAAATAATTGTTTTTTGTTTTCATATTATTTTTATTCAAACGTCCGCGCCACGCTCATCTCCCATCTCGCCATCAATCACCGTGGTGCCATGATGATGTCGTTTATCGCGCCGCTCCCGCGCGCCGCGCGCGTGCAACGGCGTCGTCGGCCGTGCACCTGCACGCAGCAGCCGCCATCGAAGCCGGGCGACAACAGCATGCCCACGCCGGGCGGCACGCCGCAGAGCGCGAAGGAGAGGCTGCTGAAGCTGCTGCCGGCGCTGATCAACATCCCCGCACAGAGCGCCAAGGTGGCGGCGCTCATCGGGAGCGTGGAGGCGGGGCTGCAGCCGCCGGCCACGGCCGCATTCACGGAGCTGGCGGTGAGCGGCGCGTGGCGGCTGCTGTTCTCCAGCGCGCTGCCTGTGCGCGCGAACGCCAGCTCGATGCGGCTGCGCACGATCACGCAGACCATCAACGGCGGCACTCTGGACAACCACATCACCGTGACCTGGGTGCCGCGGCCCGACGCCGAGATCGAGGCCACGCTGCGCGTCTCGTGCACCTACGAGTTCGTCGGCGCCGCGCGCATGCACGTCAAGTTGCTGCGCCACGCCGTCGAGATCGACAGCCGCAGCGAAGCGGCCACGAAGTTGCCACCCGAGCACCTCGAGGCCATGGTTGAAGAGCTTCAGCGCGCCTTGCCCACCGAGATTTGGGACCCCTCCGGCCTCATCGACACCACCTCGGTCGCCCCCGATTTCCGCATCGCGCGATTCGTCGGCAAGCGTTTGGCCGGTGTACGCAACATTTTTGTTCCTGCCGACACCCCTTTCCGTTTTCCCGTCAACAGGTGACCCAGCGACCACTTCTGTGACGTCTGAAGCGCTGCATTTCCATCAACTGCCACCGAATGAAGCTTTTTTTATCAACTCATTCATTCTACTCGCGGTGAATGCACAGTCCATCCTCACCGCCACCACCGTCGGGATTGCAATTAATCACAAAACCAAACATCATCTCACTTACTACCTGACTTCTCGAACGGGTTCTTCCCAACCTTGCCTTTCCTTGCACCACTCTTCTTTTTCTTCCCCTTCTTCTTCGCCTCCACATCCGCCTTCACCGCTTCAGGCGGCTTCCTAACGTTGCCGCCCTCCCCCACAATGTGCGAAAACTCCGCTATCGCACTGCGAGTTTCGCCATGCTCTTCCGCATACTCCAACAAGCCCTTCACGAACTTGTCATTGCTCACTGTCGCCGAGTCGCACACAACCACCACCGCGCGGCGCGCTCTCGTGACCGCCACATTGATACGGCGGCTGTCCTTTAAGAACCCGACGTCGCCCGCGTCGTTCGCGCGCACCAGCGATATCACAATCATCTCTTTCTCGCGCCCCTGAAACGAGTCCACCGTAGCGATTTCCAACGCACGCCCATGCTCCCCACGCAGTCGTTCACGCAACAGTTCCACCTGCCCCGCATACGGCGATATCACTCCGATATGTTTCGGCTCCACTCCGAGTCGCACCATGTCGCCCACAACTTCTTCGACGATTTCCACCTCGCTCCGATTCCTTCGACTCGTCTGCGTGTCCAACCCATCGCCACTGTCGTCCTCATCCATTGCGTCCTCGTCGCAATCGCCATCCACTGTGTCAATCACCACGAACGGACTGTTCAGGTCCGGCTCCTCCATCGCGCCAGTCGCATCGCCGCACAGCCCCGACAACAAGTGGTCGCGCACACTCTCCGCCGCAACGAGCCGGCCACCGTACATCGCATTCGAGCTCCAATCACTGATCACCCGATTCATTCTATACTGCACGGTCAACATTCGCACCACCTTGTCATGCAACTTTTTCTGTTCAAAGATTCGATCCAACAACGACCGGCTCATTCCCTTCCGCTCCGCCTCGTCACACACCACTGTCGGCGGCAATTGGAATGGATCACCAGCCAGTACCGCACGTCTCCCCCGCAACAGCGCCACCCACACCGAGCCCTCGGTCGCCTGTCCCGCTTCATCCACCACGACGAGGTCGAACGGGGCCACCTCCGCCGCCACATCCAACGCTCGCGCGCCCGCCCCGCAAACCGTGCACACCACGACCTGCGTCTGCGCCAGCACACGCTTGACCGCCTCCGCATCACGTTTCCGCAATTCCTTCCGCAGCAGGCGCAACTCTTCGTTTTGCGCGCGATTCGATCTACCTCTGCCTCTACCCCTTCCCCGAGCACGTTCTCTGACGCGCGCATTCGCTTTTCGTGTGGCTTCAATCTCGGCACGTACGTCCTGCGCGAGTGCGCCATCATCAGACCTGGCCACGACGTTATCGAGCAGGAACGGTTCCAGTGCCGGGAGAACTCTCGCGGGGTGGCCAGCGCGTACGAGGCGTAGTTGCGGCTTGACAGCCACCAAGCGCTCGGCGAGAGTATCCGCCGCCACGTTTGAGGGCGCCACGACCAGAACACGCGAGCCACGAAGCACCTCCACATGTACTAGCGACGAAACCGTGGTGCTTTTCCCGGTTCCCGGGGGTCCGTGCAGCACAGCTACATCACGGGCGCGCAACGCCAGCATGACGGCGTCTTTCTGCGCCTCGTTCAGATTCGCGATAGCAGCCTGCTGCGCGTCGTCCAACGACACCTCGTCGTTGAAGCCCGGCTGCATCGCGCCGAACACGACCTGTATGACACTGTGCGCCGCGTGGTTGGCGTCGGTCGCGGCCTTGTCCAGCTCGTCCAGCGCGGCCTTGTAGCGCTTGTGCGTCACCGAGCTGGTGGCCTTCAATAAGGCGAACTGGTCACCGCTGTCGAGGGCGTCATCGACGATCACGGTGGCCTTGGTCTCCTCGAGGCGTATCAGCACGCCCTGCACGGCGGCGTTCTCGCCGTTCGAGCCGTCGATCACCGCGATGATGTCGCCCGTGCTGAGGCGCGCGGGCGCCACCACGCGCCCGCCGCGCGTAGAGAAGACGGCGCGTGTGCGATTCCCCGGCGCGCTCGACTGCTCGACGAGCGACAGTCGCGATATCGCCAGCTATCCTTACGTCAGTACGCCCACGTTCATCTCCTCTCGGGTGGCCTACGTACGCCCGCTTTCTCCGCTCTTCGCAGCGACTGCTGCGTGTCGGCCAGGAGCGACGCCTGCTGCACCTCCTCCTCTCGCTCGAGCTCCAGCAGCTCTTTCTGCGTGCGCACGAATGTCGCCACGTCCATCGCGTTCTCAGTCTTGCCACCAATAGCTACTTGTGACACGATGATGCCGGGGGTAGAATGTGAAATTCGAGGGCTAATTCATTCAACATACACGTTATACACGAATGTACAGTTGTAAATACACGGGATTTATTTCCCCCACTCGTATCATCGACGTCGGCAGCATACGCACTACCACGCTATAATGGCTCGCCGACCAGAGCACGCCCTCCCTGCGGGCGAACTGTACAACGACAACACCGCGTACCGCTATGCGCGCAGCAGCCGACTATCGGACGTGCAGACGGAGCTGGCCACACGCTGCATCGAGCTGCTAGCGCTGCAAGACACCCCGTCGCTGCTGCTGGATATCGGGTGCGGGACGGGGTTCTGCACGTCGGCGGCGGAGGCGGCGGGGCACATCGTGGTGGGGACGGACCTGTCGCGCAGCATGCTGGAGGAGGCGGCGGAGGACGTGGAGCCGGGGGTGGACCTGCTGGCGAGCGACGCGGGGGACGGGGTGCCGTTCCGCACGGGGGCGTTCGACGGGGCGATCTCGGTGTCGGCGATCCAGTGGCTGTGCACGGCGGCGAGCAGCGCGCAGGACCCGCGGCGGCGGCTGCGCGTGTTCTTCGAGAGCCTCTACGCGGCGCTGCGCAGCCGCGCGCGCGCCGCGCTGCAGTTCTACCCGGAGAACGTGCGGCAGATGGAGCTGATCACCGCGGCGGCGGCGCGCGCCGGCTTCTCGGGCGGGCTGCTTATTGACTACCCCAACTCCGCGCGCGCCAAGAAGCACTACCTGGTGCTCACCGCGGGGCCGCCCAACCCCCGCCTCGCCGCGCCCGTGCCTAGGGGCGTCGACGACCGCGTGATGATGGGCGGCCGCCGCAAGGCCAAGCACACCGGCCCCTCGCGCCGCGACGCCGTCATAGAGAAGAAGAACCGCCGACGACGACAAGGCCACGAGACCAGGCACGACTCCAAGTACACCGGCCGCAAGCGTCGCGTCAAGTTTTAGACAGTTGTGTGCAAACGGCTTTTATCGCTTACTCTTATTGTTAGATTCACTCCCACTTGTGTCATGCCGCCCCATCGTCTTTTTGTGTGCCATTCAATGAAGATGACGGGGTACCCTTGTTTTCCAGGCGTTCTTTCGCCAGTCTCAGTCGCTCTTCCAGCATCGCGATCTCATCCACTTCGCTCAACGCGAGGTCGGGCACATTCGGTGTTAATACGGACGTCTGGTCCGGGTCGGCGACGCGCTTGAGTTGGTCCATAAACTTGTCGCCCGCACGCGTGGACGATAGTGGCTGCTCTCGCTCGGCGGCGGCCTGTATCACGTCGTTCTTGGCCAGCAACTCCTCGTCGGTTTCCAACACGGGCCGCTCCTGATCGGGGAGCGCCGGGCCCTCCACGGGCGTCGCGATTTTGCGCGCCTCCATCACCGCCAAGTCCGTCTCTATCGCGTCGGTGAACGTTGATTGCGCCTCCGACGTCGCTTTGCGGATGTCGCCGATGATTTTCCCGATGTCGCGCGACAGCGACAGCAGCTGCTTCGGGCCTAGCACGAACCACCCCACCGCCACTATCACAAACACCTCGGGTGCGCCCACGCCCAGAATCCCGCCGCCGCCGAACACCATCGTTATTGTGGGGCCGCTGGCTCTCGCGCGTGTGTGCGCGCCGGCGCGCAGCGCGGCGCCGTGCAGCGTGCTCGCGCGCAGCGCACGCGGAAAACAGGTACAGCGTCTCGCATTCTGCGCCAAGTTGAGCGGTGCGGCGGTGGCGAATGCGAGCCGCGGCCTCCTTCGCAGCGACGCCATGGGGAGTTTGGGAGCAGCTCAAGTGCGTTCGGCTCGTTGTACGCGGAGATTGGAGGTGCCGAAAGGAATGGGCCACTGCGAGACCGCCAAGTGTACGACAGGTGCAATTGTGTAGTACACCACGCAGTGGAAAATGCGCTAGCGAGCACAACATGGACACCGCGCGCGCTTCGCCGCTGCGGCCGTCGTTCTTCGAGCTCGTCGCCACCGAGCAGCTGGCCGAGAGCCTGCGGCCGGCGCTGCGATTCGCGCTGGAGGTGCTGTCGCCGCGGCACCGCGCGCTGCGGTGGCTGGCGCACAACGTCGACGAGGTGTACGTGGCGCTGGCGGCGGCGCTGGAGCTGGCGTCGCTGCGCCGCGACGCCGCGCTGATCTCCGAGGGCTTCTACTCGCTGCGGCGCGCCTCGAGCTACCGCGACGCCACGCTGCTGCCCCCGCGCGCCGTGCTGTCCTCCCTGTTCTGGGGCGTCGCCGTGCCGTACCTGCGCATCAAGCTCGACAACACGCACGTCGAGCTGCGCGACACTCCGATTTCCGCGCCCCCGCTATCCTTCCGTGGGATTCCTACGCGACTGCCGCTCTTGGTACGAGTACTACTCGCGCTGCGGCGTATCTTGATATCGCAGAATTCGCGCCGCCTGTTCCTGCGGTTGCACCCCATCGTCATGGGTGTGGCCGACTCGGCGTCGCTGGTGTGCAAGCTGGGCTATCTGTTGGAGTTGGTGCCGTACTTCAGCCCGGCCATGGCAATGCAGCGATTGGTGCTACGGCGACTCACGCCGTCGGAGGCCATGGGACCGATATTACCGCCCGCGAAGACGTACACGCAACGCGCGCTGCGCGTGAGCGATGCGGTCGCGACCGGGGTGAAGTATGCGGCGTTCGCGGCGTTGGTGGCGTATCGCTTCCTAGAGTATTACCATCAGGCGGAAGACGAGGTGCCGGCGGTGCAAACGCCGGTCCCCCCACCCCCGCAACCGTTGCGACCGGTAGTGAACGTGCCGGACTCCCCAGACGATTGCCCGTTGTGTCGGAAACGAAGAGTCACGCCGGCGGCGCTCAGCAAGTCGGGTTACGTGTTTTGTTATGAATGCATCCTGAAATATGTGCGTGAGTTCAACAAGTGCCCCGTCACGAACATTCGCGCGGAACGGTCACATATTTGTCGCGTCTATCACGCAGAGGCTTGATCGTGATGTGGCGCTCGTAACTCGGTGTGATTCTTATGCAGTCACCACCCGCATCCCGAAATCATTGAATGAGCTGCACAAATCCCGAAAACAACCAATGATTCGTGTCGTGTGGAATCTTCTGAAACCTCAAATATTGAGTTGTGATTAATACCGGCAATGCTCTTCTATTTATGCAGTGCCCCTTCTATTCGTGATGCGCTTTTTCTGCTGGAGATTGGTGCGGGCTGGTTGCACTTGGTTTTCTACGGTTACCTTCAGCGCGTTTGTCACGAACGGGTTGTCGAATGCGAGGACACTGACGCCCATTTCTACAATGCAGTATGCCGAAACCATACAGTATTCTAATATGTGTTGATGTAATCGCCTGTCTTTCGCGGGCTTGCGAAATGTGCTTGCGAGATGTTCGAGCTGCAACTGTTACTTGAGTGGAACCCTGGTTCAACGCCTGCTGTTAGCGAGCGAAAAGCTGCAGATCTATCTGCGCCTTGCTGGGTTGAATTTGAGCGATAGTGCTGTAATAGATAGCGAAGAGCGCAGGGAATCTGTAGAGCAGATTGTTCATGTCCCATTGACGAACCGAGCAACGAGTATGCGCGCTGTATACCGCGGCGGAACCCGGCGTTCGGACGGAGGCCGTCCTGTACGATAGGGTAAGCAGTGAGCCATGACAAGGATCGTCGCACCTGAATTGCCAAATGCTAGTCAGGACCCTCAGGGTTATCGCACAGTATGAAGCGTTTCATGCGCAGTAAACGCACCACACATATTCACGCAGCTACGTCCAGTAGTCAGCAAAGGCTACTTAAATCGCGGAAGCACACCAGTACCCATGGTCACGTACCAAACCATGGTGAGCCCCAACTTTTACGCCACGCCTACTTCGCGCTCTTCATCAAGAGCCCCTTGTTCGACTGCTTCCGTTCGAACCTGCCCCAGCTTTAACGCACCGTTGGAGCCGCTCGCCCTCATGACCCGCGATTGCCAACAGAACGCCTGCCGCCTCTCCAAGTCTATGCATCCCGTCGCTTCTACTGTATTACCGCACGCTTGAAGCGTGGGTTACTGAATCCAACGCGCTTACCGTGCGAACGAAGGGCTACAGACCGTTGATCCGGCGCAGATATGAGATATTCCTGTACACACGTTTTCGTAATTCAATCCTACACCGGGAAAAATAAACGCATTTCAGCGTGTCGCTTGATATGCATCTGATTTTCGATAGAGTCGAGGAATGGCTTCATCTTGCGCACGCCAAACGCGGGGGAGAACTACGAGTACAATTTACAGGCCTATGGCGAGAGTACGCGTAGTAGCGACACCAACGACAGGGCGAGCTAGTAGTAGGACAGATTAAACACAGGGGCGGGGCGCGATGAGGACGTCATCGTAGCGCGGCGCCGGGGCGGGGCGGACGGTGGCCTAGCACCCGCGGATGCGCGTGAAAGAAGGATAAGCGGAGTCGATGTTGCGCGCGCGCTTGCTGAGGCCGACGGCGGCCTCGTGCACGGAGCGGCCGACGTGGCGCAGGGGCACGTTCTCGAAGCGCGGCGCGTCGTTGAGCGGCAGCACGGCGGCGACCATGTGGACCTCGCGCAGCCAGAGCGCGGCGGTGGAGGAACCGCTGACGTACTCCACGCACAGCGTGTTCATCTGCGGCTTGCGGCGCAGCAGCCTGGCGGGCAGCGCGATCTCGAACGACTTGAACGCGCACAGCTCGTCTACGCTGCGCGTCGCCACGGCCGTGCCGTTCAGTAGCACGCGGAACGTGGCGCACACGTCGTCGACCGCCTCCGCGGCCAGGGCGTCGCGCTGGCGCTGCCCCTCGGCGCGCAGCGCGGAGGCGGAAGGTAGACGCGGTGGGAAATGGGCGCGTGCGAGCGGGGTCCAGATGGGCGGGCTGCGCGCAGTGGGCGAGCGAGCTAGCGGGGACGGTGGGGGCGATCGCGCGCTGGGCTGCGCCGGCACCGGCGCGCCCGTCACGCGTACAGTCATGCCGTCCACGGGGAAGGGGCCGGTGGGGGAGAGCGCGAAGTCGCACTCGAGTGCGGGTGGTGGGGAGTGGGCGCCGTGTCCATCGTCGGGGCCGCCCATGACGAGCGCCGACGCATCGCTGCTGGACCGTATCCGCGTCAGCGTGGTCGACCCACGTTCGCGCACCGCGATGAACCCGCGCCGGAAGTGCACGGGCACGCCGCGCACCAGCGCGCCGCTGGCGGCGTGCCAGTTGCAGGTGAGGGAGCGAGCGAGGGCAAGGGCGGCCGTGGCGTCGGGCACGGGCTTACTTGCGCCTAGTGTGCGCTCGCAGACGCGGGACCAGATGGCCTCATTGTCGAGGCGCGCGTGCGGCAATGCGATGGTCAGCGCGCACAAGGTCGAGGGCGGCTGCACGACGGCCAGCGCCTCCAGCAGCTCGGGCGGGAGGTCGGAGAGCCTGGTCGTGCGCCGCGCCAACGTGTCCATCTTTCCTAACGTCGTGGGGTGGCGGTGCTATGTGTGGGGCGTGATCGTGGTGGTGGTGGGTGCGGCGTTGATCGTGGCCGGTGTGAGCTCAGGCGTCTGGTTGCGAGTGTGCGAGTGTGGTTGCTGCGTGTTAAGTGAGATTTTCGCACTCGCTTACACGGCGTCATATCTCAAAAACCCGTTGAGATTGCAATCTCACCAGCCCTGCTCCGCCTATCACGTGCCAGTTTACGTACCCCCGCTTTGCGACGTCCTCGGCCCCGTTTTTTCCATCCACTCCCGCCCCCGTTTGCGACGCACTCGCCGATTCGACGCCCGAATTCCGCACGCCTCGACCTTGCCGCGCGACCCCCGCTCGAGTACTAGCTTCCCCGTTTTTTCATGCTCCCTCTGCTTTTCTGCTTCTCACGTGCCGTGGCAACGATTGCGTGTTGCGGTGTGCGGGCGCAGCGCGTTTTGCTCGTGTTGCAATGTGTGCGGCGTAGAATCTGTATGTGCTCGCTCTAGATCTGGCGATTCGTAATTTAGCGATCAACGTTTCGTATGCAAAACGAACCGCGCGCCCGACTCGTGCGGATCGATAGTAGAATCTCCTGGAATGAGCGGAGTGCTTCATAACGCGTCGATGTGCCGAGTGAAAACGGAAGACAGTGCCATTTTCGTAGCTAGAACAGACAAAATGGACGAATACTAGTCGACTCGTTGATCTGCTGTGAAGACAACCTCAGCTGAGATCGCAGTTTAATAGATTTGCGCTGCGTTCACAGCTCTATGTAGGAGAAGCATTGATTTTTCGGTGTTCTGCACGAGGAGCCGCATAAATCCTAGCATATTGCTGACAAAACTCGCTCGCTCTACTTTCCATAACAGAGTCATCCAATCTGCTCGTCATTGACGTGAGTACAGTACAGTAGTGTACAACAAACAGGTCTGTTAGTGTCTCTCCGAAGGTGGAGATCTGAAAGCGCGGCGCGGACCGCTACAGAAATTGCGGCATCGAGCGGCATTGTTGAAGACGATGACTTAGGTAAGCTACAGTACAGTGAATGGAAGGACAGAACGGCCGAAATGTAGCATCGATAGAAATTAGTGCACAGCGTGATCAAGTTGAGTAATAAACTGGTTCATTATTCGCGTGGCAACTGGCACGAAAGCGTGCAGTGCTTATTTTCTGTTTCTTAGCTAAGCATCGGTTAGGCTCGCTTTTCATTTTCCGAATGAGAGCAAATGGCAGGCGAGTTGATCGGAGCGATCGTGAATTATTCGATTCGGGAGTTCGACGAGATATTGTTCAGGTTGAGACACGCCGACTACACAGCGTGCGTTGAGGGTGGAAAAAGGGTAAGCGGACTACGGTCGTTGCTTGGTTTTCAGAAACGCTCCAGCGGCGAAACCGCGCTGCATGTGGCGTGCCGCTTGTGCCGGGTCTCGTTCGCCGAGCAACTCGTGTACAGCGACGCGCCGGTGGACGTCCGCGACGACCGCGGCAACACGCCGCTGCACATCGCCGCGGAGTACGGGCTGGAGACGGTTGTGATCGCGATCACATGCGTGGGCGGCGACATCTCCATGGTGAATCGGCACGGGTTGACGGCACAGCAAATAGCGGACCGGTGCGGCGGGACTGGGATTCGCATCGCGCAGTGGCTCGAGGTGGTCGAGAAAAGACGGCTGATATCTCGGCTGGCCAGACTACCCGCGTTTCCGTTGAAAGCATGTGTTTATTCTCATGACAAGTGGGCTAGCATGGGCACTTTTTCTGAAGAAATTGAGCGCTTGATACAAGGCCTGCAGAAAAAGGAGTGTGTTGCGTTACCATCAGATGGCGTGATGAAGAGTGCTCGAAATGAACGCACTCCGTCCAAAAACCTTCTAGACCTTGCACTAATGAGAGACTGAATTCTGTCTCTCCGTACGCACCAATTCGGCTTACCAATTCGGCTTATTCTTCTTCCTAAACAAACTTCGAGATTCCCAAATATTGAGTCGGAGGACTACCCAACACCACAGCAGCCAATGGGAAGGTGTGTTGCACATGAGCACCAAAACGGAATGAAAAGCGGGCCAAACAAGTTGAAGAAACAGTTTAGGATGCATAGCTAGAGCAGTACTAGTGCGTTTTCGGACGGGTCGATGGGCTTGCACTTCCAGTTGTAGAGGTAGTAGTGCAGCATGCCGTCGCCGATGAGGAAGTGCAGCTCACGGAAGAACTGCGCGTTCTCCGCCAGGTCGAGCGCGTTAAATACGTCAAAGTTATTTCTCTTGGCCAGGATAAGCGCGTCACGCATGAGGTCGACGATGGGCGTGGTCATGGGGGCGTTGCAGAACGAGTAGGCGGCGTTAAGCGTCTTGTAGTTCGGGTGCTGGATGATGCTGCTGGGTAAGCTGTAGAACGAGATCATGTCGGTAATGGCCTTCGACGTCGGCTCTTCCACCACGTACGAGTAGATCACGCCTTCTCGCGGCAGCAGCCAGTGCGCGAAGTCCTCCTCGCTGAAGCTCGTGTACAGCTTGTACTTCTTATAGTACTTCGCGAGCAGGGCGCACGCCTCCGGCACGTCGCGCGCCTCCATGGGCCGGATGCCCGGTGTACTTGTCTCCGCTTTCAACGAGTACAGCTTGATGGTACGCGCCATCGTCATTCGTGGGGACAGTCGTGAGAAGCCGATGTCGATGAGTTTCTTCGGGTTTAGCGAGCGATGGAAGTAGTACGACGACGACACCGGACGTGGTAGCACGATGCCGGCGGTGTACACCGCTTGCCAAACATTGCGCAGATTCACACGCCGTGTGATTTCGCGTATCAGCACGGGTGCGAGGCGTTTCGAACGCAGTTTTTTGTGCACACAAAGGAAGTTGATCTCTACCACCGGTCGGTCATTGTGATGCAATTTCACGGTGGCTGGCACGGCCGTGATAAACGCGACAAGCTTGCGATTCGACTTCACGCGCACCCCGAGATGCCACGACGGATGCCAGCCCGGGGGAAGTAACGCCCATTTCAGGAATTCACGCCGATAATCGAAGCGGAACATCGCCTCGCCATCCTCGACGTAGTTCTGATTCAGAAGCCTATACGTCTCCTCCAACTCCTTCTCGTCGTTGATATTCACGTCGCACCACTCGAAACCCTCGATTAGTGGATACGGCTTTTTTGGGACGTCCTCTAACTTTTTCGACTCGATCGCACTCCCCGCCCCGAGGTCCTGCAGCTCCCTTTCTTGGTCGTGCTGCACCACTGGCTGTGTACACCAAAACTTGTGTTCCTTCACACCATCTTCTTTGTTGCCCGCTGGCATTGTGGAGCCTTCCAGCAGCATCTTAGCGAGATTCGAGCGAACCGCATCGATTTGCTGCGAATTCGCATTGGGTTCCGCTTCGACCTTGGCGGGCGTGCCGGCGTCGTCGGTGACGGTGGTTTCCGTCAAACTCTCCTTTTTGCTCATCGCAGCCACAGCTTGTGGACGTGCCGACTGTGAGCTGGTTCGATTCGTGTCTCGGCAGTCGAAAAGCTATCGAGGGCGTGAAAGAATCGTACAGCTGTGTCGCCCACTTCCGTGGGCCCGACTACTCATGGCATAAGTGCACGGGTGTCCGAATGGCACCTACTGTCAGTGCGCGCTGTAAGCATGCAGATGATGGAAACACTATTTCCGTTTGTATCCCGATTTGCGTGGAAGGCAATTGTGCGATTGGTTCATACAACCACACCTCATCATTGAGTGTGTGCTCATTCCGCACGACTTGATCGCTCCAGCATGTCGGCGACCATCAAAGTGAACGTGAAGTGGAAAAAGGAGCTGTTCAAGGATGTCGAGGTGTGCACGAACGAGCCCGCCTCGGTGTTCCAGACCCAGCTGTGGACACTCACCGGCGTGCCGCCAGAGCGCCAAACCGTGCTGTTGAAAGGCGGGAAACTTCGCGAGAACACCGACATGGCCAAGGCCGTGAAGCCCAACATGACCATCATGATGATGGGCACGCCCGATGCCGACAGACTGCCCCCACCGCCCGTGAAATCGCTCGTGCGCGATGACCTCGATGCCACCGCCGACGACGCGGATTTTGCCGAGCTGCCCCCGAATCACCCGCCTGGGCTGCTGAATATGGGCAACACCTGCTATATGAACGCAACCGTGCAATGCCTCTCCGTCGTTGGCCCTCTCCGCTCGTCGCTCGTGTCATATGGTGGACGTACCAATGCCCTGTCGCATGACGAAAAGGTGTCTGCGGCGTTACGTGACTTGTTTTCTCGGCTGCGCTCGCGAAATACCGCCAAGTTGGCACCTACTCAATTTCTATCGATTCTTCGTGCTGCGAATCCGCAATTCGCGGAACGTGGCGGGCCGCTCCAGCAATATCTACAACAGGACGCCGAGGAGTGTTTCAACGAAATTTTATCCCGGCTTGCGAGCACGCAGAAACCTCTAAACAGCGCTTCTGCCGCTACAGAATGCAACAACGAGGGCGCCTCGAATAGTACTGCAACGGAGAACGCCATCATCCCCCATGGACAACCGAACCGTGTTGACGAGTTGTTCGCCATTGAAACCGAAGATACATATACGTGTATTGAGAGTGAGGATGAGCCGGCGACAACCCGCACGGATGCGATTCGATTCCTGAAATGTCACATCTCGAAAGAGGTGAATCACTTGAATCAAGGTATTTCCGAGGGACTTGACAATGAAATTGAAAAACATTCGGAGAAATTGGGGCGTACGGCCAAGTGGAAGAAAGTCACCAAGTTGAAGAAGATCCCGCCGTTCTTGATTGTGCAGTTTGTGCGGTTCTTCTGGAAACCCACCGAGCAGGTGAAGGCGAAGATTCTGCGCAATGTGTCGTTCCCCGTGCAGCTTGACTTGTACAATTATTGCACAGATGAATTGAAGAAGGAGCTTGCTCCGAAACGTGCGGCGGTCACGGCCGACAAGGATGCTGGGGTGACGCCGATGGATACTGACACCAAGGGTGCGGAGGCGTCTTCGACACCTCAATCGGTATCCGACGACACTTCGGCGCCGCCTGCGGAGGTTGGGAACTACGAGTTGTGTGCGGTTCTCACGCACAAGGGGCGCACCGCGGACTCGGGCCACTATGTGGCGTGGGTCAAGGATCATGGCACCCGATGGCACAAGTTTGATGATGACGTGGTCACCGTGCAGACGGAAGAGGACGTGAAGAAGTTGTCGGGTGGAGGGGATTGGCATATGAATTATATGTGCCTGTACCGTGCGAAGAACTCGTTTTAGGCGACGAGGTGCTCGTACTTGGCTCGGCTCTCGTCGATTCCTTCACGTTGTATCAACTGTATCAGTTTGTACGGTAACGGGAGTAAGATATTGAACCAAGTTTTTTTACATAACTTTATAAAAAAACGGCCACCTACTCGAATAGACAATGAACTCTAGCCGTGCTTTCATGGTACGCCTTAGTCGAGAGCCAGAATGAGATGGTATTAGTTCCCATCGGTCGTGTACTGTAGTGAGTTTCCGAAGTTCTGACGGAGCGAAAGGTGAATTTGGTATCCTGCCATAATCTCGCTGAATCCTCAAGGCTACAGCTGCGTACACGGAAATGAAGTAATGGAAATACGTAACGGAATTACGTCAGTCATGTCCGCGTCCCTCGGGAGAGTAGCGACATGTACTGTTGTAGATCTAGTTCTAGCCGTTGATGAGACTATCAGTGCTCCCCTGAAAACATAAGTTATTTACTAGTTGTGGGAGTTATACCGAAGTAACTAATAACCTCTACAAAAGTTTTTTTTAAAGAAGTTAAATCTTTTCTGCGAACTTCTTGGGCTTTGGTGCCAAGATATTGTCTCATGTTCGTCCCACAAATTCGATGCCAAGCATCAGAATCGTACGCACGATCGATCGAATTGCAATTAAGCTTCGAAAACTGCCGGCAAAAACCTTTCGGATTAAAAACACGTTCCGAAAACAAAGACCTAGACGTTAAAAACTCTCAGCAAACATATTAGAAAGAGTCTTCACAAAAATACTCAGATAATCTCTTAGAAATTCTCTTGATTTACAAATCGATCTAGCCTGTACTAAAATTATGTATTTAATTTGCTTTAAAACAGAATGACAAACAACCAAAATGAAGCTTCCTCAGAAATGCATAATAAATTAGCCTAACTTAAGTTAGGCTAGGTATTTGGGCGTTCTAGCAGAATTTTTAACTTTACTTTTTAGAAACAGTCATGCATCCTAGATTTTGCAATCGTCGATGAAAAATAAAATTAAAGATTCCTCAAAAAGCAAGAATTACCTATGAGATTTGTAACGTTAGCAACTACGCAAACTCGTGTCCCCCTAGAGTTCAGAATCAACTAGCTTCAAAAAAAATCAAACTGCGGTAAATTAAACCACACAAAAAATTCAATTGACACTTGAATCAAGTAAGCATGAAAATCTAACGGCAAAAAATGCTAGAGCTTCGAAATTTTTTTAGAAAAATTCTTGGCATAGATCATTTAGAAATTTAAATGTGAGCAGGTTGGAACGAATCGGAAGATTTAGTGAAAATTGGATTACAATAAAAAGTTTACAAAAAATTACTCCAAATTTCAAAAAAGGTACAAGCTGAATAGAATATTCACGATACTAAGAGATTTAAAAATAAGACCCTCATCAAAATTGAAACGGCACAACCATGAAATTCACAAAGCGCTATGATTATTCCCGATAGAATTGACAAAATTTATAGCTTCGGTGCTGAATATGGATCATCATTTTAGAATTGACTAACTCCAATGAAGATAAACAACATTTATTTTCAAAATAGGCCGAGAAATATTAGTAGTTATCGAAGTACCCGGAGAAAAATTTCGATTCAAACAATGCCTAAATTCTATAACTTCGAATCAATTGATGGTTGCAGAGTAGATATAAATGGAAGCTTGCCTCTTCAAGGTGGTGTTCCTGTTGTACATTAGGTTATACAGTCGTCTTATTCCCCTTCTAGGCAACTTCTTCTCTGGGTTTGATGTTGGTGTTCTTCTTCCTCTGGAGAGATTGACCAGAGTATCTTCCGAAAATTCGTATACTTTTTGGTCTTGTATGAGTCGATAACAGTGTATGTATCGCAAGTGAAAATCGGAGCACATAGAGCATATTGAAATAGCTTTAAAAGGATGAGAAAAGTGCAAAATATACGATAAATTATCTGAGTATTTCTATGAGAAAAGGATAAAAATTTTAGGTCACATCATTTCTTAATTAAAATAAGAGTGAATCAGAAAAGATCGGCTGTAAGCTTGCAGCAATGGCTTACAAAAGGAAAAAATCCAAGTTTTTTAGGACTATTCATAAATTACCGCACATCTGAAATGAATTTTGGGTTTATTGCTGCTCCTTTAACTACTCCGAATAGAAAATATTTCAATTTTTGTGTTCAAGAAAATGCCAAGCTGTATTTGAAAACTTTAAGTAGCGCATAGGACAAATTCTGAACTACCTTATTAGATTCCTACTATTGCCTCAGAAATTGGTATTGGAGCTTTCCTTAGGCAAGCTGATGAAAATGGTACCCGTTAAGGAAATCCTATTCTGCATAAAGAAATTATCGCACCACCGAACGTGAACTGTTATTAATTATTTATGGTCTTCAGGAATAGAGAACATACTTCCATAGTTCAAAATTACCGTTAACTTGGATCACCATGCTCTAAAATACTTACACAATCAGAACAGCTTACTTAGGAAACAAGCAAGATTGCTTTCATTTATGCATAAATTTGATTATGAAACAAAAATACTTGAAAGGAAAATAAAGTATCGCTTTCTCTCGAAAGCAAAACGAATTTGTGCATGCTTCAAGTGACATAGGTCAAAAACTAGTTGGTGTAATCCAGCATTAGTAGGCAATGGAACAGTAAGCTTACGGAAAAAACAATAATTAGCGGATAAATCATTTAAGCATATTTTCAAAATTTACAATCTCCTTATAGATGTAAAGCAAGAAGGTTGTATTTCGAAATTTATTATGCATTCCTGAAGGATCACTACGCCAAAATATATTAAACTACCTATATTCTTTTGCTTAGGCAATACATCGAGTATATAATAAAACCAACTCATTAGTAAAAAGAAACTTCTTTTGACCAAAACAGAAACAAGAAACGAGGGCATACACTGATTCAGGCCGAAAGTGCTAGGAGGCTAAATCAGATAACCGTACACTTGGAGAACCAAGAGCATTTCTTCGCCATAGGAAAAGTGGGAAGTAATTTCAAAGGACTTTAGTTTCAAACTTCCACATACAAAAGATGGATAATCAGCATTCATGGTAGTTGTGGATAAAATATCGAAACGAGGTCATTTAAATACCTCTTACTGTGAATGATAAATCAGAAGACATAGTTGAAACTTTTTATAAAAAATATAAAGAAATCATGGTCTTTCTCGGAAAATTATGTATGAGAGGGACTGAAGGTTTATATTCGACTTCTGGAAAGAACGTGCAAAAATATAGGTCATGATACTGAAACATTCTACTGCATTCCGCCTACAAACAGATGTCTAATTCGAAAGAATGTTCGAGAAATGATGCGATGTTTTATATCACATATTCAAACAGATTGGAAGAAATAATTAGCAGGTTTAGAATATTCTTGCAATAATCATTTAAATAACTCGGCAAAGCCTAACCGTTTCTCAAAGAAGTTTGTTCTCAGATCATAGTTTCACAGTCAATGAACCAAAATGGGTTTAAAATGGCATAAAGAAAGCAAATAAAATGGCTTGAATATCTAGTCAACAGGCCTGCACGGAAATTCCGGCCTAGTAAACGCAATACTGTACGAGTTTGAAATTGAAGA
>JAAUYH010150817.1_pt1 | contig 26645 bp, 24 predicted proteins | sample 7278061 | NCBI WGS metagenome assembly JAAUYH01 (sample SAMN14350203, study PRJNA611818) | marine sediment metagenome | isolation source: surface marine sediment (0.6m) | place: French Polynesia: Moorea | collected 2018-08
CAGGCGGCGCCGGAGGCGGTCGACGTCGCGGTGCTGAAACGGCTGGCCCGTGACCCGGCGGTCGCGGAACTGGCCAATTCACCCGGCAAGACCAGCCTGCTGTGGGAAGTTGCCTCCATTCCGGATTTTCGCAAGGTCGGGCCCGATCACCAGGCGCGCTTCGCAGCATCGCTTTGGCCGCATCTTGCCGCTTCCCCGGGGCGGATTCCCCACGCCCGCATGGCGCAGGAAATCGCCCGGCTCGACAATGTCCAGGGGGATATTGCGACGCTTGGCGCCCGGATCGCCGCCGCCCGCAGCTGGAGTTACATCGCCCAGAAAACCCGGTGGGTCGAGCAGCCCGAGGTGATGATTGAACGGACGCGGCAGCTGGAAGGACGATTGAGCGATGCCATGCACAGCCAATTGACCCAGCGCTTCGTCGACAAGCGCACCCGGGTGCTGATGCGCGGGCTGATGAAGGACGCATTGCCGCAGGATGTTGCAGTCGAGCAGGACGGTACTGTCATTGTGGGCGGCCAGGCCATCGGAACGCTCAGGGGGTTTCAATTTGTCGTGCCATCCGATAGCCGGAGGGAAGATCGAAAAATGCTGCTGTCGGCGGCAGAAAAATATCTGGGACGTATTATGACCGAAAATGCAGACGCACTGGCCAAGGCACCTGATAGCGTCCTGACACTGAATGCCGATGACGAAGGCAAGGCCGCGGTCATGTGGGGCGATGCCAAGCTGGCCGTATTGGACAAGGGAAGGAACCTGCTGTCACCGCAGATCAAGTATGACCGTTCCGTCAAGGAAATGAACGCGGAGGATTCCAGGAAGGTACAGGACCGGGTCCAGGCATGGTTTGAAGCCGGACTGGCCAAGCACCTGGAAGGCCTCCTCAAGATCGATTCGCTGGCCAATGATCAGGAAACGCCGCCGGCAGTGCGGGGTCTCTTCGCGCAGATCGTTGACGCCGGCGGTATCTTGCCGCGCCGCGAAGTCGACCGGGCGGTGCGGGCACTGGACAATGACATGCGCGGCCATGCAAGGCGCGCGGGCCTGGTCTTCGGCGCGCTCGACATATTCCACCATGCGCTGATGAAGCCGGGGGCTACATTGTGGCGTACGGCATTGTTTGCAGCGCTGGATGAGCAGCCGCTGGCCGACCTGCCGCCGGACAATGCCGTCCATCTGAAGCAGTGGACGTTCGGCAATCCGAATATGGCGCCCCGCCTTGGCTTTCGGCGGGTTGGCGAGGAATATGTCCGGGTCGACATGGCCGAGCGGCTGATCAAGCAGGCACACGAAGCTCGTCAGCAGGGAGATATGTTCGAAATCGATGGCAACCTGGCTACCTCTCTGGGGCTTTCGTCCGATTGTCACGAGGCGCTGCTGGCGATGGCAGGGTTTGTCAGGAGCGAACGACAACCGGCCGAGCCGCCAGAATCCGATGCAAAATCCGCCGACGCTGGAGAAAATGGAAAGACCGACGGGGTTTCGGAAACTGGGGGAGCTTCGCAAACAGGCGCGGTTTCGGAAGTGATGGCTGCGGACAATCCCGAGGTGGCAGAGCCCGCTGACACCGCAGCCAGCGAATCCTCGGCAACCGACGGCGAAGCCGCCCAAACGCCGCCGGTACAATATTGGCAATGGCAGGGCATGGGCCGAAAAAGGCGGGGCGGCCATGGCAATCAAGGCCGCAAGTCCAACAGGAAGGGTCCCCGGAAGGGCAAGGGCAAGGCGCAGGCCCCCGCCCGAAAGAGCGAACCGGTGTTGGCAACTGCGGGCGGTGCCTTTGCCGAACTGGCCGCGTTGAAGGAGAGCATGAAAAAGTAGGATGCAGTCTTGAGCGTTCCCCAACCGGCCAGCCGGACCAGCGAGCAATCCTTGCGCATCGACAAACTTCTATGGTTCCTGCGCTTCGCCCGGAACCGGATGATGGCTCGCAAGCTGGCTGAACAGGGGCATGTCCGCATGAACGGCCGGCGCATCGAGCGTGCGCACACAAAGGTCCGGGAAGGCGACATACTGACCATTCCGCAGGGACGCGATGTCCATGTCGTCAGGATTCTATTTCTCCCGGAACGGCGGGGGAGCGCACCCATGGCGCAAACCTGCTATGAAATCCTGAAGACTGACAATTGAAATAGCTGCCAAACCAACTGTTGACGTGCCAGAAATAGCGCAATAGCAAGACGCCATTCGCTCCAATTTTTGGGAGTGCTCTGGTACAGGGGAGATCACAGCCAGATGACCTATGTAGTTACCGATGCCTGCATCAAGTGCAAATATATGGACTGCGTCGAAGTCTGTCCGGTGGACTGCTTTTACGAGGGTGAGAACATGCTCGTGATCAACCCGAGCGAGTGCATCGACTGCGGTGTGTGCGAACCTGAATGCCCGGCGGAAGCCATCCTGCCGGACACTGAAGACGGTCTGGAAAAGTGGCTTGAGGTCAACACGAAATATTCGGAAGAATGGCCGAATATCACGGTCAGCCGCGATCCGCCGGCCGATGCCGATGATTTCAAGGGCGTCGAAGGCAAGTTCGAAGCCCATTTCTCGGAGAAACCGGGCCAGGGCGACTGACGGCCGCGACTACGCCAAAACTCCTGCATTACCTTGCTTTCGTGGCAACTGGCCGCGGCGACCAGTTGTGCATTGCAACGCTAAATTGCTTTTTTGTGACGAATCTGTTAAACTCCATGTCAGTAAGCGGCTGAGCACCTTTGAAACAGGGTGGTGTTCGGTCGTTATATATATGAACGAAAGGGTTTTTCGTCGGGGTATTGCGAAAATTTGAACGAGACCAGCGTTCTTTCCATTGAACATTAGAAAGGCTTTTTATGGCTGCGAATGCACTGTCCTTTGATGTGGGCGATTATGTTGTTTACCCGAAGCACGGGGTTGGCCGGGTTGTCGAACTGCAAAATGAAAAAATTGCGGGTATGGAACTCGAACTCTACGTGCTCCGTTTCGAAAAGGAGCGGATGACGCTCCGCGTTCCGACCAACAAGGCAGAAGGCGTCGGCATGCGCAAATTGTCGTCGGACAAGACACTCAAGGAAGCGATTGCAACTCTGAAATCCAAGCCGAAAGTGAAGCGGTCCATGTGGTCGCGGCGGGCGCAGGAATATGAAGCAAAGATCAATTCTGGTGACCTGGTGTCGATCGCGGAAGTGACGCGCGACCTGTTCCGCGCTGACGACCAGCCGGAGCAGAGCTATTCGGAAAGGCAGATTTTTGAAGCTGCATCAAGCCGCCTGGCGCGCGAACTTGCGGCCATGGAGGAAACCGATGAGCCGACAGCGCTGGCCAAGATCCTCGAGATCCTGAATATTGCCGCGCCGCAATATTATGAGAACAAGGAAGACTGAGCGTACTGCGCCAGCACGATATTCAAGGAAGGGCCGTCAACGCGAGTTGGTGGCCCTTTTTTTCGCCTGCTCGAGATTGCGTATTGAATCCTGCACCGAGATTGCGTATTAGTGTAGTAACACAGCAAAGGAGGCGTGAATGAAAAAGGTTTTAATGCTTGCACCGCTGCTCTGCCTGGCGGCCTGCGAGGGATCGATTGCCGACGCTGTTGGCGACGCGGCGTCAAATGCGGGCGGTTTCACCGATGGTGAACCAATCGGCACCAGTGACACCAATCCGGGCGAGTTTGAAGGGGTGACGCTGGCCGGGCCTGACAATGTCGTATTCACCACCGCGGATGATTATGCGATCCGCGCCGAAGGCGATGCAGACGACATTGAGGAACTCCGGTACAAGATTTCGAACGGGCAGATCAGAATCGGTCGCCGGAAAGGCGGCTCGTCCTGGCGAAGCGGCGACAAGGTCACGGTCTATGTCAGCGCACCGTCGCTGAAGCTGGCCAAGCTTGCCGGGTCCGGCGACATGGAGCTGGATGCAATCACCGGGGATGACACCGAACTGAGCATTGCCGGATCGGGCGACATCAAGGCTGCGAATGTGGACGCCAAGTCGCTGGAATCGAAAATTGCCGGTTCAGGCAGCATTTCGCTCGCCGGGAAGGTGGAATCGATCGACATTTCAATCGCCGGTTCGGGCGACATTGAAGGCAAGGACCTGACGGCAGATGAAGTGGACATCTCGGTCGCTGGCAGCGGCGATGTCGAGCTGTCATCTGACGGCAAGGTCGAGGCCAAGGTCATGGGATCGGGCGATGTTCGCATCCATGGTGATGCCGAGTGCAATTCGCGGGCGATGGGTTCCGGCAACATTACCTGCGGCTGATCGCCCTGACATGCAATTGAAATCGCTTGGCGAACTGCTTGTGCTGTGGCAGTTTCGCCAGCGATGCCAAATCTCTGGGAAAAATACGCCGTACCGCGCCTGATCCGTTTTGCCTGTTCCCAGCCTGCGGTGATGAAGGATCGCAGCGAAATCGTTCCCCGGGCCGAGGGGAACGTACTGGAACTGGGCTGCGGTGGCGGCATCAACCTGCAATTTTATGACCGCGCGCGCGTCGACAAGCTGACCGGCCTCGATCCGTCGGCCGAATTGCTCGACTATACACGCCGCGAAGCGCAGCAGCGCGGCTTCGACATGGAAATACTGGACGGCATTGGCGAGGCGATGCCGTTTGCCGATGACAGTTTCGATACCGTCTTGACGACCTTCACCCTCTGCTCGGTACAGGACGGGCCGCAGGTGCTGTCCGAAATGCGCCGCGTGCTGAAACCGGGCGGCAAGATCCTGTTCCTGGAACATGGCCGGGCCCCGGACAAGGGACCGGAAAAATGGCAACAGCGGATCGAGCCGGTCTGGAAACGTATCGCAGGTGGCTGCCATCTGCACCGCGAGGTATCGAGGCTGTTCGAAGCCAATGGTTTCGCGCTGGCCGCCAATGACGGCCACTATGCGCCAAAGACGCCGCGCTGGCTGGGCTGGATGGAATTTGGGGAGGCAAGGCCGATATGAAAATCTGGATGGGCATGATCGCCGGGGCAATGCTGGCGTCGCTGCCAGTCGCGGCGCAGGCCGCCGAACGCACCTTCTCGATATTCGGTTTCGAGGATATCCGGATCAACAACGGCGTTGACGTCGTTCTTACAACCGGGCGGGGACCATCTGCACGGGCAGAAGGCGAAGACCGCGAAATACTGGACCGCCTTTCATTGCAACGAAATGGCAAGCAATTGGTAGTCTCGGTCAGGCAAAGAAACCTGGGTAGCGACAATTTTGGAAGCGATGCCCCGGTGACGCTCTATCTCAGCAGCTTTGCGGTGAACAGCATCTCCCACCTGGGCTCCGGGATGGTGAAGCTCGATGAACTGTCGGGCCGCAATCCGCGCGTACGGCTGGGCGGATTCGGCTCGCTGCGCATTGATGCGATCGACGCCGACCGTCTCGATGTGGCGATGACCGGTGGCGGACAGGTTCAAATGTCCGGCGAGGTCCGTAACGCCAGGGTTGAACTGCAGGGCGCGAGCATTTTCGAAAGCCCGGAACTGACCGCCGAGCAACTGACCCTCGTCCATCGCGGTCCTGCAAGCAGCCGCCTCGCGGTCGAGCGCCAGGTCAACATCACCAATAACGGGACCGGCAGTATCGAGATCATCGGCCGGCCAAACTGCACCGTGCAAACCGACGGCGCGGCGGACATCATCTGCGATCCTGATCGCTAGCTTCTAGTGGACGGTCCCGATCGGCTGTTCGATCGACATCAGCACGCACAGGCGCTCTACCTGCCGCCACTTGCAATAGTGCAAGTGGTTGCCCACCGCACGGCTCTTGTCCGCGCGATTCGCCGCTTCCAGCCCGGCTTCGTCGCCATAGTTGGAAATCAGCTGTTGGGCGTCGGCAAAATGCGAGGAATCGATAAAGATCGGTAGCTGCAAGACGGGCTCCATCAAGCGCGGGGAATACCGCTGGTCATTGAGCGGATCGTCCTACTGTCGACGCATGGATTTTCTCTCAAAAGCCTAGGTTAACAGGACATTAGCCATAAACGCCCAGCTTGGGCTGGCATGAATTGCCGGCTTGGCGTAAGGCCCCCCGGATGAACAAGGAAAGTGATTCTCCACCGACCAGGCCGCAAAATGGTGGCGGCATATTCATCGCATTGGGCGCACTGCTTGGTGCGGTGACCGGGGTTTTTCTCGGCCAGCCCTCGATCGGCCTGCTCACCGGTTTTGCCCTGGGCGTGCTGGTTGCCGTCGCGCTCTGGCTAAAGGATCGCTGACCGGCCGCGTTGGCGCTTGTCAACATTCCGCGCCGTTCCTATTATCAAGCCATGCTGAAACATGTGCGCAACATATTCATCCTCATGGTCGTCGCGGGCCTGGGCGTGATCGGATATTTCTATTTCCTGCACGGCGACAAGGCCCGTTTGCCGCTCGAGGCCACGACGGGCGTCGAACCACGGCTGACCAATGTCAGGCCTGAAAATGTGCCGACCATAAATGTCGCCGAAGCCGATCCATGGGATGAAGGCGAGGCGCCGGTTCCGGCCGAAGGGTTCAAGGTCGAACGGTTCGCCGAGGGCCTGGATCACCCCCGGTCGATGTTTCGATTGCCCAATGGCGATATCCTGGTCGCCGAGACCAACAGCCCGCCGCGCACCAACAAGGGTATCGAAGGCTGGGTGATGCGCAACATGATGGAAAAGGTCGGCGCCGGCGGCACGTCCGCCAACCGGATAACCTTGCTGCGCGACAGTGACCAGGACGGCAAGGTCGATGAAAGCTTTGCCTTCCTTGAAAACCTGAACTCGCCCTTCGGCATGGCGCTGATCGACAACCTGCTCTACGTCGCCAATACCGACGCTGTTTATGCCTATGAATATGAAGAAGGCATGACCCGGATCGAGGACGAGGGGCGCAAGGTGGCCAATCTCAATGCCAGGGCGCCCAACAACCACTGGACACGCGGCCTGCTGGCGAGCCAGGACGGCAAATATCTCTATGTCTCGGTCGGCTCCAACAGCAATATCGGCGAAAATGGCATGGATACCGAGACGGAGCGTGCCGCGATCCTGCAGGTCGAGCTCGCGACCAACAAGAAGATCGTCTACGCCAAGGGCCTGCGCAATCCCGTGGGCATGGCCTATCTGCCGGGCACGGACAAATTCTACACCGTCGTCAACGAACGCGACATGCTGGGCAGCGACATGGTCCCGGATTACCTGACCGAGGCGCGCTGGGCCGCCCACTATGGCTGGCCGTGGCATTTCTGGGGCGGCTATGTCGATCCGCGGGTGGAACCCAAGAATCTCGATCACCGGCAATATGAGCGTCGTCCCGATTACGGGCTGGGCGCGCATACCGCGCCGCTGGGCATAGCCTTTTCGCATGACCAGGCGTTGGGCGAACCATATCACAAGGGTGCGGTCATCGCCCGCCACGGATCATGGAACCGGATACCCCTGTCGGGATATGACGTGATCTATGTAGACTTCAACGAACGCGACCAGCCGCATGGTGAGCCGATGACCCTGCTCAGCGGTTTCGTCGACAATGACCAGAAGGCGAAAGGCCGGCCGACCATGGTCGAGTTCGACCAGACCGGAGCGCTGCTGGTCAGCGACGATGTCGGCGGGATCATCTGGCGCCTGTCACGGACCGATGCCGAGCCAGCCAGCGACACAGGCGACGCGTCAGCCGAGTGACCGGCCGGCCCGGCCCGCCAGTTCCACCAGATATTGCCAGGCCACCCGGCCCGAGCGGCTGCCATGCTGCCTCGACCAGAGCAGCGCGTCCTCGGGCTCGAACTCCAGGCCATGCGCCGCGGCATAGCTGCTGACCATGGCCAGGTAATCATCCTGCGATGCGGCGTGGAAACCAAGCCGCAGCCCGAACCGGTCGGAAAGTGCCAGCTTGTCGTCGACCACATCGCGCGGATTCACCGGGTCGTCCTGCTCTGCCATCGACCGCGCGACGATATGGCGGCGATTGGAGGTGACGTAGAGGCGGACATTTTCGGGCCGTTGCTCGGCGCCGCCCTCGAGCATCGAACGGAGCAGCCGGGGTGCAGCGCTGTCATCCGCAAAGCTGATATCGTCGATGAAAAGCACGAAGTGCCGCTCGCTGTCGCCCAGCAGCCGGAAAAGATGCGGCAGGCTTTCCAGCATGCCGGCATTGGCCTCGACCAGTGCGATATCCTGCCCATCTTCGTTCAGCGCCTTGATCGATGCCTTGACCAGCGCCGACTTGCCCATGCCGCGCGCGCCCCATAGCAGGATGTCATGTGCCGCATGCCCCCGTGCATGCCGTTGCGTATTAACCAGCAACCGGTCCTTCTGGTCATCGATTGCGGTCAGCAGGTCCAGGGCAACCGGTTCGAACGCCGCGACCGGCGACATGCCCGAGCCGTCCCACAAGAATATATTGCCGGTGTCGATCCCGACTGGCTCCGGCGCCGGCGGGGATAGCTGTTCCAGTGCATCGGCGATGCGCCGCAGGCTTTCCCTCTTGCCCGGTTCGTCCATGGTCAGGCGACCAGTTCGTCGCCGTCGAGGCTGTACAATATGCCAGCCCCGCCCATCGCGGCGTGCCGCAGTCCAAGCGCCTCGGGAACCAGGTGATCGAGATAGTAGCGGGTCGTCACCAGCTTGGCTTTCAGGAACGGATCATTGCCGCCGACCAGCTCGGCCTCGGCGATGCGGTGCTGCCGCGCCATCAACATGCCGCACGTTGCCGTGGCCAGCATCGTCATGAAGGGATAGCTGCCCGCAAGGCGATCGTCGATCGACGCTTCGCCGCTGCCCATCCACCGGGCCACATCCTCGCATGCCATCGCCAGTGCCATGAGCGGTTCGTCATTCTTTGCCTCTGCCTTGATGTCGGCGATCAGGGCGTTCATCGCCTCGCCGCCGTCGAGCCCCAGCTTGCGCCCAACCAAGTCAGCGGCCTGGATACCGTTGGTGCCCTCGTAGATCGGGGCGATCCGCGCATCGCGGAAATGCTGGCCGGCGCCGGTTTCCTCGACATAACCCATGCCGCCGTGCACCTGCACGCCGATCGAGGCCACTTCATTGCCGATATCGGTGCCATAGCCCTTGATCAGCGGGGTCAGGATCTCCGACCGCGACTTGGCGCCCTCATTGCCGAGCGTGGCCCGATCAACCGATGACGTTGCATAATAGAGCAGAGCCCGGGCCGCCTGGGTCAGCGCCTTGGAACGCAGCAGCATCCGGCGCACATCGGGATGCTCGATGATCGCCACCGGGTCCTTGCTGCCGCTGCCGGCGCGCGCCGACTGCACCCGTTCCATCGCGAAATGGGCGGCCTGCTGCGTTGCGCGTTCGGCGATCTGGACGCCCTGCGAACCGACATTGATGCGGGCGTTGTTCATCATCGTGAACATCGCCTTCATCCCGCCAAACTCGCCGCCGATCAGTTCGCCAATACATTCGTCATTCTCGCCATAGGCCATGACGCATGTCGGCGAGCCGTGGATGCCGATCTTGTGTTCGATCGAAACACAGCCGACATCATTGGCCGCGCCGATGCTGCCATCTTCATTGACATGGTTCTTCGGCACGATGAACAGCGAGATCCCGCGCGTGCCTTCGGGCGCGCCCGGCGTCCGCGCCAGCACCAGGTGGATTATATTCTCGGTCAGGTCATGCTCGCCAAATGTGATGTAGATCTTCTGGCCCTTGATCCTGTATTTTCCGGAATGTTCGCCCTCGGTGACAGGTTCTGCCGTTGCCCGCAGCGCGCCGACATCGCTGCCCGCCTGCGGTTCGGTCAGGTTCATCGTACCGGTCCAGGCGCCCGATATCAGCTTGGGGAGATATTTTGCCTTCTGCTCGTCGCTGCCATGGGCGTGGATTGCCTCGATCGCGCCAAAGCTGAGCATCGGGCAGAGCGTGAAGGCAAAATTCGCGGCGCCGCAGGTTTCGAGGATCAGCGCCGATAGCGAATAGGGCAGGCCCTGGCCGTCATATTCTTCCGGTCCGTCGATCGATGCCCAGCCGCCCTCGACAAATTGTGCATAGGCTTCGCGAAAGCCGCCCGGCATTTTAACCGTGCCATCCTGCCACTTGGCACCGACCGTGTCGCCGATCCGGTTGAGCGGGGCGAACTCGCCGACCGCGAACTGCCCGATCCCCTCGACAATGGCTTCGACCATGTCTTCGCTGGCGCCGGCGAAACGCTCATGTTCGGCCAGATCACCAATTTGTGCGACATGCTTGAGGACGAAATTCTGTTCCCGGCTGGGGGCTGTGAATGTCATGAATCAATCCGCTGTTTATTGTCTGTTGGCGGCGCTATAGCGCAGGGCCATGACGGGCTCAAATGAACAAATGGGCAAGGCCGAAAAAGCGTCGGATCCAGCTGCCATCGCCGAGGCGACAAGGCGCCTTCAAGCGGGCGAGCTGGTCGTGGTCCCGACCGAGACCGTCTATGGCCTGGCCGCTGACGCGACCAATGCCGACGCGGTCGCATCAATCTACCGGACCAAGGGCCGGCCCGATTTCAATCCGCTGATCGTTCATGTGGCTGGCCTGGAGCAGGCCCGGCGTCTGGCGGATTTCAACCCGCTGGCCCTGGAGATTGCGAAAGCGTTCTGGCCGGGCCCGCTGACCCTGGTCTTGCTGAAGACGGCTGATTGCCCGGTCGCGCCGGCGGTCACGGCCGGCCTGGAAACGATTGCCGTGCGGTGTCCCTCGCACCATGTGATGCAGCACGTGCTGCGCGAGTCCGGCCTGTTCCTCGCCGCGCCTTCGGCCAATCGCAGCGGCAGGATCAGTCCGACACGGCCGGCGCATGTGGCGACCGGGCTTGGCCCGGATGCGCCGATGATCCTCGATGGCGGACCGTGCCAGCAAGGCGTGGAGTCGACGATCGTCGCGGTGCGCGACGATGGCTATGCCATATTGCGCTTCGGCCCGGTCACCGAGCAGGACCTGGTCGCCGTTACGGCAAAGGCGCCGATTGCCGGGGGTCCCGGCAAGATCGAGGCGCCGGGGCAGCTTGCCAGCCACTATGCGCCGTCAAAACCCCTGCGCCTCGATGCCGAGGTGGCCGGACCAGACGAATATCTGATCGGCTTTGGCGAATGTGCAGGTGATTTCAACCTGTCTGAAACCGCGGACCTCGCCGAAGCGGCAGCACATCTGTTCGAGGCACTGCACCTGGCAGATGCCGACCAACGGTCATCGATTGCCGTCGCGAGGATCCCTGCAACCGGCATTGGTGCGGCGATAAATGACCGCCTCCGCCGCGCCGCGACGCCTGGCTGAAACAACTTGTTACATCTCCCGGGGCCCGGAAGCTTGGGATTCAGGGATTGATCGGCTAGAATCACGACTTGCGGCCTGTATGGCCCAAAAGTTGAAATGGGTGATTTGGGGAGGGAATCCAGATGACAATCATACAAAAGTCACTAGCGGAATTTCTGGGCACGTTCTGGCTCGTTTTCGGCGGGTGCGGCAGCGCGGTGATCGCCGCCGCCTTTCCGGAAGTGGGGATCGGCCTGCTTGGCGTATCGATCGCCTTCGGCCTGACCGTCGTGACCATGGCCTATGCGATCGGGCATATCAGCGGTTGCCATCTCAATCCGGCCGTGACGGTTGGCCTGTGGGTTGGCGGCCGGTTTCCGGCAAATGAAATACCGCTGTATATCGTGTCGCAGGTGCTCGGCGCACTCGCTGCTGCCGCAATGCTGTACTTCATCGCCACCGGCAACGCCGATTATAGCCTGGCGGGTAACGGCCTGGCTGCCAATGGTGTGGGCGAACGTTCGCCGGGTGGTTACTCGATGGGCGCGGGCATCGCGATCGAAGTGCTGCTGACCTTCTTCTTCCTGATGGTGATCCTGGGCGCAACCGACAGCCGCGCTCCGGCGGGGATGGCGCCATTGGCGATCGGGCTGGCACTGACATTGATCCACCTGATCAGCATCCCGGTCACCAACACCTCGGTCAACCCGGCGCGCAGCACTGGCCCGGCCTTTTTCGAAGGCGGCGCGGCCATGGGCCAGCTGTGGATTTTCTGGGTAGCGCCCATTGCTGGCGCCATTTTGGCCGGGCTCGCCTACAAGATTGTCGGCGGATCAGATTCAGCTGATTGACCGGTCGGTCATGCGGAACTTGGGGGCCGGACCGCCTGGTTCGGCCCTTTTTCATTTCAAGGGCAAATTTTTGTTTGGTGCGCGGGCAATAGCGACCTAATAAGGCGGTTGTAAGGGGTTCCTATTGCACCATGCCGCGCATTAGTCAGTTCTTGGCCTTGATGGGCAGCCTTGTCCTCTTCGCTTGCGGTGCACCCCCACCCGAAGAGAAAAAAAGCGGTGATCCGATCCCGGCAGGCATAGCGCAAGTCCAGACAGCCAGTGAAAATGAAGTCATTTCGGCGGCAGGTACCGTGCGACTTCGCCGTGAGACAGAATTGGGATTCACAACCGCGGGACAGGTCGCTTCGGTCAGGTATGAGGAAGGCGACCGCGTCCGCCGCGGTGCCGTACTGGCGGCGCTTGACACCAGCACCGTCGCAGCCGACCTGCAAGCCGCCAGGGCCGAGCGGGACCGTGCCGAAGCGCAGTTTGAACGTTTCGAGAAACTGTTCGAGGAAGGCTGGGTCACAAAAGCGCAGTTCGAACAGTCCGAGGCCGCTGCACGCGCGGCGCGTGCGCGCGTTGAAGCGGCGGGATTTGCCAGCCGTACGTCGCATATCCACGCGCCAAGCAATGGCATTGTCCTGGCCCGCAATGTCGATGCCGGGCAAATCGTTCCCGCCGGGATGACGGCGATTGTCCTCGGCGAGACCGACAAGGGTTTTGTCTTGCGCGTACCGATGACCGATGCCGACGCTTCCCGGGTGCGTGTCGGGATGCCGGCAAAGGTAACGATATCCGCGGTGTCCAGCGAACCCATTGACGCGGTGGTGAGCGAGATGGACGGCCGCGCCGATGAACGTACCGGGACTTTCGAGGTCAGCTTCCTGCTGCCGGCCAACAGTCAGTTCCGGTCGGGGCAACTGGGTTCGGTCGAAATGACCCTTTCGCGCCAGGCCAATGGATTGGTCGCCATTCCCGCATCTGCAATCTTCGACCTGCGATCGGGCGAAGGCCTGGTTTATGTTGTTGATGACAAGAATGTGACCAAGATCCGCAATGTCGTGATCAGCAAGATTGATGACAGCAATGTCGAAATCGCCTCCGGCCTTGTCGAAGGTGAACGGATCGTCGTCCGCGGAACGGAAAAGATACAGGAAGGCGATACCATCAAGCCGGTAAGAGCGACAAAGTGATCCAAACTACCACTTCCGCCATAAAGGAAGTCTGAGGTGCTCGCCCGCTTCGTCATCGAACGTTGGCAGCTGACCCTGGTCATGTTCCTGCTGATGGCGGTGCTCGGCGTTTTTGCCCTGAACAACATCACCAAGGCTGTTGATCCCCATTTTCCCATTCCTGTTGTCACGGTAGTGGCAATCCAGCCGGGTGCGGATGCACAGGATATGGAAGAGACTATCGCCAAGCCGATCGAGGAAGTGCTGCAGGCATTGGATGATATCGACGAGATTTCATCCACCAGCACCGATGGCGCGACGCTGATCCGTGTCGAATTCTCCAATTGGGGCGGCGATGTCGATGGGTATTTTGACGATGTGGTTCGCGAGGTTTCGGCAATCCGGGACCAATTGCCCGAAAACCTGTTGCGCCTCGAATATCGCAAGTTCCGTACGACCAATGCCGCTGTCATGCAGATGGCCATGGTCAGCGAAACAGCTTCGTGGCGCCGGATGGAAAAATATGCGGACGACCTGGTGGACCGGCTGTCCAGCTATGATGGCGTGAGGGAGGTCAAGGTATTCGGACTTCCCAATCCCGAAGTGAGTGTGACGATCAAACCGGACCGGCTGGCGGAATTGAACGTACCGCCAACGCTTGTCACGGATGCATTGCGCCAGGGCGGGGTCGAACTTCCCGGTGGGGCGGTCCAGAGCGGCAACCGCCGTCTCAACGTCGAAGCTGGGGGAGCTTTTCGCGACCTCGATTCGATCAGGAACCTGCCGTTGCGCGCTTCTGGTGGCAAACTGCTAACGGTTGCCGATGTGGCTGATGTCGAATGGGGCGCGGAAGAACAGATTTATCGCACCAAGCACATGGGACAGCGCGCAGTGTTCCTGACCACGACTCAGAAGGACGGCGTTGATGTCACCCGGCTCAAGGAACTGCTGGATATCGAGATCGAACGACAACGCTCGCTGCTGCCACAGGATATCAGCCTGGTCATGCAGTTCGACCAGAGCAGAGACGTCGAACGCCGCCTCGACGAGCTGACTCGCGATTTCATGATCGCTATCGCCCTGGTGATTTTCACCTTGCTGCCACTCGGAATCCGGGCGTCGGGTATCGTCATGATTTCAATTCCGCTGTCGCTCGCCTCGGGGCTGCTGGCGCTTTACGCGATGGGCTATAATCTCAGCCAGCTATCGATTGCAGGATTTATCATCTCGCTCGGACTGCTGGTGGACGACAGTATTGTCGTGACCGAGAATATCGCCCGGCACCTGCGGATGGGGAAAACCCGCACTCAAGCCGCCATTGATGCAAGCCTTGAAATCCGAGCAGCTGTGATCGGTTCGACCTTTGTCCTGGTCTTCGCTTTTGCGCCGCTGCTGCTTCTGCCCGGTGGCGCGGGTTCCTACACACAGTCCTTTTTCCTGTCGATCATCATGACCGTGCTGGCCTCTCTGGTCATATCTCTGTCGCTGATACCGTTTCTGGCGAGCCGGATGCTGCGGCGTGATGATGACCCGGAGGGCAATCCAGCCTATCAGTGGGTGAACAACAAGATTCAAACCCTCTACCGTCCGGCCCTGCATGCCGCGCTCGGAGCGCCGGTCAGGACAGTGGTCCTGGCTTTGGCGGTTTGCTTTTCGGCATTTGCACTAATTCCCGCCATGGGATTCTCGCTTTTCCCCTTCGCCGACACGCCCTATTTCAGGGTTTCGGTCGAGACCGAACAGGGCAGCAGCCTGAAACAGACCGAATCGATAATCGACGAGGTTTCGGCCGTTCTCGCCAACGAACCGAGCATCAAGGTGCGCGCCGAAAATATCGGCAATGGCAACCCGCAGGTCTTCTACAATATTCCACCAGGTGCCGAACGGACCAACTATGGCGAGATTTTGGCCGTCATGGACGAATGGGATGCCAGCGACAGCCCGCAAATGATCAACCGCCTGCGCGAACAGCTGGACGCTATTCCCGGTGCGCGTATCAAGATTGAGCTTTTTTCCAACGGACCGCCGGTCGAAGCACCGGTGGCGTTCAGGATCAGCGGTCCGAATATCGACGTCCTGAAAGACCTGTCCCAACAGGTGACCGACATTTTGCGCGATATCCCGGGTGCTCGAGATATCGTCAATCCGCTAGCCAATGACAAGATCGATCTCGATATAGGGCTGGATTATGCCAAGGCGGCTTTGCTGGACATCCCGCCGGGAGAGCCGCGGAGGGCGATCCGCCTGGCAATCAGTGGTGAACGCGCTGCGTCATTCCGCGACGAAGAGGGCGAGAATTATCCGGTGACAGTCCGGCTGCCCCTCGATGAAAACCAGGGCGTATCCGCGCTTGACGATATCTATCTCGCGACCCGCACCGGCGCACCCGTACCGCTCTCGCAAGTGTCTGAACCGAAGTTGAAAAATGTCGTTCCCCAGATCAACCGGAAGGGCCTTGAGCGCGTCGTCATCGTCACGGCCCAGGTCGAATATGGGCGCGTGCCGGCGAGGATAAACAACCAGGCGGTCGAGAAGATCAGGGAGATAGAATTCCCCGAAGGTTATGAATATTCGATCGGCGGAGAGACCGAGGCGATCGGTGATACATTTGGTGATTTCGGTCCTATCGCGGTGACCGCATTATTGCTGATATTCGCGATTTTGGTCGCAGAGTTCCGACGTTTTCGCGAGACGATCGTTGTCGCCGGCGTGGTCCCTCTCGGAACATTTGGCGGCCTGATAGCGCTGTTTGTGACGGGCAATTCGCTCAGTGTCATGGCGCTGATCGGGTTCATCGCTCTGATCGGTATCGAGATCAAGAACTCGATCCTGCTGGTCGATTTCACAACGCAGCTGCGCGAGCGCGGCATGGCGCTGCGCGAGGCGATCGAACAGGCCGGCGAAGTGCGCTTCCTGCCGGTTCTGCTGACCTCGGTCACGGCGATCGGCGGATTGACCCCGCTAGCGCTGCTGGGCGGGTCGCTTTATGCGCCAGTTGCGATCATCTTGATCGGCGGTTTGATCAGTTCGACCTTGCTTTCTCGCGTCGTGACCCCAGCTATGTACCTGCTGGTGGCGCGTGGCGATGAAGCCCGGCGGCTGGCACGCGAGGACAATGATGACGGCGGCGGGTCCCCCGAACAAGCCCAGCCCGCCTAGAAGGAGCAATTCATGACGATTCAGGAAGCGATTTTTGCCGGTGGCTGTTTCTGGTGCACCGAAGCGGTGTTCAACGATGTTGCAGGCGTGCAGTCGGTGGAAAGCGGTTATATTGGCGGCCACAAGCCGGACCCGACCTATCGCGAAGTATGTTCCGGTGCGACCGGCCATGCCGAGGCGATCAAGATCGGATTCGATGATAGCCAGGTCAGCTACGCCGACCTGCTCGATATCTTCTTCGCCACACATGATCCCACCCAGCTGAACCGCCAGGGCAATGACATCGGTACGCAATATCGCTCGGCCATATTCCCGCTTGACGATGCCCAGCGCGAGGCGGCGCAGGCCGGGATCGAACGGGCGTCCGGCCAATATGCCGATCCGGTGGTGACAACGATCGAAGGCCCGGCAACCTGGTATGTTGCCGAAGACTATCACCAGCAATATTGGGCTGACGAGGGCCGCAGCAATCCCTATTGCATTGCCACCATTCCTCCCAAGCTACAGAAACTGCGCAAGGGATTTGCCGACAAGTTGAAGGACAGCGCTGACGCATGAAACCGATAAAGAAAGCCGTGTTCCCGGTTGCGGGAATGGGAACCCGTTTCCTGCCTGCCACCAAGGTGATGCCCAAGGAACTCTTCCCGGTCGTCGATCGGCCGTTGCTGCAATATGCAGTCGACGAGGCGCTCGAGGCAGGGATCGAGCAGATGATCTTCGTCAACGGCCGCGGCAAGGGAATGATCGAGGATCATTTCGACATGGCCTACGAGCTGGAACGAACGATGGACGAACGCGGCAAGGACCGGTCGGTGCTCGACGGCACGCGCCTCAAGCCTGGCGACTGTGTCTTTGTCCGGCAGCAGGAACCGCTCGGTCTCGGCCACGCAATCTGGTGCGCGCGCGACATTATCGGTGATGAGCCCTTTGCAATCTTCCTGCCTGACGAGTTCATGGTCGGGTCACCGGGTTGCATGAAGCAGATGGTCGATGCCTATGACAAGCTGGGCGGCAATGTCGTCTGCGCGCTCGAAATCCCGATGGAAGACACGCCGGCCTATGGCGTCATCGATCCGGGCATGCGTGACGGCCCGATTACCGAGGTCAAGGGCCTCGTCGAAAAGCCACCGGCAGGAACTGCGCCTTCAAACCTGATCCTTCCCGGCCGCTATATCCTGCAGCCTGAGGTGATGCGGATACTGGAAACCCAGGAAGCCGGGGCCGGCGGCGAGATCCAGCTGACCGATGCCATGGCCCAGATGATTGGCAAGCAACCCTTCCACGGCGTGACCTTTGACGGCAAGCGCTATGACTGTGGTTCCAAGCAGGGCTATGTCGAGGCCAACCTCGCCCTGGCACTGGCGAACCCGGAGATCGGTGCCGATATCCGCATCATCGCCGAGCGTTTGTTGGCCGAATAGGCCCGGTTGCTGTTCAGCCGGACTTCATCCGTCCGCGTGCAAGCCCCGGAGAGGGAGAAGAAGATGCACATATTGTCCTTGCCGGCCCTGCTCATGATGTCGCTGACCTTGTCGGGCTGCGTCGCGGGGAAAATTGTCACCGCGCCGATCAGGGCTGCCGGGACAGTCGTGGAGACGGCCGTTGACGCGACCACCCAGACGCAGTCGGAGCGGGAAGAGGATATCGGTCGCAAGGTGCTCGCCCAATATGAAGACTGCCTCGACCGGGCTGACAATGCCGAAGAGCGGCAGCAATGCCGTGACCGCTACGGCATAGACGACTGATCAGGGCGCTGGCGCCAACAGGGGCGGCGGATATTTGCCCGCCTCCGGCTCCATCGCCTGCATCTTGGCAATTTCCTCCTCGAACAGCTGCACTCGCTTTTTCCAGCGGTAGTGTGTCGAGGCGGAGAAAATCCCCTTGCCGTGCTGCTTGCCGTAGCGGGTCCAGAAGCGGATCGCTGCCTGCGGGTCAAAACCTGCATTGGCCATCAACCATACCGACAGCCGGTCCGCCTCGATCTCGGTTTCCCGGATCCGTCCCGCGCTCTTGCCGAACTGGCCGAAAAACCCTCGATTCACCTTCTGCGCATCGAGTCGGTCCCGGTGCCTGAGCAGATTGTGGGACAGTTCATGCGCGACCACAGCGGCAAATTCGTCGTCGTCGAGGAAATATTCCGCCAGTCGTGACGACACGCTTACCATTTCGCCATTCGCCGACGCGTTGCGATCCTGGCTGACCTCGATCTGGAACCGGCTGGGACAAGTCATGACAGGCGTTATCGTAACCATGCGCTGCTCTTGCGCCGTGCCGACGGCCAGTTCGGCAGGTCCCTTGGCCAGCGACCTGGCCAGCGCCCGATTTACCGCCGCGATCCTGCGATAAGCCGGCTTCTCGCCCTGCAGTTCACTGCCATCGATGGGAAGGCTGTTCACCTGTTCCCCGTTAATGGTCCACAGGCCATGTCCCGGACGCAGACCAGCCTCGGCCGCGGGTGTGCCAGGCGCCACGGCATTGATCGCGATCGGCCCGCCAAAGCCGAGCGCATAGCGGGCGGCGGCCGCGTCGCCATATTGGTCGATGTCGTGCAGCATGAGGCCGGCCCGCGCGACCTGCTCGGCGCAAAAGGGCGCATTGGCCGCCACCAGCCGGTAACCGATGGCATTGATTCGCTGGTCGAGCTTCTGGAGGTTCTGCAGCGCCTGCACCGTTTGCGCATCGGGCGCCCGTGGCGCCTGCGCTTGCGCCGATAAGGGCACCGCGGCCAGCAACAGGGGCAGGATGATATGGGCCGGGATATTCATGACCGCTTCCTAGCCTGCTCCTGCTTTCATTGTGTTGAACGTGGCCTGGGCACCGTCGGTGACGTTCCACCAGGCGAGGATCAAGGCCGCACCGATCAATATGCAGGCTGCGATGCGCTGAAAGACCGGCTGCGCCTGGTCGGCTTCGCCAAGATTGCGGGCCTTGGAAGCAAGGGCGGAATAGAAGGTGAGCCCGGTGGTCTCGGTGATCACCGTCAGGCCGGCCAATATGGCAAATTGCAGCAACAGGTTTCCGCCTGGATCAATGAAGGGCGGGATGAACGCGGTATAGAATAGCAGGGCCTTCGGGTTGGACATGTGTACCGCCAGACCGTTGACGAAACCGCGGGGGAAATTGGCTGTCTGTGCCTGCTGCCCGGCGAGACGGGAAGCGCCATGCCGGAGCATGGCTATTCCCATCCAAGCGAGATAGGCGACGCCGATCCAGCGCAAGACCGCATAGGCCGTGGGTACGGCCTGGATCAGCGCGATAAGGCCGAAGGCGGTAAGCGCGTACCAGATGAAGTTGCCGACATTGACACCGACAATCGGCCCAAGCGCGCCGCGCATGCCGCCCGCCGGGCCCCTGGGGAGCGCGTGGCTGACCGCGACCATAGTCGCCGGCCCGGGAGTCAGGCAGAACATCAGGTCGGCGACCAGGAACAGCAGGATAGTCTCAATCGGCATTCAGCGTCGGGGCCCATTCTTGGTCATACCTTGCTTCCATGGCCTAGCGCAGGTGCTTTTTCAGATGTTCGATCAGCATGTTGACGCGCGCCGGTCGCAGCGATGACGGCGGCATGACCAGGTTGAGCGTCAAGTCGCTGAGCCGCCAACCGGGCAGGACATCGACCAGCTCGCCGCGATCCAGCGCGTCGCGGCACAGGAAATCCGGAAGGTAGCCGACTCCGCGTCCCGCGATCAGGGCAGGAAGCATGACATCGCCGTTGTTGCTCTGGAACCGGCAACGGGGCCGTACGCTGTCATTCTGATCATCCGGGCCGATCATCTGCCACAATTCCGGCGTGGCGTCGTTCGAGTAGAGGAAGCAGTCATGCTCGGCCAGGTCCGCCGGAGCCTTCGGCGCGCCGCGGCGTTCGAGATAGGCCGGTGCGGCCAGGAAGTGTCCGGTCATGTCCCGCAGCTTGATCGCGCGCAGGCTGCTGTCGGGCAGGGCGGCGATGCGGACGGCAAGGTCAAAGCCCTCGCCGACCAGGTCGACCCGTGCATCATTGAGTTGCAGATCGATCTCGATAGCGGGATAGGCACACATGAAGTCGGCAATCACGGGACCGACATGCGACAATCCGTAGCTCAGCGGCGCTGCCAGCCGGACCCGGCCCTGCAACAACTGTGTCGTGTCGCGCGCCGCCTCCATGGCCGCTTCGCCGTCACTTGCGATCTGCTGCGCATGGGGCAGCAGCGCCCGCCCGGCGCTGGACAGCGAGATCCGCCGTGATGTCCGGTGGAACAATACCGTACCGAGCTGTTCCTCGAGCCGGGTAATCGCTTTCGAGACGGTCGGCTTGGACAGGGCAAGCTCCTGCGCGGCGGCGGTAAAGCTGCCGAGGCGCGCCGCGGTTGCGAAAATTGCCCATGCTTCGAAGTCGGGTAAGGCCATGGCGCAACATTAGCCAAGAACAGGAAACAATCAATTTCTATCTTGTCTATTTAAGAAACAAGTGGGCAGCTTTATCTCCAACCCAAGTCGAACGGCATCAGGCCGTTCAAACAGGAGAAAGACCATGATTGAGAAACGCCCCTTTTCCGAACTGGCCCATGTCAGCCACGACTGGCTGCAGGCACGCCACCATTTCTCGTTCGGCCGCTACTGGGATCCAGCTCGCATGGGATTCGGCCCGATCCGGGTCTGGAATGATGACGAGATCAATCCGCGGACCGGCTTCCCGATGCATCCGCACCAGAATATGGAAATCATCACCTATGTCCGCGAAGGGGCCATCACCCATCGCGACAATATGGGCAATGAAGGCCGGACCGAAGCCGGCGACGTCCAGGTGATGAGCGCCGGAACCGGCGTCATGCACAGCGAGTATAATCTCGAGGACGAGCAGACCCGCCTGTTCCAGATCTGGATCGAACCGCGTGCGGCTGGCGGAGATGCCCGCTGGGATGCCAAGCGTTTTCCCAAGGGCGACCGCGCCGACGAGCTCGAAATACTGGCCAGCGGCTTTGACGAGGACGTCGAAAGCGGCGCGCTCATGATCCGGGCCGACGCCCGGCTCTATGGTGCGACGCTGACGGCCGGTACGACGATCAACCACGACCTCGCTGAAGGAGCATTGGTCTATCTGGTTGGGTCGGCCGGCAGGTTGCGGGTCAACGGTGAGGAAATCACCGCTCGCGATGCGCTCGCCATTCGCGACGTCGACCGCCTGACCATCGAAGCGCTCGACGATGCCGAACTGGTCTTTGTCGAGGCATTTGAAAGCCAGAACTGATCCCCGAAGGAGGGGCGCCTCTCTCCCTCCCCGACCCGGCGCCCCTCCATTTTTCATGCAACAAGGAGACAAAAAATGACGAAAATACTGGTGCTCTACTATTCTTCCTATGGCCATGTCGACGCGCTGGCCGAGGCCATTGCAGAAGGTGCACGCGAAGCCGGCGCCGAGGTCACGATTGGCCGCGTTCCCGAAACGGTTCCTGCCGACGTGGCCGAAGCTTCCGGTTTCGGATCCAATGACGCGCACCCGGTCATCGAACCCGATCAGCTGGCCGACTATGACGGCATCATTGTCGGTTCGCCGACCCGTTTCGGCCGGTTGTCCAGCCAGATGGCGTCCTTCTGGGATCGCACTGGCGGGCTGTGGATGAAGGGCGCGCTGGTCGGCAAGGTCGGTGCATCCTTTACCTCGACCGGCACCCAGCATGGCGGACAGGAAACCACGCAATATTCCATTCTCAGTAACCTGCTGCACCACGGCATGACGATCGTCGGGCTGGACTATGGCTTCCAGGGCCAGATGAACACCGACGAGATTATCGGTGGTTCCCCCTACGGCGCCTCGACGGTGGCCGGTGGTGATGGCAGTCGCCAGCCACATGAAATCGATCTCGAGGGCGGCAGGTATCTCGGCGCCAAGGTCGCACGGACCGCTGAAAAACTGACTGCCTGACGGGCGCGTACCAGTTCCTGCATGATCCCGCCGGCTCGTCGCCGGCGGGATTTTTGATTCATTTCCTGCTGTATGTTAGCAATTATCCATGGGTCGCCGCTTTTGGAGGGAGTGGACCATGAAATTCGACCTGCAGCAATCCCGTTATCATCGCCGCTTGCGCTACTTGTGTCTGGCCATTGTTTCGGCGCTTGCGCTCTTTTCAACAACAAGCGCCTCAGCCAGGCCTGCCGGCAATTCGGGAGAGGCACGCTTCTCGCCCTGGCCTGCGCTCATGCTGGGCGGGGGCATTCGCAACTGCCCGAACGACGTGCGGTCGATGCGCGGGCGCAACAGCTCTTTCGTGTGCCGATGCACGGCCAGTGCAACTTCGACGGGCAGCGTCTGGGGAACCGATACCTATACGGACGACAGCCGGGTCTGCCGCGCGGCACTGCATCGCGGTGTGATCTCGAGCGGCGGCGGGAACATCCGCGTGACAATCCTGCCCGGCCGCAACAGCTACAGGGGTAGCCGGCGCAACGGCGTCAACACCGGTGACTGGGGGCGCTGGGACGGCAGTTTTTCCGTTGCTGCCTATGGCGGCTCTGGTTTAGGCGGCGGCGGGATAATCAGCCGTGCTTCCTGCCCCAGCAACGCCACCCAGTATCGCGGGACGGGCCGGACCATAAGCTGCGGATGCTCAAGTTCGGCGGCGGGGTCTGGGTCGGTATGGGGCAGCGGCGTCTATACTGACGACAGCCGGATCTGCCGGGCGGCAGTGCATGCCGGTGTCATTGGCAGTGGCGGCGGCAATGTGACCTTCCGCATGGTCGGGCCGCGCGGCAGCTACCAGCAAAGCTCGGCCAATGGTGTCTCGACCCGTAGCTATGGTGCCTGGAGCGGCAGTTTCAGCTTTTCCGGTGGATCAGGTGGTTCGTTCGGTGGCGGATCGTCATCGGTCGCGGCCTGCCCTGGCAATGCGACTGCCTATCGCGGGTCCGGCCGGACCATTGAATGCGCCTGCGCCGGCCGCAGCAACTATACCGGGTCGGTCTGGGGCACGGACATCTACACGGACGACAGCGCCATCTGCCGCGCGGCTGCGCACGCCGGACAGATCGGACGCACGGGCGGGCTGGTCCGGTTCCAGATGGTCGGACCGCGGCGCAGCTATCGCGGCACGAGCCGGCGCGGCATCTCCACCTCAGACTATGGTGCGTGGAATGGCAGCTATCGCTTCGTGAACTGACGGTTCAAAGTTGGCCGGGCGCGCTCCCGGCAAGGAAAAGGCCCCGCCGGGAAGGCAGCGACATTTGCTGCGATCCTCTGCGGGGCCTTGATCTTCGGGACTGAAAGCCCGCTTATTCTTCGCCGGCGTCTGCCTCGACCGGGGCTTCTTCTGCCGGTGCATCTGCGGTCGCAGCTGCTTCCTCGGCCTTCAGGTCCTCGGCCGCCTGCATGGCGTCCAGCATCTTCTGCTGCTGGGCCCGCAGCGCCGCGTCTTTCGCCGATGCGGCGATCCGGGCGCGGTTCATGCCCGCTCCGGTACCCGCCGGGATCAGGCGGCCGACAATGACGTTTTCCTTCAGGCCGATCAGCGTGTCCTTCTTGCCTTCAACCGCCGCCTGCGTCAGCACGCGGGTGGTTTCCTGGAAGGACGCGGCAGAGATGAACGAACGCGTCTGCAGCGATGCCTTGGTGATGCCGAGCAGCACCGGCTTGCCTTCGGCAGGCTTCTGCTTCTTGGCGAGCTTCGCATTGATCTCGTTCATTTCCTCGAGGTCGACCTGTTCGCCCGGCAGCAGGGTGGTATCTCCGCCATCGGTGATCTCGACCTTCTGCAGCATCTGGCGAACGATCGTCTCGATGTGCTTGTCGTTGATCTTCACGCCCTGCAGTCGGTAGACTTCCTGAATTTCCGACACGAGATACTCGGCCAGTGCTTCGATACCGAGCACTTCGAGAATATCGTGCGGATCGGGTGAACCCGACACCAGGTTGTCGCCCTTCTTGACGAGGTCGCCTTCCTGCACGTCGATGACTTTCGTCTTCGGCACCAGATATTCGACCGGATCGCCTTCTTCGGGCACGATCGCGATCTTGCGCTTCGCCTTGTAGTCGCGCACGAACTCGATCCGGCCGTCGATTTTGGCGATGATCGAATTGTCCTTCGGCACGCGGGCTTCGAACAGCTCGGCCACACGTGGCAGACCGCCGGTGATGTCACGGGTTTTCGCTGCTTCGCGCGAGACACGTGCCAGCACGTCACCAGCCGAAACCTCGGCACCGTCGTCCACCGACAGCGTGGCGCCATTGGCGAGCATGTAGCGCGCAGCTTCGCCGCTGTCGCCGTCAAGCAGGGTCAGGCGCGGACGCAGGTCCTCCTTGTTCTTGCCACGGCCGGTGGCGCGATATTCGGTAATCACGCGCTGCGCGATACCGGTCGCCTCGTCGGTCTGTTCGGCCATCGTCTTGCCTTCGACAATGTCCTGATATTTGACCGTACCCGGCTTCTCGGTGATCACCGGCATGGTAAATGGATCCCATTCAGCCAGCTTGTCGCCGATCTTCACCTTGTCACCGTCCTTGACCAGCAGGTTGGTACCATATGGCAGCTTGTCAGCGCTGCGTTCGCGGCCGTCGGCGTCGATCACGGCGATTTCGCCTGACCGGGCCAGGGAGAGCACGCGGCCCTTCTTGTCCTCGATCGTCGGCATGTCGCGATATTCGACCGTACCTTCTGCTACGGCTTCGAGATTCGACTGCTCGTTGAGCTGAGCCGCACCGCCGATGTGGAAGGTCCGCATCGTCAGCTGCGTGCCCGGTTCACCAATCGACTGGGCTGCGATCACACCAACGGCTTCACCGATATTTACCGGCGTTCCGCGGGCGAGGTCACGGCCATAGCATTTGGCGCAGACACCCATTTTCGATTCGCAGACCAGCGGTGAACGGATGCGCGCAGACTGGATGCCGATTTCCTCGATGATCTTGACGTCGGCTTCGTCGAGCAGGGTGCCCGCCTTCAGCACGACGCTGTCATCCTTGGAATCAACGATATCCTCGGCCAGCGTCCGGCCCAGGATACGCTCGCCGAGCGATGCGATGACCGAACCGCCCTGGACAATGGCTTTCATTTCCAGTGCGTTTTCGGTGCCGCAATCTTCCTCGACGATGGTGCAGTCCTGCGACACGTCAACGAGACGGCGGGTCAGGTAGCCCGAGTTGGCGGTCTTCAACGCCGTATCCGCGAGACCCTTGCGGGCACCGTGGGTGGAGTTGAAATATTCCAGAACGGTCAGGCCTTCCTTGAAGTTCGAGATGATCGGTGTTTCGATAATCTCGCCCGAAGGCTTGGCCATCAGGCCGCGCATGCCGCCCAGCTGCTTCATCTGGGCCGGGCTGCCACGGGCGCCCGAGTGGCTCATCATGTAGATCGCGTTGATCTCGCGCTCGCGGCCATTCTCGTCTTCCGGCGTTGCTGCCAGTTCGTCCATCATCGCGTTGGCCACCGCATCACCGCAGCGCGACCAGGCGTCGATCACCTTGTTGTACTTTTCCTGCTGGGTGATCAGGCCGTCCTGGTACTGCTGCTCATAGTCAGCGACCAATGCGCGCGTTTCCTCGACCGTCTTGTCCTTCGAATCCGGGATGATCATGTCATCCTTGCCGAAGGAAATGCCGGCCTTGCAGGCGTGGCGGAAGCCAAGGCCCATGATCGCGTCGGCGAACAGGACCGTGTCCTTCTGGCCGGTATGACGGTAAACTTGGTCGATCACGTCGCCAATTTCCTTCTTGGTCAGGAGGCGGTTGACGATCTCGAACGGCACCTTGTGCGATTTCGGCAGGCATTCCGCGATCAGCAGGCGGCCCGGCGTGGTCTCTACCCGCATCATCACTTCATTGCCGTCGGCGTCGGTCTGCGGCACCCGGGTGTGGATTTTCGAGTGCAGTGTCACCGCACCGATTTCCAGCGCCTGGTGGACCTCGGCCATGTCGGCGAGGATCATGCCTTCGCCAGGCTCGCCCTTGCGGTCCATGGTCAGGTAGTAGATGCCCAGAACCATGTCCTGCGACGGCACGATGATCGGCTTGCCATTGGCGGGCGAGAGAATGTTGTTGGTCGACATCATCAGCACGCGGGCTTCCAGCTGTGCCTCGAGGCTCAGCGGGACGTGGACGGCCATCTGGTCACCGTCAAAGTCGGCGTTGAAGGCCGAACAGACCAGCGGGTGGAGCTGGATCGCCTTGCCTTCGATCAGGACGGGCTCGAACGCCTGGATACCAAGGCGGTGGAGCGTCGGTGCGCGGTTCAGCATCACCGGGTGCTCGCGGATCACCTCTTCGAGGATGTCCCAGACTTCCTTGCGTTCCTTTTCGACCCATTTCTTCGCCTGTTTCAGCGTCATCGA
>JAAUYH010006410.1_pt1 | contig 26639 bp, 22 predicted proteins | sample 7278061 | NCBI WGS metagenome assembly JAAUYH01 (sample SAMN14350203, study PRJNA611818) | marine sediment metagenome | isolation source: surface marine sediment (0.6m) | place: French Polynesia: Moorea | collected 2018-08
CCCGCTGGGACTAATTCCACGCACTTTCCGGGAAGCACCCTGGGACTAGCGGGAAGCAGTCCAACGCTGTTTCACATCAGGATTGATCGAGCAGAATTCGGCCTCTCATTTATGCGTCGCTAGGCGCCTCAGTAGGCCCTCGTCGTCCTGCTCCCCACGCTATCGCGATCACTACAATCCGCGAAAACGCCGGGAGACGAACATCACTCGCCGACGGATGCCAAAACGGCACTGACTTGCTAGCTCGTCAGAAATTCTCACCGCCTTACTGCTCCCCGCCGAGGCGGGTCCCAATCAGAAGGTGCACACCATACGCACGGCTGTGCTTGGATATTGGCGAATATTGCGATGGTTCAAGAATCCTCTAATGCACTGTAATTACCCACGATTTTTTGGCCAGGTACGAAAAAACCGCAGGATTGTACATATCCCGAAGCGAGCCATTTAATGGCTTACTTCTGGCTGTCTTGTGGCTTAACTCGAGCCAATGCGCTATGCCTCTGTTTTAATTGTGTTTTCTGGAGAGCGTCCACTGATTCATTGTCCCGAGTTAAACCATTCCACTATCCTAATATTGGCTCGCTTGTGGCTTAACTCGAGCCATACCTATAAGTTGTTGATTTATCGACCTATTTTCACGAGTGCTCCGATCCAGCCAAAATCGCCTTTTTTCGGATGGACAGGTGAACGAATTTGACCACTTCGTCCAACACCGATGACCGGCCGCACTAATTAGTCCGGCTTAGATATTGAGCCATTGATGCCTTGAGCGTGTATGGCAAGCACTTGATCTGCTGGATCAAGAGTCTTGTCTTTCAGCCGCCCTGTCGGGAACTAGCTTTCTCGATTAGAGGCTTGGGGTCGCCTGCCCAGGTGAAAGTCCAAATCTCACCTTGGCGTACGTTTTGGATGATGTTTGGCCGAAACGCCGCGAGACAATGCCCTCCAGCCTGCCTCACCGATGGGTAAAGAACGCCATTGGCGCCTCTCGAAAATAGCTCTGCTGCGAGACCCTGGCCTTTTGAATAACCGATGTCAGGCTCGGGGTGAAACACGTCCTCGCCAGCGCACCCAGTGAGATCGTGAAAGATCGTCGCGAACGAGGCGGTTAGTTCACAGAAGGATGTGATGTTCTCATAGATACCAGTCGCATGAAGCTCCTGCGTGAGATGCCAAGCCACTTCCGCATGGGCGGTGTCAATACGATTATCGTCCCACGTTGCATACCAAGCGCCGCGGGCGGGGCCATTGAAGCGATTTCCGGTTTCTCTTGTGTAACAGAAAGCAGCGTTGATATAGGTCCATCCGTAGCCATGGTGAGCGTTGACCAGTTCGTCCGGCTGAACGCCGGCCGGAATGAATTCCGGCAACCCCCGGCGAGACGATGAGAGACCTTCCAGCTCTTCGAGGAAAGTAAGCTCGTTGTCATCGTCAACTAGCGGCGCAAGCGCTGGCTCATCGATATAGGCTGTCGAGATCAGCCGCGTCGTATTAGCTTCGACAAATTCACGGACCGGGACGGTGGAGATATCGATCACATACCGCCTCTTAGGGCGTCGATATGCCGGCGAACCGCGATCATCGCAGGAATCCCGCCCGTGATCATCTTGTCGACAGGGGACTGTCCAGCGAAAGCTGGCCCAGTGTTTTGCTGTTTCGGCCACTCTTTCTCGAGGGGACCGTTGAACAGCAACCGCAGCCCCTTGAAGATACCGATCAGAAGGCTTGCTCGCATCATCTTGTCCTGATCGAGATTGCCCTTGAACGATCCGGCCTTCATCCGGCTCCATGTTGCTGTCGGGACATCAAAGAGGGAGGCCGCTTGTGCGTTGCTCAAGGACCACGCCTCAGCGACGCGCACCAAGGCTTTGACGACCGTAGATATCCGCTGCGGATCGTTCAGGGGAGCTATCGCTTGAGGCTCGGAGGCTTGCTCAACAGTTACATTCACAACGAATATCTTATGATCTATTCATACAGATCATATGATAAAGTCGCTGTCACGATATTTCAACCCTACGCCACGGGATGAAGTCCGTTATTGATAACGGCAGCAAGAAGATGAGGCTCCTACTCTCAGACGCACAATAAATGTACTCGTGCAAAGTCGTCGACGTCGGAGCTGACGATCGCCGCTCCCGCGGCTGCAATCTGTGTCACTAGAAGGCGCGGTGTATCTCCTCCACTCGGCGCTCGGCTATCGGAGCCCGATACAGTTCGAGGAGCAAAACCCCCGGCCCGCGGTCAAATCAGCCGCCTGAACAATGTCCGGCCGCAGGGGCCCACTCCATATCGGCGTCGAATGTTTGACCTCTTGTGTGATGAGCTGACCCGGCGCTGCGTAGCCCTCAGATAGCGCAGCGGCGGCGGGCCAGCGGGGTGATCATCTTGGCGTTGCCAAAAACGTTGGGCCATTCGCCGAACGCGAGATTGGTTGTCACGATGATAGATGTCCGTTCGTAAAGTTTGCTGATGAGGTGGAACAACAGCTGGCTGCCGGTCTGCGCGAAGGGCAAATAGCCGGATTCATTCAAGATCAGGAAATCGAGACGGGATATCAGATCGGCTGTCCGGCCCTGGCGTTCTGCGCGGGCTTCAGCATCCAGTTTGTTTACGAGATCAACGACGTTGAAGAAGTGGCCTCGCCGCCCTTCTCGGATATATGCCTAGGCAATGCTGGCGGCGAGATGGCTTTCAAAATGTTGTTATAGTCGTGGAACAGGTCAGCCAGGTACGGAGTCTCTTCCTGCGGGCGCATAAGCGTGTTGTTGATCTATACCTGGGCGCGCGTCAGGTTGTCGTGGCGTTTTGCGCTATGGGAATCGTCAAGCTGATCGATGGCTCTGCGCACGGCCTTAAACAGGTCTTTGGACTTCCCCGCTCTTAATAGAGAGCCTTTCGCTTTGTCTCGACGGTATGCGCCTCGAATGATATCGGAGATTCGTATTGCGATGCGGAATATCAGCGTCGCGGATCATAGAAGCCGTCGATGTAGCGGCCAAGGGCGGTTGCCGCAGCTGAGAATCCGCGCTTCGCCGCCGAAAGCGATCTGCTCAATGAGGAAAGATTCCGGGTGACTTGTTCACTTGCTGTGTCTGGGTCGCTGTCGACGAGCTGTTTGGTCGAATTGACGCCGTTCTCCATGGCGGAGAAGACATCGGTCGTGAAGCCTTCGACCATGTTAGTGATGCTGGCTTCGGTCGCGGTCTTGCCGCCCATGGCCTGGACAGTGTCGTTCAGAATGCCCTGCGCCAGATGACAGCTGTTGCCGAAATGCTGGTTGAGCTGTTGGACTTTCTTCATGAAGGTCTCGATCGTGGCGGCGCAGGATTCGCAGACATTGAGGAGTGCGAGCTGGGTCTCGCAAGGCCGGCAATCGCCGTTGAAGAAAAAGAGCAGGCCGACGAACTGAGAGAGCGACTCGAGGATCGCCTGGGCGGCGACAGCGTTGTCAGCGTCGATATCCTGCGCGCCGGCGGTGGACAGAGAGCGCTCGGTGTTGGCGTCGAGATCAGGATAGAGAAGCGTCACCTCGTGGTTCAACTCGGCGAACTTGGTGGCCTTGTCGACGGCGAGCCGTTCCAGGCGCTTGTATGTCTCGACATTCTCGATGGTGGGATTGTCGAGCGCGGCGTCGAGATAGCGTGGAAGATTCTCGCGGAGCCAGGCGGAGCTGAGGACGATCGGTCCCGGAGAAGCGTCGATGGTTTCTGGCGGCGCCGGCAAGGCTGCCGTACTCTCTTCTTCTTCTGGTTTGGGTTTCGGCGCGGGCTCGGGTTCCGGCTTTTCGTTGTAGAAGAACCAGCCCTCCTCGTGCCGCGATATGAAATCCATATCGCCGGCGGCGGCTGGCATTGCGCAGATGATGATCAATGGCCCTAAAGCGGACCGGAAAGCGTTTCGCATCGACCGTTCTCCTATCGGTCATACGATAACACTTTGATTTCCGAACGCTACTAGATCGGGTAACTGGGGCGTTATGCAAGAGGCGTTTGCTTAAAGAAAAATGCATTTTTCGGCGTTTTTTTTCGTCATTGCACAGTCTTTGGGGTTTTGAGGCGCGCAGCTGTGGCGACGAGAGAGAGCATCTCGGACTGGCTTGGTGACTTGCAGCGCTTGCGGCATTTTTCGAGATAGGCCTTCCAGATCATGGCGGCGGTTGCGTCGTGTTCGCTCATGTCAGCCATTTCCTGGAGGGCGGCGTCCAGGTCCTCCCATCTGCTGTTGTCGAAATAGTAGAATATCCGCGGCGGGACCCGGGTGAAGGCTGGTGCGCGCGCCGGCGAGGGCGACGGCGTTTGCGGCGGTTTCTGCGACGTAGGGGTTTCCGGCTCTGAGGCTGGGGCCTCCCTGCCCTCGCCTCGTGCGAGATATTCGGCATGGCCGTTGATCGTGGCGACGACGCCGGAGATCGGCGGCCGGTTTCTGTTCTGGAATGGGGTGTAGGTCACACGGTCCCAATAGTTCCGGGGTTTCCTGATTTTCGTGGCGATCCGCGTGTGGGTCGTGGTCTTAATGGCTGTCTCAATGAACGCCAGGACGGCCCAGATCCCTTTGAGATCGATCCCGCGCTCAAGGACTGATGGTGTGACGCCAATCTCGAGGAAATCCGCCAATTGGAGAGCTCTGTCCAGCTGGCTCTCGCTATCGCGTTCAGGCGTGAGCCCATGCTCATCTTCGAGGAGCTGCAATCCTGCTTCTGCGATGTCGCGGTGATCGTCGGTGGTGGTTAGCGGACCGTCTGTCTCAAATCGACGTGCTCTACTTCCAGAGCAATTTTTTTGGTTCTGGCGTGGTCTCTCCGTTTGGTGTGTCGGTAGCTTAATTTCTGGGCCTTGCGGTTTTGGACTCCCAACCTTTGGATCGCCTTCGACGATGTAGGAAGTTGGTAGATTAGTTTTTTGTTGTTGGTTTTTATTTGATTCCATGGGGCTGACATTTTTTGACCACCCTATGAGAGATCCGCGTTTTGGGGCGCGGTTCGCCTTCGCGAAGACGGAGTGCGGCGCGACGAGACGCGCGAGTTCTTTGAGCGGCGGGCGGAGGATAAAGGTGTTCGGCGCATTGAGGTCGTGCTCGATCTTGGTCCATTCGACGTGGATCCATCCCTCTCTGCGGGCCAGGCGCACGGTTCGGCGGAGCGTGGAGACGGAGAACAGCGGGAAATCAGGGCTGGTGTCCTCGGCGATCTGATCCCAGGTCGCGACGCCGACCCCCTGCTCCGATCTGGCGCAGCGCCGTGTGATCGCTACAAGGGCCGCCGCCTGGGTCGACGTGAGCATATAGAGGCCTGCCTCGTAGCAGGACTTCAGCGCCGGGCCTTGGAGCGTTCTCTTACGTCTCGGCCGAGCCTCCGGGTCGGGCTGTTGATCTTCCGTCAGTCCCTCGAGGAGCTGCTCGATTGGCATGGACAGGTCCCTGCCCTTCTCGATGGCGTCATGTGTCGTTGGGTGCGGCAATGGTCGGACTCCTTTGGCAAAGGAGGACCGTTGCGGCCGGCATATACCGGTCGGGGACGTCGCCCATGGCGCCCAGCTTTAGACACAGAAATCCCGTGGCGTTTAGACGCGTTTTAGGCTTGACGATGTCGATGGGATGTGTAGGATCGGAATTGAGGTTCTTTCGATCCCACGAGACAAAACGGCGGTTGCCTTTGCCGAGGCGCCGCCTTTGTCTTTCCCGGCTCCCGCTTCGGGATATCTAGTCGCTCCGATCCGCCTCCTCTAGTTGTTTAGCCAGAACGCCCAATTCGGGCGAGAAACACAGGGTAAAGAGATTCGCAATCACTCTGTAGCGACGCCCTGTACCCGCCGTGTGTTCCGAGTCGCAGCATAGAGTCACCCCTTCACGAACTCGAGCCGACTACTATACTGGGGAGTAACGCAATCACCCTTCCCTTGAAGTTTTTCTGCGTTTTTCTTCAAAAAAATGGCCTGGAGGATTGGCCCGGCCGATTCGTACTGGCGTCAATCGACAATTTTTCCGAGAACCCGACGGCGCTTACAGGTGATATCTGTACGTTTCAGAATAAAAGGTGAGCTCGAAGTCAGCGCTGCGAGGCACCTTCTGTACGACGAAGAAAAAAACGCGCTATGATATGCCACTGAAGCCATGAAAAGAGCCAATATTCAGACCTTTCTCGCCGTTGCGCGCCTACGCAGTTTTCGGCAATCCTCAGACTTCTTGAATACTACCCAATCGAATGTCTCGGCACGGATCGCAGCGCTAGAGCGCGACCTTGGCGTCATGCTGTTCCATCGCACACCGGGTTCGGTGCAATTGACTGCTGCCGGCCGCGATCTGATCCCACTGGCCCAGGACGCCATTCGCAGTATGGAGGCTTTCGAGGCGGCCGCAGGCGCGCCGCGGTTGGAGTCGGGTACTTTGCGACTTGCCCTGTCGGAAACGATGGTCGCCGTCCTGCTGCCGGAGTTCATGCGCGCCTTTTCCGACCGGTTTCCCCGCGCCGGCGTTGAGATCACAGTCGAAAGCACTACCGTGCAACGACAACAACTGCTGGACCGCACCGTTGATGTGGCTTTCCTGATGGGGCCGGTGTCGGAATATTTGGTGTCGAACGTGCCTTTGGCAACGCTGCCCTTGTTGTGGGTGGTGCATCCGGATCATCCGATCGCAACGCGGGGGCGCATCACGCTCGACGATCTGAAGCGCCATCCAATCATGACCTACGCCCGGAACTCCCGGCCCTATGCGGAACTGAGTAGCGCATTGCTGGCGGCGGGGGTCGAGCGACCGCGGCTGTTCGCCTCTAACGCGCTACACGCCAATCTGGCCATGACTCGAGAACTGATGGGGATCGGCACGATGCCGGCGGTTTTCGCCGACCCCTTTATCGCGTGCGGCGACCTGAGGGCCGTCGCCTGCGACCTAGCGCTGTCCGACCTTGAATTCACCGCGTCCTATCTAACCGAAGGCGGTACGGGTTTGGCCGAGGAGGCTTCAAACCTGGCCAGGGACATAGCGCTCAACCTTCTAGAGGGAGAAGAGGCTACGCCTACGCGATCGAAAAAAACGATCGAGAACAAGAAAAACAATGGGTTGGACACGATCACTCGCTCGTGAAAGCTTCACGGCTTCCATCAACTGGGAGGATCGAGATGCGAGTCACCCTTCTGAGCGCCGCCGCCGCGGCCCTCTTGGCCAGCACGGCCCTTGCTGAGGATTTACCGGAGACCAAGCTGAACGTCGTGGGCAGCTGGGGCATGGTGTCCATGTACACCGATTTCACCAAGCCGTTCTTTACCGAACAGCTTCCGGCCGCCACCGGCGGCAAGATCACCGCCGAAATCAAACCGTTCAATGAACTGGGTCTAAACGGGTCAGAGATCGTGCGCCTGGTCGAGCAAGGCACATTGCAATTCGCCTCGACGCCCATGGGATATCTGATCGGCGACAATGCGATGAACGGCGGCGGCGACCTGCCGGGCTTAGCGCCGGACATCGACAAGGCGCGCGCCATCTCCGACGCCTGGAAACCGGTCATTTCCGACCTGTATGAGAATTCCTACGGCGTAAAAGTGCTGGGGATATGGCCGTATTCGGCGCAAGTCGTATATTGCAATGCTGAGATGACCGGTCTGAAGGATCTCGAAGGCAAGAAAGTCCGCGCCTCGGGCGCCGCGATCGGCGATTTCGTGACCGCACTGGGCGGCGCGTCGGTCTCCATGAGCTTCGGCGAGGTCGTGCAGGGCCTCCAGAAAGGCGTGATCGACTGCGCCATCACCGGTTCGATGTCCGGCTTCAACGCGAAGTGGCACGAAGTCTCGACCCATATCTACGAACTACCTATCGCCTGGGCGCCGGTGGTCCATGTGGTCGGACTCGACACCTGGAACGGGCTCGATGCGCAGGTCCGCGAGGTTCTGACCGCCGAGATCGCAAAGCTTGAGGAAGCAATCTGGACCGGCGCAGGGGATGAGACCGCCGAAGGCTTCGCCTGCAACACCGGCGGTCCCGGCTGCACGCGCGAAGCGCCGGGCTCGATGACCTTCGTGCCTGTGACCGAGGCGGACATCGCGCTGCGCGACGAGGTGCTGCGCTCCACCGTCTTGGCCAACTGGGCCGAGTCCTGCGGCGCGGAATGCGTCGCCAAATGGAACGAAACGGTCGGCTCGGTCGCGGGCATTTCGATAAACTAACCGTATCGGCACTGGGCGCGCCTAGTTCGCGGGACGCGCCCGTCCTTTTCCTAGGACCCGCGCCATGTACCGAATGGCCGAACGACTCTCGACGCTTTTCGCCCGTATCGCCGGTTTCGCGGTGCTCGGCTGCGTCGTAATCATCACGGTAGAGGTGTTGATTCGGAAAACCTTCAACATCTCGATCGTCGGGGCCGACGAGATCTCCGGCTACGTGCTAGCGATCTCGGTGACTTGGGGCGCCTCGCTGGCGCTGATCCGGCGGGCGCATGTGCGGATCGACGTGGTTCAAGCCCGGATGCCGGCCCGCGTCCGCGCGGCATTCGACCTTCTCGCGCTGTTCTCTATGCTTCTCCTGTCGGTCTTCTTCGCTTGGTACGCTACCAATTTGTTGCGCACCAATATCCGCACTGGCGCGATTTCCAACACGCATATGGAAATCCCGCTCTGGATCCCGCAATCGCTCTGGGTCGCCGGCTTCTGGGTCTTCGCCGCCGTCATACTGATTGTGATCCCGGCGACGGTCCGGGCCCTGATGGGCCGCGACTCGTCGGCCGCCCATCGGATTGCCGGGGTTCGCGGCGCGATGGAGGAAGCCGCCGAGGAAATGTCCGAAACCGGGGCGCGGCGCTGACCGATGCTGCTCACTGCTCTCCTACTTCTGATGCTGCTCATCGCGTTGAGCTTGCCGATCGCGGCCGCACTGGGCGTGCTGGGCATTGTGCTCGACCGGCTGTACGGCTTCCTGCCGCTCTATCAGGCGGCGGGTGAAATCGCCTGGAGCAATTCTTCCGGCTTTCTGTTGATGGCGATCCCGCTCTTCGTGCTACTGGGCGAGATTATGCTGCGCTCGGGCATCGCGGATGCGATGTATGACGCTTTGGCCAAGTGGCTGGGCTGGTTGCCGGGGGGCGTGATGCACGCCAATATCGGCGCCTGTTCGCTCTTTGCGGCCACCTCAGGCTCATCTGTCGCCACTGCGGCTACCATCGGAACCGTCGCCCTGCCGCAGATCAAACGCCACGGTTATGGCCCGCGCCTTTTCCTTGGCACGCTGGCCGCCGGCGGCACGCTGGGCATCCTGATCCCGCCGTCGGTGAATATGATCATCTACGGTATCCTGACGAATTCCTCGGTGCCGAAGCTGTATCTGGCGGGCATTTTTCCCGGGCTCATCCTGGCCGGCCTGTTCATGGCGGTGATCATCGCGATCGCGATCCTGCGGCCCGAGACTGCTGGCCGTCGGGTGCGGTATTCCTGGTCCGAGCGGCTGTCGGCGACGGCAGGCGTCGTTCCGCCGATCCTGATCTTCGTCCTCGTGATCGGCTCGATCTATGGTGGCGTCGCGACCCCGACCGAGGCGGCCGCGCTGGGCGTCATCGGCGCGCTAGGCATCGCCGCCAGCCGTCGCCGCCTGGCCTGGCGCATGCTGACCGAGGCGGTCGAGAGCACGGTGATTACCACCTCGATGATCATGTTGATCATCGTCGCCGCCTATTTCCTGAACATGATCCTGGCGGGCATCGGCTTGACCGCGCGGCTGAACGAATTCGTTGGCGCCCTGGGACTGACGCAAATTCAGATGCTCATCGTGGTGGTGGTCTTCTACATCATTCTCGGCTGCTTCATGGAGACGCTGTCGATGATGATCACCACCATCCCGATCATTGCGCCCTTAATGTTCTCGCTGGGCATCGACCCAATCTGGTACGGCGTTCTGATGATGATCCTGATCGAGACCGCACTGATCACGCCGCCGATTGGGCTCAACCTCTATATTGTTCAAGGCGTGCGCGGGGGCGGACCGATGCAGGATGTCATGCTGGGCGCTTTGCCCTTCGTCGCGGCGATGGCGGTGATGATTCTACTGCTAGCGCTGTTTCCGGGCCTGGCCACGTGGCTGCCCGAGACCGTGATCCAATAACAAGGAGGCGTAGATGAGCAATGTCGCTCTGATCGGGCTGGGCGTTATGGGCCGGCCGATGGCCGAAAATCTCATGGCCAAGGGCTATTCGGTGATCGCGATGGATGTCAGCGAGGCGGCGCGGGCGGCAGTCCCAGGCGCCCGCCCCCCGGCCGCCGAGGCATTTGCCAAGGCCGACGCCGTCATCACCATGTTGCCCGAAGGACGCCATGTCGATAGCGCCTACGCCGACATCGTGTTGCCCGGGGCCAAGGACGGCGCGCTGCTGATCGACTGTTCGACGATCGATGTCGAAACCACAAAGGCGCTGTCGGAAAAGGCGGCGGCGCGAGGCCTGGACATGCTCGACGCTCCGGTCTCCGGCGGGCCAGAGGCGGCGGGCCGTGGGTCGCTCTCCTTCATGGTCGGCGGCGCGCCCAAAGCCTACGCCAAGGCTGTACCTTTGCTCGCCGACATGGGTGCGAAATACAGCCATTTCGGCGCGTCCGGCGCGGGACAGGCGGCGAAGGCCTGCCATAACATGATATGCGGGATCACCGCCATGGCGGTCGTCGAAGGCTTCGCTTTGGCCGACAGTCTCGGGCTGGATCTCGGCCAGTTTTACGAGTTGTGCTCGAACGCGGCGGCGCAAAGCTGGACGCTTCAGAACCGTTGTCCTATCCCCGGCGTGGCGCCCGGCATACCGGCGTCGAACGGCTATGCGCCGGGATTCGCCGCCGCGCTGATGGCCAAGGACCTGCGGCTCGCCCAGGCAGCAGCCAGAGGAGCCGGCCAAGCGACGCCCTTCGGCGCAGAGGCGGCCGAGCGATTCACGAAATTCGCAGAAGACGGCGGCGGCGCGCTCGATTTCTCCGCAATCTACACGACCCTGCGTTCGCAGCCGGAAAAGGCGGAGACGCAGGCCAAGTCTAGGGCATAGGACGATTCATGGCGATACTCGACTTCGAACTTCCGACCGACGGCCTGGCGGGCTGTCTTATTGACGGCGCGTGGGTCAGGCCCACCGCAAGCCTGCCGATTGAAAACCCCTCGCGCCGCGATGTGATTTGTGAGATCGGACGCGGCGGCGCGGCGGAGATCGACGCGGCGGTCGCCGCCGCCCGAAAGGCTCAGAAAGCCTGGGCCGCGCGGCCGGCATCGGAACGTGGCGCGATGCTGACCGAGCTCGGGAACCGGCTCGCAGCCCACGGCGAAACGGTCGCGCGCCTGCTAGCGGCGGAGACCGGCAACGCGATCAAGACCCAATCGCGGGGCGAAGCCGCCGGCGCGGCGGGCGTGCTGAAATACTATGGCGGCGTCGCGGTCGAACAGAAGGGCGAAACTCTGCCGCTCGGGCCCGGGATGATCTCATATACGACGCGGGAGCCCTTGGGTGTGGTCGGCTCCATAATCCCCTGGAACTCACCGCTGCAGCTTGGCGCGGTGAAGATCTCGATGGCGTTGGCGGTTGGCAACTGCCTGATCCTGAAACCCGCCGAGGACGCGCCGCTGGCGATCCTACGCCTGGCCGAGCTGGCCGCCGATATCTTCCCGCCCGGGGTCTTCAATGTCGTCACGGGGACCGGCGAGGAGGCCGGCGCGGCGCTGGCCAATCATCCGGGCGTCGACAAGATCAGCTTCACGGGCTCATCGGAGATCGGCAAGCTGATCAGCCACGCCGCCGCCGACCGGGTCGCCAAGGTCACGCTGGAGTTGGGCGGCAAGAGCCCCTGCATCATCTTCCCAGACGCCTGCGCGCCCGACCGGATCGAGGCGACGGCCCAAGGCGTGGTGAACGCTATGCGCTTCGCGCGCCAAGGGCAGAGCTGCACCGCCGGCTCACGCCTGTTCGTCCATGAGTCCGTCTGGGACGATCTCATGCCCCTTGTATCAGAAAAGGCCGCCGCCATGACGGTCGGCGACGCATTGGACGACTCGGTCGACATTGGCGCCGTTATCAACGAAGAACGCTATGCCGAGATCTGCCGCTATGTCGCCGAGGCGGAATCGCAGGGCGCGTCTTTCCTGACCGGCGAGACGCCAAGAGAGACAGATGGGGGCTTTTATCCCATCCCGACCATCCTGAAGGGTATCGACAATTCCTGGCGCATCGCACGCGAGGAAGTGTTCGGTCCCGTCTTGGTCGCCCTCCCCTGGCGCGACGAGGCTGAGATGATCGCTCAGGCTAACAACACGCACTACGGGTTGGCCGCCTTCATCTTCGCCCGCGATGCCGCCACGATCGCCCGTATGACCCGCGCCATCGATGCGGGCTGGATTCAGGTCAATCAAGGCGGCGGCCAGATTCCCGGAATGTCCTATGGCGGGATCAAACAATCCGGCGTGGGCAGCGAGTATTCAATCGAAGGCGCGCTCGAGGCGTATACATTCCGGAAATCCGTTACCATCGCGGTTGAGCCATGAGCGCCGACCGTTTCGGCAACAAGATCGATCCGTCGGTCGGGTTCGCCAGAGGCCGCTTCCTGACCGACAGCGCGGCCGAGATCCGGCGCATGCGTCATGGCCAGGCGGTCGCGGCGCGCCATGATCCCGAACGGATCGCGATCTTCACCGGAAACCCGCGGTACTTCCCGCTGAAATCGGAGGACCTCACGCTCTGGTGCGAGGAATGGGTCGGCCCCGGGCATTTCGCGGAGCGGTTGCTCGAGGCCGCGATCGGGCATTTCGGCGGTGGCGACACTGCCGCCGTGGTCAATCGGACCAGCGCCGGGATTGTCGCGACGGCGCTCGCACATGCGGGCGGGTCGCCCATTGTCTCCCTGGTGCCCGAGGGCGATCGTAGCCATGCGTCTCTGGTGCGTGGGGCCGCCCTAGCGCGCGCGCCCTTGGTCGAAGTGTCGAGCCTGGACGCGCTGCGCGTCGCTCTGACGAAGCACGCGCCAAAACTGTTGGCAATCACGTCGGTCACCAGCACCCTGGCGCGGATCGAAGACGAACTGATCCGGGCCGGGATCGCGGCCGGCAAGGCGGCCGGCGCGACAGTATTCCTGGACGAGGCCTATGGCGCGCGGCTCCGGCCCGTGCTGCATGGCGGCGCGAAAAGCCTGACGATGGGCGCCGATTTCGCCATAACCAACGCCGACAAGGCGGGCTTGTCGGGGCCGCGCGCCGGCGTCTTGTGCGGGACCGAAGCGCCGGTCATCGCGACTCTGGCCAAGGCGAGCGAGTTGGGTCAGGAAGCGCGCGCGCCGATCGCCGCCGGCGCCATGCGCAGCCTGGAGAATTTCAATCCGCAAGACCTGCTAGACGAGGCGCGCGACGGTCAATCGATCGCCGATATTCTGGAGGCGCGCTGGGGCGCGAATGTCGTCGAACGCTCCGATCTCGGCCCCATGGTGGGCGAGGAAGACGTATTGAGTCGCGTCTTGGCGTCGGCGAACCGGAATGGCGCCGATCTCGCGCCGGCGGAAGCCTCCGCCCTGGTCGGCATGCTGATGCTGGGGCATCATGGCGCGCTCACCGTCAACACCCATGGCGCGCCGGGCGGCCGGGTCTCGTTGCGCCTGAAACCTGTAGCCGGCGCGTTGGCGCGGGTCGGCGGAGCCGAGGCGCTGGCGGACGGGCTGGATGCGGCTATCGCCAGCGTCGGCCGGCGCCTGGACGATGACGCCTGGATCGCCGCCACCTTGTTCGGAGAGGGCTGATGCCGGCTGATCTGCAGCAAACCTTCGACCGGCTCGACCGGCTTGTGAACCTGGATGTGGGCAATCGTGGCGTCGAACCGCTATACCAGGCCGCGTGCGCCCAGACCGGCGCGTCGCTGGTCGGCGAAGCGGCGCGGCGTCTGTTGGACATCCCGGAAGGCGGCGTCGCGATCGCCACAACCGGATCGGTGTCGCGGGCCTGGATCTCCGGCGCCATCGGCGAGAATGACGGCCCGTCTGGCGCGGCGGCGGCCATTCGCGCTTTAGTCCTGGCGCGGCGCGCGCTTGTCGTTGTGCTGATCGAGGAAGCGCTGATCCCGCCAATGGCGCGAGTACTGGAAGCGGCGGGCCTGTCGGTCGTGGATCGAGACGCGGCGCGGCGCGCGTCGGTGGACGGATCGATGGCCTGCGTCGCAGTCGAAGCCTATCCACTCACCGATGGCCCCGGCGCGGACGCGGCGCCGCGCCTGCTCAACGATCTAAAACCGGATCTGCTGTTTTCGACCGAACGGGTCGGGCGGAATCTGAACGGCGTCTACTACAATATGCGCGGGCGCGACTATGGGATGAACCGAGCACGCGTCGATCTTCTATTCGATCTGGCGTTCGAGCGCGGCCTGCAGACAATCGCGGTCGGCGACGGCGGCAACGAGATCGGCATGGGCAATGTGGCGGACGCGGTGGAAGCCTCGATCCCCTTCGGCGCGCCGGGCGACTGTCCTTGCGGCGGCGGAATCGGCGCGGTCAGCCGCGCCAGCCTTCTGCTGACCGCAGCGGTTTCGAACTGGGGCTGCACCGCCATCGCCGCGGGCATGGCGGCGCTCGAGGGGAACGCGCGCCTGTTGCACAGTCCCGACGCCGAGGCGCGGCTACTGGAAGTGATGACCGCCGAGGGGCTGATCAATTCCGCCCATGGTGTCATCGATCCGAATGTCGACGGCATCCCCAAGGCGACGCACATCGCCGTCGCCGAACTGGCGCGCGCCATCGTCGCGCCGCACCTGACATGACGCCGGCGGACGCGCGGGCTGCGATCCGGGCGGGCCGGGTCATAGGGCCGACTGCGGGGCTCGCGCCAGGCGCGCTTCAGGCTAATATTGTGATCTTGCCGGCCGAGGAAGCCGAGGATTTCGGTAGGTTCTGCGCCGCAAATCCGCGTCCCTGCCCGCTGCTGGCGCGATCGGGGCCCGGCGACCCGGGTCTGCCAGCGCTCGGCGCCGACATCGATCTCAGACGCGACCTACCCGCCTATCGCGTCTGGCGCGACGGCGCCGTGGCGGAAACCATCGCCGATATCGCGCATCTCTGGCGCGGCGACTTTATTGCCTTTGCTATCGGCTGCTCCTTCGGATTCGAGGCCGCCTTGATCGAGACGGGAATTCCGCTGCGCCATATCGACCAAGGCCACAACGTATCGATGTATGATAGCGCCATTCCGCTGGACTCGGCTGGACCGTTCGCCGGCGAGATGGTCGTGTCGATGCGGCCGATCCCCGAAAACCGGGTCGAGCAAGTCCAGACGATCTGCGCCGCGTTTCCGCTGTGCCATGGCGCACCTGTGCATGTTGGGGATCCTGCGGCGATCGGCATCTCGGACCTGGCACGCGTAGATTACGGCGATCCGACCGAGCTGCGCCCCGGCGAGGTTCCCGTCTTCTGGGCCTGCGGCGTGACGCCTCAAAACGCGATCCGACGCAGCGGCGTCGCCTTCGCCGTCACCCACGCGCCCGGCGGCATGCTGATCTGCGATCTTCCCGCCGATCTGGCCGCCATCGACGGCTGAATGGCACCGCGGCCATCCGCCGTTCTGTGAACCGTGCGCATCAAAATCGCCGACTAACTGAATTGGCTGCAGGCAAGAGCGGCTGCTACCTTCTCCCCCTGAATTCCATTGCGAGCCGTGCATGGTGAGACGAAGACGTCGCAATGCGGAGGCGGACGCCGAGGAGGTAGCCGCACCGCCGCAGCCCCCGCCGATGGGCGGGCGGTTTCAACCGCTTGCGCCCAACGAGGTCGAGGCGGTGATTGCGGCGTCTTTCGCCATTCTCGAAACTGTCGGCATGGCGGGGTTGCCGGACAAACTGACGGAAGGATTTCTGTGCGCCGGCGCCTGGCGGCGGCCGGATGGGCGGCTCTGCTTCCCGAAAGCCATGGTGGCGGAGGCGCTCGCCCGCGCGCCGCGCCGGGTCTCGCTTCCCGGATTTGTGGAGGATCATGGGCTTGAGGTCGGCGGAGGCCGGGTGCATATCGGCACGGGCGGCGCGGCGGTGCAGGTGCTGGACAGCGCCAGCGGCCGACACCGCGACGCGACGCTCAACGATCTGTACGGCCTGATGCGCGTACTCGACGCTTCACCCAACATCCATTACGGCGTGCGTCCTGCGGTCGCGCGCGACATGCCGGGCCCATATGCGCTGGACATCAACACCGCCTTCGCTTGCCTAAAGGGCACGGCGAAGCCGATCGGCGTCAGCTTCGATTCGAGCGCTCATGTCGACCCAGTGATCGGTCTGTTCGACGCGGCGTTGGGCGCCGAGGGGGCGTTTCGCAAAAGACCGTTCTGCATGGCGATCGTGGTCCATGTGGTGCCGCCGCTGCGCTTCGCCGATGAAGGCGTTGAAGTCCTCGGAGCCGCCATTCACGCTGGCATGGTTCCGCAAATCTGCTCTGCCGGGCAGGCGGGCGCGACCAGCCCGGTCACCCTGGCCGGGGCGCTTGCGCAAGGGCTCGCCGAGTCTCTCGCCGGTCTGCTGCTGGTCGACCTGATCAAGCCGGGCGGGCCCTGCATTTATGCCTTCATGCCCTTCATCTCTGACCTGCGCACCGGCGCCATGTCGGGCGGCGGCGGCGAGGCGGCGGTCGCCAACGCCGCCGCCGCGCAACTGCTCGCGGCCCTGGGCCTGCCCTCGACCGTATCCGCCGGCATGACCGACGCCAAGATCGCCGATGCGCAAGCCGGTTACGAGAAGGGGCACAGCGTCGCCCTAGCCGCCGAGGCCGGCGCCGACATGATCAACCTGTCGGTTGGCATGCTCGGTTCGATCATGGTCGCCAGCCCCGAAGCGCTGGTGATCGACGACGACATGGCGGGCGCCATCCTGCGCGCCGTGCGCGGCGTCGAGGTCTCGGACGCGACCCTCAACCTTGACGAAATCGAACGGGTGGTGACCGGAGCCGGGCACTATCTCGGCGAGTCGGAAACGCTGGCGCGCATGAAGACCGACTATGTCTATCCCTCCCTGGCGGACCGGCGCAGCGTGGCGGACTGGTCCGAAGCGGGAGGCCTGTCGATCTGGGACCGCGCCCAGGCCCGAGTCGGGGAGATTCTGGCGGCGCCCACCCCGTCGCATCTGAGCCGCGACGCCGAGGCGCGCGTTCGCGCCGCCTTTCCCATCCGATTGCCGGAGGAAGCGTGACCATGCGCGAGCAAGCCGAAGTCGTCATCATCGGCGGCGGGGCCGTCGGCGCAGCCACCCTCTGGAGCCTGACCGAGGCGGGAATCACCAACGCGCTGCTGATCGAAAAGGACGAGCTGACGGCGGGCTCGACCTGGCATGCGGCGGGCAACGTTCCGACCTACGCCAACTCCTGGCTGGGTATGCGCGCCGGCAACTACGCCTGGCGCCTCTACAAGGAACTGGCCGAAGACCCGGAGGCGCCGATTACCTATCGCCATACCGGCGCGATCTGGCCCGCCCACACGCCGGAGCGCATGGAGCTGTTCCATCACCTAACCGGGGTGTCGCGTAGCGCCGGCTTCGATCTTGCCATGGTGACGCCGGAGGAGATCGAAGCGCGACACCCCTATTGGCGCGCCGACGACACGGTGTTGGGCGGGATCCACGACCCGTATGAAGGCGATATCGATCCGAGCCAGCTGACCCAGGCGCTGGCCCGGCGGGCGCGCGCCAAGGGCGCCGAGGTCGCGCGTTTCACAAGGGTGACGGGCTTGAAGCAACGCCCCTCCGGCGACTGGGCGGTCGAGACCGACAAGGGCGTGGTGATCGCCGGGACCGTGGTCAACGCGGCGGGCTCCAGCGGCGGCGCCGTCGCCGCAATGGCGGGACTGCACACGCCTGTGGTCACTCTGGAACACCAATACATGGTGACCGACAGCCTAAAAGAACTCGAGGAGGACGCGGCGATCTTCCCGCTGATCCGGGACCCGGACATCCGCTACTATCTGCGCCGGGAGCGCGGCGCCTTCCTGCTCGGCTCCTACGCCCATGAGGGACGCCCGGTCTGGCTGGACGGCGTGCCGCCCCGTTTCGATCATCAACTCTTCCCCGACGATATCGAAGGCATGATGAGTGTGTTTGAGGCGGCGATCGCGCATGTGCCGTTGCTGGCCAAGGCAGGCGCCCAACGCTTCGTCAACGGCCCGATCCCCTATGCGCCCGACGCGCTGCCGCTGGTCGGGCCCGCCGCCGGGGTCCGGAACTTCTACCACGCGACTGGGGTGCAGATCGGCATCACCCACTCGGCCGCGATCGGCAAGGCCGTCGCCGAGTGGCTGACCGAAGGCGAGACGGAATGGGACCTTTCGGCCTGGGACCCGCGGCGGTTTGGCGACTGGGCCAGTCTCGACTACGCGGCGGCGCGCGCCTCTGAACAGTATGATCTGCAATATGCGATCCCCTACCCGCATCGAATCCTCAGGTCTGGCCGGCCGGTGCAAAAGACGCCGCTCTATGAAAGGCTAAAAGACCGAGGCGCGGTGTTCGGCCAGATCGGCGGCTGGGAACGCGCCTTTTGGTTCGAGCGCGCGGAGGCCAAGGATACCAGCGCACTCAGCTTTCACACCGAACCGTGGCAGGTGGCGGCGCGGGCCGAATGCGAGACCGTGCGCGACGCGGTCGGAGTGATGGATCACGGCGGCTTTACTAAGTATTTGGTTGAGGGCCCCGACGCGGCGGATTTCCTGTCCCGCACCTTCTGCGGCGCGCTGCCGCCGGTCGGCCGGGTCCGCCTTTCCTATATGCTGACGCCGAAAGGGCGCATCTGGTCGGAAGCGACCATCGCGCGCTTGGCTGATGAGCGCTTCCTACTCTGCGGCCCGACCCTGGCGGTCGATCGCGATTTCGACTGGCTGGCGGATCGAGCGCCGGAGACGGGCGTCACTCTATCGAAAGGTTATAGCCACAACACCGCGCTGATGGTCATGGGGCCGAAGTCGCGCCCGCTTCTGCAAGGCCTGACTGACGCCGATCTTTCCGCCGGTGCGGCGCCCTGGATGTCTGTCGCGGAGATCGAGATCGCCAGCGTCGCAGTCACGGCGATGCGGGTGAGTTATGTCGGCGAGTTGGGCTGGGAACTGCACCTAGCTTCAGAGGATTTAGCGGTGCTACATGCAGCGGTTCAAGCAGCGGGTAAACAGTTCGGCATGTGCGACTTCGGCTCCTACGCGCTGAACGCTATGCGCATCGAGAAGGGTTATCACGGCTGGGGCGTGGATTTCGGTGTAGAATACACGTTGTTCGACGCGGGCTTGGACAAGTTCGCCAATATGAAAAAGGGGGATTTCCAAGGCCGCGACGCCGTACTGCGCCAGTCAAAGACCGACGCCGAATGGGAATTCATTGGGCTGGAGGTGACCGACCCGGGGCCCGAACCGTTGCCGTCCGATCCAATCGTCAAGGGGGATGAATGGATCGGCTATGTCACCTCCGCCACCATGGGTTATCGCACCGGCAAGCTGTTGGCGCTCGGCTACGTCCGGCGTGGCGCACTGGCGATGGGAGAAGGGTGCGCCGTGCAGGCTTTCGGCGCTTTACGCCTCGCCCTGCGTCATTCCCCACATGTCTACGATCCAGACAATCTGCGCCTGAGAAGCTAAGGCGCACCGACCTCAGCCGATTCCGCCCTTCTCGCGGGACCAGTCGGCCATCGCCTCGGCGATCTCCAAGATCGGGCCGCCCTGGCTGTCCTCGCCGCGCAGAACGGCGCACCAGGGCACCGAGAGCCCGTCCGGGCCGACCCGCGTCGCTGCGATCCGCCCGGCCTCGATCGCCGGCCGGACCGCCCATCCGGCCAGCACGCTGGTCCCCTGCCCGGCCGCGACCAGTTCGACAATCGCTTCTGGCAATTCCACCGTCGCGGTCCAGCGCGGATAGCTCTCGGCGGGTCGAAAGAGGCGGGCGAATTCCCGATCCGGCTCCGGCACCTTCGTATAGGTGATGAAATCCTCGCCGACTATGTCGAGTCCGGTGATAAAGGGTTTGTCCGCATGCCGGTGGCTCGGCGGCATGATGAACAGCAGTTCGTCATCGAATAGAAAGCGGCTATGGACGCCGATACGCTGTTGATCACCGGAGACGATGACCAAATCGACGCGCCGATTGGTTAACGCCTGTAGCGGTTCGCGTCCCGCCGCCGCCATAACCTGCAGATCAATCCCCGGCGCCCGGTCGCGCAGGAACGTCAGGAAGGCGGGCAACCAATAGTACGCACTGTAGGCCTCCACCGCGATTCGCACGACATGGTCCACACCGCGATTCATACGCCTGACATCGGCCTCGGCGCGCTCTATGTCGGTCAGCACTCGCGCCGCGACATCGGCCAGATACTCAGCCGCCGGCGTCATCCGCAGGCGTTTATGCAGGCGCGAGAACAAGACGATGTCAAGCCGCCGCTCCGCCTCTCGGATGCGATGCGACAGCGCCGAAGGCGTCAGCCCCAGCGCCTCGGCAGCGTCGGTGACGCGGCCATGCTGGGCGATCGCCCGGATCATCTGCAGATGACGGAGTTCTAGGATTGGGCCGGTCGGCATGGCTTTGCATGAGCAATTTTCACCGGATCAAATTAATTTCTTGATTGTTTTTCAGTCAAGTGCCGTCGGACACTACATCAACCCTTTCACACTGAACGAGATCAGCCATGCCCGAGAGCCATTCCGCCAAGACTCAAACCGATTGGCTCGCGCGCGCCGCCAAGGTCCTGCCGGCAGGTGGATTCGGTAATTTCGACCCCTCGATCGTGGTCAAGGAAGGGCGTGGCGGTCGCGTCTGGGACGAGGACGGCAAGGAATATATCGACTTTCTGATCGGCTCCGGCCCGATGCTGGTCGGGCACGGCCATCCGGAAGTGCTGGAGGCTGTCACCACGCAACTTTCCAAAGGCTTCACCTTCTTCGCCTCGAACGCGGCGGGGATCGAACTGGCGGAGGTGATTTGCGACGCCACGCCCTGCGCTGAGCAAGTGCGCTATGTCTCGACCGGGTCGGAAGCGGACATGTACGCGATGCGCCTGGCGCGCGCCCATACCGGGCGTGACCTGATCCTGAAATTTGAAGGCGGCTATCACGGCATGTCGGGCGAGGCGTTGATGAGCCTGGCCCCGCAGCGGCTGGAGAATTTCCCGCAGCCGGTTCCCGATTCCGCGGGCATCCCGCAAAGCGTGCAGGACAGCGTGATCGTGGCGCCCTTCAACGACACGGATTTCGCGCGTTCGATTATCGCGGAATACGCCGACCGCCTGGCCGGCGTCATCGTCGAACCGCTGCAGCGCCTGATTCCGCCCGCGCCTGGCTTCCTTGAGGCCCTGCGAGAGGAGACCACGCGGCACGGGTTGGTGCTGATTTTCGACGAGGTGGTGACCGGCTTCCGTCTCGCCTATGGCGGCGGCCAGGAACTGTATGGTGTCACGCCGGACCTCTGCACTCTTGGCAAGGTGATTGGCGGCGGCTTCCCGATGGCGGCGATCGCCGGGAAGACCGAGATCATGGCGCATTTCGACAAAAACAAGGTCGGCGAGGCCGGCTTCACCTTTCAGGTCGGCACCCTGTCGGGCAATCCGGTCGCCGCCGTTGCGGGCTTGAAGACCCTGGAGATCCTGCGCCGGCCTGGCATTTACGACGGCATGCGGACTACCGGGAAACAGATCATCGCCGCGTTGGAGCGCGAGGCGGCGCGGGTCCACGTTCCTGCTCAAGTTGTCGGCGACCCGGTCCTGTTCGACGTCGTCTTCACCGAGGCCGAGGTCCGCGACTACCGCGACGTGCTGGCCGCCGACGCCGACCGGCTCACCCTTTTCAACCGGGGCCTACGGGAGCAAGGTGTGCTCAAAGCGCCAAACAAATTTTATGCTTGCGCCGCCCATAGCGCGGCGGACATCGCGTCGACGGTAGAAGCTATTGCCACTGCCGCCGATCATCTCAATACGCTTTGACTGGGGGCTCTTTTTTAACACAACGCACTTTGTGTTGGATGTCGCATGGCCAATTGTATCGACCCAGTGGAATTTTGTTCGTGCTACAAAGAGCAAGAAGGTCGCAAAAGGGTTCTCCCTTGAGTTCGCTTGTGCGATTCAGCAGGCGCACTGTCGCATTGCCTTAGATCCGCCAAAAAAATGTGTTCGGCATCAATTTCCGCGTCTAATTGTAAGATAGAGATGCTGTTGGGAACGCGTTTTACCTGCGTCGTTGCGCGAAAGGAGCAACGACAGCAAGTGGACGAGGCTCCTCCTTGAAGGCGAGCAATAGGGTCACTTTTGCAGGGTCACCAACGCTTGAGCGCATTAAACTGCATGAGCCAGGCCAAATACACAGAAGTCCGGACACTCCCCTCCCCTACCACGTTCCGAACAACGCGCTTTCGGGTTCCGTAGTATCTCCAAGATACGCATGTCCGTATAACCCGCCGAATGTTTCGCCGTGGAAATAAGTCAAGTTGACCTAATCCATAGAGAGTCCGTGTTTTGAAGTTGGTCTGTTCTCTGACGAAGAAGACAGATGACTACGAGAGGCCGTTTTAGTGAAGAGCTGATAGTTGGGATCCTGCAAATGCATGAGTCTGGCGGGACAGGGGTGGATCTGTTCCGGGCATATGGGATCAGCGATGCAACCCTTTACATGTGTCGTTCGAAGTTCGGCGGCATGGAAATGCCGGATGCTATTCGGCTGAAAGTGCTGGAGCTCGAGAACGCGGAGCTACAAAAGATGTTGCCGCAGGAGATGCCGGATGTCGGTGCGCAGAAGGAAGTGCTCGGAAAGCGCTTTCTTCAGATCTTGGCGAAAACGTTCTTTCGAGAACAAATCAGACGGATCACGTTTCTCAAAGAGGCGATCCAACAATTCCTTATCGATAGCCATAGTACCCCTTGTATTGCGCGCATATGGCTCCAGGCATAGAATTTGGGACAGTTCTTTGTAGGAAAAGTGCCGTCGTTCCCCCCTTCCCGCTCTGGGATAAGATCCGATATCTCCGTGTTCTGTGATTGTCATGATTAGAATCTTTTAAAAGAAGGTCAGAAGCGTCTCTTTGCTTTGCCAGTGGAGATGCACCTTAGCCTTCCTCGACGCGCAACCGTCGTTGTCGGTAATTCTTTCCGTAAACCGGCCTTCGCTGCATTTGTGTCGGTCCGCCTTTAGTGGGTTCAGGTCTTTCGGATCGGTGCCGCTAGCATTGTCTGTCCAAGGGGGAAGTCGAAAACCTACAAATATCGTTTCAAAAACATGTTATTAACATGTTAAAAACAATTTATGCCGGCTAATGGCATGTAAAAGAAGTTTTCATCAGGAAAAAAGAAATACGTTTACCGGCACCAACTGTTTTCAACATGCTATAAATCTGTTAACAGCAATACTGGAAGCAGAAAACATGTTTTGACATGTTAAAAACCTGTTCAAGGTCCGAAGCATGCGGATCAGGCGACGAGAACAGTTATTCTAGTGTTTCGCTAATGAATTTTGAGCAAGGAGAAAACAATGGGTAGACGGCCGATAATCTCATTTGCAACGTCAAAAGGAGGCTCAGGCAAGTCAACTTGCCTCGTCACATTGGCGGGAGTTCTTGCAGACGGAGGAGGCCGCGTTGCAGTGATAGACACGGATCCGACGCAAACGGTTGCGAGATGGGGGGAAAGGACAGGCCGACCAGGTTCGATCAGTGTTTATAGTGCGGAGACAGAAGACGCTCTTCGCGACGCTATCGACGAAGCGTCTTCGAAACATCACGTAATACTGATAGATGTTGAAGGCCGCGCTTCAATAGTCGGCAATATGGCGATGGGAAAGTCATCATTGGTGATCGTACCCGTCCAACCATCAGAACCGGACGGCCACGAGGCAGCCAAAACGATCAGAGCGATCAAAACAGCGGCCCGTGCGCACGAACGTGAAATCAAGTTTTGCGCGGTCATGAACCGCCTACAAGGTGCGATTAGAAGCCGGGCATATCACGATATTGTTGCTCAATTTCAGAAAGGGGGAGTTCCGGTTGCGGCAAGTCTAATCGATCGAGAAGCTTATCGCCGCGTATTTCTGGAAGGTGGTACCTTGTGGACACTTGGAGTGAACCGGGAGGATCAGCGTAGGCCACTAGAGAAGGCACAGCGCGAAGCATACATTTTCGGTGAAGAGATCGGCAGAATGATTGGCCTGATTAGAGATGGCGGCGGGACCGCCGCGAGTGATGCTATTGCGGACAGCGCACCGGATACATTCCGAAAAGCAGCTGTGGTGGACTTGGCCGCCGCTGACGGAGAGACGATCGACGAGGCTGTGGACCGTCGATATGAGGAGCTCAAAATAGAGAAGTCTGCGTGATGATGGGTGAGATGAACGACAAAAAGCCAACGGTGCCGGCGTTTTCATTCGACGAAATGGATGAAGAAGAAGATCGGGCGCAGCGGAGGCGCCGCGATGATGAGAAGGCGCGTAATCGGGATGCGTTCCGAAGAGCAAATTATGTTCCCCCGGAGGAGAGGGACACAAGTCAGTTGGCTATTGCGACGAACGCTAAATCGGTATCTGGAGCGACAAAATCCCAATCAAGGAAGTCTTTGGCTCCGCAAAAACCCACCTTTTTGAAGCGTCGGCAAGGGCGTCCTGCGGGAGACCGGACGCTAAAATTCTCGGTCAAAACTACCGAACGCCATCTCGAGGTCCTCTATGAAATAGCAGGCAATGGTGAGTTGGTCGGAGCTTTCGAAGACGCGATTGAGGCCTTAGCGCGCGAGGTTTTTTCGTCTGGTGAGTATCGTGGGCGGAAAGTGGAGCGGGACGTAATCACCAAGGCTAAGAACCTGATCAATGGCGGTTAAAAACATACTTTTAACATGTCGAAAACATTATGATATAGGTTCAATCTATTTCTACAGAATTATGTATCCCCTGGCTCTCGCGCGCCTAAGAAGATGGTCGACAGACGAGGTTGTCCAGGTATCTCGACCCCGAGGCGTTGGTTCGCGCATCTTCTGTAGCTTATCCGCTATTCCCTTCAAGGTGATATCGGGGTCGGCCGATTTAATCCCTGCAACGATCATCAAGGTTCGGTCGTCTGGCGGGGCAGGGGGCGCCCGCATAACCAGCTCGGCGTGGGCTAGGCCGGCGTCTACAAGCCGATTTACGGCCCGTGAGAGCTTCCTAGGCGTCCAGGGATGGTCTGGGTAGCGCTGATTGCTGTTGAGTACCCTGACCACGTCTTCCCAAGGCTGTAGGGGACGCATTCTCCGGACTGTCGGAAGCCAAAGGTCAGCCGTCTCGATGAGCCGCGCCATGTAGGATTCGCGCCGTCGTTCCGAGATCTCGGCACGTGCTGCAGGATCGCCGGCCTTGAGGCGAGGGTTGCCGCCGATACGGCCACGAGCTCTAGCGGCGGCCAGGCCGGCCTTGGTCCGCTCTTTGATCAGAGCACGCTCCAATTCCGCTGCGGCGCCCAAGACTTGAAGGGTGAATTTCCCCTGTGGCGTCGTGGTGTCGATCGGATCCGCCAGGGAGCGGAATTTGACCTCGCGGCGCTCGAGATCCTCGAGAACGCGCATGAGATGGGTGAGGGAGCGCGCCAATCGATCGAGGCGCGTGACGATCAGCACGTCGCCGGCTGAGAGGTCCGCGAGAACCTTGGTAAGAATCGGCCGATCCTCTCGGCCGCCGGAGGCGTGTTCTTCATGAATTGCGTGGCATCCTGCTGTTTTGAGCGCGTCTAACTGGCTCGAAAGGGTTTGATCGAGCGTGCTGACGCGCGCGTAGCCTACAGAAACCATGGTTTTCCGCCGTTTTTCTTGGTTTCCAGCCATTCTGACCGTATTCGCGGAAATTTCCAATTCTCAAAGCTATGGGCAATCCACCGTTTATTCATGGCTGCTGGGTGGTCGTCAGAGTTCTATAGCGGCCCACATCAAGCGGTGTGTAGGGCAGGGGCTCTTTGCAAAGAAACCGACGCACTGTATTTTCGTCGAAATTGGGCGTCTGCCCAGAAAAGCACTTTGTTACTTTCATCAATAGACTTTTCGTGCAATAGTTAATCTCGGTCGCGATTGACCTAGACGAGGATACGCGGCAGTTCTGCAATAGGTTCCGGCAAATCGTCGAATGTCCGTTATTGACGATATTTTTTCACTTCCAGTCCAAGAACCGGTTGGACCGAGCCTTGAGGCGGCTTCCGTCGCCCTGGGCCGGCTAGGCGGGCGTCTTCAGGCAAGCCCCGTCCGTGTCCGATGGGAGACGCACGCGCTGATGCATGGCGTCGCTGCGGCGGTGAACGACGAAGGGCTGGATCTCAGCGGCGAAGCGCTGTGGCGCGCGATAACAAATCAGCCGCAGCCGCTTCACCGAGACTATGGCGGTCTTCGCCGTGGTATCGAGCTGCTCGAGGTTGCCAATCGGCTAGCGCGGGGACGTCGGCCGCGGTCGTACCAAATCGGATTTAGCGACACAGCCCGAGCAGAGTTTGTCCAGATCCGCGTCACAGAGCGCCAGCTGATGCGGGTGGGGCAGGGGGCTCTGTCTGCTGCGAGCGAGTGGGTCAAACGCGGCTCTTCAGGCGCGGAACTCAGTCATCAACGGTTTGCAATGGCGTCGTTGCTACGCCGCCGGCGTGTTCTCAATGCGTTTGCTCCCCAGCTTTTGCCGAGAGTATCAGCAAAACTCGGCAAGCGGGGATTTCTAGAGACTGTCCGAGCCAACACGCAGAC
>JAAUYH010109703.1_pt1 | contig 26639 bp, 19 predicted proteins | sample 7278061 | NCBI WGS metagenome assembly JAAUYH01 (sample SAMN14350203, study PRJNA611818) | marine sediment metagenome | isolation source: surface marine sediment (0.6m) | place: French Polynesia: Moorea | collected 2018-08
CATCGAGCGCAGTGACCGGGCCGTTCTGTGGAACTGCGGAAGCGGGCTGAAGTACCCGATGCCGCCGGCCGAACGCACCCTCGACCGTCATCAGCCGATCGATTGGGCCGGGCTGACCACCGGCTGAGGAGTCGGCGCAGTCGGGCTGAGCGAGGTCCGGGCGAAGGCCACGATCACTGCGCAGCCGATGACCATGGCGAGCCCACCGCTCGTCCATGCCTTGAGACCCGTCGATAGCACGGCGGCGGCGAGGATCATCGACCCGGCGCTTCCGTTCCAGGGTCGGCGAGGGGCGACCAGCGCCCGCTGCTCGATCGGGGCGACCTTGCGAACGATGAGGGCCAGCACGGCCGACGAGGCGAGGATCAGCGGGATCTTGGCGGCGAACCAGGTGCCCGTTCCGACCGCTGCTGTGGGCAGTCCGATCGTGTAGTGCATGGCGCCGATGAGGACGATGGCAGCCGTCATGTGCCACAGGTACACGCTCATGGCAATGGCGTTGGCTCCGATCACGGCCTGCCAGGCGATGGGGCTGCGGGCGAGGAACTCGGAGATGGCCGGGGCGGCGGCGATGGCCGTGAGGCTGTAGGCCAGGCCGAACACCCAGAGGCTGAGCGTGGGCGGATGGGTCGGCGAGTTCTCCATTCCCGGGAAGTTGACCATCGAGATCGACCAGGGACCGTTCGAGAGCACGAGCACGAGGGCACCGGCCCAGGCGGCGGCAGTCGCCACCAGCAGCGGCCGGCCCGTCGGCAGCATGCCGTCACGCCAGGCCATGCCGAGCATCTGGAAGCCGAGCCAGCCGATCACCCAGTTGACGTGCGGGATGACCGGCACGTCGACGATGCGCAGCAGCTCGAAGAGAGTGAAGGCTCCGGCCAGGCCACCGGCAACCAGACCGGGATTGCGCCGGAAGCGGGGCAGCATGAACGGGGCCAGAGCCGTGTCGATCGTGTAGTTGGCGAGAAACCACAGCGGGATGGCAGCGGCGCTCGCTGCCGTGAGGGCCAGCGGGCCGGCGCCGAACATGGTGGCGACGGCGATGACGACGAGCCAGGTGCCAGCCAGGGTGGCGGCCGGCGGCAGCATGCGCCGAAGGCGGGCGGCGATCCAGTCCTGGGGACGGCCGCCGTTGCGGTAGTGGGCGTCGAGCGACATTCCCGAGGCGAAACCTCCGACAACGAAGAACAGGGGCATGACCTGTAGCAACCAGGTCGCCCAGGCCAGGCCGGCGACGTGCTCGAGGGCGTTGCCGCCCTGGATCTCACCGTCGGGGCCGGCGACGGCAACCATGGCCAGCCAGTGGCCCACGGCAACGGCCAGCATGGCGATAGCCCGGTAGAAGTCGACGGCCCGATTGCGATCGGACTTGGTGGCGGCGGCCAGATCGTTGATGCGAACGGCGCCGCCGGGGTTCGGTGGGGAGGGTGTTGCGGTGTCCATGTGATCAGTGAAAGGCACGAGGGGCATCCGTGGCCCTGGGGGAATCCCCCAAAGTCGCCTGGGGGGTGCCCACAATGAGACATCGCAAGTAGGCCTATCGAACTACGCCCTCGCCCGATGATGGCGGCCGAGCAGGCGCTGACGACAGGACTCCTGCGTTCGGTGTCGGTGTTCCGGTGGATCGCCCTGGCCTGGGCAATCGTCGGTGCCTCGCTGTCGACCGAGCACATCGACTCGACCCCGGGGCTCCTCACCCTCCTGGTCGTCATGGGGGCTACGACGATCGCTGTAACCGAGTGGCCCCGCCATCACGCAATGGTGAGGGCCGATTCGGCTCCGGTCATCGTCGCGGAGTTGACGGTTGGAATAGTCGCGCTGATCGGTGACGGACTCGTCTACAGCGCCGATCGGGCCCAGTCCCTGCCGTGGTCGTGGCCGGCCGCCGGCGTCATGGCCGCCGGCATCGTCTGGGGGACCCGGGCGGGAATCGCCTCTGCGCTCGTGGTCGGTTCGGCCAGTCTCGTCTCCGAGGTGTTCCTGCTCGACCGGGACGCCGGCTGGGTCGGCGCCTTCTCGAAGCTGGGTCTGTGGCTGGTCGCAGGTGGTCTGGCCGGCTACGTCGCTAGGCGGCTGCGTCGAGCCGAGCGAGAGATCTCGCTGGCCCGGGCCCGGGAGGAGATGGCCCGCCAACTCCACGACGGCGTGCTCCAGACTCTCGCCGTGATCCAGCGTCGGTCGGGAGACGACGAGCTCGCTTCGCTCGCCCGCGACCAGGAGCACGAGCTGCGTGGCTTCCTATCCGGCGCGGTCGATCGATCAATCGAGCTCGAACCCGAGCTGCGGCGGCTCGCTGCCCATCACGAGCGCCTGCATGGGGGCACTGTGGCGGTCGTCGTGGCCGGTGACGCTCCCGAGCCCGACCGCCGCCGGCTCGAGGCTCTCACGGGTGCCGTCGGTGAGGCGCTCACCAACGCCGGCAAGCACGGAGCGGCCGAAAGGGTCACGGTCTATGTCGAACCCGCCGATGATGAAGGCGTGGACCTGTACGTGAGCGTCAAAGACGATGGGGTCGGCTTTGACCCTTCAGCCACCACGGAGTCGATCGGACTGTCCCGGTCGATTCGCGGCCGTGTGGCCGAGGCCGGCGGCCGCGTCGAGGTGACGAGCTCGCCGGGCCGAGGCGCCGAGGTGCAGCTATGGCTGTGACCCGTCGGAGGCGACCGTGCCGGCGGTGAAGGTGGTCATCGCCGACGATCACGCCATCTGGCGCAGCGGCCTCCGAGCCGACCTCGGTGAGAACTTCACGGTCGTCGGCGAAGCCGGCGACGCCCGCGAGGCGATTTCGGTCATCGAGGCGACCGACCCCGATCTCGTCTTGAGCGACCTGCACATGCCGGAAGGGGGCGGCATCGCACTGGCGCGAGCCGTCTCCGGCCGGGTGCCCGTCGTCATGCTCACGGTCTCCGAAGCCGAGACCGACCTGCTCGACGCCATCGCCGCCGGCGCCCTCGGCTATCTGGTCAAGTCCACCTCCCCCGACGAGCTCCGGGAGCAACTGTGGAAGGCGTCGAAAGGCGAGCCGGTGTTCTCGGCGTCGCTCGCTGCGCTCGTGCTGACGGAGTTCCGCCGGCTGCACAAGGCCAGCGACCCGGGCGAAGCGCTGTCGGATCGGGAGCGGGAGGTGCTCCAACTCGTCGCTCGGGGCCACACGTACAAGGAGATCGGCGAGGAGCTGTTCATCTCGCCCAAGACGGTCGAGAACCATGTCCGCAACATCTTGAAGAAGCTCCAGCTCAACCGGAAGAACGAGCTGATCCGTTACGCCATAGACCACGGCATCGACTGATCAACCGAGCCGCTCGACCGCCGACATGACCTCGCCGATCGTCGGGTAGTCGCCGATCCGCGAACCGACGTGAGTCCAAGAGATGTCTCCCTCGGCATCGAAGAGGACCATGGCCGGGCGCTGATTGGCCTCGCCCCATATCGGGTCGAAGTCGGCCGCCCGCCGCCAGGCCCGCACATACTCGACCGCACCCAACGGATGAAGCACCCTTCGCCATTCGAAGCGGTCGGGGATGTCGAGGCTTCGACGAAGGCGATCGTCGGGGTCGAGCAGAAGCTCGAACGGTACCCACGCTTCCATCAGGGCTCGCGCTTGGAAGTCCTCGCGGGTCCCGACCCCGACCACGCTGACTCCTAGCTTCTCGAGGCTGATTCTGCGCTCGCCCAACTGGGCCAGCAGCTCCAGGCAGGGAAGTCAACCGTAGTAGCGAAGTATCTGGACGAGCAGCGGTCGCCCCCGGTGTATTTCGAGCTGGCGTGGATGGCCATCGACTGCGATCAGAGGGACGTCGTAGGGATGCTCCATCGGCTCGTCCAAGTCACAAGCATGCCTCGGCCAAGCGGCGCTGCCACGACCGGCTCGTTAGCCTCGGCCCGATGCCGCCGCTCGTTCGAGTTGATCGCCTGACGAGACAGTTCCGGGTCACCGACCGGGAGCCGGGGCTGCGCGCTGCGCTTCGATCGATTCGGCATCGAGAGTTCCGCACGATCGACGCGGCAGTCGAGGTGTCGTTCCAGGTCGAACCCGGGGAGATCGTCGGGTTCCTGGGCCCGAACGGTGCCGGGAAGACGACGGTGCTCAAGTGTGTGGCCGGTCTGTTGACCCCGACCTCGGGGACAGTGGAGGTGCTGGGCTTCACCCCGTCGGAGCGCCGGCCGGAGTTCCTGCGGCGCCTGGGCTTCGTCATGGGCCAGCGATGGCAGCTACACCCCGACCTGCCCGTCAGCGAGTCGTTCGAGATCCACCGGGTGACCTACGAGCTGGAACGGCCGGGGTACGAACGCATGCGGGGTGAGCTCGTCGACTTGCTGGAGCTCGATGAACTGATCCGACAACCGGCGCGCGGGCTGAGCCTGGGTCAGCGAATGCGCTGCGAGTTCGCGGCCGCCCTGCTCCACGAGCCCGAGGTGGTGCTGCTCGACGAACCGACCCTCGGTCTCGACTTCGAGGCGCAGGCCCAGATCCGTACCTTCGTGCGAGAGTACGCCAGCCGCCACTCGGCTGCCGTCCTGCTGACCTCGCACTACCTCGCCGACATCGACGCCCTTTCGGATCGAGTGCTCACGATCTCGAATGGTCACATCACCTGGCGAGGTACCTTCCCCGAGCTGCGGGAGCTCACATCGGGATCGAAGCGAATCACCGTCCGCCTTCGCGACGACGAGACCCTCGAGCGGTTGCCTGCCGCCACGATCGTCGAGCGGACCGGAGCCAAGGTCGTGCTCGACGTCGAGGCGTCCACACTCGCGTCGACCATGGCTGAGCTCGAAGGTTCGCTCGCGGTGCTCGGCGTCGATGTCTCCGAGCCCCCGATCGAGGCGACGCTCGCCGCCTTGTACGAACGACAGGGGGAGGGCGAGTGATGCGTCTGGCCCGGTACTACGCCGCCCTGGTCCGGGCCGAGCTGGCTGCCACGGCGCAATACCGGCTGCAGTTGGTCGTGGGCATAGTGGGCTGGGTCGTGCCGTTCGTCATGATCGCCCTGTGGCGCAGCGCTGCTGCCGAGGCCCCGATCGAGGGGGTGACCGCTGGTCAGTTCACGACCTACTTCCTCGGGATCCTGCTGATCACGAGCAGCGGCGTCATGGGCACCCTCGTGTTCGGCTTCGGGCACCTCGTCTACAGCGGTCAACTCTCCGTCCTGTTGCTGCGGCCCTTCCATCCGCTGCACTCGATGGTCGCCCGCCAGCTCGCCGAGAATGCCGTGAAGCTGGGCCCGCTGCTCGTGATCTGCGGGGCGATCGCCTGGTGGCTGGATGCCACGTTGTCATCGGACCCGGCCGCCTGGTCGATCGCGGTGGCCCTGGCCGTGCTCGGGATCGTCAACACGGCCTACCTGGGAGCGATCGTCGGCTCGTTCGCGCTTTGGACCACCAAGAGTGAGGGCTTCCAGAGTCTCGTCTTCGGCGTGGAGTGGATCGTTGGTGGGATTGTGGCGCCGGTTGCGCTCCTGCCGCTCGGACTCGGTTCGGTCGCCCAGGCGTTGCCCTTCTGGCTGGGGCTGGGAGCCCCCTCGGAGCTGGCAGCCGAGATGCTCCCCGTCGGCGACGGCGCCTGGGCCCTGGCCGCGTCTTTGGTCTGGACCGTGGTTCTCGATCAGGCCCTTCGCGCCGTGTGGCGGCGGGGGATGGTTCAGTACGAGGCGGTCGGTACGTGACCACGCTGCGAGCGATCTGGGCCAACTGGAAGGCTTCGGTCGCTTCGTCGGCCGAGTTTCGCACCGACGCCATCCTCGGCCTGGTGGTGTCGACCGCCTGGCTCGGGTTCGCCGTCGCCCCGGCGGTCGTCGTCTTCGAGAACGTCGAGAGCGCTCAGGGGTGGACGCTGTCGCGGCTGCTCTTCGTCAGCGCCGTCTGGTACGCCCTCGACGCCGTCATGTGGTTGCTGCTGATCATCAACGTGACGAGCTGGTCGGATCGGGTCCGGCTCGGCGAGCTCGACGCCATCCTGCTGCAACCGGTCGACTCCTTGACGATGGCTTCGCTCATGCGGATCAACGTTGCCGACCTTCCCAAGGTGCTGATCGCTGTGATCCTGGCTGGTGCCACGCTGATCTTCGGCGAGTCCGTCTCGATAGGAGCTGTCGGCCCGGCGCTGATCGCCACGGTCGCAGCGATGGTCATCTTCTGGGCTTTGGCGGTGTTGGCCAATGTGAAGGTGCTCACGAGCGTGCGGTTCGACGGCACTTTCCTGCTGCACACGATGCACAACCTGGCTCGGATACCGACGCCTTTGTACGGCACCGCACTCCGCCTGCTGCTGACCGTGGGGCTTCCCGTGACTTTCCTCACGACGATTCCTGCCGAGGTCATCTATGGGGCGAGTTCCCGCTGGCTCGCTCTCGTGTCGGTGGCCGTGGCCGCAGGTCTGACCGTCCTGGCCCGCCTGGCCTGGCGTCATCAGGTCCGCCGCTACGTAGGCGCCATGTCCTGACATCCCCGAAATGGTGCCTGGCACCTTCACCCCCCAAAGGTGCCAGGCACCTTTGGGGGGTGATCGGTCGAAACGTCAACAATGGCAGGCGATTTCGACGATTCGCCGATTGTTGCGGAACGATTGCGGCGGAGCTGATTCAGGCTTCCGATCGCGTTCCGGTGCCAGGCACCTGAAGCCGGCTAGGTGCCAGGCACCTATTTGGTGAGGCGGAGGTAGGTCCAGGTCGGGCTCTCGGCTGACAGGTGGACGGTCGAGCCGGCGATCCGGGCTGTTGCCCCGGGATTCGAGCCGGCCAGCGGCTCCGCTTCCGCATAGCCGAAAGCGGTCACGTCCAGCTCCACCGGATCGTGGGCATCCCGGGCCAGCTGGACGAGCACGGTCTCGTTCCTCGCCTCCCGTAGCCACACCAGATGGTCGGCACCGATCTCCAGCCAGCGCATTCCTCCCACGGCCAGAGCCTGTGACGATCGGCGGATTTCGACGAGGGTCCGGTAGACCTCGAGCAGGTCGGTGTTCCAGGAACTGGGATCGTGCCAGGGGAAGGGTTGACGGGTGGCGACGTCCCACGTGGCATCGCCACCGAGCCCGATCTCGTCTCCGTAGAAGATCGACGGGGACCCCGGCCAAGCCATCAGCATGGCCAGGCCGACGGCGTTGATTGCGTCGGCACCAGAGGTGAACGCCCAGCGCGCCGAGTCGTGGGAACCCAGCAGGTTCATGTTCGTGAGGGCGACCGAATAGGGGATCTGGGCCATGACGCTGCGGCCTGTGAGAACGGCATCGGGCCCGAAACGACGAGCAATGGGGCCCGGATGGCCAAAGGCCCGCACCGGCCGGTTGGCATCGTGCAACCACGTCCAGGCGGTTTGGGTGAAGCCGGCGTAGTTCATCGTGCCGTGCCAGCCGCCGCCGTCGAGGTCGGCGCTGGCGTCGTGGCCGTGCTCGGCCAACAACCACCCGCCGGGCCGGACCTCGTCGATCGTCCGGCGGAGTCCCTCGGCGCAGGCCCGGTTCTCGTCGACGACACCGTGACGGCCGGTCATGTTGGCCACGTCGATCCGCAAGCCGTCGAACCCCCAACCCAAGACCCGTCCTGCCACCGAGTCGGCGCCGCCATACAGCCCCTCGCGAAGCTCCTGCGATCGGTGGTCGAGCTTGGGCAGTGACCTGACGCCCAACCACGATTCATAACTGCCGTCCTCGGCGATCATGTAGTACGAGCGATAGAGAGAGGCTGGGTCGCGCCGGGCCTCCTCGAACCACCGGTGATGGCTTCCGGAGTGATTCGTGGTCAGGTCGGCCATCAGGTGAATACCCGCCGCCTCGGCCTCAGCCGCCAAGCGGCTCATTCCCGGCTCACCGCCGAGCAGGGGATCGACTTCGTCGAAGGTGACCGCGTCGTATCTGTGGTTCGAATAGCCGGGAAAGACCGGACACAGGTAGATCCCATTGGCGCCGAGGTCGGTGATGTGGTCCAGGTGGTCAGCGACCCCGTTGAGGCTGCCGCCCCACACGTCGGTCATCGCCGAGGACAGCTCAGGACGCACGGGGTCGGCCCAGTCCCGGATCGTCGCCCACTCCGGAGCCGGGCCGTCGAGCTCCCCGTCGGCCCGACGAGCGAAGCGGTCGGGGAAGATCTGGTACCAGACCGTGCCGTGGACCCAGTCGGGCGGTCGATGCTCGGTACTCAGGCGGAAGTCGTGGCTGTCGGTGACCTCCCAGCCGTGCTCGCCCGACCCGTTGAGCCAGGTCACCTGCCCCGACGCTTCCCGCAGATGGAATCGGTAGGTCGTGACCGGGTTTCGGGCCGTGATGTCGACGCGCCAGATGTCCTCGGTGTCGGTCGAATGGTCGAGGTCGGCGACGACGCTGTGAGGCTCGGCGTCGATCACGACACGGGCGTGGACCTCGGTGACCGCTCTCGACCGGGGGACTCGAAGGAGAGCGGTGACCGTCTCGTCGAGCTCCGGGTTGGGATTGGTCAGGTAGGCCTCGGATCCGTCGTGGTGTGCGGATCGGGCCGGCTCGATCACGCCGTCTCCTGGACCCAGGTGGCGACGTCCGAGGCGAGCTCGCCGTCGGGGCTGGGCCCGGACGAGAGCAGGACCTCGCCTTCTGGCAGGGGAATGGGGTCTGACCCCATGTTGGCGACAACGAGGATCCGGCCCCGTCGATAGGCGAGCACGTCATCGCCGAGCTCGAGCATCTCGAGATCATTGGGAACACCGAACAGCCGGCGGCGGAGGGCCAGGACGGATCGGTACAGACTCAACAGGGACGAAGGGTCGCCCTCCTGAGCCTCGACCGACAGGCGACCGAACTCCTCTGGTTGCGGCAGCCAGGGATCGCCTGCTCCGAAACCGTAGGACGGCCCTGACGTCGCCCACGGAATCGGAACTCGACAACCGTCGCGGCCCCTGCGGAGGTGACCCGATCGTTCCCACGTCGGGTCGTCGAGAACCTCGTCGGGGAGATCGTGGACCTCGGGTAGGCCCAGCTCCTCACCCTGATACACGTACGCCGAACCGGGCAGGGAGAGCAGGATCAGGGCTGCCGCCCGGGCCCGCCGAAGGCCCAGGTCGCGGTCGAGGGCATCGTGGGGCCCATCGGTCACCCAGCGCCGCCACGGCACGGCGGCCGGCAGGCCGTAGCGGGTGGCATGTCGGACCACGTCGTGGTTCGACAACACCCATGTCGACGGCGCCCCGACGGCGTCGGCCGCCGCCAGGGACTTGGCGATGACCGCCCGGAACTCGGCGGCATCCCACTTCGCTTCGAGCAGATCGAAGTTGAAGGACTGGTGGTACTCGTCCGAGCGGAGGTACAGCGGCAGCCGGTCGGCGTGGACCCAGGCCTCGGCGACCATCATGCGGCCGTCGTATTCGTCGAGCACGGCCCGCCACTCCCGGATGATCTCGTGCACCCCATCGCGGTCCCAGTAGGGGTGATCGAGCGCCCGCTCGCTGTCGAGCAGGCGCGGCCCCCGGTTGCCCAGATCGGGGAACGTCGTGTCCTTGACAAGACCATGGGCTACGTCGACCCGGAAGCCGTCGACACCGCGGTCGAGCCAGAACCGCAGGATGTCGCAGAACTCCGATCGGACCTCGGGGTGCTCCCAGTTGAGATCGGGCTGGGTCACATCGAAGAGATGGAGATACCAGTCGCCGTCGTGGACCCGAGTCCACGACGGCCCTCCGAACACCGCCTTCCAGTCGCTGGGCGGCTCGTCACCATCTGGCCCCCGGCCCGGCCGGAAGATGTAGCGGTCCCGGGATTCCGATCCGGGCGCGGCTGCCAGGGCCTCCCGGAACCACTCGTGTTCGCTCGACGTGTGGTTGGGCACGAGGTCGACGAGAACCCGAAGGCCGTGGTCGTGGGCCTTTTCGATGAACTCCATGGCGTCGTCGACAGATCCGAAACGCGGCTCGATGGAGAAGTAGTCGGCCACGTCGTACCCGCCGTCGTGGAGCGGCGACCGGAACCACGGGTTGAGCCACAGCGCGTCGACTCCGAGATCGGCCAGATAGGGGAGGCGTTCGATCATCCCCCGGATGTCGCCGGTGCCGTCACCGTCACCGTCGGCGAATGATCGTGGATAGACCTGGTAGACGACTGCGTGTCGCCACCACTCGGCGTCTGTCTGTGCGCTCATCGTGTCCTTTCCCCGAGCGTGGCGGTCACGACGTCCGACCGCAAACGACCCGAGCCGTCGTCGACCGTGGCGACGAACTCCACTTCGGTACCCGCCGGCAGGTGGTCGTTGTCCCAGTAGACCCGATACGGGGGAGCGTCGTCGACGCCGATCACCTGGTGATCAGCGCCGTCCACCGAGACGGCGAAAGTCACCTCGCCGTAGCGGCGGTCGCCCAGCGAGGCCTGTATCCGATACCTCGGAAAGATGATCTCGGTGCCCGCGGTCGGCCGCTCGATCTCGATCGTCGGTTCGGACTCGGGCGGATCGGCGGGCGTCTCGGCCCGGAGCACCACCGTGCCGATGGGCGGTGCTTCGACGGAGAGGAGGCCGTCGGCGTCGCTGGTCATTGTGATGCCCTCACCACCGATCTGGCGAAATGTCGTGGCCGGGCTGACGACCTCGATGTCGACCTGTTCGGCGGCGAGGGGGTTGCTGTTCGTGATCACCACATGTTCGACACGCTCGCTTCGGTCGATGCGGCTGAAGGCGAACACCGGCCCGAGCGGTTCATGAACGATCTGAGCGCCGGTGACGAAGGCGGGGTTCTCCCGACGCACCTCGTTCAGCCACTGGATGTGCTGGTAGAGGGGATGGTCGGGGTCGAAGTTCGAGTCGCCGGCCGTGGCGTCGGTGCCGATCAGGTCGTCATCGAGGTACTCGGCGACTTGCGACGGGAACATGTCGTGGCGGGCGAACTGGTCGCCGCCCTCGCCCGTGAAGCCCTGCTCGTCGCCGTAGTAGACCACGGGCGCTCCCCGGCTGAGGAACAGGAGGTCCAGCGCCACGCGCGAGCGGGCGAGCAGCCGGAGGTCGTCGGCTCCCGGCTCGGCCCGGGCGAGCTTGTGGCCCATGCGGCCCTCGTCGTGGTTGCCGTAGAAAGTCACCTGCATGGAGGCGTTGTTGTCGGTGTCGGTGAACCAGTCGTCCTGATCGAAGGCGTTGACGATGGCGTCGGCGGTCCCGCCGGTGACGTACCGGTCGATGCCGGCGTTCACGACGAAGTCGAGCGTGGCCGGGACGCCGACCTTTGTGTGGCTCGATCCAAGACTCGGATCCTCGCTGAATATCTCCCCGAAGAAGAAGAAGTCGGGCTTGCCCAGTTCGGCGGCGCGCTCGCGGATGGCGGGTGCGAATCGAGCCCAGAAGTCGAGGTCGACGTGCTTCATCGTGTCGATACGGAAGCCGTCGATGTCGTAGGTCTCGATCATGTCGCCGTACAGCTCGATCATTCCCTCGATGACCCGAGGGTGTTCGGTGAACAGATCATCGAGGCCGAAGAAGTCGCCATAGAGGCTGCTCTCGCCGTCGAAGGTCGAGTTGCCCCGGTTGTGGTACAGCGTCGGATCGTTCAGCCACGCGGGGTTCTTCACGGTGGAGAGCTCGGGGGGCACGAACACCGGCGTGTACGGGAACGAGACCTCGGCGTCGAGCTCGGGCCAATCGGCCGGATCGTCGATCGTCGACGGGTCGAATTCGACACCGTCGGCGTCGAGGAAAGGAGACGTCTCGGTCGACAGATAGCTGTACGAGTCCTCGGCGAAGCCGATCACGTCGCCGGTGTGGTTGACGACGATGTCGAAGTACACGTCGAGACCGAGGGCGTGGGCCTCGGCGACGAGCTCGCGCATGTCGTCGTTGCTGCCCAGGTGGGGGTCGATCGTCTCGAAGTCGATCTGCCAGTAGCCGTGGTAAGACGACGACGATCCGTCGAGAGTGCCGTCGCCTTGCACGAACCGGTTCGTGAACACCGGCGTGATCCACAGCGCCTCCATACCCATGTCGGCTATGTACGGAAGCCGGTCGCGGAGCCCGGCCAGGTCGCCCCCATGGTGGTAGCCCCTCCGGGTCGGGTCGAAGCCGTGGTCGAGCGGGCCACCCTCGATCCCGGCAGTGTCGTTGCCGGGGTCGCCGTTCTCGAACCGGTCGGGCATGACGAAATAGATGGCCTTGGCCGATGCCGGGTGGCGGACCGGCTCGGCGACCGGACCTTTGGATTGATCGAGCGGGATGGTCGTCGTCGTAGGGGTGGCGGTTGTCGAGGTGGTTGTCTCGAGAACCGTCGAGTCGGCGGCCGAGGTCGGAGAGGGGTCGGCGGTCTGGTCCGATGACGAGCAGGCCGCGGCGACCAGCGCCGAAGCGACCACGAGGGCGCACCCGGCCGCCCGACGACGGCGGCCCGCGAAGCGAGGCAGCACTGGCTGTGTCAGCCCTTGACCGAGCCTTCGGTCAGTCCGCTCGTGAAGAACCTCTGCAGGTACTGGAACAGCAGCACGACCGGGATCGACAACAACAGCGAGCCGGCCGTGAACGGGCCCCAGTCCTGGGCGAACTGCTGACCGAGGAATCGCTGTAGGCCCACGGCCGCGGTTCTGCCCGCCGGATCCGTGGTTCCGACGACGATCGAGGCGATCACGATCTCGTAGATCGCCAGGACGAAGCCGAACAGGAACACCGTGGCGAGAACGGGTGTGGCCAGGGGCAGGATCAGCTTGAAGAAGGTCTGGTTCGGCGTGGCGCCGTCTATTCGCGCCGCCTCGTCGATGCTCATGGGAATCGTGTCCATGAAGCCCTTGATCAGCCAGGCGTTGATACCCATCGAGCCGCCGAGGTAGATGAGGATCAGGCCGCCGATTCGACCCAGGCCCACGATCGGCATGGCCTCGCGGAACGACAACATGATGTTGAACAGGGCGGTGATGGCCACGGCCGCCGGCAGCATCTGCGACAACAGGACGGCGAGAAGCCCGACCTTGCGGCCCTTGAACCGCATTCGGGCGAAGGCGTAGGCGCCACAGGCCGCGATGAAGAGCTGGAGGATGCCGGCAACGAGGGCGACGGTCAGCGTGTTGACGACCCAGCGAACGAATGGGGCCTGGTCGTTCTCGAAGAGCTCACGGAAGTTGTCGAGGGAGACGTCGTCGGGTCCGGGAGTGAGGTCCTGGTTGTTGAGGCCTCCGGTCTTGGCGAACGCCGCGGTGATGATCACCCAGATCGGGAACAGGCAGATGATCAGGGCAATGACAGCCACCATGTGTCGCCAGCCGGTGTCGCGCCACCACTTCGTGAACGGTTGCCTCTGTTTTCTGCCCGGGGTGGAGCCGTCGGCCCTTCCCGGCGGGGTGGTCTCGGCGGTGTCAGTGGTCGTTGTGGTCATGGTTTCAGTCGATGTTCCTGAAGGCGCCGGAGCGGGTGAAGCTGATCGTCGTCATGGCCGCGACGAGGATGAAGATCAACACCGACACGGCCGCGGAGAAGGCATAGCGCGAGCCCTGAGCGGAGTTCGTGGCAAGGTTGAACGCGAAGGTGATGAGAATGTCGGTGTGGCCGGCGTCGGACGTGCCTCGTATCACCGGATCGCCGCTCGTCAACAGCTCGACCGTGTTGAAGTTGTTGAAGTTGAACGCGAACGACGAGATGAGTAGTGGCGTCAGGGCAACGAAGAGCAGGGGCCACGTGATGCGGCGGAAGATCTGGCGGGCGGTGGCGCCGTCGACCATGGCCGCCTCGGTCAGGTCGGCCGGAAGCGACTGCAGGAAGGCCAGGGACACGATGAAGAAGTAGGGGAAGCCCAGCCAGACATTGACGATGATGATGGCGAGCTTCGCCAGCCAGGGGTCGCCGAACCAGTCGAGCTCGAGGGCTTCGGGCAACAGGCGGGCAAAGGTGCCGTCGCCGTCGCGGAGCATGCCCCGCCACACCAGCGCGGTGACGAACGACGGGATGGCGTACGGGATGATGAGCAGCGAGCGATAGAGCTTCAGACCCCTCATCGTCTTGTGGTTCAACACGATGGCGATGAACATGCCGGCGATCAGAGAGCCGGCCACCGAGAAGAAGGCGAAGGCGAAGTTCCACAGGAAGATCCGCAGGAAAGCACCGCGCACCCCTTCGTCTCCGAGGAGCTCGTCGTAGTTGCCCAAGCCGATGTCGTCGCGGAAGCCGGGGGTGAGCTCGCGTCCGTCGGGGGCAGTCCAGGTCCCCTCGATGGGTGAGTAGACGGCGCCATCGATCCTCGACGTGAACGTGTTGGCCGCTTCGTCGTAGTCGAGCGTTGGTCCTCGCACCAAAGCCTGTTGGGCGTTCACCGTGCTCAGGATCCGTCCGTCCTCGAGCGGTACCTCCATCGCCAGCACGTCGTCCTGGACGGCAGCCAGGTCGAGCAACCCCAGGGCCTCGTTCCCGTCGACAGTCTCCACCCGACCGGAGTCGTTGGTTGCCACGAGACCGGGATCTATGGCCACGGCTCCCTCCGTGCCGCCGTAATAGAAGGTGCCGTCGACGTCTTCGAGCAGCCAGGCGAGCGTGCCGTCGGGCCGGCTGGTGATGACCAGCGGCAACCGGCCGGCCGACTCGTCGATGGCGATGTTGGATGCAAGCACCTGCTCGGCCGCCTGCTCGGGAGACAGGATGTGGCCCGTGCCGTAGTTCGTCGTCGAGATGAACACGGTGTAGATCGCCGGCCAGATCACGAACAGCGCCAGGAGGGCCACGCCGGGGAACAGGTACTTGTACGGGTACCCGCGCGGCTGCAGATAGACCACGTTGGCGATGACCAGGACGACGGTCAGGAACGCCCCGAGGCCCCACTCGCCGGAGTCGAAGACCGTTCGAATGACGGCGATGCCGACGAGGTCGAGGGCGATGAGCGCCAGGAGCTTGAGTATCAGCCCCGGCTGCGCCCCCAGGCCCCCGAGGAGCGAGCTCCCCGGGGGCCGAGAATCAACCGGCCGTTCCCCCACTGTGACGGCCATGGTCGGTGATTGTAGGTGACGGCCTATCAGCCGCCGATTTCGGCGGCGATGAGATCCTGAGCCTCCTGGAAGGCCTCACCGGGATCGGTGCCGTCGCGCACCAGCTTGTAGCCGTTGGTGAGGTTGCCCCAAACGGCGCCCATCTCCGGAATGGCCGGCTGCGGCTGCCCAGCAGCGCCGGCCGCGCCGAATCCGCCGATCGACGCATCAGCCGCAGACGCCTCGGCCAGGGCGGCGGAGTGGGCCGGGGCCCGACCGCCCAGCTCGAACAGCTGGTACTGCGCTTCCTGGGTGGCCATGTAGTCGGTGGTGAAGGCCTGAGCGATCAACGGGTTCTCGCTGAACGCGTTGATCATGATGCCCTGCACACCCACGAACGGGGCGCCCTGGGTGCCGTCGAGAATCGGGAACGGGTCGATGGCGAAGTTCACGCCTGAGTCGCGAACGTCGTTCAGGTTCCACGAGCCGGTGATGTAGAAGGGCGCACGGCCCTCGGTGAACGCCTGCTTGGCCGTATCCGGGTCGAGGGTGACGTCGAGAACGCCGGTGTCGATCCAGGTCTTCCAAGCTGCGGCGTAGGCCTTGCCCTCATCGGTGGCGATTCCGAGGTCGGACGGGTTGTAGGTGCCGTCGTCGTTGAGGCCGAAGATGTAGCTGCCGTACATCGTCTGCAACGGGTAGTTGTGGTAGACGTCCGGGTCGGCTGCGTTCTGCACGGACACGATCACGTCTGCCGTACCGTCGGCCAGAAGCGCTTCGCCGGCGGCGACGAGATCGTTCCAGTCGGTGATCTGCTCGGGCACCAGGTCGGTGTTGCGGAACAGGCCCAGGTTCTCGATGGCGATCGGCACGCCGTAGAGCTGGCCGTCGAAGGCGAAGGCGTTGAGCCCCACCTGCTCGAACTCGCTCGCTGTCGGCAGGTCGATCGGCGCAACGACGCCGGACTCGACGAGGGCGCCGAGTGTGTCGTGGGCGGTGATGATGATGTCGGCGCCCTCACCGGCGGGTCCCTGCTGGATCAGGTTGTCGTCGATGTCGCCGAAGTCGACCTCGATCACGTTGACCTTGACGCCGGTGTCGGCCTCGAACTGGGCGCCGAACTCCTGGAACACGGGGGTACGGGTGTCGTCGGCCCAGACCGTCAGCTCGGCAGTGGGTGCCGGAGCCTCAGTGGTGGTGGTCTCTTCCTCCTCCATCGCCTCGGTCGTGGTGGTCTCTTCCTCCTCCATCGCCTCAGTGGTGGTCGGGGCGGCGGTGGTGTCGCTGGTCTCGGTCGTTTCGTCGTCCGAGCCGCAGGCGGCCGCCACGAGTGCTACGAGCGCGAGCAGCGCCAGAAGCAAGCGGAAACGCTTAAACATTGATTGTCCCTCCTGTGGGTCCGACATTGTGCCGGTTAGTTCGCGGTCAGAGTACCGCTGGGTATCCCCCAATTGTCCGCGCGATGGCTCGATCTGCTCAGGGCCCGAGGTCCTTAAAGTAGGTCCGGTCAGTCGAGGCCCCAGTCGGCTAGCTCGTCGAGGCGATCGAGCTTGCGCAGGCGACGCTCGAGCCAGACCGGCGCTTCGGTGGCTGTCCCCTCGGCGACGGAGCGAGCCCATTCGCCGTCTTCGGCCCAGACGTGACAGGAGTTGATCGTGAAGGCCTGGGCTCGGCGGCGGTCTTCTGGGGTCGGAGCTCGCCTGGTCGCGTCTGGTGCCGTCATCCTCATCGAGTACATCGATTGAACCGCCACCGGCGCCATGGCCCGGAGCAGGGCGCCGACGTGGGTACAGCCGCTCGGGCCGCCGAACAGCTCGGTGACCCGTCGGCTGAACCCGCGGGCGATCGACTCGCCGATGAGCGCGGGGTAGGCGCCCTCTATCTCGGGGCAGGTCGAGTGCGGGTGCGTCTCGAACACGACCTCGGCTTCTGCGATCGTGAGGCTCGGGTACTCGATGATCAGGTCCACGACCATGTCGTGGACGTCGAGCGGCTCGAGGTCGTCGGCTACGTAGACGCCGGGCGGCTTCGTGTCGGTGATGCGCCCCCGGAGTCGAAACGTCGAGCCGTCGATCCGGTAAGAGCGCACGTCATAGGCCCGCCGGTGTAGCGGTAGCTCGGTTTCGTTCGGCGGTGCGGGGATTCGAGTGGCTTCGTGACGCTCATACACTCCGCAATGATGCCCCGACCCGATCGGCGTGCCACGAACTGGCGCGGCGAAGAGCTCCGCGATACTCCCGAGCGGTATCGTCGCGCCCTGTCCGAGGCCGAGCTCGACGACCTCATGGGTCGGGCCGGCGCCCTCGTTCCGGGCCAAGCGGATCCCGCCCCGCGCCCAGGTCCTGCCGTCGATCTGGCGATGGACGTACGGGCCAGCCTGGTCGATGGCCCCGGCTTCGTGATGCTGTCGGGATTACCGCTCGATGCCATCTCCTATGAGCTGGCGGCCATGGTCTTCGCCGGTCTCGGCCACCTCATCGGGCAGCTGCGACCTCAGAATGCTGCCGGCCATCTGCTCGGACATGTCATCGACGTCGGAGCCGACGCGTCCGATCCGACGGTCCGCTACTACCAGACCAGCCGGCGCCAGACCTTTCACACCGACGGCGCCGACGCCGTCGGTCTGATGTGCGTGCGCCCGGCGGCCGAGGGCGGGGCGTCGATGCTCGTCAGCGTCGAGGCAGTCGTCGGCGAGATGGAACGCCGGCTTCCCGGCCTCGTCGAGAGACTGTTCGAGCCGGTCGCCACGGACCGCCGAGGCGAACAGGCCCCGGGCGAGCGACCCTTCTTCTCGATCCCCGTTCTCACGCGCGCCGGCGATGCGCTCACCGTCAGCTACCAGCGCCAGTACATCGAGTCGGCTCGTCGGTTCCTCGATGCTCCCGAGCTCGACGACGGCTACCTCGCCGCGCTCGACCTGTTCGACGAGGTCATGAACGACCCCGACATCCATCTGCGAGTCGGATTCGAGCCGGGCGACATGCAGTTCGTGCACAACCATTCGCTTCTCCACGACCGCACCGCATTCGTCGATCACCCTGATCCGACTCGCCGCCGACACCTGCTGCGGCTGTGGCTGTCGCTACCCGGCGACCGGGCCCTCGACCCGGCCTTCGCCGAGCGGTACGGAACGGTCGAGGTCGGCGAGCGGGGCGGGGTGCTGGCCGGAGCCGCGACGCCGACTTTCCCGCTGTACCCGGCCTGATCCGCTCGGGGCTCAGGCGTCGAGCTCGTCGAGGAGTGCGAGGCCCCGGGGCGACAGCTCGTAGCCCGGGGAGTGGCTGATCGTCAGTCCCAGGGACTTGAGCTTGCGGACGTCGGTCTTGAACGACGCCTTGTCTCGGCCGATCGTGTCCGCCAGGTCCTGCGCCCGCACTCGGGGGTTCTCGGCCAGTAGCCGCAGTACGCCGACGGTCCAGGGGCCCGACTTCGAGCTCTGATCGAGACGCTCGAGCCGGCCCCGGAGCTCGGCGATCTCGACCGGCGACAGCTCGGCCGCGTCGCGTAGGGCCACTCGGGGATCGGGCCCGCCCGGCCTCACCTCGATGCGGTACAGGTCACCTTCGGGGCGGGAGTCGAGCTCCCGCAACAGCTCGGCCCGGGTCGAGTAGCCGGCCCGAGCCGCCTCGGCCGCCGTGATGCTCCGACGGGCGACCCGGTCGACGCTCACGATGTCGAGCATCCCGACGGCCGTGCGGAGCTGCCCGCCGGTCTTCACGGTCGGCCGCCGCCAGCGCCGGTAGACCACGTCGATGTCCCCGGCGGCGATCAGCTCGAGGACGGCGTGTTTGAGCAGCACGGCGGGGTGGTCAGCCCGGGCTAGGGCTCGTGCCGCCAGTACGTGATCGACAAGGCCGGCAGCGTCAGCCGCACCGACTGCTCGTATCCGGCGTGGGCCACGGCCTCGGACGCGACCGTGCGCTCGGACAGGTAGTCGGTGCCACCGAAGGCCGAGTCGTCGCTGCAGGCGACCACCGACCAGCTCCCGCCGATCGGCACGCCGGTGCGCACTTCGTTTCGCGGTACCGGCGTGTTGTTCATCGCCACGAGCAGGGCGTCACCGTCGGCATCGAGACGCAGGAAGGTGAAGATGCTCTGCTCGGCATCGTCGGCCTCGACCCAGGCGAATCCCTCGGGGCTGGTGTCGCCGGAGTAGAGGGCGGGCACGTCCCGGTACACCCGGTTGAGACGGGCCACCCATTGCAGCATGCCTTCGTGGCGGCTCTCGTCGGTCAGGTGCCACGGCAGGCTCTCGTCGTGGTTCCACTCCGTCCACGGGGCCAGCTCACTGCCCATGAACAACAGCTTCTTGCCGGGAGTGGCGTACTGGTAGCCGAGCAACACCCGCAGGTTGGCGAACTTCTGCCACTCGTCGCCGGGCATCTTGTTGAGCAGAGAACCCTTGCCGTGGACGACCTCGTCGTGGCTGAGTGGAAGCACGTAGTTCTCGCCGAATCCGTACAGGGCCCGGAAGGTGAGCTTGTTGTGTTCGAACTTCCGGTGCACCGGATCCTTCCGGAAGTACTCGAGGGTGTCGTTCATCCACCCCATGTCCCACTTGTACCCGAAGCCCAGGCCGCCCTGGTCGGTCGGCTTGGTGACGCCGGGCCAGGCCGTCGACTCCTCGGCGATCATCAACACGTCGGGGTAGGCCTGATACATCTCGTGGTTGAGTTGCTGAAGAAACGTGATCGCCTCCAGGTTCTCTCGGCCTCCGTACCGGTTGGGCACCCAGTCGTCGCCGCGGCTGTAGTCCCGGTAGAGCATCGAGGCCACGGCATCGACCCGGAGCCCGTCGATGTGGAAGGCCTCCAGCCAGAAGCGGGCGCTCGACAGCAGGAAGCTGCGCACCTCGTGACGGCCGTAGTTGAAGATCGAGCTCTTCCAGTCGGGGTGGAAGCCTTCGCGCGGGTCGGCGTGCTCGTAGAGCTGCGTGCCGTCGAAGGCGTTCAGCCCGAACTCGTCAGTGGGGAAGTGCGACGGCACCCAGTCGAGGATCACGCCGATGTCCGCCCGGTGGAAGGCGTCGATCAGGGCCATGAGCTCGGTCGGTGACCCGTACCGCGAAGTGGCGGCGAAGTAGCCGGTCGTCTGATAGCCCCACGATGCGTACAGCGGGTGCTCGGTGAGGGGCAGGAATTCGACGTGGGTGAAGCCCATCGACTCGACGTGAGCGACGAGGGCGTCGACGTGTTCCAGATAGGACAGCGACCGGTTGCCGTCGCCGGGAACCCGCCGCCACGAGCCGAGGTGGACCTCGTAGATCGAGATGGGTTCGTCCCAGCGGTTCCGGCGACCGCGCTCGCGCATCCACTGATCGTCGTCCCACTCGTAGTGGAGCTCGTCGACGATGGACGCCGTGGCCGGCGGCACCTCGCCGTGGAAGGAGAGGGGGTCGGCCTTCTCGACCACCGTCCCCCGGCTCGATTCGATCCGGTACTTGTAGCGGGTGCCGGCACCGAGCTCGGCGATGAAGCCGTCCCACACGCCGCTCGATCCCACCGGCTGCAAGGGAACGCCGGGATGGCCCCAGCCGGTGAAGTCGCCGATGACGTGCACCGAGGCGGCGTTCGGCGCCCAGACCGCGAAGCGAACACCGGGTACACCGTCGACGTGGTCGACCCGCCCGCCCAGTCCGTGCCATAGCCGGATGTTGTTGCCGGCGTTGAACAGGTGCTGGTCGTCGGCTCCGAACCACCAGCCAGGCGGAGGCCAAGTGCCGTGGTCGCTCGCCTCGCGCCGGGCCCGGTCGAGGGTGCGGAGTAGAGCGGCTTGCACTTCGGCCCACTCGTCGAGGGCGACCGACGTGCGCTTGACCCAGTTCTGCGGACGCATCGTGCCGGGCACGTTGAACGGGCGCCGGTCGTTCCAGAGGTCGTCGACGCTGACGAGCACGAGCGCCGCCTCGCTGTGGCCGAGCCGCTCGACCATCTGGTGGGCGACCGATGCCGGCACGTCGCCCATCGAGGGCGACGCCTCGGCCCGGGCGGCCAGCTCGTCTCGCATCTTCTTGCGACCGGTTCGGAATTCGGCGGAGCGCTCCGGCTCGACCAGCTCGAGCTCGTCGGTCAGGTCGATGTCGTCGCCGTTCCACCAGCCGGCGAAGGTGGGAAGATCGTGGCTGTTGATCGAGGCGACCGTGCCCGGCTCGGGCAGGGCCAGGGGATCGAACATGGCGATGTGCATGCCTCGGATTCCGTGGTCCGCGAGGGCCGCCGTGATCGTCTCGGACACTGTGCCCAGGTTCTCGCCGATCACCGCGCAGCGATGCCGGTGTGACAGGACCGTGACGATGGCGAGCAACTCCTCCATCGGCTGGTAGACGTACACGCCGTCTCGGGCGTCGTCGACCAACCAGTAGAGACGCTCGAGCGACATGGCGTGGTCGAGACGGAGGATGTCGGCATGACGCATGTGTGCTTCGACGCTCATGCGGAAGTTACGGTGCTCGTCGCCGCGGGCAGACTCGGGCACCAGGGGAGCGAAGCCCCAGGCCTGGCCACCCGAGAAGAGCAGGTCGGGGGGCGCGCCGACCTCGACCCCGTCGGCGAAGACGTCCTGCCAGAGCCAGTGGTCGTAGCCGTCCGGGTTCGCCCCGATCGGCAGGTCGAGGTAAAGCTCCATCGACCGGTCGGCCAGGTGCTTCGTCAGGCCGGCCAGCTGCTGATCGGCCGCCCACTGGTAGAACCCGTGACGAAGGACGAGCTTCTCGTCGAGCTCGGCGGCGTCGAGACGGCCGACCCGGGCGGCCTCGGGCCAGTCACGCCAGTTTCGACCGTGGGCGACCTGGGCGGCCCGGAACTGGGCGTAGTGACGGGCGTCGCGGTTGGCCTCGAGATGAGTTTGGGCGGCTCGCCTGGCCCCGGCGTCGTCGGCGAGCAGTTGATCGATCATGGCGGCCAGCTCGGCCCGCTCGGCCAGTGGTTCGCCCCACTCGGCAGTGGGGTCTATCTGCAGTTCGTCGAGACCTAGCTCGCCGAGCACGAGCATGCGCTCGTCCCAGAAGCGCCGCGAGACGGGGGTATATGGGCTCGGGTCGTTGTCGGGTCCGGCGAGCAGGGGCAGAGCGGCGATCACGGTCGCGCCCAGATCCGACGCCCAGTCGGCGGCTTCGGCCAGATGGGCGAGGGTGCCTCCCGTGCGGGCCCCGCGATCCCACAGCGACGAGGCCGGTGCGAGGATGCCCCATCGATGATGGTCGGCGGTGAAGGCCTCGTCCCAGGTCTGACGGGGTGCCGAGATGACGAGGGTCGTCGTGCTTCGCTTGTCGCCGAACGTGAGCCGGTGAAAGCCGTAAGGCAGCCCCGTCAGGGTGACGGCGTTGTCGCGGGTGGCCCCTTGGCGGGCGATGCCCTCATCGGGATCGTTCAGGTCGACCGGTTCGAGAATCCAGGTCATGAGCCCGCCGAATTGCGTCTCGAGCGTGATGTCGCCCTCCCAGGCGACGACGACCGGCGGTACCGGCTCGGCGGCGCGCCGGAGCCGTTCCTTGGCGAGAGCAGTGGCGGCGTCGGCCGATGTGGCCACCTCGTGGCCGAGGGCCCGGAGGATCGCCAGACGTGTATCGAGTGACGCCGAGCGCTTTTCACCGAGGGCGTCGGTGTGAGACGACGCAATCCCGACGAGCTGCTCGAGCTCGAGCAGCGTCGTCAGGTCGTCGTCGGCGGGCTCGTCGCCCGAACGCGCCTCGGAGGGTGGGAGGTCGACCATCACGGTCGAGTTTGGCCGACTCGGACCCGACCCGTGGAATCGGTCGGGCGGGGAGGGGTGGATCAGGCGGCCCGGTATATCTCCAGGTAGCGCTGGGCCGGGTCGGCCCACGACCAGTCGGCCGTCATGCCGTGTCGCTGCAGGGTGTCGCGGCGTCGGGAGTTCGACCAGCACCTGGTGGCTCGGTGAATGGCATCGAGCACCGCCAAGGCCGTCGGCTCGGCGGCGACGAACCCCGTCCCGGCCCGACTGTTGACGTCGGCGTCGACGACCGTGTCGCGGAGCCCGCCCACGTCGGTCACGACAGGAATGGTGCCGCACGTCATCGCCTGCATCTGGGTGAGGCCGCACGGCTCGAAGCGGGATGGCACGAGCAACAGGTCGCTTCCGGCGACCAACAGGTGGGCGAGATCCTCGTCGTAGCCCTCGAAGACGTGGACTCGATCGGGGTGCCGGCGCGCCACCGCCCGCGCCGAGCGCATGAGGTCGAGATTGCCCGAGCCCATCATCACGAGCGCGGCCGGGAGGCGATCGAGGTACGGAGCCAGTTCCAGAGCCAGGTCGATTCCCTTCTGATGCACGAAGCGGGCAACCAGGCCGATCACCGGCCCCCGGTCGAGCTCGAGGTCCGCCTCGCGCAGTAGTTCCTTGCGGCAGATCTCCTTGCCGACGAGATCGCCGTAGGAGAACGAGAAGGGGATGTGGGGGTCCTCTTCGGGATGCCACAGCCCCAGGTCGATTCCGTTGCGAATACCGCTGACGGCCTCGCCCCGGGAGGCGAGCCGATGGTGCAGTCCGAAGCCGCCGCCGTCGTTCATGGCCTCGGTGGCAAAGGACTCGCTGACGAGCACGACCCGGTCCGCGAGGCTGATGCCGCCGGCTAGGGCGTTGTACTCGGTGTTCTCGAGAAAGGCCAGACCGTGCTGGCCGAAGCTGTCGATCCAATGGGCCGCCGCCGAGCCTTGGTGGGCGAGGTTGTGGATCGTCAGCACCGAGGGGATGTCGGCGGGGAGGAATGCTGTGGCGGCGGCCGTGTGCCAGTCGTTGAGGTGGACGACATCGGGGCCACTCTCGACGGCAAGACGAGCCACGGCCAGTGAGAAGACCGCGAACCGGGTGTCGTTGTCGGCCCAGCCGTGGCCGGTTCGGGGGTCGGCGTAGGGGTGGGGTCGGGCCAGTCCCTCGAAACCCACCAAGGTGACCGGGTTGCCGCAGAGGGTGATGCCCCGGCGCAGGGTCACGGGCGGGGCCCAGTCCGGCAGGCCGCCGAGCTGGTCGTGAGCGACGGCGCGCAGTTCGATGCCGCCGTAGTCGGGCATGACGACCTCGACGTCGACTCCCATTGACCGGAGACATCCGACCAGCCCGGCCGACGCCTCGCTCAGACCGCCGACCTTGACGATCGGGGCGTATTCAGCGGTGGCGAAAAGAACTCGCATCGACGGCTGCAGCGACTGCTCACTCGATGGGCTCACAAGGTGCCATCGGTCCGAACTACCCATGCTTGAGGGCTCTTTGGCCTACCGGTCGAGGTCGGTCCGGCCGGTCACATCTTGGTTAAACATCGCCACGGACGCGTCGATGGATTGGCATGAGTGAGCCATCGCCCCAGCCTGTCGCGGACGGTCCCGGATATCCGTCTCCTCCTTCCGGTCTCAAGGATCTGGGTATCCCCGAGAACCTGGTCGAGGACCTGATCCTGCAGCGTCTCGTGCTCGACGGCCGCTCGTCCGTCACCCGAATGGCTGCGGCCACGGCACTGTCGGTGGGCATCGTCGATGCCTCGGTAGACAACCTACGCCAGAGGATGCTCCTCGAGATCCAGGGCATGGAGGGCCGTGACTACATCCTGGCCCCCACCGACAAGGGCAAGACCGAAGCGGCTCAGAGCGCCATGTCGTGTTCCTACGCCGGTGCGGCCCCGGTGTCTCTCGACGTCTACACCCAGGTCATCGAGGCCCAGAAGGGCCGGTCCCCTGTAACCCCCGGAACATTGGGCGAGGCCTTCGCCGATCTGGTCATCTCTCCCACGTTCCTCGACGACCTCGGCCCGGCTCTGGTGTCGAAGGGTGCGGTGTTCCTCTACGGTCCTCCGGGCACCGGCAAGACCAGCCTCGCCGAGCGCATGATCAAGCTCTACAAGGATCCGGTTCTCGTGCCCCGAGCCGTGGAGTTCGACGGCCAGATCATCACGGTGTTCGACCCCTCGATCCACGATCCGGTGGCGCCGCAGCCCCAGGGGCTCGATCAGCGGTGGGTGCTCTGCCAGCGGCCATGTGTGATCGTCGGTGGTGAGCTCACCAACAAGCAGCTCGAGCTCGAACGGGACGCCTCGACCGGCGTCTACCGGGCGCCGCTGCAGATGAAGGCCAACAACGGCATCTTCGTGATCGACGACTTCGGCCGTCAGCGCATGAGCCCGGAGGAGATTCTGAACCGTTGGATCGTGCCCCTGTCTCGGAGCGTCGACTTCCTCACGCTCGCCTATGGCACGAGCTTCACCATTCCCTTCGACGCCAAGGTCGTGTTCTCCACGAACATGCGGCCCGACCAGCTCGGTGACGACGCCTTCGCCCGCCGTATCCCGAACAAGGTGTTCGTCGGATCGATCGACGACAGCGCTTTCGACCGGATCCTGGCCGCTGTCTGCAAGGCGTTCGAGATCAGCTGCAACCAGGATTCGGCCGACTACATGAAGCATCTGATCCGTGACGCGACGGGTACCCAGTTGCGCCCGTACTACCCGATCGACTTCGTCAAGACCCTGACCGCCATCTGCGAATACGAGGGTCGCCCCAAGGTGATGGACCGAGCCGCCGTGGACCGGGTGGCGAACATCTACTTCACCAAGAACGACGACGCCGGGGTCTGGGATACACAGGCGTCGGTAGCCGCCGCCTGATCGATGCAGCGTCGGTAGCCGCCTGATCGATGCAGCGTCAGATCACTTCGAGGCGGATCCGGTCGTAGCCTTCGGCGCCGTTGGGCGCCGGTGCCACCTCATCGGACGACTGGGTGAACCCGTTCTTGTCGGTGGCCCGGACCTGCAGGTCGTAGGTGCCGGTCTCAGCCGGTTGCCAGTCGAGCTTCCACTGCACCCAGGTCTCGTCGGAGTCGACCGTGGCTAGCTCGGCGGTCATCCAGGGACCGCCGGCCGCCGAGACCTCGACGCGTTCGATCCCGATCGTGGGCGACCAGGCGACGCCGCCGAGGACGGCCCCACCTTCGACCCTGCTGTTGCTGCGGGGCACGTCGAACCGCGACTGGGTCTTGATCGGGCCTTCCTTCGACCAACCCCGCGGCATCCAGTAGCCGTCGACTCCTTCCCAGTCGGTGATCGTGATGTCCTCGATCCACTTGGTGGCAGACACGTAGCCGTACAGGCCGGCCACGACGAGTCGGGCCGGGAAACCGTGGTCGATCGGAAGGGGCTCGCCGTTCATCTCGAGGGCGAGCATGGCGGTGCGGCCGTCGTAGGCCAGTGGGGTCGGGAAGCCACACGTCCATCCGTCCACCGAGCGACTGAATATCTGAGTGGACATGTCGGTTGGATCGTCGATGCCGGCTTCGTCGAGAAGGTCCGTCAGCAGGATGCCTCGCCAGTGGGCGTTGTCGACCAGGTTTCCGCCCACGGGGTTGGAGACGCAGGACAGCGTGACCTCCCGCTCGACCATGTCGAAGGCCTGCAGGTCGTCATAGCTGAGGCTCAGCGGGTTGGACACATAGCCCCCGATCGAGAGGCCCCAGTCGGCTGGGTTCACGTTGGGCTTCGAGAGGGCGGTGTCGATCAGATAGAAGTCGTCCTGGGGAGAGATCGGCGTGATGTAGGGGCTGATTCCATTCACGCCGTCGAACTCGCCGACGGTCGGGCTGAACCCCGCCGTCGACGGGGCCGCATCGCCAGTGGTCGAGAGCGCCCCGTCGGTGAGGATCTGTTCCCGGGCTCGTTCGGCCGCAGTCGTGCGGCCGGCCCGACTGGCGCCGGACACGGCGGCGGTGCCGACGGCGGCACCGCCGAAGGCCAGGAAGCGGCGGCGGTCGGTCGCCTGGGAGAGGGGGG
>JAAUYH010184066.1_pt1 | contig 26635 bp, 15 predicted proteins | sample 7278061 | NCBI WGS metagenome assembly JAAUYH01 (sample SAMN14350203, study PRJNA611818) | marine sediment metagenome | isolation source: surface marine sediment (0.6m) | place: French Polynesia: Moorea | collected 2018-08
ATCCTTGGTACTTTTAACTTTTCAAATGCACTCTAGCTTCTGTATTAATGTCTTAATTCCTTTTCGTTTTGACTTCAGACAAGACTTTTAGACGATAGAGGATCTAAATTTCCGTAGCAGATCTCAATTGTGATTGTACAGCTTATTAAGGAACTACATATACGGTAGGAAGATCATTCTATTCCGTACGTACGAGTATGCCTATTGAGCCACAAAGGCTGTTTCAATACTACCAGTCGCGAAATTTTGATCATGCTACGTAAATGAAAAGAGCAGTTAGATTAGAAGAGCAGAATAGAAGAAATCGACAATAAATTGCAGAAGTTATTGGTCATGCGAGCAATGAAAATGATTGATGAAAATTCACATATGCGAAATCCATCCAATTAACGCAGCACTCTGGCACTAGATATGGGGATAGGTCATTAATGTCTCCGAAAATTTTTCGTACATATCGCCCACTCTATACTGGGTCTGCTTGTTTTATGATCTCTCATGTAGTATTGTCCTAAATATAGCGACGAAAAGAAGTATGGAACAGCATGAAGCAGGTAATAATCGACAAATTTAGAACTTTAGTTCGAATTGTTAATACTTACAAATCGAATCATCACAGGGGTGACTGGACTTAAATTGAAGAGCATGAAGCAGGGGAAATGAAATCCGAGGAGATCCTCTTTGTCACAAAGCGCGCATCTATTATTCCAGTGGTACCTTCAGTAAGCCGGAAGAATTACTGTAACTGCATTATATGCATCGCGAAAGGGCTACAAAAGGTCGAGAGACCTCACACGGAAAATACAATGCAGTGTATAAATACTGGTGCACGACTGCAGGTAAAACGATACCAAGCCCCGGAGCAGCAAGCTGCATTCCAATACTGAGGCTTTCCTAACGTTTCTTTACTCTCAGTATTTTATCAACCGTGTTCTCACCCAACGATTTCGCATAGTTCCGTATTATTTTAGGTTCATTATGTCCTATACAGTTTCGCTCTCGATTTAGTCTAGTCCCTGTCCTAGCAGTTGGCGCGAATAATCTCATTTGATGATAGTCATGATTCCCGCATCAATGGATTATGGTATGGACATTGTCTGCTTGTGAAAGAAGGTTTACCCTAAAATTATGGTAACTAAAGAGGTCATCGTATTGCCTATGACTAGATTCGCTCTCAACATGAGGTACAATCTTACTCACACATTATTTGTATTAGCAGGAACAAGAAATCAAATTACTGTAGGAGAATCCACTTACTAGATGCGAAGGACGATCAGATGCCGCAATGTCTTAAAATGAATTGTTTCTGCTTTTCATTTGTAAAAATATTTGCTGAGTTAAACTTCGATGTGAATTGCGAAACGTTTAGCAGGCTACAACAGATATAATTCTCTTATTGTCGCGACATCAATCAAAAGTAGTATTACGGAACCGAAGTCAATTTTAGGAATCTTGCCAAATAGACTTTATGAGTCTGTGACCATCTCCGAATACGAATACAACTGCACCAAAGGCATGCCTAGTCAGCTAATGATATTTCAAAGATTGTAATAAATTATTAATGCGTTATTATATTTGTCTTTTAAAAATAATATTAATTCAAGGAGTGAAGTCAGATCTTCATCGTTGGCAAAACACCCATCTGCATACCCAACAACATAAAATGGAAGAAGCGGCAACTTAGGGATAGCCATCTTAATTGGTATTTTAAGCTGTCTGATTGAACAATTCAGCGATTTAACATGTTCCTTTGACAAGTTATCTTGCTTAAATCTTGTCATTTAAGCATTATAAAAAGATATATCTGACTTTTGCTAATTGAATCATGAGAAACTTTTTTTCTGGACGAAGAAGTACGTTTTAAGTAACTGAAATTTTTTATTTTCTTTCTCGGAGAACGAATATACTTTCAGGTCTGTTTTTTTAACTTTATTAATATATTCGACTTGATGAATTCGACATCCGTTTTCTCGACCTTTTGTATCAAAATACTATACCAATTTATATGAAAGTTTGTATCCTATGGTTTGCTGTTAATCTTCTCGATTTTCTCTCCTTCAAGAGCCGCGAATTTGTTACTTCTGCCTCAACATGTGTCGTCAACTTGAATGACTTTTATTTGTTCTAAGTAAGCCTTACCCTTTTTATAAAGCAAACATCGGCCCAAATCTAATGATTGCAGTTCGAGGTCTGATTTGTGCCAGCCTCGAAATACTTGCCCCCAGTAGCCAAGAGATTCAGCAAGTCCATTCTGAAGTTTTACCTCTCTTGAAATTGAACCCAATTTGGGCTCAGAGACCTTCTTTTTTAAAATGGCGATTTTTCTGTCTCTTCACCAGGGTCGATGCCCATACGACAAAATCCTTGATGAGTGCTAGTCTTAACAAGCTTTTACACACTGTGGAAGCTTCATAGACGACACTCGGTTTCTCAGGGTCTACATGCCCAAGTATGAGCAGACTTGCTTAGAAGAGTTCTGAAGGTTTGGCCAGATCAAATCAAGGACCTTTTTATTTCAACTGCAGCAATTAAGAATTTTTTAAATCGGCGTAATTCGCTCGGGACTTGAAATCTTTCTGTGATTTAAAGTCGGACAGGAAAAAATTGACAATCTGTCTCTCGCCGGAGGCACTCCGATCTCTTCCTTGCACTCTTTCATATATGCCTACACTGAGTTGACTGATTTATCAAAGAATCATCAATGACAATCAGCATAACAAATATCTTCTTCTACTTCATTATTTTTTCGTATAAGAACTAAATCCAATGATTTTGGCGGTATAAACTTTAGATCCAGAGGGCAGTTAATTTCAATTTCATTATCGACTTTTGCCTTCTAAGACGCGACTCTGTTTGGATACAATTCTTCTTGAGCGCTGGGTTGGGCAACAATAGTCTATAAGTGCCAAGGTTTTCTGGGATCACGTAAACAGTTTTCACATTACCTGTTACAATGACTGTGAATGGCATTCGAATCGTTTCGGATCTTCTCGCTAAATTTGCATTTGCATCTAAATTTATATGGAGCATTAGATTCTAATCCTTGGCGATGTTTCAAGTACTCGCAATACGGTGTTGAGTAGTAATAGTTTGTATTTATTTGCGGCAATTCGCATCGCTTCTACTCTTGTTCTTTGTTCCGAACGTATCGATGATATACTAGGCAGTGGGATTCTTGAAACTGCTCCGAAAACTAATAATGTCGGCGTGAGATCTTCCGGACCAGCTGTGTAATTCACAGCGCGAACATTTTAGTGCAATCAGATTTGCCTCCCCTGGTTCGGCTCTTCACTCTTTAATTTTCTGTAGACTCTTCCTATTATACAGTGGTTTCTTTCGCAAAGAGATAGTGAGTTATGTGACTCAGTCGGTTTCTTTTTTGTTATAACTCCAAGTTGTGAACAGGAAATTTGGAAGCAGTCTGCAGTAAACTGAGTTATTTGATAGTGAGCAATTACGTGAGGGTTTCTTGAGAAAGCACTGAACTAGAAGTTCTACGCGATTCCCTATACATACTCAAATTTGAAAGCCAGTGCCGCGTCCTTCAGTCTATAATGTGGAGTAATGGATTGCAATTAATTCAAAACAATTAATTTAAATTTAGTAAATAAATAAATCTTATCATTTAGATAGGTACTACAAGTCGTGAAGCTCAAAAATAGTAAGTTTACCATTGAGGTCACTGTTTCTATATTCTTTCTAATTCTTCAAATGTAAACGGTAAAATTTAAGATCTTATTACTTGGTTAAAAGTTCTAAATATTCAGCACTAGGATGCCCAAAGTTAAAATGGAAATTCTTTAGTTCCTGTTTCGTCTAAAGTACTGGGTCAGAATACCATTTTTAGTACATGTGACTACCATTCTCTTTAGATTTTTCGCTGTACTCAAGAGCTACTGCAGTATTTGCAGGATGATGTGCAAAAATTGTTGTTAATCTTTAGCGGATCGACCATTGCAAAAGCACTTTCGACTGCGCTAATTAATTCTTCGGTACTCTTTGGACTTGTTTCATTTTGCAAATATCTTATTGCACCAAAAAAGCCCAGATCAAGGAAATTTAAGTCTGGAAGGTTAGGCGGTGCCTTCTCTATTGTATATTCCAGCCATCCAACTTTTCTGCTTCGACAATTTCTGTATCTTCACAGCTGGTATGTGATTCAGCAATATCATGTTCCACAATAACCCGCAACATCTCTCTCCTACGAAATTTTGCCCTAATAGCTAGATATACTTTCGATATTAAGAACTTTCGATAAATTTCCTCAGTAATTGTAATTGGTTTGAGCTCCATAGTACCATTCGGCCTATTTATTGAAGAACGCTCTGCCAAAACAGGTTCAACAAATAGCCATAGACCTATCTTTCCATCAAAGAGCGAATTAGATTACTTATCACGAACAGGACGTGCGACTGCACAAAAAAACTTAATTTTCGTAATAAACCGCGTACTATTCACATGCCTATTCGGTAGCATTTCTTCGGGTGTAAGGTAAAATTTTTTTTCACTTTCATCAGGTAAAACCATTTTCCGTCTAGATGACCATAGTTGTTCATTGAGTGAAAGGCAGGAGTTAGAATTCGTGCACATTCCGCGACAAATAATAAGCAATAGCATTGTCTAGCGATTTTATTAATTGATGTCGTAGATAGCTTGAGGGTGATGAACAATACCTTTCGACTTCGCATTCTGTAAAGTTGATTTAGGTATATCCAAAACAGATGGTAAGCGACGAATTGTGCTACGATTATGTAAAGGAGTTGTAAATATGGCTTTTGAATTTCCTCGGATTTTCGGCCTTCCCGCCCAGAATTGCCTTTTTTCCGACCCTTAATTTCTGCAACTTCGGATCCTGCAACAACTGTCTCTCGATCTCGCTTCTGTATTCGTGATACAGTCTTCGCAGAACAAGAAAACTGATCAGCTACTGCAGTACTATAGCCTTTCTGCAAAATACATTTTCACTTCTTGCGAGTAAAGCGTGATAAATAGCTAATAGTCGTTAATTCTCTGCTAATTCATGAGAGGGAAAAACAACATTGCCTCATTTTTCGTTTTTTCTATGCGATTTCCAAACGTCTTTCGGTCTTGCAAAGTGAGTCAAATTGAATATTATTTTGTTAAATTTACGCAATTCTGAATAGAAAAAGTAAGATAGAAGGGTGAAGTTGTGAACTTGATGAAAGATTTTTACTTCAGAATTTTAGGACTGCAATCAAAAGTTCTTCAAATGGTTTCTAGATTTTCTATTTTATAATTCTAAATGCTGATTACAATAATTATGTAGCATATCCACAACTAGAAAATCAATTTATGGTAGATTCAAAAATAAAATAGTTATTTTTCCCCTGTAATGCTCCTAGTTTAATTTCTTGAAGCGTTCATGTGACTTCATTACCTATCTGAAATGAGATACTACTGAACAGCGTCCAATCTAACTAGATAGAGTACAAAAACAGAGCTAGTTACTCAATGAAGAGAATATCCGGAATTTTTTATCTTATGTGCACGAGAGGGTCAACTTTCGACTTAATTATCCATACTAATATGACTATAATGACACATCACTTTCGGATGGAGTTAGAAGAACTTTTTTTCTTGTGCTGTGAGTAATTTTCATTTAAAGATTCTGGACCGCCATAGTTTCGTACATGACCCAATGCAAACAGACACTTATTTCTGGACAGAGGGAGTAATAAATACGCAGGCGTTGACTCGCAGACAGGTGATCCAAAGCTTTTCCGATACGCTTTGCTTTTTAGCGTGAGATAAAGTTGTAATATATATCTTATCCGTCTTGGTTTATCCAAAAATTCTGGAAGTAGAGAAACTAGCTAAATCTGAATTGAAAAGTCAAATTTTGAATCCCCATTTCTGTCAGTTCTCGGGAATAGATTGGATTACCCAGGATGTTTTGCTTGAGATACACTGATTTCCAAGTTCCTCCGAATATTTTCTGGAATTCTGGGTAATGTTAAATGCACTCTTCCTGGAACTCTCCGAGAATGTTCAGTTTCTACATATTCTTTACGTATATTTTCCATTTATTCAAAACTTTCTTATCCAGCTGAATGTTAGGAGTGTTTGTATGGGCTTGGAATTGTAAATTTTAATTCCGTATCTGGTAGCACTTCCTAGATTGGTTTCCGTACTAGAACGTTCGATACTGGTGTAGTATCCAGATTGCTAGTTAACACCTTAGTCATTTGAAAATTAAAATTACACAAGAATATGCACAATCTGAGGATTTCTTTCACGAGGGATTGTCGGCTCTTTGAATTTAGGAGAGTGTACATTTCCGACAAAGTTGTACTTCGCAACGAATTAACTGTATCGGGCGAGTTAAAGATTAAACTTCTTGCAAGATAAACGATTCATTAGAGTCATACAAGCACCTTATCATCGCATCCCGAGAGCTTTGACCTTTTTTGTGCCTTGTTTTCTCGGTAAGCCAAATCTGAGTAGTCATTCGTAAATGTCGATAACGATTTTTTATATTTCTGTCCTCTTTGTTCTTTGTTTTTTGTTTGAATCTTTGAAGAAAACCGACAGAATTTAGATAGAAATATCTTCAAGAAAATTTTTACACTAAACAAGAAAAAATACTATTTTAAAGGGCAGCGAGTTTGAAATAAATTCTTTCCACGTTTTGCACTCGACTGTCATGCTTTGTGAATTGGAATTCAATAGAACTGTTCACGAGCTACGAGAATTTACTGTATGCATGATTTGCTACGTGTGAAAAATCTTCGGGTTCAATTGATATAATTTGCGTAAATGAGCATGCGAGCGCACCCGTCGCAAATAATCCTGTTCCCTGTTAAATTTAAATACTCCCACTAAACGTACAAGTGCAAATTTGTATTAAAATATCTTTCTCTGTACGCAGCAGGCTTGGACCTTCCTGCAACATCTGTGGACCAGTTAACGTCAAACTGTAACCGTTTCAGAGGAAGGCGGCTTCCCGAAAGTTGATTGGGTTCTGCCGTTGTTTTTGTAGTAAAGTTCACAGTATTTCAATTTGGTCTAAGACGGCACTCTGTGCGGCACTGACGACCGCGAATGCCAGCAGGTCTTATGGGATGTAGTATGATCGAGTGTGTACCTGCAGCGGCGACAGCGCCGAACCCGAATTGAGGGCTTTGCGTGGTGGGGCAGCTCGCTGCGGCCGCGTCTTCCAGAGTAAGTTCAATGCCGACCGTCGCGGGGCATGTCCCCTTGGTGCACCTCGCCCTCACTCCACTGCTGGGCCAGGCGGACGGGTTCGGCGCAAATTGATAGCGGCTGCGGTGGAATAGAGTGCTGTACACGTGTTTGATGTTTGCTGTGAGCTACAAAGCAACTTCTGCGGCGGCGTGCACGAGGTAGTCAACCAGGCAGCATGACTTTCCTCCGATGCTCGGAAACTATTGGTGCAAGTAGCGTTCTTAGTTTCTATTCAGAATAGAAGGGATTCATAACGACGTTCCAGCAGCGTGCGATTCCAGGCAAATTCTGCCAGTCCGCTCGATCTCTATCAGCTTTGTTGGCATTGGTCTTGTTGCTGGTTTAGGTGCAAAGTGCTGAATTCAGTAAGAGATTGATGTCGTGAAAACACGATATGTGGGTGTGGGAAAAACGAAGGAGAAGCAGACGCAGCTTCAGTCTACTTTGCTTTTCTTTCTGTGTTGTCGCTGGCTGAGGGCGTTTTTACACTGTGATATCACAAGGGTGCCTGGGGATGGGTGCCAATTGAATTAAAGTAAACCAAACCCAGATCGGACCGTACTTACATAATAGTAAACCACTACCGAGCGATGGTCCATGATCACTTAAAAGTAATGCCAAGGGTTTCTAACAACTTATATTTTCTATTATTAGTAAAACATGAATTTGAATATTAATATGAGCTTCTTCCCAATTGCAAAGTATCTTTTTACGGCACAGCAGTCTTCGAGAAAATCACAGCAACAGATTTCTAATTTCTGCTCTAGCTAGACTTTACACAGTGTAGTTCTTAACACGGTACAGGCTTTAACTATTCATCCAGCATGTCCTGACATTCTCAGGCGCTCAAAACAATCAACTGTGCAGGTTAAAATCGTAAAACCCAGGCACTCGATTTTTCTCTCTGATGAACTCTACCGTCGAACTTTCAGTCTTTAAATGTACGATTATGAATCTGCTCACATTGCAGATGAAATAGGAGTCCCATTTCTGTGAAATATTGTGATCCTTAGAAAGCCAACGAAAGCAGAAAACCAGGATGGAAAATCACAGCTCTATCATACTCGTACCTATTTAGTTTCTGAAAAACCAGAGAAACTTTAGCTTGTTACCACAGCACGGCCGAGCCTGTCTTTTTCAGACTTAGGATTGGCGCACTTCAATAATGAAAGTAATACTCATGGCATGCGAGCTTTTGATGTGCACACATCTAATACTACATTCTCACAGCTTCGAGTATGTATATCAGAAATGATATCCGAACAAGAACAGAAATTAGATTCAAAACACGTAACCGAGATTTCAATTCATCAGATCCAGTGCATTGTATTCAGTAGCCGAAAGGATGAGGCCAGGATTAGGCTGTGCAACCATACCACTACTTATAATGGTAATTCACCCTGAGGCCACGTAGAGTTACGGTAGAAAATTATATAGGATCAACAAGATACGAATCAATCGACTCGCAATCAAGCAAACGAAAAATTATGAAAATCTATTGATCACTGTAATTGTAGCCCATGTCGGGAAGAGATATTTTTTGACACTTTGAAAGATGAAGCGGATGTGAAACATATGTGTTTGTAGAATCGGAGTGAAAGTAGAACAGTGAAATGAATTATAGTAAGGCATGCTTTTTGTATTGAACATATTACTCAACGAGACAAGCTTATTTAGTTCTACAGTCGTACTCCGTACGTAATACATGCACATTCGAGGGGTTGGAAAGGTGTATTAGTATTTGATACTATTAGTTATTTTCCGTAACACTTTCGAAACAGGTTGCACCTGGACCTTTCTCAAGCAGACTTCATGCAATACCCTATCGGACCATAACTTTGTATCCCGTGACCTCTGCCATCAGCACGGCATACACTGAATCAGGAATAGTCAGGAGTTGTGAAAATTTTTATGCTGCTCATTTCATTTGAATTCAACTCAGACAAAGAACTGCCGGATGAGGTTCATTCTAATGTACCTCATTAGATAATTTATCAGCTGTATAGTACTCCAAGGAGTACTGCAATTTCTTTGCAGAAGAGCTCAAAATTTCATCATTTCTTCTTCTTTACTCCATAACCGTCTTTCAGACACTCAATTATTGCCCACATCCTTCACAGGACTATGTATCGAATATATCAGACAATTTGTCAATTTCTTGAAATGAACCATTCCCACTGCTCCTTTGAGAAACTGTGATTTTGCGAGCAGTGACGTCATCACACCTTCCGGACCTCTAATAGCTCGCTTGTAATTCGAGTCAGTCATTTCCGAGACAAAGCACTCTATCTTTCACTAATCCAAGATAGGCAATCTCACAGCCGCTTACTAAGCACAATGACTTATCCCTTTTACACGTCATCATTTTCCATATAATCCTTCTGTTCTGAATCAATTGACCAGATTCACGTGCTGCTCGAGATTATTGCCTCCTTCGTGTTCAATGCTTTGAAGACTATGTACACAATTTTCATGACTTCTTTCATCAAGTATTAGTAATAGTCGATTAGAATTCTCTAGAAGGCGTGGAAGGCATCCATAAAAAATAATATTATATATTCTACGGCGTTGATTTTCATCTTCATCAACTACATGCGCTATATCTCTTTCTGTTATTCCAATGAATGGTTGCCGTACTTATATTGTATTGACTGATGATCTACATCTGGCTTTTTGCCGCGAACTAATCGCTTTGTCATTGAATATGAAACGACCTATCGTCTATGTACAAAACAGCTGCAAGATGCCCCATATGAAGAGATAACATCATCCTTCAGTTGGAACTGCGATTCTTGACGTATACTTCGATAAGACTACCTACTATTTTGCTATGGAAGCGATAAAACGAGCGATTCAATGACGACCTATTTAGAATCAACTAATCAGTGAATAGTTTCGGAAAATACAAAATCTGTAAATCTGCCCAAATGTCATCGCTGCCATGTATCACATGACCATTAGAAATTATAAATCATCAACTGTGGCAAAATCTGATCATTTTTTGTAGAAACCTACCCAAGAATTTTCACTTTACCAATAACACAACCAGACCCTTCAGAAAAAATTTTTTAATTGATTTAAGTCAAGAATAATGAGAAAATATACAATTTGCACCGCAGATCAATATTGAATAAATACCTTTTCTGAGATTAGAATAGGAATAAATAAATTACACGGGATTATTGCAGATCCTGAATGCAAGTAAAACCATGTGAACAAATTATTGATTTTCAGTTGATGCTGTAATAAAGTAATATTCTTCTAACCCTGATCTATAATAAGTAAATATGAATAGTATACTGATGTATTTGAATAGAATATATATTATGAAGGATCTTACTACAACAGGTTGACGATTAAATCGGCTATACTTACCGAACAATCACCCATTCCACTCATGCCGTTTTTACAGCAAGGCCTTTCAACTGCAAATTCTTTCTACGTAGGAATTAGTCCTGCAAGTTACAAGGGAAAGGAAAACGATATGAAAATTTGTTTCAATAACAACAATCTAAGTATGATTAGGATGGACTATTCGGATGTCAGTAATCTTTGCACAGTATGACAAAAATTATTGTTCATCCTTTTTCTGAATAAATACAGTAACGCCAATTAGTTATACTTCATACAATCTATAGAACTTCTGCCACTTTTGCTCCATCTCTTTCTACACTTTGTCTGCGCTCTAACTTAGAATGGAGAAAGTTGGAATGCATTGCGACTTCCTCTTTCAATTTTTTCGATGCTAACTCATTCGAAATTTGCGGTATTTTCGTTTATTCTTAGATACTCTAAATCCTTTTTATTCTCGATCAACTTCAGGTATTATTTTAAAATGAGAATTTCAATTTTCCTTTTCGTACATTTTACCAACTTTTATCCCATTGAAGATGTCTTGCTCGCATAATAGAGACTTCTAAAGAGCCGTTTATGAAAAATTAGAGACACCACCTTCTTCATCCAGCATTTTGAATTTCTTGTGCTACTTTGTCAAAAACAAGCCCATAAATGGACTATCATTTATCTCTGTAGGTACATCAACGAATTATTGTGAGGGTGCCGAGCATTTTTATAATGAAGAATAAATCCCTATTTGATATGTTTGAAGAATATTCTCTTAAAATTACCATTCGAAAGTCACTGTCTGTGCATACGTGAAAGTTTTTGTTCGCCAACTAAAATATTGTATGCATGCTTGAAGTTCAAGAAGCTGCTCAAAGATTGTAAAATTAATCTTATATTCGACCAGTTAGTTCAACTTCATGATTAGTAGTCAAGCAACATTTTTGGCTACCAAGAAAACCAGCTGAGTACAACGTAAACGCTAGCCGATTCAGATCTTCGGTCCGAGACAAGAGATTCTGCGACTCACCGTTAATTTCTTCGTTATGCTCTGAACTACAGAAAGGTCGAAATTTAGTCTTCCGTTATGTTATGACCTTGTGCAATGAGTTGGATACGGCTATTATTCGCAAATGAGGTAGAAAAATATTTGAGCATTAAGCTAGAACTATACGTCCAAAATTTCTACAAAGTAGGAAGCATGCTGTAGAAGTGGCTCTCTGCTTCATTCAATGTTCGGCACCATATTCACGAATTGTATGTACTGTACACTCTCGTTCTCGATTTAGTTAGGGCTTCTCTCGAGTGAGTTGTCATTCTCAGAACACAAAGGATCTGTATTTGTATGAACCTACAATTAAGATACAGAAACTATTGATTTCCATTTGCTTGCTTAGGAGTCTGTTTCCCGTACTCATGAGTATAACCTTGGTTTAGCAGCAACTATAACAAACGCTCCATACAGCATGCCAACAAACGGCAACGTGTAAACAGCGATATTCCAGTTTTTGGATAATAAATATTCCTCGCGCCGTCCGAAAAGCGGGCCTACTAATCCATCTACCAGCAATCCGTTCCAGCTTACGAAATACACAATGGCGAGCGTGATTCGAGCAACGAGACCGCTTCTAGACGGCAGAAATCGATTCTCCAAAGTTATTCGACCATCGCAGGCTCAGAAGCGGAACTCGCGCCAGAGAATGAAGATCATCCAGGAAAACGCGGCCATCATTCGCGAAGGCAGGGAAGCTTTAGATAGAGTGAATGCCAAAATAGTCGCTGGAATCCAAGCAGCGAAACAAACCGCGACGAAATGATTTACTGCGATTTGTTAGCTAGCCAATTTCTGATTGTGGGCGACTTTCCGAACAATCTGCCAAGTGTATTACCTTGGTCATTCAGTACGGAGCCAATAAACGAACGCAAGCCGAAGACAATCAGGCGAACATCGCTTCTGCCTGTTTCTTCTCTTTCTGCTTCTCCAATCGCAACTTCTTGTCCACATTGTCTAGTTCAGTGCGGATTCCCATATTTTGCGGTTTCATTTTCGCAGCCATAACCAAGTCTTTTCGTGCTTCCACCAACTTACCCATAGCCGCACGAGCACGAGCACTACAAAGAATTCACCAAAGAATGTCAGTAAATAGTTACCGGAGGGGGCTATGTTCAAACTTACCGGTAGTAAAATCCCTTGAAGTTCTTCTCGTCCAGTCGAATCGCCAGCGTCGCTCCTTCCTCAGCACTTGCATGTTGACCGAGTTTAAAACAACATAGCGATAAGTTGTTAAGAGTTCGGACATGTAATCCGACAACTTGGGACTCGGAGGGTGTATCTGCTTCGGTACTATTGCTTTGACCGTTCACCTCGGGACTTCCGCCATTTTCGATGTAGGGATCAATAACTTCTTTTCCAGAGATTGCTTCATCCGCTACAATGTTAGCTTCTTGGTAGCCGTCCTGAGTTTCTTCGGTAGACTGATCTCGATCAGTCTTCAGTGCAGGGGCAGCTCGCACATTATCCACATTACTTCCAGGAGTTCCGTCATTTTGCATGTTCCGAGGATTCGATGACCCAACTGGAACCATATCATGGTTGTTTGAAGTCAGCGATTTTTCTGGATGAACCATGGGTTGCGTAAAAATATTGGCCAGAAGACGAATCGCGGTCGAATACTCAGAGACAGCCTTCTCGTATTTGGTTTCTTTAAACAACTTATTTCCTTGTTCTTTATAAAGTTCCGCTTTCGCAAACCTCTCACTAGCTGTCATTTCAGCAAATGGTTTCTCCTCAACACCACCCTTAAAGCTCACCATCTCCACGCGAATGGCAATGGTAGAGTTTGGAGGTACATTCTTCCGTTTCAATCCAGCAGAACCAAACGCAAACTTCGGAGCACAAACGACTTCGCATTCCTCGCCAATAGCCATTGATGCTGCAATGAGTTCCATCGCCGGAATGACCCGACGTTTCCCAACAGTGAACTCCAAAACTCCACTGGACCGGGTAGATGAAGAATCGAAACTTTGTTCCAGACTTGTACCAGAAAGACGCATTGAATAACGTAGTCGAACACAAGACCCATTGCCAGCAGGTGGTCCGGCTCCAGAGCGCAACACTGTTTTGTCGAGACCGAATCCCCCATCAGGTGCAAGATGTATTGTATAACAAGATGGAATATTGCTTTGCGACTCCATCTTACCGCCTAGCTCGGCAGCTTACGTGCAATTAGAGGATGAAATGGGATTGGGATAGTTGGACGAACGTTGAATGCTGGCACTGTACCAAAAATCTATAGTCGAGTGTTTTGGTAACCTGACGTGTACAAGCACCGGGAGATCAAGTATGGTTGCATCAAATTATCAAAATTATATTTTTCTCGATTTACAGTAGTTGTGGGTTGGACGTACATCATGTAGGGAGGTGGATTCTCGGTGTCGAACTGGTAAGCAATCTTTCCATCTGATTGAAACTTCGAGAATGCAGCAAATAGAGGCTACGTCGGTGAGCCAACAAACTGGATTTCCGCTGAAATTCGGAGACCGTGAGATCAATCTGAACCTTTCAAGATTTTCTAAGACATTCTTTTGTATCGGTCCAGTCTGTCTGCGGAGTGGTGTTGCTCCAATGATTGGTGCAGGTTGCGGTGTCGGCATTATTCGTGGGCCAATGCTCCCCCTTGGTGATGGTAAGCTTGACTTCCTTCGGCAGTTGCCCGGCGGATATCAAATCATGAATGTGCTCAATACCATACTAAGAAAATTTCCTGGTGCTAAAACTGGAGTAGGATGTGGTGGAGGTGCATTCTTTGGATATGGAATCGGTTTTACGGCAGCTGGATCTTCAATGAATGTGATGCAAGGGATGAGTGGAATGAGCGGCATTCAACAGAGTTCTAGTTTACTGGCGCCAGTCGGCGGAACCAGTAGTCCAGTTCCTGTTCAAAATAGTTCCCCAGTCAATTCTTCTGTTCCTCCGACAACTTCTGTTGAAGAGCTAGAGAGGAAAGTCAAGCTACTGGAAGAGAAGGTCGGTATGCACTTAAAACTCAAAGATTTGGAACAGAGACTGGAAATTTTAGAAAACAGACGACGGTAAATGTAAACAGTTACAATCGAGCTAGACGCTCTGAAGTGCTATTGGAGGGAAGGCTAGCGGCACTATCCCATAACCAGAGCAATTAACCACACCAGTAGCAGGTGGTAGTTGATGACTGGCATACTCGAAAAAAACATGTTTGTATCGGGCAGTACCTCCAGGATTGGAAAGAAGCGCCCGTTCTTAACCCTACGACGGTGTTTAGATGAACTGATCGATCTAATGCTTTCTGACGACTCGCTATTGGGCCGCCTTATTGAGAAGATCTAAATCGGAATTTTCGAGAACAAAACCATCTTACGAACAACAGGTCTGTCTTGTTTCACGTTCACTCTCGCCTATTCGATTTCCATTACTTGACAATGAATTCTATACCTATTTCTGTATTTCACGCGATCTCCATCGTTGCTCTGAAGTGACCAAAGATATGCATAGGAGAAGTACATAGATAAATAACACACATTGATTTAAACAGTCTCACTTTGTCACCTTTATGAGGCCTCATTGGCAAGGCTCTAGTGAATTTCGGCACCATCTTGGAGAGAACAAAGCACTGGCTTACCGTTGACGGTCAGGGCTGCATCTTCGTAACAGGCTCGCCCATTTTTCACATTTAATCTACCAGAGCATCTTTCCCAATTTTTTGAGGACACAAACTTCCCTTGCATAACTGCACGATTGCCTGACAATCCTTCGAATTGAACAATATCACCGGGTTCTGAACCAACAGGAGCCTCAAGAGGTAAAACTTCCTCCTTGACATCACCTGAAACAATCGAACCCGCAAGTATCATGGCTTCAGAGGGCACTCCACACAAAGTACGCGGCTTTAAATTAGTTATAGTCACAAACAATCGACCTTCCAATGCATCTGCTTCCACGAAGCCTCTCAACCCAGCGCACACGGAACGTTCACCATGTTTCCCGTAGTCCACTTTGAGCGCGTACAACTTTTCCGTGTGATTTGAGACTTCAACAACCTTTCCAATACGTAAGTCAAGTTGAAGAAACTGACTTACCGATGGTGGTAGAGCCGGCTCTGTTCTTGACTTAATCTTGTTCTTTTTCGTTTTGGTTTTGCTCTTCTTTCCAGGAACACCCTCTGCTACATGACCATTTGCTTGACCTTCGCTCTGAAGCACTTCATCGAGGTTCGAAACAATAGAATCAAGCGTGGCGATAACAGGTTTTAGGAAGTCCATCTCAGTGTACGAATTCCGAAGACTGGATTGATTATACAGAGACGCTATTCATTCTACCACTACAGTAAATTAGTCCGTTGAAAATGTAATACCAGGGGTCCTAGTATACTGATAAGCCCCTTTCGGTATTTGACATACCTGGGTATTGGCCCCGGGACGGTTATCATAATCCCCTCTATATTAAGGAAAATGGTGCGAGCCCCTACGCCCGTTCATTCGCTGTATGCGACAATAGATCAGAAAAATACCAAATTTTAGGGTCAATTGATGAGTACTGTACTCCTGTAGCCTGATACATACAGAGCAGACGCATAAAATAATATATTCAACATTCCTCTCTTTGAGTAAATAAATCTATCATTTTTTCTCGGTGTATTTTGGTATTCAAAATCATTCAAATGCACTAAAACCCGTAAGTGATTTATTTTTCAGTTCCAACCTTAAATTGCTGTGAGAATGTAATTTCAAACCTGAAACGTAATTAACAAGATAACTACTAATCAGTATCATCAACTTCGAAGCTTGGGGGCAATTACCGATGTAGGAAAGTAAATTCTAGATTGAATGGCTTCTTCAATCCATCATTTGCGACAAATTATGAATTAGTAATATTGAGTTTTCCGGGTATATGATTGAATGAAAATAATCCAATTTGTTTCATTGTCAAAAGTGCAAAAACTTATTATGTGGTTAATAAAAAAATAAAGCATTCTCACAGAAGAACGGATGATTCTCCTCAATCCTGCTAAAGATCAAACTAAATATCATATCTATCAAAGTTAATTTCAACAATGCGTATAACGTATAAAAAATCAATACTTTCAATTTCATTCAGGTAAAATGTTCATCGAAACATCAGCCAAAATAATGATCACATTTTCAATCAATTTGGCTGGACTGAAAGAAATATCCGAGAAATGTAGACCCAGTGGTCGCTAAATATATCAGAGCAAGAAGAAGCGGAAATACAGCTTCATTGACGACGCAAGCAGCGGAAATGAAGCTCTTGTCAGCTTAACTATATTGAAAAGAGCGGATATGACTTGCGTTATAGAATTCATACAGAATTTTGAGAGAGATTTTCCGAAAAATCATTCCAAAAAGTATTTGGGGAATATACAATTTGTTTTATAAGTGAGTCGCATTCCACTTATACAGAAAGGACGGCGATTGCTGATACATCTAGCAAATGCAGGCAATAAGCAGATGAGCAAGATACTCAATGGGTTAAGCATGTGATAGCATGACAATCAGAGGCGAAGAGCTAGATCATGGATCAACAACTAAGACGTTCATTCTTGAATATAGAACAGACCTGTGAGATTACAGTTGGGAAAATTTTAAGGTATTAGTACGCCTGGAAAAGGGAATGGGCCTATTGTAGATTAAACGGAAGAAAGAAAACGCCAACCCATTTTGGAAATTGAAATAGAAAAAAATGAAGAAAATTGTTGCGTACTCCCTTCACTGTTGAATTTCATAAGTGGGCTCTAGTTTAAGCGAGCTGTGACATCTGTGCGTTTAATCTGATTTGAATTTAATTTGCAGTACTTAAATTGGAAAATTTGTTGATGTTCTGGTCGATTTAGTACCACGTCACAGTCTGCGGTAACAGAGAGGGTGTGTTTTGAAACAGACTATCTAAGAAAGTAATTTATATATTTTGTAGATCACTTGAACTAAAAGTGGAATTTTCTTCAAACAGATGCAGAAATATGGTCGATTTGAAGCCCTACGCTCTATGAATCGATGCGAAATTCTTTCCTGTGTGATGATATCATTTCGCATTTATTACGACTTTTGAATTCTATTTTCAGCCAAAATAAGCTGTCAAACTAAGATTGGCATGCGTAGTGGACTCAAATTTTTGGAGTATTTTCAGTTCAACACGGAAATGCTGATAGCTGTCGAATACTCAAAATATTCAACGCGTATCATACCTCACGTGGTATTGATATTCCTCCCATGGTCCTTGGAGAACATCTCTCTAACGTTTAAAGGCCTCTTTTACCTCGGTGATTTCTAGAAAACGATACTTTTTGTTTTAGTAAACGTGAATGTTCAAACTTTCTCCACGGTAAGAACATTCCTCCACGGTTCACACAACGACCGAAGGTCGACATGTGTCAAACCTTGTCCCCTCTATACTAAGGAAAATGGTGCGAGCCCCTACGCCCGTTCATTTGCTGTAACGGTCTCAAAGTAAACATGTACTCAATTTTATTGACAATTTACTTCTCGAACTACCAATAAAAACACTCCGATCAAAAATCCGAAAACAGTTCAAATTAGACCAAATCACCGCCGCCGCCGCCGCACCTGCCCGCAGCCGAAGAAACCGACCGACCATTCGCCTTCTCTTCGCGTACTCGAGTGATTGTGTGAGTGTGTGCGCAGAGTGATTCTGTGCGCGAGCCGAGTGATTGTGTGTGTCTGAGCCGAGCGATTGTGTGTGTCCGAGACAAGTTATTGTGTGCGTGTGTCTGGGCTGAGTAATTGCGTGTGATTGTGTGTATGTGTGCTGAGTGATTGTGTGCGCCTTTTCTCCAGAGCATGCCAAAAGAGGCAAGTGGAGAAGTTCATTGGCCCGAAACTGAGAAATATACAGCTGTACGTTTGGAGTACACTAACAAACGTAACGAAACTGAGTTTCTTACTTAGTTTAGTGCTTACAGTAGCTGTGAAAAGCTTTTCTCAACTGAACTAAATTTACCAGGTTACGTCACGTTCAAGATTTGTGTGATTGGCCACAAGAAGAAGCCTGCGGCGTTTTTCACGGATTCTGCAAAAATCTGCAAGTCTGCAAGTTTTTACAAATTTCGCTTGCTTGCTGGGAGTTCTACTTAGGAAGTCGAATTACAAAACAATTCTGAATTTCTGAATTTAGACTTTCTATTTGACGCTTGCGATTATTGTCGTTTGAATTTCTCTACTCCGAGTGTTTCTGTGTCTGAAACTTTTATTTTGGAGATTTTCCACCACTATCTCCTGCTATTAGAATTGTATTGAAAAACAATCAGTAACGAAGCTGAACTTTGAAATTCTCGTTTCCATTATTTGTACCTGTTTGAGATTCGAACAATTAATATAATTTTCATTATGCCCAAACGGAAATTAACAGAAGAGCAACGCCAGTAGAGAAATGCTAGAGCGAAATTCGGCGGCTGGAGCAATAGAAAGAGAAGCAAAGCAGTGCTACACCCCATTGTGAATCTCAGAAGCGTATGTGTTGCCTCGGAAATTTTTTTGTTACCGATATATCGGGTTACTGGAATTGCGGAGCAATGTCATGGAAGTGCCAATATTGCTACGCTTTGCATTTTTTGGGTGAAAAAATACACAAAATGGCTCGACATTGTCCAGTCCTTAATTCTCTAATTGTTGTTCAAACGGTCAAGTAACTCCAAATTTCAAGATAGATTCATTTTGCTTGCAATGTTCTGCTACATTTCGCAACTTGAAGGGAGATATTCGGCAACCTAAAGCTGGAGAAGCTTGCATTGCCTGTGGCGCAGTGATACCGAAAATTCTCCCTACTTTTACTAAGACGCTTAAGTTATTTTACGAATTCATCACATCAAATTCTGCACATACGTTACTACAATAGCGCTTTCTCGATGGCATCGGTACGAGACGAGTTTGTAGCTCAAGGTCCTGGTGTATCGAACTATAATCCGACAATTACTGTTCACGGTCGAATGTATCATGAAATGGGAGCACTCATACCACCGACGGGAAAGAAGCCCATATTTGCGGCTGTATACATTCACGATACCGAACACGCTGTTCGTAATCGAAAGCATTGCTATGGTGTGTTTCGGGAAGAATTGCTTCATTGACTAGCAAACATGCTGCATGAAAACTACAAGCTCGTGAAGACGTTTGCTTTACACAGAGACCTCGTGAATACAAATCAAATCCCTGAAGACGTCGAACTCGTGATTCATGCTCATCAGCGAACAAAGACGGGTCACGAACGCAAGTGTAACATTTCTGAGGCATCCGAAGTTGCAGCTCTTATTGTTGACAAACAATATGGAGCCATAGACATTTTTCTACGGAGGAGAGGTAAAATAGACGCTAATGCATTCGAAAAACTCGATGTAATTCGCTTGGGAAATCGAATGTACGATCCATTGTGTTAACCTTTACTCTTTCCTCACGGCAATGATGGTTGGCATTCCAAACTAACAAACTTGATTCGAAAGGAAAGTAGCAGAAGGTCATTCCTCTGAAATTCTACTCTCGACCACTGTTTCAGCGTGAGTGCGATTTTAACATATTGATTCACTCCGGTCGACTGTTTCAGCAGTACTTAAGGGAGATGTTCGCCAAAGTAGAGTGCGAACGGTTGTCCTTCCTCAGAGAGAATCAGACGAAGCTTCGTTCATGCGACTATACACACCTTTGCGAACTTTTGGGAGATGCATTCCACGCTCTAAATGAAGTGAAAGCATGGACTGAAAAGAAATGAACAGGAGAAGTCGGCGATGTTGGAAAACTCGTGGTTCTTCCTTCTACGCATGCTGGCAGAGAAAGATACATGCGCCGGAAGATGCATGATATTATCACGATTTCTAATAGTATCGAGCATCCAGATGTGTTTTTGACAATGACTTGGAATCCGCGATGGCCTGAAATTGAAGAGTCATTACTTCCCGGTCAACTAACCAGTGACCGTCCTGACTTATGCAACCGTGTATTTCGAATGAAGCACAAAATTCTGATGACTCATTTGAAAGAAGACCAAACGTTCGGGAGGATTGTTGCTGATGTATCCGTGATTGAGTTTTAGAAGCGTGGCTTGGTGCATGCACTTATTATATTATTCCTGGATGAAAAGGCGAACGAGCTCTGGAAAATCCTCAGAAAGTTGACAAGGTAATATCAGCAGAAATTCCCTCTCAAGAAGATCCAGTCCTTCGCGAAGCTATTATTAAGCACTTGATTCATGGACCGTGCAAACACGATAGTAACAGACGATGCCTCCGTGACGGAAAATGCTCAAAGCGTTTCCCTAAGGAATTTCGAACGGAGACGGGCTCAACAGAAGGAGACTACTAACTTTCGTACAGAAGAAGAAGTCCCCTGCAAGGTGGGGAACATGCAACGATCACCACAGTTGTAGCCGGAACTGGAAAGAAACATATCCCGATTGATAACTCATGGGTTGTTCCTCACTCGCCTGAACTAATACGAAAGTTCCATTGCCATTTAAATGCGGATTTATGCATTTCTAAAATCGGATCGATCAAATATCTTTTCAAATATGTGTGGAATTGTCCTGATCGCGTAACGGTGGAAATCCATTCGCACAGGTTCAAGGATGATATGAGAGGTGCTATAAGAGAAGTACCTACTATTGACGAGATTTTGGCTTACCAAGACGCGTGTTATATTTCGGCCTCCGAATCAGCCTGAAGACTATTCTCTTTTCCTATGGTTGAACACCACCCGACAGTCGAGCTATTAGAAGTTCATCTTGAAGGCAAACACAAAGTGTACTTCGAGAAAGGTAACTAGGCGGTTGCAGCGCTGAAGTGTGCATGTAAGCCAACAAAGCTTTTAGGTTGGTTCGCAGCGAACAAGCGCTTCTTATATGCGCGCTGCATTACATACATCTACTTTCCGAAGCACTTCACTTGGAGCAAAGCTGCACGTATGCGGAAGCCTCGTGCGAAATACAAGGTCAAGAACAGTAAGAAAGAGATGTACGATTTCACACTACCACCGCACTCTGTTGTAGGGCGAATGTACAACATAAGCGCGCGAGAAGTAGAGCGTTATTTCTTCGCACTTTACTGCTCCATAGACCTGGGATCACTTCCTTCAAAGACATAGCGAACATTGATGGAAGGCTGTATTCTTCTTTTCGTGAAGCATGTTCTGTCATGGGGCTAGTAGCTGATGATGCCGAATGGATGAGATTTTTGCAAGATGCATTTGCGTCTACATTTGAACCATTGACAACTGTTTTCGCTGCAGTCATTGCATTATGCAATCCGTATAGCCCAGTTGTTCTATGGGAAAGAAATGTGGAGAACATAGTCGCAGATTTGAGAAGGCGCTATGCTGCAGTTCCAGAAGCACTGACGCTTCTTCAAGCAGACGAAGAAGCACAAAAATACGCAATGCATGAAGTACAGGGTGCGCTCAAGGATTTAAACGATCGTCTTAATGTGGAAGACTTTGGCCTGACAAAACCAGATAACGACATTCGAATTCTTCCATAGCAAAGTGAAGGTCCAGAAAAAATTGCAGAACGGCAACGAGAAGCTGTAGAGCTTGCAATACAGAGCTTTAACGAAGGTCAAAAGGCTGTGTTCAACGCTGTTGTGGGCGAGATACTCCCTGGAGTCAATGCGGATCACCCATTTGCTCCCGTATCAGAAATGGGTGATTCCATTCGACGAAAATCCCGCTGCTTCTTCCTCGATGCTCCTGGAGGAACTGGGAAAACATTCATTATGCGGACTATTCAGTCATTGTTGGAACTCCGAGGCCGATTTGAAATTTCTTCTGCGACGTCGGCAGTCCCAGCTTCTCTCCTTGAACGAGGCCGTACTGCACATCCCGCATTCAAGGTGCGGATTCCACGTGATTCTGAGATCGTTTGCAGCATACCGTTAGACTCGAAATTAGCAGCTAATATTCGCAAAGCTGATCTAATTATTTGGGATGAGATTGTATTGTGCGCCCGTTATTGTATCGAAGCAGTGGAGCGCAAAATAAGAGAGATTATGAGCGACGATCACATTCTCTTCTCTGAGAAATACATCCTTTTCAGTGGAGACTTCCAGCAGATTCTTCCTGTTATCCCTAAAGCATCGCGAGGAATGATAGTAAACATGTGCTTGAAGTCATCATTAATTCTCTCGGAGCTCCATGTCCTGCGTCTAATTGAAAACATGCACCTCAAAGATTTGAAAGAAGATTCAAATGCTTAAGCTGCAGCACTAGAGTATCCAGAGTATTTATTGAGCGTCGGCGAAGGACGGTACAAGCTTGATGAAGACTCAAGCATCCATCTAATGCAATCAATTAACGTGGTTCAATCTTGCTCAGAACTTATTGATGCCATTTTCATAGACATAACTACGAAGTACACAGATAAGACATGGTTGACTTCGAGGGCAGTACTTACAACAACGAACTCGAAACTCAAATCTCTCAATTATGAAATAATCGACCGCTTTCCAGGAATACACAGCATGTTCCTTAGTGCAGACTCGGTGGTTTCCGAATATCTAGAAGACCAGAAAGCAATGGAGCTTAAGTACCCGCCAGAACTCCTTAACTCAATTGATGCTGGCTCTTCATTGCCGGATCACGAAATTAAGTTAAAGAAAAGATTCGTTGTTATGCTCTTGCGCAATGTAAGACAGAGATGCGGGCATGTGAACGGTACTCGGTATGTAGTTGCCAAAATGACGAAGAATTTTCTGTTTCTGCAGGTGTATCCCGTACTGCCCAAGGAAATTCGTTGGTACTACAGAGAATGAACTGCATCCAGGGGGTAGATGACTTCCTTATACCTGGATTCAGGAGATGTCAATTTCCAGTTCGCGTCTGCTTTGCGATGAAAATCAACAAATCGCAAGGACAGTCAGTGTCTGGAAATCTAGGAATCGACCTGTCCTCATCGTGCTTTGCTCATGTACAGTTGTATGTTGCGCTGTCTCGCGTCACTTATCCCGGAAACGTTTACGTGTGAACTGAAAATGGGAAGAGCGCGACGAAGAATGTGGTGTATCCAGAAGTACTATCAGACACAAGAAGCATTGTGCCAAAATTTGCGATTAATTCAGTTCGTTCAGTGCATTTCATTTCTTATCCACAAACGATAGCATCGCTCGCCAAGACAGATCACCCTAATCTGTCTACAAAAACTAAAAACATAGACATAGATGACGATATGGACTTAGGATCGGACTGTGAACGATATGAATTAAACCTTAAGAAGAAAGTTCATACTAATTCCAGGAATATGCACAGAAAAATCAAAGAAGCAACCAAATCAAGCGATGCATGGGATCAAAGAACAGACGAACACCACCAAAGCGTTTCAGAATTCGAAGACTCGTACTGAACAATTCCCGGTCGTATTTCTTACTCCTCCATAACTGTTTCAAAGAGTGAAATCTTGACTTTTATACGACCGAGAGCGTGGGTATGTGACAGCACAATAAGTGCTTTCATGATGCTTATCAATCAAGGAAGCATCCTTGCATTTGATACATCATTTGTGATTTTCCTTCACAATTTTGTGTATCAGAGAACCGTGAAGACTTATGCAGACTTTCTTCGACGACTCTTTGGGAGACGATTTGATGAGGTGTTGTCGCGTTTGAATATTTCTCGAACTGTACTGATTCCACTTTCCAATGCTGACGTTCAGGGGAAAAAGAGAAACCATTGGGGGCTTACAGTTCTTCACAAGCCGTCAGAAACACTGCGAGTTTACGACTCCAAGCACCGTACTTTCATGTTCAATGATATAATTCCGCATATACTACGACTTGCGAATTCCATTCAAAGTCTGTATATAAAACGACTGTGGACAGTCTACAAAGGTGCTGAAGAAGGATGAGGACGAGGGACGTACTGTTTTGATGAGGAAGGAGGTTGGATGAAAGGACTATTGAGGTACTTAGCTTAGAGATTCCTGACGCTACAGTGTTTATTGAAGGCTGGAGGGGTTTACTCCGGTTCTGCCTGCCGAATGGGCAAGGAGGAGGAGTCACTAATCATTTATACTAGTTGCTAAGCTATCTAGGTTAACTACAAATCATCAGTTCTAAATAAAACTTGAACGATCGCGCTGCGATCACAGAACTAATTGGCTTAAACATCACTGATTAACCTTAGGTTATTGATTAGGGATGTGGTGTCAGAATATCATAAGGCAATTATCCACTGAAACGCTCATTATTGTATAAAACGGCTTTGAGACTTTAAAGGTTTTGTGATCGGTGAGGAATTGCCTGTGAATCCAACATCATCTTGTTTTAAAGATAGACGTTTGCGGTATAAAGTGTAGTATATGCAGCCCTGCTGTCCAAATTAGTGGCGGTTAACTTGCCACAAACCTTGTGCAGCAGTGCTGTTCATGCTATAGTTCGTCAGGTTTAAAGCAGTCTAATTAAAATCCAGGTTTCATCCTATTACACATCTAAATTCCGTTTAGGTCTTAGCTTAATATAGAATTAAATGTTTTTATGATATCTAGGTAGTACAGTCTACCTTTAGTTCGTTACAGTATAAGCTGTCGAGTCACGAGCGGCCTGGGCAATGGACTCGAAGCTTTGAAGTATTCTCTGTTCAGCAAGGGAACCGTGATGACTGCGGGATATTTACAATGCTCAACGCATATTATGTGTCACGTGGCCTTGATAGACCTCCGATAATTTCTGGAGCTCTCGTCTCAAACATTTACCGAACACAGTTGGCGCTTTGTCTTACAGAAAAAGACACATCGTTTCTGATATAGTAAACTTAATGAAAGCTGTTGTACTGAGCTGTTACTTTTCTACATTTCTACACAACAGTAGTACCGACCGAAGGTCAGAACGTGTAAAACCTTGTCCTCTCTATAATAATTTTGCTCGATGTCGCTGAATAATTCTGATTGGTAGATCACACCCTCATTGATTACTGCCCTAGTATACAGTAAAAGAGATATAGTACCTGTACAGCAATGTACCGTACATTTTGACAATAGTGTGGTGTTTGAAGTATGACAAAAAGTTGCTCACAGTAAAAATAATTGCACTATACTTATAATGCACAAACAGGTGAATTCAATTCCTTCGATGCGATGCGGTGAATATCAAATCTATGACCGGAATTCGAATAGACATTACGTATTATACGCTTTTTGGTGATTTGTCACTAGCATACACGACTAAATTTGTATTCGATAAATTAGCTTCGTTAACTGAGAATCGTGTTTCAAACATGAACTGGACGAATGTTTGAATATTCGACAGGTGCGTAACTAAACGAGCGGATGTTGCAGAATAAAAAAATCTGTTCTTAAAACTCTGCGCGAATGTTGAAAGAGATGGGCCGATTCTAAAACGATTCTTAAACTAAGTTGTAATCTTTCTGACCATAGCTAATCGAACGGCTAGTGAATACTGCGATTATTCGCTAATTTTCTGAAACTTAACAATTTCATGAGCAAAATATCACAGGTTCTATTCAAGTACTACTGTTCAGTCAAATTCCATTGAATATATTCCCGTGTTTCTTTTTTTCCAAATTATCTGAGTTATTGTTGTTTCGCCTTGCTGTTAGAGGTTCATGCACTTTAGTAATTCACTCCTACTGCAAAATAGCGTTCGCTATATCAAAACATCGAAGAAACAGTGGCGAAATTTCGACAAGCATATACCCGATTGTAGCACCTGAGTACACTGGGCACGTTCTGTGACGAGTGAGAAATCGCATGAATACTCGTTTGAAATGAGCTGTGTTCGATATTTATTGCACTGCTCTGGAAACAGCAATGCTAATTTACGGATGCATCAAGTAATCAAAAAATCGGCCATCGTCGCAGATGCATACTGTTTAGATTTATTGAGAAATTCCAATACAGATTGGCATAGTAAACTTTTTCGACTTATGGATTTGGTGATAGCATGCTCCAGTACCAGCTCACTCCTGATACTCTCAATTCTCTTTTCAAATTCAGTTTTCTCGACTAAAACACAATTTTCAGGCCGCACAGAAACTGCATAGCTTGACACGGCAATTTTCTGATCCTCACTTATGCAAAAAGTCACTCACG
>JAAUYH010183513.1_pt1 | contig 26633 bp, 26 predicted proteins | sample 7278061 | NCBI WGS metagenome assembly JAAUYH01 (sample SAMN14350203, study PRJNA611818) | marine sediment metagenome | isolation source: surface marine sediment (0.6m) | place: French Polynesia: Moorea | collected 2018-08
ATTCCGTACCAAATTCTACGAGTGGTAGGGTCTTGAGCGAGATCCTGGCTAAACTTGGGAAATTTAGTTGCCATAAGTGTGAGCGGAATTCTCCTCTGGTGAAGAATGAGAGCTATTGTGGGCTTCTCATTTTCTGCTTTAGCAACTACCTAGTAAATATCTAAGTAGTTTGGGTTAAAAACGGCTTATTTATTATGTACCGCTTATTTTATATTACTTACTTTCTAGTAAAGGAAAGGTAAGTTACCAATCCTAACGGGAAAACCAAAGCTAATAACTCCAGAATCCCGCAAGGATTAATAATACGTTACCCCAAAGAAAGCGTCCTTGCTAGGAAGAATGCCCAGGTAGTAACGATTCCTCCAAGGAGGTAGTGTGCAACTCCTACAGCACGACCTTGAGTAATACTCAATGCACGAGGCTGAATAGCTGGAGCTACTTTTAGTTTATTATGAGCCCAAACAATTGACTCAATCAATTCTTGCCAGTAACCACGTCCACTGAAGAGGAACATTAAGCTGAAGGCAAAAATGAAGTGACCTGCTAAGAACATAATTCCGTATGCGGACAAAGCAGAGCCATAGCTGTTGATTACTTGAGCAGCTTGCGCCCACAAGAAATCACGCAACCAACCATTAATGGTGATAGCACTTTGAGCAAAGTTACCAGCCGTCACATGGGATATGCTACCGTCTGGTGCTACTGTTCCCCAAACATCGGATTGCATCTTCCAACTGAAGTGGAAAATCACTACAGAGATGGAGTTATACATCCAGAATAAACCGAGGAATACATGGTCCCAACCAGATACTTGGCAAGTACCACCGCGTCCAGGGCCATCGCAAGGGAAACGGAAGCCTAATTCTGATTTATCAGGAATTAAGCGAGAGTTACGGGCATAAAGTACGCCTTTTAGAAGAATCAATGCTGTTACGTGGATAGTAAAAGCATGGATATGATGCACCATGAAATCAGCAGTACCAAGAGTAATTGGCATCATAGCTACTTTGCCACCCACTGCAACTACATCGCCACCGAAAGCTACACTAGCTGTTCCAAGAGCTGTAGGTGCTGTGCTACCAGGTGCAGCAGTGTGAAGGCTTTGTATCCACTGAGCAAATACGGGCTGTAGCTGAATTGCTGTGTCAGAGAACATATCTTGGGGACGACCCAAGGCTCTCATGGTGTCGTTGTGGATGTATAGACCAAAGCTATGGAAGCCTAGGAAAATACATACCCAGTTAAGGTGAGAAATGATAGCATCGCGAGAGCGAATCATTCTATCTAGAACGTTGTTCACGTTCTTCGCAGGGTCGTAATCACGAACCATAAAGATGGCTGCGTGCGCTCCAGCACCTACGATGATGAATGAGCCAATCCACATATGGTGAGTAAACAGGGACAATTGAGTGCCGTAGTCAATCGCCATATAGGGATAGGGAGGCATCGCGTACATATGTTGCGCGACGATTACGGTTAACGAGCCTAACATTGCTAGGTTAACTGCTAATTGAGCGTGCCAAGAAGTAGTTAGGATTTCGTATAAACCTTTGTGACCTTCTCCTCCAAATAGTAGGGGGTCTCCTTTATGTCCCTCAAGGATTTCTTTCAAACTGTGACCAATGCCCCAGTTAGTACGGTACATATGACCTGCGATGATGAATAAAACTGCGATCGCCAGGTGGTGATGAGCCGTGTCAGAAAGCCATAAACTTCCAGTTACGGGGTTTAAACCGCCTTTGAAGGTGAGGAAATCTGAATAAACTCCCCAATTTAAGGTGAAGAAAGGTCTGAGTCCTTGAGCAAAGCTAGGATATAGCTCTGCCATTGCGCTGGTATTGAACAGAAGCTCATGGGGCAAAGGAATATCACTAGGTGCAACTCCCGCATCTAACAGTTTGTTAACTGGTAAAGATACGTGAATTTGGTGTCCTGCCCAACTGAGAGAACCTAAACCCAATAAACCAGCCAAGTGGTGATTGAGCATAGATTCTGTGTTCTGGAACCACTCAAGCTTGGGAGCTTTTTTGTGATAGTGGAACCAGCCAGCAAAGAGCATCAAACCAGCCATAACTAGACCGCCGATTGCAGTGCAGTATAGTTGATAGCTGTTAGTGAAACCAGATGCTCTCCAAAGATAGAAAAAGCCGGATGTAATCTGAATACCGTGGAAACCGCCACCGACATCAGCGTTCAGAATTCCTTGCCCAACAATGGGCCAGACTACCTGCGCGCTAGGTTTGATGTTGGTTGGGTCGCTTAACCAAGCTTCATAGTTGGAAAAGCGGGCTCCATGGAAGTACATTCCGCTTAACCAAACAAATACAACTGCTAAGTGGCCAAAATGCGCACTGAAGATTTTGCGAGAAATATCTTCTAAGTCACTGGTGTGACTATCGAAATCGTGTGCATCAGCATGAAGATTCCAAATCCAAGTGGTGGTTTTGGGTCCTTTTTTTAATGTCCGATCAAAGTGACCGGGTTGCCCCCACTTCTCGAATGAAGTAGGTACTGGATCGTTATCAACTGTTACTTTGACTTTCGCCTCTTCTCTTTGAGGACTGATTGTCATGAGGATTCTCCTCTCTCGACAAAAGATTTATCTCTTACCTACTAATAGGTTTTTGTTTATTTGAAAGAGGTAGTGGAAACCACCACTCTTCTATAATTTAGCTTGACTTATGCCTAAATATCTAGGTTTTGGTCATAAGCATTGATTAAGATCATAAAACTGATACTTGTTAAATATCGGTAAAGCTTAACAAAATTTTAAATCACCGTAATTATTGGTGTGACAAGCTTTACACAGTCAGAGGCTCAGGACAAAAGTCAAGACCAAAACAATTTTCTTTACAAAAAGTAATAAAATAATCCAGTAAAAATTTTTTTACATCTTGATGTAGTTTATTGATTAGAAATTAGTCAATTAGTTGAGTGAGAGGGGTTAAAGTGTTAGGCTTAAAATATAGAGTGTTTTCAATGAGAACTATTTGTTATTATTTGTTAGCGATCGCCTTAAGTTTTAGCTTAATCAGTTGTGGAGAATTAAATTTAACTAACACTGAAGACTCGTTTTCTGTAACATCTAGTAAGACATCATTACAGTTATCAGAAACCGCACCACCCAAGTTAATTCGGGATTTAGAGCCAAGCCTAACATCCTATAAGCCTCAAGTTACAATTCTTGAGCCAAGCTCAGGAACTACTGTGGAAGAAGCATCAGTTAATGTCAAGCTATCAGTCAAAGATTTTCCCTTGTTTAAAGACGAAAAACTAGGCTTGGGATTCAACTTGCATTTAATCGTGGATAACGAGCCTTATATTGCCATATATAATGTTGATGAACCGATAATTTTAGAAAATCTGACCCCTGGGACACATACTATCAGGGTTATTGCTTCTAGTCCTTGGCATGAAAGTTTTAAAAATCAGGGTGCTTATGCACAGAATACTTTTAATGTTGTAACTGAAACAGAAGATAATCGTCCTGACCCCGATAAACCGCTTTTAACCTATAGTAATCCCAATGGTAACTATAGTACAGAGCCAATTATGCTCGACTTTTATGTCAAAGACCCATCACGGGAAAGTCTAAAACCAGGAGATATTCTGCCCAACTCTGTCAAAGTTACGGTCAATGATGAAAGTTTTATTGTCGATCAATGGCAACCCGTATATCTTCAAGGATTCAAAAAAGGTAATAATCTAGTACAGATAGAACTTATTGATTCAGCAGGAAACCCAATTGATAATGTTTTTAACAGCACTGTAAGGCTAATTACTTACGAACCAGATTCATCTGATCCTCTAGCTAAACTTGTTACCAACCAAATCAGTTTAGAAGAAGCTCAAGCCATCATAGACCCAGAATATTATGATAAATTAACCCAAGAATCAGAAATAGAATCTCAAACTGAGATAAAAGATGAACTTGAAGCTAAAGAGACTCAAGAAATAGAAAAACAAACAGATGAGCTACTTTCTGCTGAAGAGTCAGAAGCAATAGAAGAAGAAATTGAAGCCAAAGAATCGGATGTTCCTGTTGCTAAAGAATCAGAATTAGAAACAATTGAAAATAGTGAAGAATCTGCTTCTGTAACAGAATCAGAAATAATAGAATCAGAGGTTGATGATTCTCAAGTTTCCCAAGAAGAAAATTCCCCCGACACAGAAACAATAATCGAGACTAAAGCTGAAACATTAGAATCGGATGTTCCTGTTGCTAAAGAACCAGAATTAGAAACAGAACAAGATAGTGAAGAATCTGCTTTTGTAACAGAATCAGAAATAATAGAATCAGAAGTTGATGATTCTCAAGTTTCTCAAGAAGACAATTCCCCAGACACAGAAACCATAATCGAGACTAAAGCTGAAACAGTAGAATCGGATGTTAATGTTGCTAAAGAACCAGAATTAGAAACAATTGAAGATAGTGAAGAATCTGCTTTTGTAACAGAATCAGAAACAATTGAATTAGAAATTGATGATTCCCAGTTGTCGGAAGATAATAGTCCAGTCAAGACAACAACCAAAACTGAGATTGAAACAGACACTATTTCTGAAAAGGAAGTTTTAGATGAACCAGAATTAAACAAAGAAGATGTAGCTGTTCTTCTTTGAATGAGATACAGTTTAACGCCGTGGTTTTTGCTAACTGCTAACTGTTAATTCATTTTTGGGACATATTAATTATTAGTTTAGGGGTAATTAATGAATTACCCCTAATTTATTATGTATTGTATTATTTTTTTTGCTCTGGATATTACAGCAATTTTCACTTCAATATGAGAGAGATAGATACAATAGACTTCTAGCATAAGTTTCAAAAACCCTGGTTGAGTGAAGTCAAAACTTGTAAATTTTGATTTAAAATTTACTTTTGCAAGAAGTCTAATAGATCGAGAAGATTAAAAATCTGCATTGTTGGTAATACCTAATACCTAATACCTGTTACCTTACCCGCTCTATAGTCTCTCGCAAATGCACGATAAATGGTATTACTTACCCAAGAAAAATCTTACTAAGAATTAGGTTGCTGTATTCTTTGCTCAATATCTTCTAGAGTATTTAATAACAATCTTCTTGCTTCTAGTTGCCAACCCCATCTTTGAATTCTGATAGCTATTACGCCTCCTATGACTGTAGCAATCAAATCTAAAGGCTGTAGGGTAGATATTCCCAATAATAATCCTAATCCAGCAATGCCCCAAAAAGGAAGAGCCACAGTTTGTCTTTGTTCTTCTACCATTTTACTGAACTGTCCCGTAGGCATTTCATCCAGCAATGTTTTTTTGATTTCTTGTTGTTCTTGTCGGGATACAGATATGCCTATTTTGCGACGTAATCTCTCTATTTTACGGGCATCAGTACTGTATTGAGTCAGTTCATCTTCTGCCATTAATAATAGACGTTCTAGTTGAGACATAGTATAGTTTGCTGTTAATAGTTAAATGTTTATAGCAATTCTTGCTCGTCATGGAGTATTGTCTAACATCCTGGTTTTTGTTAGTTGTTAGCTGTCAGTCGGAGCGTTGTTTGTTTTGCTTAAGTTTTGAGTTTATCTCACAATTTGTTATCTTATGTCAAGATAATACTGTGAATTGTTTTATTTTACTATTAATACCGAGTTGCATTCAAATTTATCATTTTATTATTTGCTTACCACCCTTAATAAGGGGGGAGATAAAGGGGGGATCATGAGACAATATTATCCTATGACAACGCAACTTAGTATAAACCCCAATTTTCAAGTAATACTAATTATATTTAATATAGATAAAGACTAGGAAAAAAGATAAAAAATCATTGAGCCTCTTCTATATTTCTTTAACCTTTCACTTTTTGCGTTTTTCCTTTTACCAACCTTATTAAGTCTCTCATTATTTTGTACCATATCCACCACCTCCAGGGCTTTCAATTACAAAGATATCTCCTGGTTGCATTTCGATAGTAGCAGTGCTATCTAATTGTTCTTGTGTTCCATTGTTTCTCATAACGTAATTTTTTCCAACTTCACCTGCTTGTCCTCCTTGTAAACCGAAAGGGGGATTTATTCGACTACTAGATAAAATTCCAGCAGTCATTGTTTCTAAAAAATAAATTTTTCTGATTACGCCGTTTCCGCCGTTATATTCTCCTTTCCCACCACTATTGTTTCTAATAGCAAAGCTTTCTAGTAATACAGGAAAGCGTAATTCTAATACTTCTGGATCGGTAAGACGAGAGTTAGTCATTTGAGTTTGTACTGCATCAGTCCCGTGATAGTTTTTTCCTGCACCTGAACCACCACAAATTGTTTCATAATACTGATATTTTTCATTCCCAAAAGTAAAATTATTCATTGTTCCTTGAGATGCTGCCATAATACCTAATGCACCATACAAACAATTGGCAATATTTTGGGAAGTTTCCACATTTCCAGCTACTACGGCTGCTGGATATATTGGATTTAACATACAGCCTTCAGGGATAATTATTTGTAATGGTTTGAGACAGCCAGAATTAAGAGGGATATTATCTTTTACTAGGGTACGAAATACATATAATACTACTGATTGAGTGACGGCGGATGGTGCATTAAAATTATTATCTAGTTGCGGAGATGTTCCTGTAAAATCTATAATTGCACTGCGAGTAAGTTGATCAATTGTGATCTTAACGTGAATCTTGGCTTGGTTATCTAGTTGTACTGTAAACTCACCATTTTGTAGCACATCAATTACTTTTCTCACAGACTCTTCTGCATTATCTTGCACAAATTTCATGTAAGTTTGTACGGTTTCAAGGCTATATTTATCAACCATTTTTTGCAGTTCTTTTAAGCCTCGGTTATTAGCTGCAGTTTGCGCCTTGAAGTCAGCTATGTTTTGCTGGGCATTTCTAGCTGGATATTTATGATTAGTTAGGATTTCTCGGACAGCGTTTTCTTGAAATTTTCCTGCTTCTACTAAAAGAAAATTATCAAATAATATTCCTTCTTCTTCTATAGTTTTACTATGGGGAGGCATTGAACCAGGAGTAATACCACCAATGTCTGCTTGATGTCCACGGGAAGCAACATAGAATAAGGGTGTAGGGTGTGGGGTATGGGGTTTAGGGAATTGGGAAAAAACTGGGGTAATTACTGTTACATCAGGGAGGTGTGTACCTCCGTTATAAGGATTGTTTGAAATATAAACATTTCCTGGTTTGATAGTGTCTTTCTTGTCTTTAATTAAGCTACGAACACTCTCACTCATCGAACCTAAATGAATGGGAATATGAGGCGCATTGGCAACCAGAGAACCAGAAGAATCAAAAATAGCACAGGAAAAATCTAATCTTTCTTTTATGTTTACTGACATAGCAGTATTTTGTAAGACAATTCCCATTTGTTCCGCGATGAATTGATAGAGGTTATTGAATATTTCTAGGCGGACTGGATCTGGTTGGGTTTTCATATTATTTTGATTGGTTATTTATCTCGTAAATAGTAGCAAAAATGTATGTGGGTTTATAATATTATTTTTTTCTCGCGCAGAGAGGGTTAATTTTTATCAGAGGTTTGGGAATAATAGGGCTAAAACAAAATGAACTTCAATAGTCAGCAGCAACAGTTAATTAAAATAGTAGAAGAAGAACTTAAGCATCCAACTTTAGGAGTAACTGAACAAATACTAGAAGTTCATCAAATAATTTACGAAAGTAATCAGCCTGTGATAGCTCGAATTGATGATAAGAGAGAGAAAGAAGCATTCTATATTTATCTTAGATTAAAGGAGCAGCCATATTATTTTGTCATCATTATTAGAACTGAAAATAATCAATTAGCTGTATCAGCTTCTTATATCGAACCAGAAGTTAGAGTGTATCTATCTGTTAAAAGTAAACAGTTAACTGCACAGGAAATAACTAATGAACTTACCTTACATTGAAACCTACAAAAACTAATTATTCTAGATTAAACTTCTGCTCTTGGCAATTTGAACCACAAAAAAATGTCCCTGAAGAATTAGAAAGAAAGATAGATTACCTATTATATTGTCTTGAACCATATCAAAATAATATTACTCAATTAGCTTCTCAAACTTAGGTCAGTATTAACATTGTTTACGAAGGTTACAAAGATTGGATGGGAGGATGGGGTTTAAATACTGACCAAATCACAAAAATAGCAGCATTAGGGTGTGAACTAGATTTTGATCTTTATGCTTATGGTCTTGATTTACCAGAATAAAAATATATTAACTAATACTTTGTCAACCAATAAATTGTTATTATAAAATCCCTCTACTCAAATATTTTTGATAAAACTAAATTTTTACTATTACTAATCTTTCCTTGCCAACCTGGTTCAATAATATTTGTTCCTGTAGCTTCCACAATAATCGCAGGAGAATTAATTATAGCCTCTGATTGCAATTCTTCTCTTTGATAAACTGGAGTGTCTTGCCAACTATTGTTCATATAAACTTTTACTGTATCAATAGGTTGAGGTTGAATATTTTTAATAGAGGTTGGCTCTGGCTCAATTACTTCAGGTTGATAAGTAGGACAAATTAATTCAATAGATACAGTTTCAATGATTAAATTTTTATCAGTCACAATAAAACCATAACGTTGTTGATGCAGTGATTCAAATTGTTGTTTCATATTATTTAAGTTGCCATAATCTACAACTAAACTAGAATCTGTACCTACATATTTTAGATGCACTTTTTTGCTAATAGTGATTTTTTGCTTGTCTGTTTCTCCTTGGGCTGCTAGTTCTTGTTTTGCTAATGTAATTAATTCTGAAAATATAGTTTGAATTGTATTTAAAGAAGTTTCATCACATATTGCTTCTACAGACTTTTCTTTGATAATTATAATATCTGCTAAACCAATTCCATAAGCAGATAATACACCAGCATAAGGATGGATAAATATTTGTTTCATTCCCAAAGCATCAGCAATTAAACAAGCGTGTTGTCCTCCTGCGCCACCAAAACAACATAAAGTATATTCGGAAACATCGTAACCTTTCTGAAGGGAGATTTTTTTGATGGCATTTGCCATATTATTAACTGCGATCGCCAAAAAACCAGAAGCAATTTGCTCTTCGTTTCTTCCATAGTTAATTTCTTCTACAAGCTGCTTAAATTTCTCAATTACTATCTGTTTATCTAGAGGAAGATTGGCATTTTTGCCAAAAACTTTCGGAAAAAATTGGGGTTGCAATTTACCAACCATGACATTACAATCAGTTATGGTAAGCTGACCCCCTCTTCCGTAACAAGCAGCACCAGGGTTAGAACCAGCAGAATCAGGTCCTACACGATACCTGTTACCATCGAAATGTAAGATAGAACTTCCTCCTGCTGCTACTGTGTGAATTGCCATCATAGGAGAGCGTAACCTGACTCCAGCTACTTCTGTTTCAAAGCTTCGTTCATACTCTCCTTGGTAGTGACTCACATCAGTGGAAGTACCCCCCATATCAAAACCGATAATCTTTTTAAAGCCAGCAATTTCGCAAGTTTTTACAGCACCGACAACACCACCAGCAGGACCCGAAAGAATGCTATCCTTACCTTGGAATAAATCTGCATCCACTAATCCCCCATTGGACTGCATGAACATTAATTTTGTTAATTGTTGGTTATTAGTAGTTCCTTGTTCACTGTAGGAATCGTCGGCAAGATTGTATAGATTGTTTTTAACTTGTTCGACATAGCGACGCAGAATGGGAGAAAGATAAGCATCAACTACGGTAGTATCTCCCCTGCTGACAAATTTAATTAGTGGGCTGACTTGATGGGATACTGATATCTGAGTAAAGCCAATTTCTTGAGCAATTTCTGTTACTTCTAGCTCATGTTTCGGATAGCGATAAGAGTGCATAAACACTATGGCACAGCTACGAATACCCCGAGCAAAAGCTAGTTGTAAATCTTGTTTTACTTGCTCTCTATTTACTGACTCTAATTCTTCTCCTTGGGCATTGTAACGCTCTGCAACTTCAATTACTGTTTCGTAGAGCATTTCTGGTAGAGTAATCTGCAAAGCAAAGAGATCGGGACGGTTTTGATAGCCGATACGCAAAGCATCCTTAAAACCTTTCGTAGTGACAAAGACAACTCTCTCCCCCTTTCTTTCTAATAAGGCGTTGGTTGCTACTGTTGTCCCCATTTTCACTACTCCTATTATCTCTGTAGGAATGGGTTGATTTTTACCAATACCTAAAATGTCTCTAATTCCCTGTATGGGTGCGTCTTGGTACTGTTCAGGATTTTCTGATAGAAGCTTGTCGATAATAATTTTGCCTTGGGGAGATTTAGCAACAATATCAGTAAAAGTACCTCCGCGATCTACCCAAAATTGCCACTTCTCAGAAGAGTTAACAGAAACCATATTAATTTAATGCGATTGATCACAACTTCTTTCCTGATATTTATTGTAATTGTGACTTGTCTCATTTACATTAGCTAAAAGCATATATAGTTTAGTATTTGAAAATTACACTAGCTTCAAAACTAGATTAAACAATGACTGATTTCGGTTTCATTTACTTTATCTATGACTTTTCTAGCAAACAGACTAAGATTGGAAAAACCTCAAAGCATCCTGCTTATCGTTTAAAAGAGCTTCAAACAGGAAATACTACGAAATTAGAGTTAATTCATTTTTATGAAACCAGTGAAATGTCTGATGAAGAAACAAAATTACATCATCAAACAGTAGATGTATTGGGAGAATTAAAGGAAAAGCTAATGCAAGATACTGGCAAGCTGATGTAGGACAATACAACAAGCATCATTCTAAAAAAATTGATCCTTTAGATATTGCTAAAGGAATTGGAATAGCTACCCTTAAATCTTTTTTTTAGTAGTAGGGTGGGCAATGCCCACCCTACTTATTACTGTAGGGGTGCGTCGCAACACACCCCTAAAAAAAATCCAAGATTTGAAAAATTAACTATGCAGCAAGATTTTGTTCAACTACATTGACTAACTTATTAGTCCAAAGATTAACTAACTCTTGATTGACTGCTTCTACCATTACTCTAATTACTGGTTCAGTTCCCGATGCACGGACTAAAATTCTACCATCATTACCCATAGCTGTTTCAGCTTGTGCAATCGCCCTTTGCACTGCTTGACACTGTTGCCATTTACTGCGTTTTTCTCTGTCTTCAACTCTGACATTTTTTAACAGTTGGGGATAGGTTTGGAAACTGCTATTAACTAATTCCTTTAAGGATACCCCAGACTGTTGCACCAAAGAAGCTAGATGTAAAGCTGTTTGAATACCATCCCCTGATACTCCATGATGATGACAGAGGATATGTCCTGACTGTTCCCCTCCCAACATTGCACCTGTGCGGAACATTTCTGATTGTACATGGCGATCGCCAACTGAAGTGCGAGTCAGTTTTCCTCCCAGTTTTTGCCAAGCTCTTTCAAAGCCTAAATTTGCCATTACTGTAGCAATAATTAGCTCATTGGGTAATTTTCCTTGTTTTTTGAGTTTATTACCCCAAAAATAGAGGATATAATCCCCATCAACTACTCTTCCTTCCCCATCTATCCCCATAACTCGATCTGCATCACCATCAAAAGCAAAACCGAGATCTGCTTTATACTCTCTAATTGCTTGTTGTAATGTTTCTAGGTTAGTCGAACCACAATTCACATTAATGCGATCGCCGTCTGGGCGATCGTGTAAAGCAATTACCTCTGCGCCCAAAGCTTGAAATACTGCTGGTGCAACTGCTACAGAAGCCCCCCAAGCCAAATCGAGGACAATACGCATCCCTTGGAAGTTAGTATTACTAGGAAGAGACTGTTTTAACACTTCCGAATAATCATCAATTAGATAAGGGCGATGATAATGTTTTCCCCAATCATTATTACTGACTTTATCAATAGCAAAGCTCACGTAGTTAGCTCGTAGTCTGCGCTCAATTTCTTGAGTTAAATGATCAGCTAACTTAATTCCGTTACTACCAAAAAACTTAATCCCATTATCTTCTGGTGGGTTATGACTAGCAGAAATCATAATTCCCCCAATAGCATCACTACTACTGGTGATGTTAGCTACACAAGGAGTGGGACATAAACCTAAATGCCAAACATCCAACCCTGTAGCCGTCAATCCAGCAGCGATCGCCATACCCAGCATATCACTAGAATTGCGAGAATCTTGCCCAATTACTATTGCTCCCACATCTTGAGCAGTTTCTTGTAAAAGTTTTCCTGCCCAATAGCCTAACTGTAGAACAAAATTAGCATTGAGTAACTCTCCTGCTTTACTGCGGATACCATCAGTCCCGAATAAAGGAGTTTTAGGTAAGGAATTACTTTCCGATATAGATTTAGACAAAAGCTGGCTAGAAATGCTCACACCACTAAGCTCCTAACTTACAAAAGTACGTCATTATAGATTTTTAATAACGCCTTGATATTAAGTCATCTTGTTTAATTTTGGGAAAATTGTTTACAATTGATGAACTGTAACAAAGCATGAACCAGCCACAATACAAGCATTATATCGTTAATTAAACTCCCATCTCAGTGAGCAGTTTTTCCATCTCTGAAAGAGTTAATCCAGTCTGAATATAAGTTGGGTTAGCTGGATCATAGGGACTAGCAAGGCGGTCTATGGAAATAATCTTGGCATCATCTTCAATCACTGGGATATCTGGATCGTAGGTAGTAGGACGCATTAAAGAACCAGAAAAACCGTTATAAATTAAGATAGTATCTGATTCTCCCGAAGTAGTTTCTAGTTCCACCATCAACACTTCTTCTCGTCTTTTTATGGTGTACTTCTCTAAGCGCAGACTTATTGATTGAGTCATGAGTGTTGTACTTATCTCGTGAACTACCCACACTGATTGCTACGCAATACAGTTTGGGCTTCCTACCCAAAGAATAGCTTTCTATTGCAAGCAACAGCGAGTCTTACATTCAGGCGATAGGCTGCGGAAGGGGGCTTTAAAAAACCGAAGTTGATGGTTCTAACCGATAACTTTACTATCGAAGCCCCCTTCGCGCCCCGCGTCCTGCAGGTCAAAAACTTTGTTTTACTTGCACACGCTTATTATCGCTTGGATCGTAGTTTCTACAAGTCCACTACGGCGGGTCGGGTTCACGTACAAAGCTACATCCTTCTTTCCGCTATTCCCCGAATCAACAGCCCAGGTCATTACCCTGTAAACCTATCAGAGATTGTAACTATTATACAATGCTCAAATCTCTTGCTATATGAAGATACAGATTCAAAATTGTAAAGTTATGACCGATAAACCCTGCGTCGGCTTTCTCACCGAAGGTGCGCGGAGCGACCCCGACGTTCACTTTGTAGAACGCAGGGCTTCCCGCCGACAAGCTAAATTTACTGTTCTAGAGCAGAACGCCCTTGTTTGCCTACTCTTACTAATAAAAAATAAACTAGATACAGCCCATATATACACAACCCAACCATTCCCATAAATCCTAAAAAACCTTCATTGTCTGGCTGATTGTGCAAAATTTGTTTGTAAGCTTGAGGAACTTCTAGCCAAACTTGGCAAAAAGGAGTTTGGGATGTGCTATCTGAAATACCGCAGGGAATAAACAAAGTACTAGCAGCAGCACCTAAAATACAATAGACGGTAGTAGCCCAACGCCAAGAAGTAAAAATAAATTTAATTCTACTTTTTGGTAAATCTCTAATTTCTTCATTAACATCGATCCAAAACCAAAGAGAAAGAGGAATTAGAATACGGGCGAGTGTTCCACTGAAGAATCCGATCTTCCAGCCTGGAATAAAAATATAAACCGTGATCATTAATAAACTAGCAACTCGCCAATAAATAATTAACAATCTTTGCATTGCTTGTTTACGGTCAAAAGTAGCCCAAATTAGCAAAAATAGAGGCGCGATAACCAGAAACACCACAGCAATACGATAGTCCATCCATACTAAAGGTCGAAACCAAATATCATTCATAATCTTTTAATGATTGCTAGTATCACAATGAATTATTCTAGGAGGATTCTCAAATAACGTCATTTAAAAATCAGCAGCTAATAAAAATGGAAACTCTCCCAGCAAAGTTCCCAGTAAATTTATATATAAGTAGATTGATGCACCGCCCACCCTACTACAATATTTAAACCAGCTTCAATTACACTTCAAATTAAACCATGTTTTAAATATTTTGGTTAATAGAAACAAAACTTTCTTTTTATCAAATGGAAATAATTCCTAACAATCTAGAATGCTGTGCTAATGCTTCTTTTTTTCAACTTCACGAGCGATCAACATTAAGCATCCCAAAACCAATAAGACATTACACATGGCAAATAAGTGTATCTCATCAATGTGCATCAAGCCTTGAACGATTATTTCTCGCAGGACACATAAAATAGTAACCTCTACAGCTATACTGACAACTATTCTATGATCCTTCAAATAGACTGTTAACAGACGGAATAAATCTACTAAGATCAGCAAAAAGAGACTCTGGGAAATAAATGTTTGAAAGTCTAAGTCTGTTTTCAAAGCCATAACAATGTCGGCTAATATAAAAATCATTTTCAAGACTAAGATAACGCCACCACAAAAGACTACTAAATCTTGAACTCGATCCAGATTACGAAACATTCGACTGAAACTGAATCTTGGCTCGAAAGAACTAGATTTGCTTTTAACACCAATCATCTTATTTTCTCCTTAGTTCTTGGCTCGAATCTTGATAATTCAAGGCTTTTGACATCACGACTTTTGTACAGGCTATATAGTATTTATCTACCACTTTTGACTTTTATACAGACTTCCTATTTCTTGTTTCTACTCTGACATCATGACTTTTGATTGAATTGTCATAGCCAAAATGGAAGTATTCAAGAGGATTTTATAGGGCTTCACTGCAACCAAGTCTATGGGATTCACCCAAAAAATCTATTAATATTTCTTGTTGAATAGAAGCTTTGTCATTTGAGGCATAATTGACTGCTTTAGCAAGATTTCTTGAGCTAAAAAATCCAGATATTAATGTTACTAAGGAGATTTTTTTTAGGATAGTAAAATTGAAATACATGATTTTTTGCTGACGATATATAACAATCATTTGCCACAACATACATCAAAATATAAACTAACAAAAGTGACAAATTCGTGACAAAATAAAATTGTAATATTGCAAAAAGTTAAGTTGTTGTTCTAGCAAGTATTAAAAAAAATACAATATAAATACATAATGAATCCTGTAATTTTTGAGTTAAGTTCTTAATTATATAGCCTTTCTCAATTGAGGGTCATACATCTGTAAATGCAAGAGAAATGGGGACTGGGGATTGTTAATTGTTAATTGTTAATTAGGGAAGCTTAGGAAGCAGGGGAAGTGATACTTATTATTCGGTGACTCAGGGACTTGGAGTGCAGGCAAGACAGTGCCTTGTAGATACCTGACTCGGTGACTTCTCAAAAATCCACTTCTGGAATTAGACGAGGTTTAAATACCTAAAAAATATATATTTTTGTAAACTTTTTTCAGGTCATTTCACTTCCAGTATTGTGTTAAAAAATATGTAGTTGATAATTAATACTATCTACTTTGATGAATGCTAATAATCAGTCTGAACCTTTGATTAATACTCAATTCTCAGTCAGCCAACTTTTCGATCAATGGGCAAGTACTAACAGAGCTAAAACAATGGCTGAGGGACATCAACCTTTCATTGATGCTTTATTACAAGAACTAACATCTGAGTCGGACAGTTTAGGCTCTATTTTAGACCTAGGGTGCGGTACGGGGGCTTTTCTGGCACAAGCTGCTGCATCGGGATTTTCTCAGACTTATGGCATTGACGCTTCACCAAAAATGATCGCCATAGCCCAGAAAGCTGCTCCCGAAGCTGTGATTAAACTAGGAGATTTTACCCGACTTCCTTGGGCAACATCTAGCTTTAATAATATTACTACTATTGAGGCGATTTACTATAGTCCAGAACCTTTATTAGTCTTACAGGAAGTTGTGAGAACTCTAAAACCAGGGGGTAGATTTGACTTGATTATTGATTACTATGAGGAGTCAAAAGGCACTATTTCTTGGTCTGAAGGAGTTGGTTTTGAGATTACTCGTCTGTCTATTACACAATGGATGTCTCAAGCAGCAACAGCAGGATTAGAAAGGTTAAGGCATAGACGGATTGTGGCTTCGGAGGGAGCTACTCTAGAAAATTGGCAGCCTTCAGTATGGTATCCCACAAAAGAAGATTACTATAATTATCTTAATGATGGAGCGTTATGGATTACTGGCTTTAGCCCATCATAAACCTTGTCTAATTCCAGAAGTGGATTTTTGACCCTTGGATATGCTGAAATGGTTTTCACAGAAAGGTACGGGGAATGCGCCCGACTTGCAGGGGTGCAATCAACAATCAACTTTTCATCAATCAACCGAAAATCCCACTGTCTTTAATTATATAACTTTTAAATAAATAAAATATCAATGAAAATTTTAGTTCTTAATGCTGGTTCTAGTAGTCAAAAAAGTTGCCTTTATAGTTTAGAAGAGTCATTACCAGATACTCCCCCTGAACCTTTATGGGAAGCACATATAGACTGGACAGTAGCTCAAGATGGGGGAATTCTCACTGTTAAAAGTAACGACATTAAACAAAAAATTACAGTAAAAGAAAGGGATAGTGCTTTAAAAGTTCTGTTAGATACTCTAGTTACAGGAGAAACTAAAGTTTTAGACAATCTCAATGATATTGATGTTGTGGGTCATCGAGTAGTACATGGTGGGGCAAAATACAACCAGGCTACCATAATTACTCCCGAAGTCCAAGATGCGATCGCCGATTTAATTCCTCTCGCCCCTAATCATAACCCCGCACACCTAGAAGGAATCAAGACCATAGAGAAAATCTTACCCCAAGTAACCCAAGTAGCAGTTTTTGATACAGCTTTTCACACCACAATTCCCCAACCTGCAAAAGTTTATCCTCTCCCCTATGAATGGTACGAAAAAGGGATTCTTCGTTATGGATTTCACGGTATTTCTCATGAATATTGCGCCAAACGTACCGCCCAAATTTTACAACAACCTCTTGAGTCTCTAAAAATAGTCACTTGTCACTTGGGAAATGGTTGCTCTCTAGCTGCGATTAAAGATGGGATTTGTGTTGATACAACTATGGGATTTTCCCCTTTAGAAGGATTAATGATGGGGACTCGTTGCGGTTCAATCGATCCTCAAATTCCCATTTATATGATGCAAAAATATGGCTTAGATGCAGAAAAATTAAACAAAATATTCAACAAAGAATCTGGTTTAAAAGGAGTCTCTGGTATATCTGCCGATCTCAGAGCTATTCTCAAAGGGATATCCGATGGTAATCCACAAGCACAGCTAGCTTTTGATATTTATATTCATCGCCTAAAAACTGCTATAGGTGCAATGGTTGCTAGTCTCAACGGTTTAGATGTTTTAGTCTTTACTGCTGGAGTAGGAGAAAATGCTGTTATCCTCCGCGAAAAAACTTGTGAAGGATTAACCTATTTAGGTTTGCAATTAGATTTAACTAAAAATAATGCTTCTCCTGTAGATGAAAACATTGCTACCGAAGATTCTCCAGTAAAAGTATTAGTAATTCATACTCTTGAAGATTGGGCGATCGCTATAAAAGCGCGATCGCAATTACCTGAATCGTAATTTTATGGATTTAGGATTATTGCTTTATCGAGATGAGTATTCTGTACCTGTTTTGGGGCTAATCTTCCTGCGTTACGCTGATTATCGGTTTTCCAAAGCAGAACAAGAATTAAACTGTAGGGACGTTTCGGCGAAACGTCCTAGAAGGCGTGGTCTATCTAAAGCAGACTATCAAGCAAGAGGGGTAATGTATTTACCCGATATAGCTCGTTTTTCTTATCTAGTTAACCTTCCAGAGAGTCAGGATACAGGGAAAGCGATAAATGAAGCCATGAAAGCTATTGAAGCTGAGAATGAGGAATTAAGTAACATTCTGCCTCAGACTTATAATCGCTTTGAGAACAGCTTATTAGCGGGACTTTGACAATTTTTCCCTATGAAAAAGGGGTGAAAGCCTCACCAGACGGCGAATTTACCTCAATGATGATAAATTATATGGAGACTCTGGAGATGATCGTCTTTATGGAGATGCTGGAAATGACTCTTTGACTGGAGGCAGTGGCAATGACTATTTAGTTGGTAGTTCTTTCTCTTATCAAGGTACTGGAGAAGCTGATATTTTAACTAGTGGCAGTACAGGCGATCGTGATATTTTCGTTACGTTAAGTTTCTTATTAACATCTGGGATAAAGAAGATACTACCGTTTCGCTCTTTCATTTTCTCGCTTGGTAAGGCGACCAGCTTTCGCGCTCTGCCTTCGGCACCGCTTGCCTCAACATATTTCCTCCCTTCTTTCAGCCAAAACTTCAACCTCAAGGCAGGTAGTAAGTTAAAACTGAGCCAAAAACTGAGCTACATTGAGCCACTAATTTTCGACTTTGAAGAGATTATAAAGATATAAAAAGCCAGAATTGGACTGGGGACTAGATAAAAAAAGATTAAATATTGGCAAATAATCTTGAACTGTTCAATAGGTGAAAAGTCCCAAGTTCAAGCTCAAAAAATATTTGCCTCTATTACAAAGAAAGTTGAATTAGTAGGAGCATTAAAAATGGCAACTTATCACGGCACTTCAGGAAATGACACCCTCTCTGGCGGTTCAGAACATGACAGGCTTTATGGCTATGGTGGAAATGATAAGAACTTATTGAAATTTAGGTTTAAAGTGACGTAAAAATGACATTGATTTAGCTAATTTTCTCCTCAAAAGTTCCGACACTACTGAAAAGAGAAACTTCTTTACTTAGATTAATACTGATGCTTTATGGAAAAATAATATCTTCTAGCTAATTATAGTATTGTAATTCACTCGTCACAAGAATTGCTATAAAGTTTCTCTTACTGCGAAATTTTTTGATTCTCCACTGATAACTCAATAGAGGTTAATTCAATCTGAACGCAAACTAACTGATTATAAATATTCGAGAATAATCCATGACTAACAATCAAAAACCTTCCTCAATACTTTTCTTTGACCCCAACGTTGCAGACTATCAAACTTTAGTTAATAGTGTTGAACTAGGGACAAAAGTAGTTATTTTAGATGCTAATAGTAACGGGATTGAAAACATTACAGAAATATTAGGCAACTATAGTGATCTCGATAGTTTAGAAATTCTTTCTCGTGGCAATTCAGCTAGTTTACAGTTAGGGAATACAAACCTAGACGATAGCAATATTAAGAATTACAAAAACCAGTTGCAACAGTGGGGAAAAGCCCTAAGTAGCAATGGGAATATTTTTTTATATGGTTGTAATAGAACTCTTGCAAAAATCTTTCGTGGTATGATTAGGAATTCTGTGTTGGCGGGGTGACAAGCGCGCACGCGCACTTGCTCTGTATAAGTTTTTGAGCTTCTCAAACCTCTTTAATAAAATGGCAGTGTATTAAGAGTAGTTCTCATTAATTTTTCCACCCACTGCGCGACCTATATCCATACTTAATACCCAAATAGATCTCATATATCCTGTCTCTTAATAGATATGTTTTAGTGGATTTTGCTTGTTCTTTTTTGAGACGATTAATGTACTCAATAGAACCAGTATTTTTAATATTTATACCTCCTTTACAACTTACTGTATAAGCAACAGCGCGTACAGGAGTGTTGCCAATATCACCACTCTTATTTCACTAAATGGGAATCACTACCAAAGAAAAGAAGGTAATAGTATTATTAACACTCCAATTTATTAGATTTTGGAACTTAACTATTATCCCCTAACTTGAAGACTTTGTTTTTCAAATATTTATTAAATTCAATTAATTCTGCAATCGAAACTCATCACATTAACTAGAATTGAGATCTTCCCAAAATAAGGTATTAGGAGTTTCGCATTGACAGAATTCTAAAAATATGTAATGAAAGGCGAGAGCTAATTATCACTACTTCATTAGGTCTCGACCGTAAAATGATTTAAAGGATCGATCAGGAGAAAACAGCCATAAGAGTCAGAAATAAAACGTCTACCGCTAAATGTGATCTAAATATTTATACGGGATTTTTGATCGCTGAACCGAAATATGGTGGATGTAATCGGTTAGGAGAAATTTTTAATATTTCTCATCACTCTGTCAATCGTTTTTTAGAAAGAGAAAAATATGAACCTGCATGATTTATTTGAAGAAAATAAGTCTTATATTAACTTAATAGGTGGTACATTAAGTGGTGAGATACAGTTATAGAAAAGCTTTATAGTCAGCCAAATAAAGCATAATTAGTTGATTATTATTGGTCAGACTTTCCATCAGAAATCAATTAAAGGAATTAACTTAATAAGTCTATATTACACTGATATAAATGGAGTTAGTGTTCCCGTTAATTATCGAATTTATAATAAAAGTGAGGAAAAAACTAAAAATGATTATTTAAAAGAGTTGAGGCTTAGTAGTTAATGTATGGCTCTACACGGATATTAACTACGGATATATGTTGGGAATGGGTCGAAAAACTAATGAGAACTGCTATCAATAAACCGCCATTTTATCTCCAAGGTCGCTCGGGCTATGAAACCTATACAGAGTATAGTCTAGAACGGTCGTACCCCCGTTAGGAATCACAGGCTATTACACTTTGATGGCTTGCCCAGAAAATATGAAATGAACTAGAACTGATGCAATACAGTTTGATTTTGAACAAAGGTGAGAAGATGACTGAAAACCTCATTACCCTGGACTTGAATCAACCTTGGTGGGAACGTTGCTTTTGTGTTGCCCCTCTGATTGTGGTAGGGACAAAGGAAGAAAATGGGGAATATAACCTAGCACCGAAACATATGGCAATGCCTTTGGGTTGGTCCAATTATTTTGGCTTTGTTTGTACTCCCCGCCATCGCACTTATCAAAATATTGACCGAGAACGGTCATTTACAGTTAGTTTTCCGTCTCCAGATGAGGTAATTTTGGCGAGTCTTGCTGCTGCACCCCGTGATTCCACTGATACTAAACGCAGTTTAGCTGCCCTTCCCACTCAACCTGCCACCATCATCGATGGGGTATTTCTCCAGGGAGCTTATTTGAACTTAGAATGTGAATTAACGCAAATTATCGATGGTTTTGGAGAAAATAGTCTGATTGCAGGCCAAATAATCGCGGTACAGGTACAGGAAAAGGCTTTACGCCTATCTGATTTAGATGATCAGGATCTATTACATCAAAATCCCCTGTTAGCTTATCTCTCTCCAGGACGCTATGCCAAAATTACCGAAAGTTATTCTTTTCCTTTTCATGAAGGATTTCATCTATAGGCATTGCTCTGTCAATGTTTTTTAAGGAACATCAAATGACTACAAGCATTTCTCTTCAGACTACGCGGAATTTACGGGAATATCTCCATGGTCGTCAAGAGGAGATGATTAATTTACTTGCCCAGTTAGTAAACGCTGAATCGCCTTCCTCCGTACCTACTGCCCAAAAACCAATTTTAACCATTCTGCGACAGGAATGGAGACAAAGAGGTTATCGGGTACGTTATCTACCAGGAAAGCAAACTGGGGGGCATTTATTAGGCATTGCCCGCGAGCGTCGTCCGCAACAACCCTACCAACTCCTATTGGGACATTGCGATACAGTTTGGCCCTTGGGTACTTTAGAGCAAATGCCTTTGAAAATTCATCAGGGTAAATTATTCGGTCCAGGAGCCTACGATATGAAGGCAGGATTAGTGTTAACCTTGTTTGCCCTCGAAGCGATCACTGCTCTGGAATTGTCACCAGAAGTAAGTCCGGTGCTATTTATTAACTCCGATGAAGAGATTGGCAGTTGGGAATCTACCCCCTACATTCAAAGACTAGCCCAAAAGGCTGATCGAGCATTAGTAATGGAACCCTCTCTGGGTTTGCAGGGAAAATTAAAAACTCAGCGCAAAGGTGTGGGTAGATTCGTTATTCGGGCAATTGGTCAAGCTGCCCATGCTGGTTTAGATCCAGAGAAGGGAATAAGTGCCATCCTAGAACTGACTTTTATTGTACAGCAGTTATTTGCCCTCAATGATCCTCAACGAGGGATTACCGTTAACGTAGGTACTATTGATGGTGGATTACGTCCCAATGTTATTGCCCCAGAAGCTAAAGCAGTAGTCGATGTGAGGGTGCCTAGTCCCGATGATGCCCAGCGGATTGAGACCGCAATTCGCTCACTTCAACCTACGACGACCGGCAGTCAAATCATTGTTGAAGGCAGATTTGGCAGACCCCCAATGGTAAAAAACCCAGGTAGTGAACAACTCTGGTTACTGGCACAAGAGATTGGCTTCGGGTTGGGACTGAAATTAGAGGAAACTACGGCTGGAGGAGGTTCCGATGGCAATACCACGAGTCTTTATACCGCTACCCTAGACGGGTTAGGAGCTGTGGGAGATGGAGCTCATGCCATCGGTGAGTTTGTTTCTCTAGAGCAGATGGTAGATCGCGCTGCCTTACTTGCAGGCTTGATTTCAAGCCCTAGTTTAAGTATTTAAGTTTAAACATAAAATTTTAAGGGTAAAAACCATGTTCAATCAATATTTCTTGAGTTCCCTAACCCGAATTTCTGATCTCGATACAGTTCCTTTTGAGGTTGAATCTCTACCGCGCGCGCAGTGGGCAACTGGGGATTATGTGCTAGGTAAGGTGATACCGCCACTCAATCCTTCATCCCGAGTTGAACTAACTAATGGACGAATGGCAAATTTACTGCCAGGAGAGCAAATTATCGGGGCCTTCGGGGTACGACAGGCAACCTTAGCAATTGTCGGTGATTGGCAGGATATTCCTTCAGATAATTCTCTCCATGCTTTGACCGCAGCTGGGTTATTTGGCAAAGCTACTTCTGTTTCCTATCTCTGGTCTTCTCCTCCATCATTACTCTATCAAGGTCATTTACTGCGGGATGGACAGAAGTTATCGATGGATAATTTTATTAATCCTCTGCCAGAACAGCCCTACCAATGTCCCACAATCATGATTATTGGTACTTCCATGTCAGCTGGCAAAACCACCGCAGCTAGAGTAATCATCCGTCTACTACGGCAAATGGGTTTGAAAGTAATTGGAGCCAAATTGACTGGGGCAGGGCGTTATCGGGATATTTTAGCAATGCAGGATGCTGGTGCTCATCAGATCTTTGATTTTGTCGATGTGGGTTTACCATCTTCAATCTGTGAACCAGAAAAATTTCGCCAACGCTTACGCCAACTATTAACTAAAATTGCTGCCAGCAAACCAGATGTAGTAGTTGCTGAAGCAGGTGCATCTCCTTTGGAACCCTACAATGGGGCAATTGTCCTCGAAGAAATGGGCTCCCAGATTAACTATACTATTCTCTGTGCTTCTGATCCCTATGCCGTAGTGGGAGTCAGCCAAGGATTTGGATTGCAACCAGATCTAATTACCGGGGTAGCTACCAGCACCAGTGCAGGGGTACAATTGGTGGAAAAATTAACTGGAATCAAAGCCCTGACCTTACCAGAGCGAAAATCTTGGCAAGAATTAGGGGATTTGCTTTTAACGGCCTTGTTCAAAAATAAGGTAATTTCTGAGAAAGGTTATACCAATTTTCAACAAGACAGATAAAACACTTAGCTCAATTTACTGGTACATTCTTTGATGGAAATCACCTTATTCTCCTGTTCTTTTTTCAGGGCAAAAACATTTTCAGAAATATTATTACAGTTGGGTGTAGTAGGTATAGTAGGTCTAGATATCCCTTGCCCTGAATTACTTTCAGCTTCCAATACCTCTTCTACCCCAGGGGGTGGTGTAGTCGGTATTCAAACTACTTGTCGCTTACCTTGATGCTGCTTTTGACCAAATTTTTCCCACTTCAGACAAGTCAAGATATTAGCCACGCGCATCTGGGAACGACGGTCAATATCCCCCAAATCAAAAGCCATGACATCAACTAAAATCGAGCGTGATAGATACTTTGTCGCGGTATTCTAGATAATCAGCGGTGCTATCAGCAACCGCGAAGCGGGTCGCCCAGACTCAATTATAGGAAACAAACAAGCAGTGAGTAATAATGATACTCAGTCAGGGGCTTGACAATTACCAGTCTTTTACTCTCTCTGGCTATATTTTCAGAGGAGGCTGAATCAAACTATAGCTCACGCTCTTCCTTAAAAGAATAATTTTCCTTTGTTCGGTGACGATTTGATTCACTTGCCATCATGGGAGGCAGTGGAGTTTACCTCACGCTCGTATTTAAACAAGCAGACACAATCTCCCCTAGCCAACTTACTAAGTATCCGCCCTTTTAGATCGGGGAATGCCTGTTGAATTGCTTCCACTTCAAGGTCGCAGGTAATTTGGCATGGGGATGACAGCCCAAATTCTGCTGCCAGTTCCCGATAGGGACAGACTCGCTGAATTTCCAGCACTCCATCCTTGCCCTGGTTGGAGAGATCCACGACTTCCATCTCCATACCCAACTGCTCAAAAATAGGAATAGAACGGCGGAAGCCCTCCGCTAGAGGTACGAGAGCAATAAATGGATTCATCAGGGTTTTCTGTCTCTCTGGCAACCCCTCTCGTAGCATCTCTATAGCTTTAGCTGTCCCGTACTTTGCCCTTAACTGGGCAAATTGCTCGAACCGAGCGCGAAGCTTGGTTTTGGCTAACTGACTGACCTGGGAGCTTACCTCAACGGCTTTCAGTGTAGTTGAATCTTGAGGTTGATTTGAGCTTCTCCGCAGGCATAAGGCTCGCTCTGCTGAGACCAGCGACATCCCCTGAGCTAGATTGGCAAAAAAATCCTCTAAGCGTCGCCAGCCAAGTACCTCTCCCGTTACGTCTGGAGTGCTAGCAATAAACTCGAAGAACTTAAAAAGAGCATAGGCATTGTAATTAAAGGGACGTAAGAGAGTAGCTCCCAGACTGATTACCCAGGGAGATAAGCAATAGATGCGAGGCTCTTTGTCCAGGGATTGAAAGGCTAACTCAGCGATCTGTCGGTGGGTGAATGTCTCGCAACCTCCCACCTCTCTCACCGTATTTCTCCGTTCCGATGCTAAGATTGCCCTGGCAACCTCCTCCCCAAAATCTAGGGAACTCAACGGGTTGATTCGACCCAGTCCCTCGCCAAACAGACGAATCACTCCTCGTTTTTGGGCAGCGAAGAAAAACTCTGCCATGTCGTTGAAGAAGCCAGTAGGTGCAAAGATAGTATAATCCATTCCCGATTCCTTAACCGCTTGTGCAACTTTCTCCCTGGCTTCGGCAATAGGAGACAAACGAGCCATCTCTGACCCACGCACCACAGAAACGAAAATGAAATGCTTGACATTTTCTTGTTTAGCTGCCTCCAGAAGATTTAAGTTGCCTTGGTAATCTACCTCCCAGAATGTCGGCTTTCGGCGCAACGAACGAGTTCCAATGGAAGAGAACACCACATCAATTCCCTGGCAAAGACCTTTAAGAGTAGAAGGGCGAGTCACTTGACCCACAAAAATGTCATCACAGTGAGAAGGTTCTCGCAGACGATGGGGAGCGCGACACAAAGCCCGTACCCAAAAGCCCTGCTGCTGTAGAATTTTCAAGACACCACCGCCGATATATCCAGTCCCACCTGCTACTAGGACTCTAGGCAAATCTCTGTGGTTCATAACCTAAACCTTCAGTGCTTACTTATAAGTGTAGCAGTTGATACTGAGTCACGAACTTAAATAAAAGCCAGTTAAAGCAATCTCGATTAAAATCAGTGAAAGAGTCACACCCTCTAACCGCTAACCCTTTTGGTTCACCTCTCAATCCACGAGAGGGAAGTCACTCTTGGTAGTTCTAAGCTAAAAATTTAGCTACATTATCGAACATAATTTTTTAGCCGTAAATTGCTGTTATTACTAAAATAAAGTTGAGTCTTAATAAAACCTCATCATTCTTATCTTTAGCTGCAATTGATTTTAACCACTCCTTAAATGGCTGTAGTTCGTCCATAATTCTCTCAAACTCCTCAATTCCTTTGTTTTTGATTAAGTCATCTACACCTTTGGTTTCCTCTGTATATTTCCAAGTAGCCACACCTAGTATGCAGCCCTGTTTGACTACCCATAGAAGCTGGCGGTATTCCTTACACCGAATATCGCACCGAACCTGAAATAGACAAAGACATCATCATAACCATCGAATTCACTCCCAAAGAGCAATCTTGGGATTCAGATTATCAATATTCTCAACCTGAATTTGTTTTCGGAGACATAGTTGCGACAAAACAACAGTGGGAACACTGTCAGAAGTATCACCTTCCTGATACTGAGCTGGACCTGTTTCGCATCTGTGCTATGGAACTGGTTGAATCTCTTACCCCATCAGGAAAACTTCTAAGTCAACCATATTGGAAGTATGGAATTCGTTGCATAGAAGGAACTCTTGAACTGATTTGGTTTGAAGAACAGGCTTTGGTTCGTATTAAACCCTATAACCCTGATTGGTTTTAAATCTGTGTGACACGTTAGCTAGAAACCTTATCTCATAAGGGATAAGGGGTAAAAGCTGCAAGGACATTTAATGTACCTTGACAACTGAATATCCATGTTGGTGAGTTAAGTAATG
>JAAUYH010011322.1_pt1 | contig 26607 bp, 24 predicted proteins | sample 7278061 | NCBI WGS metagenome assembly JAAUYH01 (sample SAMN14350203, study PRJNA611818) | marine sediment metagenome | isolation source: surface marine sediment (0.6m) | place: French Polynesia: Moorea | collected 2018-08
GCCATACCGAAAAGAGTGGGGCGATCATAACACCAGTTTTCCATAAACTGACTTGGTAATTCTACCGCATCCCATTCCACATTGTTAATACCTGCTGCACCGACATAATCAATAGTAGTAAGCATATGTTGTAAACCATGACCGAATTCGTGGAAGAGGGTAGTTACTTCACCGAAAGTCATTAAACTGGGTTTGCTATCTACAGGAGGAGTTTGGTTACAGATTAAATACGCTACAGGAAGACGAGTTGTAGTTTTACCTTCTACAGTCATTTTCGCTCTACCGATGCAATCATTCATCCACGCACCACCGCGTTTTTCTGCTGGACGAGAATAGGGGTCTAAATAGAAGTGGGCAATAGCTTCACCTGCTTCATTGTTAATCTGGAAATAGCGTACATCTTCATGCCATACTGGTGCTTGTCCCTCGGCTGAAATAATCGTTACCCCAAAGATACGCTTTGCTAAACCAAATAAACCTGATAAAACTTGAGGTAAGGGGAAATAAGGGCGCAATTCTTCTTCGTTAAAGTCAAATTTAGCTTCTTTTTGCTTCTCTGTCCAATAGGTAGTATCCCAATGTTTTAAGTCATCTTTACCAGCAAAAGTTTTTAACTCTTCAAACTCTTTCATTGCAGCATCATAAGAAGCAACTCGCAATTCTTCCGAGAGTTTATCCACTGCTTCTACAGTAGGTGCCATTTTACGGGCTAGACTGAGTTCAGCAAAAGTATCGAAACCAAGAATATTAGCTTTTTCCTTTCTTAATTCTAGAATTCGATCAATATTGGCTTTGTTATCCAATTCCCCATCAGAAGCACGAGAGATAAAAGCTTTATAGACTTTTTCCCGTAACTCACTACTTACCGCATACTTCATAAAAGGAATGTAACTAGGATAGTCTAAAGTCACTACCCAAGGACCATTTTCAGGAGTTGCAGTTTCCTCCCCTTCTGCTTTAGCGGTTTGCGCCATTAAACCTAAAGCACTATTGGGTAAACCCTCAATATCCTTTTTATCTGTCAGTTTTAGTTTAAAAGCTTTTGTCGCATCCAGAACATTATTAGAAAACTTAGTAGAAAGTTCTGCTAACTCTAACTGTATCTGGTTAAATCTCTCTTTGGTTTCTCCTTCCAAACCTACACCAGAGAGTTTAAAATCTCTGAGGGAAGATTCAATAATACGCTGTTGCGCTGGTTCAAACTGATCCCAGTCTGCACTATTGCGTAATCCTTTAAATGCTTCGTAGAGGGGTTTGCTTTGAGAAAGCTTGTTGTAAAATTTCACTATCTCAGGTTGTATTGTCTCATAAGCTTCTCTGAGTTCAGGACTATTTTTCACACCCATCAAATGTCCCACAATACCCCAACTCCAGCCTAACTTCTCTTCCATTGCTGTTAGGGGTTCAACTAAACCCGACCAAGTAGGAGTTACATTAGCTTCTAGGTTTGTTAAATCTGTATCTAATTCTTTCAGTAGTTCAGTCATAGCAGGAACTACATGAGATGGTTCGATTTTATCAAAGGGAGGTAAACCTTTACCAATTAATAAGGGGTTTTCTGTAATGGTTGCGTTTGTCATAAATGAGATATTGCCGATAAATTGTATATCTCTTTACCGTAACGCTTTCTTGATGCAGAGTTTAGGAGTTGAGGTGTTGGGATAACCGAAATTTAGAATTTATATACCTATAAAACAAATGTTATTTAAACATATATTGATGGGAACACTGTGAATAGAATCTAATCAATCAAAAAAATTTGGCTTTATGGGAATACCTTTATTTTTAGTTGAACATTTAGATAAGTTTAGGATAGTCTTTTATAATTTTAGCTGGTCAGGATTAGTAATAAGGGAATTAGTATTATTAAAATAATATTTCTATGATACAGCAGATGAGGCGATCGCTGGTATTAATCAATCTCAGTCAGGCGATCAGACTTGATTATGATTTAAAGTATTTTAAAATCAAGAAGAACAGACTGTAGCGAATACCAACAATGATAGAAATTGTTTTTCTAGTTGAAGACGATCCCGATGGAGGCTATACAGCTAGAGCTTTAGGAGAATCTATATTCACGCAAGCAGATGATCTAGACAGTCTCAAAGAAATGATCCGTGATGCAGTTAATTGTCATTTTACAGAAGAACAAAAACCAAAAGTAATTCGTTTGCATATTGTCCGAGATGAGGTTATTGCTTCGTGAAGCTACCGCGAGATTTATCGGGAAAAGATTTAGTGAAAGCTCTTGCTTGTCTAGATTACGAAGTCACTCGTCAAACTGGTAGTCATATCAGATTAACTACTCAACGCAATGGAAAACATCATATTACAGTTCCCGCACACGATCCGATTAAAATAGGAACTCTTAACGCTATTCTTAGAGGAATTAGTGAGCATACTGGTTTAAGTCGTGATGAATTAATAAAAATATTGTTTGGGTAATTGTAGCTTGCAAGGATTAGAAAAGCGCGATCGCTCTTGGACAGTAAATTCCTCTAATCCAGAGTGCGATCGCCTTACCCCAGGAATAGTATTATATGACCAAGCTAGACTTATAGTCACAGCAATGTGACAAGTTGTTGATGAGGATAGGAAAAAGTTAACTTGCGAATTAGTTTTTTCAATTGGGATAATCTCTACTTCTTCTCGATTGGTTTTTAATCTAGTGGTTAGTTAAGGCAAATACTAAACTAGGAGAACAAAACATGAAATTTATCTATCGTGGAATCAGATATCAATGCAACCTTAAAGAGAATACCAACTCAGAGATAACAGTAGCAAGCCTATCTAACCAACAGTTAAAGCGGGTACGAGTAGATTTTTTCACTTATCGAGGAATTAGTTACAGCAAATGTTATCCTTTCTAGTTTAAAGTAGGAACTAAATAGACTGTATATCAATCAACTTAAGTAATTTTTGACATGAGCATCATAGAAAATCTAAAAAATGAAAACCCAATGGCAACAATTATTTCTGAAAATATTATTTTGGCTCGCGCTAGAAGCTGTCTTCAACCTAATTGGTATAGACGATTTAGCAGATTACAGTGAATTTCTTACAGCATCTAGGACTATAGCCTTTTGTCCGATTGGCAATTATCAACTAGTTATTAAAAATTGATTTAGTATTATATTTAGTCTCTGTGGTCAATTTTAAATTTGTATATAAAAATATTACATCATGGCTTTCAAGCTGCTTCAACGCAGAATAGCTAATCTTTCTCTGCAAAGTATTCTGACTATACCTTTTTTGCTACAAATATTTATCACAGTGGGGTTAGTGGGCTATTTTTCATTTCGCAACGGACAGCAAGCTGTGAATCAGGTAGCAACAAAATTGAGAAATGAGGTGACTTCTACTGTCCAACTGCATCTTCAAAATTATGTAGAAAAACCTTGTTTGATAGTCCAACTCAATCAAAAAGCAGCCGAGCTAGAACAGTTATCTTTTGATAATTGGCGGAAAATTGAAACTGATCTTTGGCGACAAATTAAAATTTTTGATTCTGTCTATGCGATTTATTTAGCTAATGAAGCAGGAAAATTTGCTTATGTAAAAAGAGATATAGATGATACTTTTATTGCTAAACCAGTAGATACTGTTCCCCAACGTCAAGCTTATCTTTTAGACGAAAAGGGAGAAAGAAGTAAATTTTTAGAGAGCGATCGCTATGACCCCCGTGTAAGACCTTGGTATATTACCACCACTACTATTGGTCGTGATAACTGGACTCAAATCTATACTTTTGCTGGTGGGGAATTAGGAATGACTATTGGAGGGGAATTGTATGATAGCAAAGCCAATTTTCGTGGGGTAGTAGGTGTTGACTTAGTTCTCAGTCGCATAGGGGATTTTCTCGAAAGTATTAAAATTAGCGATAATGGACAAGTTTTTATTCTTGAACGCAACGGTTATTTAGTTGCTACCTCTACACAAGAAGAACCTTTTACTTACAATGCAGTCAATGGCACACAACAAAGACTCAAAGCAATAGATAGTCAAAATCTCTTTACCAAAGGTACATATAATTATTTAATTGAATATTTTGGCAGCTTAGAAACTATTGAACAAACCCAACAGTTAGACTTCAAACTAGAAGGAACTCGCCAATTAGTCCAAGTATTACCCTATGGGAAAGAATTGGGTTTAGATTGGTTAATTGTGGTGGTAGTACCAGAAGCAGATTTTATGAGAGACATCCACCGCAACACTCGCAAGACAGCTTTATTATGTTTGGGAGCTTTATTTATTGCCACAATTATTGGGGTTGTTACTTCTCGTAAAATTGCTCAACCCATTGCCCATCTAAGTCAGGTAAGTAGTATTATTGCTCAAAGTGCGCGAAAAAGAAGCACCAGAACCAATCTTTATCCTGAAGTTAAAGCCAAAAACATCAAAGAAATAAAGATATTAGCACAATCTTTTAACGAAATGACGACTCAATTAAAAGCAGCTTTTAAAGATTTAGACAGAACTAACGAAGAACTAGAAATCCGCGTAGAACAAAGAACGGCTGCTCTAATGTCAGCAAAAGAAGCTGCTGATGCTGCAAATAAGGCAAAAAGCGAATTTTTAGCCCACATGAGTCACGAACTACGCACACCACTTCATGCTATTCTCGGTTTTACTCAAGTATCCCTACAAGATTCCTCTCTCAATCCACAACAGCGCAAAAACCTAAACACCATCAAACGCAGTGGAGAACACTTACTTACTTTAATCAATGATGTTTTGGAAATGTCTAAAATAGAATCGGGGGCAGTTTCAGTAAAGCCACAAGTATTCGATTTCGCTCTTTTATTGGCAAATTTAGCCAAAATGTTGAAATTAAGAGCCAGAGAAAAAAATCTGCACCTGAGCTTTTCCGTATCTCCTCAGATTCCCCAATATATTTACACTGATCCCATAAAACTACGCCAAATCCTCATTAATCTACTAGAAAACAGCATCAAATTTACTCAGGAAGGCAAAGTTAGTCTCAAAGTATCATCAGTTATGAGTGAATCATCTGGTATCAGTAACAAATTGTCAAAAAATACTCCTCAAAAACAAATGACTCTTTATTTTGAAGTGGAGGATACTGGTTGTGGGATTGCACCCTCAGAATTAGACACTATTTTTGATGCTTTTATCCAGACGAAACAATCTTCTCATCGCAAAGGTACAGGATTAGGATTGGCAATTAGCCGACAGTTTGTTAACCTCCTTGGAGGAAAAATATCTGTTAATAGCGTCCTCAATCAAGGCTCAATTTTTAAATTTTATATTCCTGTTACTCTCATCAACCAAAGCAATCTACCAACCTTATTAATATCCCAAAAATCCCCAAACTTATCCCAAGCAGCCTCAGTCAAAACCAATACAAATAATATAAATAAAACCCTATCAACTTCATCAGTAACCAAAATTATAGAGCCTAAACCTTCTACACAAATTAATAGTGCATCCTTAACAATTATGCCTCCAAAATGGATCGCTCAACTGAAACAAGCAGCTATTGAAATAGACGCAGACTCAATTCGGCAACTAATTAAACAAATTCCATCTCACAATACATCTTTGACTCAAGGCTTAAATAGTATGTTAGAAAAATTTGAATACGATGAAATTATCCAACTCACCGAGATGTAGGGCGATATATGCACCGCAGGGTAAGCTCACCTAATAGGTAAATAAGGATTGAGTAATTTAATCGAAGAGGGATAATTAAGCAAGAATTTCCTTAATCATTTTTCGGGCATACCCTACTCCTATAGGGTTAGTATTCAAATAATAGGGAATGAAGATGACAGTTTGGGATAAAGCTTGACCTCGACCTCTTGCCCAAGTTGCATCATCAACCTTTAAAGCCTCACGGAATACCTTTCGACTCTCACCAGAGAAGAGACTCCACGCAATCATTAAGTCACAGGCAGGATCTCCCACACCCAAGCCTCCAAAGTCGATAACAGCACTCAAGCGACCCCGCTCGAATAGTAGATTTCCAATTAATAAGTCGCCATGAAACCAAACAGGTTTATTATTCCATTCAAGTGCTTGAAGTGCTTCCTCCCAGACAGCAAATGCTGCATTCGTATCGATAGTATCCTTCAAGGTAGCAATAGACTCACGAGTCACCTTGTCTCGAGTTTTTAGAGGCACACCACGTAAGTTATGCTCTTCGGCAAGTGGACCGCCTATTGTATCAATTTGTTGCAAAGCCGTTATGAATTGTGCTAACTCAATCGCCGTCTGGCATGGGTCTAGGAGCTGCTCAATTGAAGCATTTTCACCTTTAAGCCATTTATAAACAGACCAATTATAGGGATATTTTTCATCAGGTTCACCCTTAGCAAGTGGTAAAGGGATGGCAAGTGGCAGATGGGGAGCAAGGCGGGGCATCCACTCGTGTTCTTTATCAACTTGAGCTTGGGCCCAATCAATTCGAGGAAGTAGTACTGACATATCATGACCTAATCGAAAGATGGCGTTATCTGTTCCAGCAGAGAGAACAGGTTTAATAGCTAGATTAGCCCACTGAGGAAACTGTGAAGTAAGTAGGTGGCGCACGATAGATACGTCGGTACTTACCTCGTTAGCGTGCATTTTTTTAGAGGACATGAATTATTGTGCTGAGTGTGCTTTAGAGATGTTGTAAATCATGTTTTTCAGTATTAGTCGAAACTCTAGCATAAATTATGGTTTCTCCCTTTTGAGTTTCTACTAATTTTTCAAGGCTGGAAACTAATTATTTAAGATTATTTCTTAGCATCTGATTAACTAAAACTTGAAGTTCGACATTTCTTTCTTGCCCTAACTTAGTCAGAAATTCACTAATATCAGGATCGAGATTAATTTAAACAATTGGCTTGAGTATTTACTCCTGGTAGTTCTTTAACAAAGCCACTCCTTCAGAAACGTTAGTTAATTTTAATTGCATATTTCGCGAGCAGTTTGATACTCAAATAAAATAATCTTATCTTACTATTCTGAAGATAAACATTAAATATAGCTAGGGTATTTTTAGAAGCCAATGGACTTGATTAATAAGAAAAGATTGTGGTTATTTATTAAGCATAAATTACGCTGTTGGCGTATATCAAAATTTTCATCCTTATTTTTCTCCAGCTTACTTATTTTTACCGTTGTCATTAATAGTATTGCCGTAACTTTCGCTCAAGAAGAAATCCCTAGCAATCCTAATCTAATTTATACTTACGTCAAACTTGATGGACGGGAGCTTTTTCCTGTTGCAGCAATGGCTGCAACTAATTCTAGTAATACTTCTTCCCGCAGCCTCTTACCAATGAATATGCGGGTTAAGGGATACCAGCAGCAGCTACAAGAAATTATTAGTCAAGGTTTTGACTCTCAAACCCTTGCTGTCAGAGTTAGGAATCTCAATGGTCAAACTATAATTGTCGCTAGTGACAAAAAAAAATTGCCACAGCGTCAAGTTGGCAATGTCACACAACTAGATGCTCAAATCCACGGATTATCTGTATATTATCTAGCCCAACAGTGGAGTAAGATTATTCATTCTGCTTTAATACAAGCTCAAAAGGAACGTCAACCAGCGTACTTAAGCCGTCAATTGCTCCTTACTGGAGGGATTTTACTGGGAATGATGTTGCTTTGCGGTTTATTTATCATCTGGCAAAAACGCTTGACACTACAATGGGAAAACCTCAAACTACAGCAACCTACATCGGTAGTTTCTCCAGAAGAAAACCTTGATTCAAGTGACATAAATGCTCCATCCCAGGAAAAGCTTATAGCGGTTATGGAGCAAACAACAATTTGGGAAAGACAGAAAAATGTAAATATTCTCAAACGAGGATTACTAAAAATTGGTCACGTCATTGTTTGGCTAGTGGGTTTGACTTATATTTTTGGACTGTTTCCTTACACCCGTCATATTCAAGGATGGTTGTTCACTAAATGGGAATTAGTAGGAATTATCTTGGGAACTTATGCTGCAATTAAAGTTAGCGTTGTGGTTATTGATCGCATCTTACAAGGATTGATCGAAAATGATCAAGAAACAAACATCTTATCTAAGCGACGTAAGCTGCGGTTGACTACTTTTTTTCACGTTCTAGAGGGAATCATCAGCTATGCTTTAGTTCTGATGGGTATCTTCTTGATTTTGGTTCACTTGCGTATCCCAATTGCTCCTTTATTAGCAGGTGCAGGTATTCTCGGCTTTGCCATCTCTTTTAGTTCTCAAAATCTGATTCGAGATGTCATCAACGGTAGCTTAATCGTTTTAGAAGACCAATATGCCATTGGAGATATCATTTTACTGGGAGAAGCAGCAGGCGTTGTTGAAGATATGAACTTACGTATGACTCAGTTACGGGGTGAGAGGGGGCGTTTAACAACTATTCCTAACAGTAGCATTTCCATTGTTCATAACTTGACTAAAGATTGGTCTAGGATTGATTTTACTGTCAAGCTTCCTCATGAAACAGATATCGACCAAGCAATGAAAATAATTAAACAAGTTGCCCAACAGATGCAACAAGAACCAGAATGGCAAGAACATATTATTGACCCTGTTAATGTTCTAGGCGTTAACGATATCTTAGAAACTGGTGTTGAAATTGTACTTTGGCTCAAGACTCAGCCGTTACAGCAGTTTGCGGTAGGTCGTGAATTTCGCCGTCGCCTCAAGCTAGCTTTTGATAAAGAAGGTATTGCCATTGGTATTCCCAGATACGTGCTTGAATTGGATAGATATCTTAAAAATAAGTAGTTAGTTCCAATTAATTAGAAAATTATTAACTATTAACTATGACTACAGTACAAGATTTTGTTAAATCTGTTTTTAATATTCACACTGTTATCATCAATAGCAGATAGAGTTTAGAGTATGTACAATGACGAACCTAGATAAAGTTTTAGATGAGGCAATGGATTTGCCATTAGAACAGCAGGAGATGCTGATACAAATCTTACAACGTCCGATGATAGAGCGACGCAGGGATGAAATTGCTCAAGATGCTGCATCTTCCTTAGCAGAATTCAGAGCAGGAAAGCTTAAGATTCAAACTGCTTCGGAAGCAATTTCCGAGTTACGAGATTTTATTAAGTCTGAATAATGAGCAAAATAGTCATCTAACATATAGGCAAGATATCGTAAAAAAAAAACTATGAGCGATCAAGAAATATTTATTAAAACCACATCTCTAACTGTAGAGTATGCTCTCACTCTCTTGGCGAAAGGTGAAACAACAGAAGAGATTATGAAAGAATATGAAGCGGGGTCAGAAGCAAACATTCAAACTTCTTTATTAGATCGAATCGAAAATGAGAGCAAGATCGCTTTAATAACTAGAGAAGGACACAAGGATATAGCAATGCTTCCTGCTGATGAATTGGCAAATATCTTCGAGACTTTACATTTATTGCGTTCTCCAACTAATGCCAAAAGACTATTTTCAGCACTAGAAGAATCAATAGCAAGAGATAACACTGAGCCAGAATCTTTGCCTCATCATACAATAGAAAACTTGCGCCAAGAATTAGAAAATGAGCGCGAAGAATAGAAAAATCATTTTCAACGACAAGTTTGGTCAAGACCTTGGTTGGTGGTATAAAAAAGATCGAACTAAAGCAGAGAAGATTCTCAATCTAGTTGAAGCAGTTACAGAAGACCCCTTTAAAGGCATTGGCAAACCCGAACCATTGAAGTATTTATCACCTAATACTTGGTCGAGAAGAATTACTAAAGAACATAGGTTAGTCTATCGAGTAGCAGAGAATTTTATTGAATTTTTACAAGCAAAATATCATTATTGATTAACAATTGAAGGTAATTCCCCCATTCGGTGTCCTAAGCTCTTATATTAAGTCCGCTCTTTATAGTTACATTTTAGGTTAGAAACAAGGTGAGGGGCGGGAAGGAGACTTCATTACACAGTCGATCTCTTTTGGGTTCAATACCTAGATATATTAAGTCTCCTCCCGGGGGGTCAGAGGTCAGAAAGTTGAGAATTGGTTGCGCTCATAAGTTTTTTTCTAACTAATTAAACGGACTTGATATTACAAGGGAAGAAGTCAGACCCCGTGGCGTGAGAAAAAAATCCGTCAATAATGCCAACAGTCGCTACAATAAACGATTGTGCCGTTGCTTGTAGGGTTGCCATGACAGAAACTACTGCTTTTAGTCCCGAGGAAATTGCAGCAGAAGGTATTAAGCCTGAAGAATACCAAGAAATCGTTAAAAGATTAGGTCGCCATCCTAATAAAGCAGAGTTGGGAATGTTTGGTGTAATGTGGTCAGAACATTGTTGCTATAAAAATTCTCGACCATTATTAAGTCAGTTTCCCACTACTGGTAAAAGAATTTTAGTAGGCCCAGGAGAAAACGCAGGAGTCATAGACTTAGGTAATGGCTTACAACTAGCCTTTAAAATCGAATCCCATAATCATCCTTCTGCAGTTGAGCCATTTCAAGGTGCTGCTACAGGGGTGGGGGGTATTTTACGGGATATCTTTACTATGGGGGCGCGTCCTATTGCCATTTTAAATTCCCTACGGTTTGGTAATTTAGAAGATGCTAAAACTAGAAGGATTTTTCAGGGTGTAGTTGAAGGTATCAGCCACTATGGTAATTGTTTGATTGCTAGCGAAACTTTTATCTGGCGAGATTCAAATGGAGTTTACTTTGATAACATCGGTAATTTTGTAGAATCTCGTTTACCAGAGAATCAAGATACCTGGGAATTATCACAATCCAATCAAGTAGAAACTCTTTCTTACAATACCAATACAGGGGAAAGTTGTTGGCAACCCGTCAGAAGGGTTTTTAAACGTAGCACTCAAAAATTAATTAAAATCCGTACTGCTTTAGGGCGTAATTTGACAGTTACACCAGACCATCTTTTATTAGTGTCAGAAGAGGGATATTTAACCTTTAAACCAGCAGCTAAGTTAGAAAAGGGCGATTGTCTTTCTTTACTTACAGATTTTCCTAAAAATGAGGCATCTCCAAAGGAAATAGATTTATTAGCAAATTTAGGAGAACAACATCAAGATGTTTATGTGGATTTGCCCTCAGATTGGCAACCAACTACAGAAATCAGAGAAGCATTAACGGAAATTGAAACTTCTGCGACTAATCGTTGTCTCTATTGGAAAAAAGGATTTTTACCTCTTCAGCATTTTTTAAAATTAGAACCATTACTCAATATTCCTCGTCGTCATCTACAACTTTATCGACGTAGTGGCAAAGCTAATTATGCTCATGCAGTGATTTCTATTAATGATTTATTCTGTCGTTTGTTAGGTTACTATCTTTCTGAAGGTTGTGTTTCCAAAAATGGTAATACTTACAAGATTATTTTTACCTTTGCCCATCATGAAACAGATTATCTCAATGATGTTATCCAAGGATTAAAAAGTTTGGGATTACGTCCTTGCACTGAAACCCGAACTTCTACCACAATTGTTTATGCAACTTCCTGGTTATTAGGATATGCTATCAAAAAAGTTTGGCAATGTGGAGACTCTGCAACAAATAAAGCTATTCCTGCTTTTGTCTTTCAGTTATCTAACAACTTACAAAAAGAGGTATTAAAAGGCTTGCTAAGAGGAGATGGTTCTCTAACTACAAAAACTAATGGGAATCACGCCAAGATAGGTTTTGCGACGACCAGTAGTAAGTTATTTGAACAAACTTTAACCTTGTTACAAAGTCAAGCAATTGTTCCCTACATTTATTATCAGCCTTCTAAAAAAGGAACAATTGAAGGAAGAGAATATATTAGCTCTCCTCTTTGGCAACTCGAAATTAATAATTACGATGGGTTAAGTTCACTCACTAATATTTTTAGTAAAGAACGAAATCAAGAATTAACTAATGCTTTAGATAAGTATGAAGGAAATAAACATTCTTTCCCTCGATACTTTCTGGCTGATAAATTAGCTTTCGTTAAAGTTAAGAGTATTGAGACTAAGAATGTAGATGAAACCCCTGTATATGACGTAGAAGTAGATAATACTCATTTGTTTGTTACTACTTCAGGTATAGTTACTCACAACTGCATTGGTGTACCTACTGTAGGAGGGGAAATTTATTTCGATCCTGCTTATACAGGGAATCCTTTAGTTAATGCTATGGCATTAGGTTTAATGGAAACCGATGAGATTGTGAAAGCTGGTGCATCTGGTATTGGTAATCCTGTTATCTATGTGGGTTCAACTACGGGAAGAGATGGTATGGGAGGGGCGAGTTTTGCTTCTGCGGAATTAACTGATGAATCTATGGATGACCGCCCTGCGGTGCAAGTGGGCGACCCTTTTTTAGAGAAATCTTTAGTCGAAGCTTGCTTGGAAGCTTTTAAAACAGGAGCGGTAGTAGCAGCGCAAGATATGGGGGCAGCAGGGCTTACTTGTTCTACTGCGGAGATGGCGGAAAAGGGTAATGTAGGGATTGAATTAGATTTGGATAAGATTCCTGTACGGGAAACAGGGATGATTCCTTATGAGTATCTGCTGTCGGAATCTCAGGAAAGAATGTTATTTGTGGGAGAAAAGGGCAGAGAACAGGAATTAATTGATATTTTCCACCGTTGGGGACTCCACGCGGTAGTAGCAGGGGAAGTTATAGAAGAACCTGTAGTGAGAATCTTATTTAAAGGGGAAATTGCTGCTAATATTCCTGCTAAGGCTTTATCTGATGATACCCCTATCTATCACCGTGAATTACTTAAAGAAGCTCCTGAATATGCCCAAAAAGCTTGGCAATGGACGGCGGACAGTCTATCTGCTTGCGACTATGAAGGGTTGTTTGTGGGAGAAAACTATCTTACTTGGAATGATATCTTACTAAAATTACTGGATACTCCGACTATTGCTTCTAAACATTGGGTATATCGACAATATGATCATCAAGTACAAAATAATACTATCTTGTTTCCTGGTGGTGCAGATGCAGCAGTGGTAAGGGTACGCCCGATAGACGCGAAACCCGAAGACTGTAACACTGGGGTGGCTGCAACTACTGATTGTAATGCTCGTTATGTTTATCTTAATCCTTATGAAGGGGCAAAATATGCTGTGGCTGAAGCAGCGAGAAATTTAAGCTGTGTGGGTGCTGAACCTGTTGCCGTTACTGATAATCTTAATTTTGGTAGTCCTGAAAAACCTATCGGATATTGGCAATTAGCTAATGCTTGTCGTGGTGTGGCAGATGCTTGTCGGGAAATGGATACCCCTGTAACTGGTGGGAATGTCTCTCTTTACAATGAAACTCTTGATTCTGAAGGTAATCCCGAACCTATTTATCCTACTCCTGTAATTGGGATGGTGGGTCTAATTCCTGATATAAGCAAAATCTGTGGACAATCTTGGACGACTGAAGGCGACATAATATATATTCTTGGTTCATCCCCATCAACAATTCCCCAGTTAGGTGCATCAGAATACTTGGCTGTAATACATAACACTGTCGCAGGGAAACCCCCTGTAATTGATTTTGAATTGGAAAAAAAGGTACAAGAAGCTTGTCGTTATGGTATCCGCAAAGAATGGATAAATTCTGCTCATGATTGCGCGGAAGGCGGATTAGCAGTTACTCTAGCAGAATCTTGTATTGGTAATGGTTTGGGTGCGGAAGTTAATCTTGAGGTAACTACTCAACAGCGTCTTGATGAAGTGTTATTTGGTGAGTCGGGAAGTCGTATTGTGGTTTCGGTGAATCCTGAAAAAGTGTCTGAGTGGGAAGATTATTTGAAAGAAGTTTTAAAATATGCCTGGAGTAAAATTGGAAAGGTAATGGGCTTAGAATCATCCCTTAAGATTGATACTCAAAATAATTTAACGTTAATCAATGTTAAGATTATTAACATGAAAAATATCTGGTATAGGGCAATACAAAACAGACTTGAAGTATCTTAGATATCTGTAACCAGATTCTAGCTAAAACCTATATCCACAAAACAAAATCTCTCTAGTACTCACTACCTCAAAGAGGAGCTAAATAATAGGATTATGTGGTATCAATCTCCCCACTCGGAGCAAAATTCCCCAGTCTCCCATCTGGATCATAGACCAGATAAACCAGAAGAAGCCTGTGGTGTGTTTGGGGTATATGCACCAGGAGAAGCAGTAGCTAAACTAACTTATTTTGGATTATACGCACTGCAACATCGGGGACAAGAGTCCGCAGGAATTGCTACTTTTGAGAGGGATAAAGTTCATTGTCATAAAGATATGGGCTTGGTTTCTCAGGTATTTAATGAAGAGATTTTAGAAGAATTACCAGGATACATGGGCATTGGTCATACTCGCTACTCTACTACAGGGTCGAGTCTCAAGGCTAATGCCCAACCTGTAGTATTTGATACTAAATTAGGGAACCTGGCTCTAGCACATAATGGTAATTTAGTTAATGCTTTACAACTGAGAGAAGATTTAAGTAGGAGCGATCGCATTTTTCGCACAACTACAGATTCCGAAATGATTGGTTTGGCGATCGCCGATGAAGTAGATAAGGGAAAAGACTGGTTAGAAGCTGCGGTAAGTGCTTTTCAGAAGTGTAATGGTGCTTATAGCTTAGTTATTGGGACTCCTGAAGGAATGATAGGGGCGCGAGATCCTAATGGGATTCGCCCCTTAGTTATCGGGATTTTGAAAGGAGAAACTACTCGCTATGTGCTATCTTCAGAAACCTGTGGCTTAGATATTATTGGTGCAGAATATTTGAGAGATGTCGAACCAGGGGAATTAGTCTGGATTACAGAATCAGGCTTGGTTTCGTTGCACTGGGACAAAAAATCGGAAAAGAAGCTTTGTATATTTGAAATGATTTACTTTGCTCGTCCTGATAGCGTTATGCACGACGAGAGTTTATATAGCTATCGTTTGCGGTTAGGGGAACAACTAGCTATAGAATCTTTTGTTGAAGCAGATATGGTGATTGGTGTTCCAGATTCTGGGATACCTGCTGCTATTGGTTTTTCTCGCAAGTCTGAGATTCCCTATGGAGAAGGGTTAATTAAAAATCGTTATGTGGGGCGTACTTTTATTCAACCCACTCAAGGAATGCGAGAAGCAGGAATTAAGATGAAACTCAATACCCTGAAAGATGCGATCGCCAATAAGAGAATTATTATTGTAGATGATTCTATTGTACGGGGTACTACTAGCCGTAAAATAGTTAAGGCTTTGAGAGATGCAGGAGCAAAAGAAGTACACATGAGGATTTCTTCTCCCCCTGTAACCCATCCTTGCTTTTATGGTATTGATACAGATAATCAAAAACAATTAATTGCTGCGACTAAATCTGTCCAAGATATTGAACAGCAAATTGGGGTTGACACTTTAGCCTATCTAAGTTGGGAAGGAATGTTACAAGTGACAGGAGAAAATCCCCAAGACTTCTGTTCAGCTTGTTTTACAGGGAATTATCCCATTCAGATTCCTGAAAAAGTGAAACGCTCTAAACTCATGTTAGAAACAACCCAAGTTTGACATCCTCCCCCGTTATAATCTTTGATTTAACGGGGGATTCCAATCATCACTGACTGGGTTTACTCTTTCCGCGAGACGACTTACAACCCCCAGTTTCCTGGCGAGCTGCCGAGGTCGGACTCTCCAGAGTCGTTACTTTCCGTCTGCCCGACGGTAGTTGATAGTTTTTTAAGTGCTGCTTGAAGTATGTTTATTGCTGCGTTTTCATCACGATCTAACACTAAACCGCATCTACATTGATGGGTTCTAGTGCTTAAAGATTTAGTTACCTTTGCACCACAAGACGAGCAATTAATACTGGTATATGCGGGTTCAACGGCAACAACTGGAACACCATAAACCCTGCCAAAATATTCCAGCCATTCCCTAAACTTGCTCCAAGCAGCGTCCGATATAGACTTGGCTAGTTTGTGATTTTTAACCATGTTACGCACCCGTAGGTTTTCTATCGCTACCAAATCGTTAGATTGTATGACGCGCCGAGCCAACTTACATACCCAGTCGTTACGTCTGCGAGAAACCTTCTGATGCGCTCTACCTAATCTATTTCTGGTTTTCTTCCTGTTTTGACTCCCTTGAGCAGTGCGAGATAAGCGACGCTGTAATTTCTTGATTCGCTTTTCATCTCGTCTGAAAAATCTAGGATTATCTACCTTGAAGCCATGATTATCGGTGTAGAAATGATTTAAACCAACATCTAAACCAGATTGCTTATTGCTTAATTGTTTCTTTTCTTCCCTAGTATGATTAATTAGAAATTGAGCATAATAACCATCATGCCCTCTAATTACTCTGACTCGATTTATTTGCTTAATTTGATAATAATGTAAGTCGCGACTACCCCATAACCTAAAAGTACCAGCTTTAAATTTGTCGGTGAACGTTAGATATTTTCTGCACGGAGATAGTTTCCAGCCAGAAGTTTTATATTCAACGCTAGCTCTAACTTGATACTTTTTAAATTTGGGATAGCCTTTGTTACCTGCTATCTTCTTTTTGCAGTTGTCATAAAACCGAGCAATACTAGCCCAGGCTCTTTCCGCGTGAGCTTGTCTAGCCATTGAGTTTAACTTATTAACCCAAGGGAATTGTTCTTTATTATCAGATAGTATTTTGCTGTACTTATATGCGTCGTTTCTCCCCTTAATCTCTCCATCAATCCAAGCCCTAATAATACTATTACGAATGAAGCGACCAGTACGAATTGCAGCATCTAACTGCCTGTACTGATTCGTATTACCTTTTAGTTTCATTTCGTAGATTAGCATTCTTATCAAAGCCGAGTCTGATAAAAATGAGTTTAACACAATTATTGACCACGATACACAATTATTGACCGCGATTCATCCCACCGCTTTCATTAAAATTTTAGCGTTCCGCATTCTCGCGGAACAGCCAGGTAACTGATATCTTGCACCTCGATACCAAACTAGATAAAAGTCCTCTTAAGAGGAGTTGATACTATTAGCCAAGAAATTGATTTCTTGGTGATTTTTTGTTCCTGGTGCAAGATGTGAGCTTAATTTTGTTTCCCAATCCCTGCTTGACCTATTACATCAAATAGTCAGGAAGACAATTTTCTTCGATGTAAGTGCGATATTCTGCCCAAGAGCGATCGCACTTTTCTTGACTCCAACCACAGTATTTACTAAGGGTTTCGGCGACAACAGGGAATAAGTCTAAACCGTAATTACCTTGCATTGCTAAAGTGGTGCGACGACGCAGGATATCAGTAAAATTGTGGGCGAATTCTGCTTGTACAGCATAGACAATTTGGGCTTTAATATCGGGAAATTCAGGAGTGATTTTTGTTCCTAGTTGGGGATGCTCTCTAGTTAACTTTAATAATTCTAAGGCTTTAGCACCATAAACAGAAAATATATAATTAATAGTACTGGAAGCAACTATATCTTGATAATCTTGGATAGCTTGTTCGATTCTCTCATCATTGGGCAGAATACACCCTGGTAATGGAGATTTGTCTGTAGTAGAAGGTTTATAAGGTCGTCGCATTTTTTTCAACACAGCATCTATCATTTCTTCCCCCACATTACGATAGGTAGTGAGTTTACCCCCAATAAGAGAGATCAGATTCTTAATTCCCTCTTTCTTGTGGTCAAAGAGAATATGTTTACGAGTGATGCTTCCTGGTTTTTTACCCTCTGCATTGGGAAGGGGACGGACTCCAGAGTAAGTAAAAACGATACTGTCTCTAGATAAATTAGCTTTGGGAATGATATTGTTAGTTTCTGTAAGTAAATAGTCTATTTCGTGATTATCTGCCTTAACACGGTCGAGGTCGCCTTTAAAAGGTAAATCCGTTGTACCGATTAAATACATTCCCAGCCAGGGGACAATAAAGAAAGGACGACCATCAGATTTAGCTTCTACATATAAACTACTGGTTTTTGGTGCGCCAGCAAAAGCCTTAACCACAATATGACTACCTTTCGTCCCACCAATTTTTTTCCTGTTACCAATAGGTTGGTCTTGGTTTTGACTATGTCCTAGTTTACAGACTTGATCTACCCAAGGTCCTGAAGTATTAATTACTATAGTGTCTGAGTTTCCTGTAACGGTGAATGCTTCTCCTGTAAGTTTGTCTTTACAAGTAATATTAGTGATGCGGTTAGCTGCAATTTCTAGTTGAGTTACTTCTATATAATTTAAAACAGTAGCACCTGCTTCTTGAGCGGAGATAATATTTTCTAAACACAATCTCTCAGCTAGGGTTACTTGACCATCATAATATTGCGCCCCTCCTGCTAAATTATCCCCGTCTATATAACGGAATAACTGCTGAAACTGGGCTTTTGGTAACATCCGATGGAGAGGAAGAGTCTTATCAAAACTCAATACATCGTATAAAATCATACCAGCCCAAATCTTCCAATACGGACGAGAGCGATCGCGATATATCGGGATAGTCAGTAATAAAGGATTTACTAAATGGGGTGCATTCCGTAATAAGACTTCTCTTTCTTTGAGAGATTCTCTAACTAAGGGAAATTCAAAATATTCTAAATAACGCAGTCCACCGTGAATCAAACGAGTTGACCAGCTAGAGCTACCACTAGCGAAATCTCCTTTTTCAATTAAAATCGTCTTTAAGCCTCTTGTAGCTGCATCTCTAGCGACCCCAGCACCGTTAATACCTCCACCAATAACGATCAGGTCATAGTTGGTTTGTTGAATTTGAGAAAAATCTCTCATGATAATATTTAAGTCTTGGTTTGCCTGGATAATGTAATGATAGGAAAGATTAAAATCTTGCTATGGTATCTTTTGATTTCAATTAGGTTTTGTTGTTACTATTTCTAACTCAACTTAGCAAAATGAAATCTGTCTAAGTGTCTATCCAGAGAAGTGAATTTTTATTTTTGTTGCTATGGCAAAGGTCAGCTTACAAGATATTAAACGTATCTATGGTAATGTAACAGCAATTGAAAACATTACCTTTGATGTTCCTGATGGAGAGTTTTGGGTCTTAGTTGGTCCTTCAGGGTGCGGTAAATCTACTATTTTAAGAACGATCGCTGGTCTAGAAACTGCTACTAGTGGCAAATTATATATAGATGACCAGTTAGTTAATGATATTCCTGCGCGTCAGAGAGACATTGCTATGGTGTTTCAAAACTATGCACTCTATCCCCACATGAGTGTAGCGGAAAATCTGGCATTTGGTCTAAAGATGCGTCAAGCAGATCGAGCTACTATTAACCGCCGTATTCAAGAAGTAGCGCGATCGCTAAACATCGAACATCTGTTAAAACGCAAACCCAAACAGCTTTCTGGGGGACAACAACAAAGAGTTGCTTTAGGAAGAGCGATCGCTCGTGAACCCAAAGTATTCTTACTAGATGAACCTTTATCTAACTTAGATGCTCAATTAAGAGACGATACTAGAGCAGAATTAAAACAATTACAAAACCGTGTTGCCATTACTACTATATATGTCACCCACGACCAAGTAGAAGCTATGACCCTAGCTGACCGCATTGTAGTACTCAAAGATGGCAGAATTCAACAAATCGGAACACCCCAAGACATATATCAACATCCAGCCAATCGTATGGTTGCTACTTTCTTAGGTAGTCCACCGATGAATATCTTACCTGTTATCTACACAGACGGTAAATTTATCGCCAATAAGCAAGTAATACCCATTCCTCCTCAACTTCAACAGCAATTGCAACCGACATCAGGAGAACATTTTGATTTAGGAATTCGCCCCGAACATATTACTATTAATAACTCGGAAACTACCAGTGATTTGCAACCATCCCTAAAAATTCAAATTATTACTATTGAACCTTTAGGAAAAGAAATTCTAGTAAAAGGTAAACTTCCTGAGTCTAATACTGCGATAGATGTTTTTGCTGATGCTAATTGGTCAGGAAAACCAGGGGATTATCTAAAAGTCACTCTAGATTCCAACCAATTGTATATTTTCGAGCCTGAGAGTGGAAAAAGGAAAGTTTAATTTGTACTGTTATCTTTTAACCACAAGGCAATTGATTCTTGGTTTTCAGTATCCATCGTTAGACTTTCCATTTTTACAACCACTTCCGTCTCTGCAACTTCTAGCCAGTAGTTATTTAAACCCAGAAAGGTGTACATAACCATAAATGCAGTTCTTTTATTACCATCTAGGAAAGGGTGATTTTTAGCTAAACCATAACCATAAGCTGCTGCTAAATCGAAGATTGTCGGATTACCGTAAGTAAATAAGTGTTTTGGTCTAGCTAAACTAGCACCCAGTAAATTCTTATCCCTAATACCTGGACTTCCACCATGTTGTGCTAGCTGATCTTCATGGATAGCTAATACTATCTTTTCTGTAACCCAAGTAGGCTCTTGCATTATGCTAGCTCTTTCAAAGCATTTCTATACTTGTGGCTACCCTGTTTATATATAGACATGGCTTTCTCAAATTCAGGATCGTATGCTGAAAGTTTTACCCCATCAGGGGTTTCCGTAACAAAAACCGTATCTCCTTCTCCTACTCGCAGTTTTTCTAATATCTCTTTGGGAATGGTTGCACCTAGAGAATTACCAACTTTACGAATTTTGATTTTATACATGATTTCACAGCTTGTGTAATACAAATATTATAACTTAATAGTAATTAAGCCTGTTAAATAGGTATTGAAGTTGATAAATAGCATTATATTTGCTCTGAGCTATTAATTATTGAGTTTTATAGTGCCAAAATGGCAGCTAATTTTGACTAATTAATCTTATTATATAAATATCAGGAGAAATCTTTGTATGGAGTCTCAGGAATCTAATTTAGGGAATCAGCATCAAGAAAAAACTACCAGTAATTTTTCCTCTCAACTTGTCGCCTTTTTCAACTTTCCTTTGATAGTTCTTCTAGTGGGCTCTTTCATTGGGATTATCGGCTTGTTTACCTGGCAACGTGTAGATTGGGTGCAGAAGGCAAACCTTAATCGTGCAGAGGTAATATTTGACCGTCAAGTTAACATTATTGAGAAGATTAATGCTGATGTTGGTTATTATGTTGCGGATGCCAATACAGCGATTGAATCGATTAGAAAAGGACAACCTCAACAGCGAAACACTTATATAGAAAAATATAATCAGCGTCAGGCAAAATGGTTTGCTGTATCAACTTCTGATCAAACACTTCTATTGTTTTACTTTCCCGAATCTGAAAATACACCTCAAGAGGAAAAGCTCTCAGTAAAGTTTGAAGAAATTATAGAAGCAACTTGGGATGTCGATATCAAGCTTCAACTCTATTCACGTAATAGAACTGATAGTAATTATCAAGCAGCTAGAAAAGCGACTGATTTTGTCGTAGAAAAACTGAATAATTTTAATTTACTATGCCACAAAAAGATGAAAACTAGGGAGAGTTGGAGAACTACTTTCTTTAGAGAAATGAAATAGCTAGCATCCCTTCTAATTTTCCTTATTTTATAGGCTAAAATCTGGTTGTCATCAAAGTTGTCCTTACACCTGTCATCACCATTATAACCACCTTTGGTAATACTAGTTGCTTCAAAAGTAACCTAGTGAGAGTATCATCAAATCAATTCTCTTAAGATGCCCAATTAATATACTGACAATTAACCAAGAAATTAGGTCAACAAGGACTTAAACTACCATCATCTGCACCAGAATTAACCCCATCCGCTCATTTCCAGACCGATTTTCCGCTGCACAAAAGCTAAAATGGTAATGTTGTCAAACTCTTTCCCTGTTTTATCGGGCATCAAATTATGTCAACCTTATATGAGAAGTTGGGAAGCGAAAAGACAGTTAAACTAGTCGTCGAAAAATTTTATGAACGAGTTTTAAACGATGACAGAATCAAGCATTTCTTCGAGGGAGTGGATATGTTCAAACAGAAAATTCACCAACTCGACTTCCTGACCTATGCTTTTGAAGGCTCTGAGCGTTATCGCGGTTCCACTATGAGAGAAGTACATAAGAAGTTGGTTCGACAAAAAGGACTTAGTGATGAACACTTTAATGCTTTTGTCGAAGACTTAGTTGAAACTCTTAAAGAGCTAGAAATTTCTCCAGCTTTAATTGAAGAAGCTGTAGCGGTAGCTGGCTCTGTCGAACATCGCAACGAGGTGCTTAACAGAAAATCTACTGCAAAATCAAACTGGACAGAAGAATCTAAAAACCAGTGAACGGTTACAGCTTTTTGCTCTTATTTGGTTCGTCCCGATTGAGTACCACGATCCCGATGTTTGAATTGTTTTGCGGGATTGTAAATAGATTTGGGCGGACGTTGTTTGATGAGTTGCTTTTTCTGTTGTGGTAAAGTCTTTTTCATGACTACCTCCTTTGACCAAGAGGTTACACTTATATTCTGGCAAAAAAAAGCCAGATAAAGCGTCAATTTGTAACAGATTATTGATAGGAATTGGGATCAATTAAATAGACTTTGAAAGCTCAATCTAGTACCGACTCCCAAAAGGCGATCGCTTTTCGGGAGTCTTTCCAGTTAGAAGATAAGTTTAAATATTTAAAAAGTTTCTTGGTGGTATTTCTCTTCCCTGATAAAATTTTCGCTCTAGTTGAGCCAGTTTGCACCATACTACAGCAGCAATCAGAGCTATTCCACTGAATCCCCCTGTTGTCCAGATTGCAGATTTTCCTAACCACAAGGCTATTACAGGGCTAATTGTCCAACCAATTATGGCGATCGCAGCTAGCACAACTTTAATCTGCTTAACTCTTTTTAAGGCTTGACGACAACTAGAGCATTTTTTAGTGTGGGAATGATAGCGTTCTAATAATTTTTCTGTTAATGGAGAAGCAGGAAGAGGGCTATTGGGGAAAGGATCGCTATGATATAAATTTACCCATTGATGTAATTCTGAAACATACAAATCTGCTTTGCTAGGTAAATAACAAGCTTGATTGTAATTAAAACTACCTCCATTAGATTCTAGATAACGCTCTTGATAGTGGAGAAAGATTTGATCGTCTTCTAAGATGGCATTTTGACTAATGTGGGAATACCAACGAGGGGAAAGTTTAATAAAAAAAGCAGGAATGGGAGAACTAAACTTGAAGGGGAAACGAGCAAATAGGCGACATTCTCCCTTGCGAATGGGAGTTGCATAAACCACAGTAAGAGTGCGTCCAAACTGTTTTGAAGTTAAGTCATGCCACATTAAGCAGGGCGCAGTAAAAGTAGTGTATTGTGTTCCTAATGCTCCTTTACGCGGTCCTTCTTCCCAAATTCCTTTAAAACCCCATTTTCCTGAATCTGTTACCTTTAATTCTACTGGTGCTGCATTACTGCGATCGCCTACAGTATTATGATGAGTATAGGGAATATGGCTAACATCCAGCACATTCTCTAACAGAGTCAGAGCATCATAAGGAATATCGCGAAAAGTATTAAGACATACCCAATCTGAGTCAGATTCTTGCAGCACATCTACTAGAGGAAGTTCAACGCAACTGCTGTTTTGAGGATTTCCAGCATAGACAAATAATAGTCCTTGGGCTTCTGCGGTGGAGAAAGATTGCACACAGGCTCTTTTAGCGGTTTCTGCTTTCCCTTCTGCTGCTTGTTGAGGAATATACTTGCAATTACCATTTCCTTCAAATCCCCAACCGTGATAAGGACACTCTATATGTCCTTGCTCGTTAATTCTACCCTCACTCAAAGGTGCAAGACGATGAGGACATTGATCTCTAAATGCTCGCCAAGTTTGTTCATTACTATCCCACCAAATCACAATATCCATCTCAAGAAGAGTAAACTTTGTGGGTCTGGCTTTGTCTAAATCTTCTAGATAGTGGACAGGATACCAGGCTTCGGCTGGGTCAAATTTGGTGGGGTCATCACCCCCAGCAACAAGTAATTCTCTATCTTCTATTGTGTTAATAGTCATGAAGTAGCTCTACGAAGTATGTCTTTTTGTTAACAATTGTTACATACTTTGTTAGCTGTATGATTGTGGGAAAACTTATAACTACTCGAAACTAGATGTCAATATCAAAACAAGAAGCCAAACAATTACTAGAAAGAATGATTTTTGAAGAGATGCAGCCTTCAGACTGGGTACAAGATGTCTGGGACTTAAGTGCAATTCATGGAGAAAGTGCTGCTAAACTCCTTGATGCTTTTGAAGCTCTGATTGAGTGTAGCAGCCCAGAAAAACTGGAAAACTTCGTTCAAAGTCTCTATCTTCAAAGGATGAGAGATGAGGGATGAATGATGAGGAAATCAGAGAAAGGATGAGGGATGAGGGATGAGGGATGGTGGGATACCAGGAAATCAAAGAAAGGATGAGGGATGAATAGACTTTTTGCACCCATTCCTCATTAATCGGTTTAAGAAGACTCCGAAGACAAGGAAGAAATTGATTAAAAATTTACTTTTGCAAGAGGTCTAATGATCAATTATGAGAAAACTGTTTCGTGGTTATTAATAGTCTATTGAATATTTCCTCATCCCTCATCCTTTATCCTTTATCCCTTATCGTTTATCTTCCCAGAATCTCTACCCTGACTGGTACTACTCCACTATGCACCATATTCAAAACCCGAGCAGCACCAGCAGAAACATCAATAATTCTTCCTGGAATAAAGGGACCGCGATCGTTTATTCTTACTATTACAGAGCGACCATTTTTGATGTTAGTAACTCTGACTTTAGTACCAAAAGGCAAACTACGATGAGCAGCAGTTAAAGCATTAGAGTTAAAAATTTCTCCGTTTGCAGTGCGACGACCATGAAAATTGGGTCCATACCAAGAGGCTTTTCCTTGATATACTGCACCAGATACTACACGGTTAATATGGTGAGCAATTTGGTTAGAAGAAGAAATGGGAAAATTAATTTCAGATGCAGACAAAGATACAGAATTAGAGTTATCTAGTTCTAGCTCATTAATCTGAGAAAATTCTTGTTCAATTGTTAAACTCTCACTGGGGATTGTTTGAGAATTGTCCTGGTTTATCACAGATGATTTACTCTGGTTCTGTAGATCCTGGATCGTATGTGCTTTGCCTGGAAGCTGATCTAGGGTCAAAAAGCCAAGGCTGGCACTAAAGGATAATAGGACTGTAGTTACAGAAAATTGATTTTTTTTCATCATAAATTTATAGTTATTTATCGATACAAAAAATTAAAAAAATTGTTTCAATTTCTTATCGATATTACTCCTCGAAAAAGCTTTTTTATAGTTTAATCGCGAATCAAATTACCAAAAAATGGTAAAAATACCGATAATTAAGTTAATAATTGCGATTGATGAACATAAATTGAACAAAATATTTAATCAATGAAATATACATAAATAGTTAAAATACCCCTTGACAAATATAAAGAAATAAAAAACTAGCACTAAGAAATTTGTGAAGATTAAACCACAACAAAGCCAGACTATTAAGCAGAAACAACAGATCAACAAAAGCCAAACTTGTTGAATAATTTATGGTTTCTTATCTATAGTTATTAAGTTGTTTTACAGTTATTTTTATTTACGTAGGATTACAGATGGATTACAAAGACGCTGGTGTTGATATTGAAGCAGGAAGAGATTTTGTTACTCAAATTCGTCAAGATGTACAAAGTACTTATCGCTCCGAGGTTTTGGGGGGATTAGGAGGTTTTGGTGGTTGTTTCCAGTTACCTTCTGGTTATCAACAACCCATATTAGTATCGGGGACAGATGGGGTAGGAACAAAACTCAAAATTGCTCAAGAATTAAATCGTCATGACACAGTGGGTATTGATTTGGTTGCCATGTGTGTTAATGATATTCTCACTTCAGGTGCAGAGCCTCTATTTTTCCTTGACTATTTAGCTACAGGAAAACTCAATCCTCAACAACTAGCAGATGTAGTAAAAGGTATCGCACAGGGTTGTCGTCTCAGTGGTTGCGCTTTATTGGGGGGAGAAACCGCAGAAATGCCTGGTTTTTATCAGTTGGGAGAGTATGATATTGCAGGTTTTTGTGTGGGAGTAGTGGAAAAAAGTCAGTTACTAGATGGCTCTAAGATTCAAGTAGGAGATGTGGCGATCGCATTATCTAGTACAGGTGTTCACAGTAACGGCTTTAGTTTAGTCAGAAAAATTGTGGCATCTTTGAACATATCTTGGGACTATTCGCCAAAAATATTGGGAGGACAAACATTAGGAGAAGCCTTAATCACTCCTACTCGAATTTATGTGCAACCCATACTAGAAGCTTTACGAGGAGAAATAGAAATTCATGGTATGGCACATATTACTGGTGGTGGTTTACCTGAAAACTTACCCCGTTGTCTAGGTCAGAATCAGTCTATTAAAGTTGATCTTGATAGCTGGGAAGTACTCCCTATTTTCCGATGGCTAGCAGAAGTAGGTCAAGTATCTCCAGAAGCAATGCTAGAAACTTTTAATATGGGTATTGGTTTTGTGGTAATTGTTCCAGCAGAACAAGCTGATTTAACTCGCAATTGGTTTGAAGTTCGGAATATTCCCTCTTATAAAATAGGGGAAGTTACCCCAGGAAACGGTACTTTTGACTGGTGACGTACCCGACGCTCACCGCTTGCGGTACAGACGCGGGCTTCTTAGTCCCTTCGCTCTTGAAGAGAGAAGAACTTCGGAAAGTGGTACTCGGTTATCTTTCCCACTACCGCGTTTTATACAGAGGA
>JAAUYH010116737.1_pt1 | contig 26604 bp, 26 predicted proteins | sample 7278061 | NCBI WGS metagenome assembly JAAUYH01 (sample SAMN14350203, study PRJNA611818) | marine sediment metagenome | isolation source: surface marine sediment (0.6m) | place: French Polynesia: Moorea | collected 2018-08
ATGAACTCGATCCCGCGCGTCGTCAGCCAGGCCGTCTCGGAATGCTCTTTCGGCACGCGCGCAGGGTAAGGCGCGGTTTCCAATAGCCAACCAGACATCAGTTTGCCGTCCGGCCCCACAGCAGAGTTCGCCCATTCCTCCCACGGGTTGTCGCCGTCCATGCCATGGGCGCGCAGATAAGCGTCATAATCCTCGGCGCAGCGGCCCGGATAATCGCTGTGGTTGGTCCCATCGTCGCGGATCATGACGTCGAACCCGCATTCGCTGACCCGCGCCCCGATCTCGCTTTCGGGCTCGATCCCCAACCGCGCCATGCCTTCGCGGTCAGGTGTCATGTGGGTCTTGCCAACAAGTGTCGAGGTCACGCCGACCTCGCGCAGATGATCCCCCAGCGTCGGCTCGCCCACGCGCAACGGAAAGCCGTTCCATGTGGCCCCGTGGCTGCGGACATAGCGCCCGGTATAGAAAGACATCCGGCTGGGCCCGCAAATCGGCGACTGCACATAAGCCCGGTCGAACCGCACGCCCTTGGAGGCCAGCCGATCCAGATTGGGCGTGTCGATATGGGTCGCTCCGTAGCACGAGAGATAGTCCCACCGAAGCTGGTCGGCCATGATCCAAAGGACGTTCATCAGAAGTTCACCCGGTCCCCGCCCTTCAGGTCCAACATCTCGCGCGCCTCGTCCGGTGTGGCGACCTCGGACCCCAGATCTTCGACGATCCGCCGTATCTTCGCCACCTGCTGGGCGTTGGACGTCGCCAACTCGCCCCGCTTGATGAACAGGCTGTCTTCCAGCCCGACGCGCACGTTGCCGCCCATCTGGGAGGCCGCCGTCGCCAAGGGCATCTGCGCCGCGCCTGCTGCCAAAACCGACCAGCGGTAATCACTTCCCAAAAGTTTGTCAGCCGTCTTCTTCATGAAGACGAGGTTCTCGATATCTGCGCCGATGCCCCCAAGGATGCCCATCACGAACTGGATGAAGACCGGCGCTTTGAATAGCCCGATGTCCATGCAGAACTTCAGGTTATAAAGGTGCCCCACATCATAGCATTCATGCTCGAATTTGATGTTGTGCGGCGACAGCCGCTCCGCTGCCTCACGGATGTCGGCAAAGGTGTTGCGGAAGATATTCGCCTCGGACCCCTCGATATAGTCCTTCTCCCAATCGTACTTGAAGCTCTCGTACCGCTTCGCCAGCGGGTGAAAGGCGAAATTCATCGACCCCATGTTCAGCGAACACATCTCGGGCGAAAACTGCTCTGCTGCGCGCAGCCGCTCGGCAATCCGCATCGTCGGCGCACCACCCGTCGTGATGTTCACGACCGCATCCGTCGCCTGCTTCACCCGCGGCAGGAAGGGTGTGTAATGTTCGGGCTCGACCGAAGGCCGCCCGTCATCCGGGTGCCGCGTGTGCAGATGCAGGATCGAGGCCCCCGCCTCCGCCGCCTCCACTGCTTGAGACGCGATCTCGTCAAACGTGATCGGCAGATGGTCCGACATGGTTGGCGTGTGAATCGCGCCGGTGACCGCGCAGGTGATGATTGTCTTTTGCCTAGCCATGCTCACTCCTTGCCTTTCACCCGGTAACTCAACGGGAACAACTCCAGATCATACCGTTCGCGGATCAACCCCCAGACCCCCTTTGGCGCTTTCAGCATCACAACGATGGCGACCAGCCCCAGCACCATCAGATAGATCGTTCCGAAATCGGCCAGCACCTCGCGGAGCGCGAAGAACAGAAGCGTCCCAATGATCGGCCCTTCTAACGTCCCGATCCCGCCGATCACCACGATGAAGATGACGAAAGCCGTCCAGTCGTTCACACTGAAGGCCGCATCGGGCGAAATCCGAAGCTTCTGTAAAAAGATCAGCCCGCCGATGATCGCAGTGAACGCGCTGGTCACGACATAAACCTCCAGCTTCGTCCGCCAGATGTCGATACCAAGCCCACTCGCCGCCGTCTCGCTATCCCGGATCGCCGTCAGCGCCAGCCCCCGGCGTGACCGCAGGAACAGGTAGACCGAGGCCAGCACGACCACGGCCGCCCCCAAGGCGAGCCAATAGGCATTGGCCTCACGCGCCGCTTTCTTCGCGCCCAACTCTTTGACAACCGCCACCGGCAAGGACGACCCGGATCCACCGCCCAAAGCCTGGATCTGCGCGAACGATAGACGGAAGACCTCGGCCACGACCCAGGTGCCAATCGCGAAATAGGCCCCCTTCAGCCGGAAAATCAGCGTCGCAATTGGTACCGAAAGCGCCGCCGCCAAAAGCCCACCGGCCAGGATCGCGACCACCGGGTTCAGCCCCGCAAAGACAGTCAGCGCGAACAGCATATAGCCGCCAAATCCCACATAGGCCTGCTGGCCCACACTCACCAAACCGGCATACCCCGCCATCAGGTTCCAGAGACAAGCCAAGGAAAGATAGAGATAAATCTCCCCCATCAACCGCATATCGGCGCGCCCGGCCCACCAGGGCGCGGCGGCCAGAACCACCAGTGCGACCAGCCCTAGCACCATCGCCACGCGCGAGGCAGGCGTCGAACGGGTGACGACGGCGCTCAATGCTCGACCCTCGGGAAAAGACCGTTCGGACGCACCGCCAGCACGATCAGAAACGCAATATGCCCGGCCAGGATCTGATAGCCTGGGTCGATCTTCGCACCAAGCGTCTGCGCGACGCCCAGGATCACGCCGCCTGCCAGCGTGCCCCAAAGATTGCCAAGCCCTCCGATAATCACGGCCTCGAACCCGAAAATCAGCCGCCCGCCGCCAATCGCCGGGTCAAAGCTCGTGCGCATCCCCAGCAAAATCCCCGCAATCGCCACGACGGCCAAAGCCAACGCCATGGCCAGCCCGAAGACATGCGCCTTGTTCAGCCCCATAAGCTGCGCGATGTCCTGATTGTCGCTGACGGCCCGGAACCCGCGACCCAGCGATGTTCGATAGAACACGAACTGCAGCCCCGCAATGACCGCCACGGCAATTCCGAAGGTCAGAAGTGGCAACACGCCCACTGTGATGCCGCCCAGATCGAGGCTCGCTGTTTCAACCGCCCCGCCAGGCAATTTCCTCGGGTCGGCTGTGTAGAATTCCAGTAACGCGTTCTGAATGATGACCGACAGCCCGAAGGTCACCAGCAGCGGCGGCAGGATGTCATCCCCAAGCGTCTGGTTCAAAACACCTCGTTGCAGCGCATAGCCCAGCCCAGCCATCAGCGGCATTACGATCAGAAGCGCCAGAAAGGGATGCACCCCAAGCATCACCGTCGTCGTCAACCCCATGTATGCGGCCAGAATGATCAGATCGCCGTGAGCGATATTCACCAGCCGCATGACGCCGAAGATCAGCGACAGACCGGCAGCGAAAAGCGCATAAAGCCCGCCCAGCAGCACACCCTGCACGATGGCACCGGTCCACTCGATCATGCCTCGACCCCGAAGTATGCCGCAGTGATCTGATCGTGTGTGACGTCCTCTGTCCGCCCCTCCAGCGCGATCCGACCCTCCATCAGGCAGAACACGCGGGACGACATCGCCAGCGCCTGCGCGATGTCCTGTTCGACGATCATCGCGGTCATCCCTTCGCCCACAATGCTCGGCAGCGCCTGGTAAATCTGACGGATCACCACCGGGGCCAGCCCTAGCGAGATCTCATCAAACAGGATCAGATCGGGGTTCGCCATCAGCGCCCGCCCGATCGCCACCATCTGTTGTTGCCCCCCCGAAAGCGAGGTCGAAGCCTGCGCCTTCCGTTCTTCGAGGATCGGGAAGAGCTCATAAACCTTGCCCAGGTCCCAAGGCCCCGCACGCCCGACCTTGCCCCCGATCATCAGGTTTTCTTCGACCGACAAGGACGGGAACAACTGCCGCCCCTCGGGCACCAGCGCAATCCCAAGGGCCGCCACCTGATCGGCCCGCATTGCGCCAATCGGCTGCCCGCGATAGCGCACTGCATCGGGCCGGTTCCTGAGCAACCCGGAAATCGAGCGCATCAACGTTGTCTTCCCCGCGCCGTTCGCGCCGATCACGGCCACGACCTCGCCCGCTGCCAGTTCCAAGTCCAGACCGTAAAGCGCCTGAAAATCCCCGTAATGCGCATCGAGGTTCGACAGCGTTAACGTCGCTTCAGGCATCCGGGTCGACTCCCAGATAGATTTCCTTGACCTCGGCGCTTTCCATGATCGCCTTCGGCTCGCCCTCGGCGATCTTCTTGCCGAAATCGATGACGATCAATCGCTCCACCACCGCCAGCAGTGCATGCACTACATGCTCGATCCAGATGATTGTCGTCCCCCGCGCATGAATGCCCCGGATCGTATCGATCAGCGAATGACACTCGGCATCCGTCAACCCGCCCGCGATCTCGTCCAGCAGCAGTAGCTTCGGTTTGGCCGAAAGCGCCCGCGTCAGTTCCAACCGCTTCCGCTCCAGAAGCGTGAGCGTGCCCGCCCGTGCATTGGCCTTGGCCAAAAGCCCGGTCTCCTCCAGCACGCTCAGGGCATGAGCCTCCGCCTCATGCCCCGACAAACCCGCACCTTGAGTGGCGCCGACCAGCGCGTTCTCGAACACCGTCATGCCGCCAAAGGGTTGGGGGATCTGAAACGACCGCGCGATGCCCGCCTTGCACCGCGCGGCCGCCGAGTTCGTCGTCACATCCGCACCGCCGAAACCGATCCGCCCCCCGTCCGCCTTCAGCGTCCCGGTGATCAGATTGAACAGCGACGTCTTGCCGGCCCCGTTCGGCCCGATGATGCCGACCGCCTCGCCCTCTGACACATCGAAGGACGTGGCGTCGGCGACCACGACGGCCCCAAAGGACTTTTGAAGCCCCGAGATCGACAAAAGCGCGGTCACCCGGGCCTAGCCCAGCAGCTGCAGCTCACCACCCACCGGAATGTCCGGCGCCTGGCTGTTGTGCGTGATGACCAGCTCGACACCATTGCCGGTGTCCTGCCACTGGCCCGCAACAAGCGGCGTCTTGGTGACATTCGGCACCGGCCCCGCCGACCAGTTCACATCGCCGACGATGGTGCTGATGTTGGTCGCCGCAATCGCCGCCGAAACCGCATCGGCGTCCTCCAGGTCCTCGGCCCGCCCGATGACATCGGCGACGACCTCGAACAAGGCATGCTTGAACCCGATGGGCTGCGTCCAGGGCCGTCCGGTGGCACTGGAATACCCGTTCGCCAGGTCGCCCGCCGACGTGCCCGTCAGCGACGACGTGAACGGATGGTTCGGCGACCACCAGATCTCGGACGAAAGGCCAACGCCCCGGTCGCCCAACGCCTCGATGGCCGACGGGAACAACAGCGCCTTGCCGACGGTCGCAACCTTGGGGTTGAACCCCTGCTGCGCTGCCTGAGACCAGAACGTCCCGAAATCCGGCGGGATCATCACGCCAGTGACGATCTCGACGCCCGCGTCCTTGAACGCGCTGATATAGTTCGAGAAATCGTCCGTCAGCGGCTGATAACGCCCTGGGTCCGTCAGTTCGAAGCCCTGCCCCGCCAAAGGCGTAGGCAATCCAAGCTCCGGATGCCCCCAGGCGTTGCCATCGGCGTCGTTGGGGAAAAGCCCGCCGACCTTCTTCGCGACCCCGGCGTCGTTCCAGAGCCCGGTGAAGTTTGCGATGATGTCCTCGAGCCCCCAGAAGAAGTGATAGGTATAGGCGAACCCTTCCGCCGGGTTCCCGCCGCGCCCGAAGAAGTAAGGCTGCCAAGGCGCGTCCGTGGTGATGCAGGGGATCTCGTTGATCTCCGCCTGATCGGCGACAGGGTTCGTCGTGTCCGGCGTCGCGGCAGCGGTGATGATGTCGACCTCGTCGTCCAGGATCAGTTCGGCCGCCACTTCGGCCGCCCGGTTCGGGTTCGACTGGCTGTCCTTCTTGATAATCTCGATCTGATAGGACTTGCCGTTGTTCTCGACACCCCCCGCGAAATGCACACGGAGCCCTTCCAGAATGTAATCGTCCGCCTCAGCAAACCCGGCAAGCGGCCCCGTCGAGGGCGTGACAAACCCCACCTTCAGGGTGGGCGACTGTGCATAGGCCCGCGTCGATCGCAAAATGGCCGGTGCCGCAACACCTGCCGCCAAACCGCCAAGCACGTGGCGTCGTGTGGTTCTTTTCATATCTTCCTCCCTAAGCGTCAGATCCGTCGGGCAATATTGCCTCTAGTTTTCTCAAGTGATCCGCGACGCGTTCCTTGGTCGCCGCAAGGTCGTCTTCCTTCCACTCGCGGAACCCGGCCCCGGCTGCCATGCCCGTCCGCCCCGCATCTCGCAGCGTTTGCAGATACTGCGACGGTTCCGTGCTCCGATCCAGATCGAAAAGCACCTGGGCATGAATATCCTGCGTCAGTTCGATGCCCACCAGATCGGCATTCTCCAAGGGGCCAAGCACGGCCAACCGCCGCCCGAAGCTGGCCTTGACCACATCGTCAACGGCCTTGGCGGAGCAAATCCCGTTTTCGACCAAGCTTATCGCCTCCCGCCAAAGCGCATGCTGCAGACGGTTGCCGATGAAGCCGGGCACATCCTTCTCTACCATCACGGGCGTCTTGCCCACGGCACCCAAAAGCGCGTGCATCGCCTTCGCCTTGGCCGGGTCGGTCCACTCCGTCTTCACCACCTCGACCAGCGGGATCATATGAGGCGGGTTCCACCAATGCGTCCCTAACGCGCGGTGCCGCGTCGGCAAACATTCCATGATCTTCGAGATCTGGATAACGCTCGTATTCGACGCCAGCACGGCGTCGTCCGGCGCATGCGCCTCTAATTCCGCGAAGATCGACCGCTTCAGTTCCAGCTTTTCAGGTGCCGCCTCAAAAACATAGGCCGCGTCCTTGACGCAGTCACCCAACCCGCTTGCCAAGGCGATCCGGCCCAGCGCCGCCGTCACCTCGTCCACGCCCGCACCCAAAAGCTCCAGACTTTCTGCGACGCGCCCCGGCACGCTTGCCAAGGCCTCGGCAACCGGATCGAAAACCAACACCTGGTGCCCTGCCCGCGCAAAGGTCAGCGCAATGCCATGCCCCATCAGACCGCCGCCGATGACCGCCACCCGGCTCACGCCAAACCCCTAAAGCTTAGGTCAAATTGTGCTTCTTCTTGGCAGAAATATCCCGGGGTTCGGGGCAGAGCCCCGCTCCGACCTATCCACCCGGCCCCCCTCATCCGGCGGTATACCCCCCGTCGGCATAAAGGATGTGGCCCGTGTAGAAATCGCTGGCCCGAGAGGCCAGGAACAACAACGGCCCCGCCAAATCCTCGGGCTCGCCAAGGCGCCCCTTCGGCACGCGCGCCAGAAATCCATTTCGAACATCTGCTGCGTCCTCTTCGAACATCCAGGCTGTCAGGGGCGAACGAAATACCGTCGGCGCAATAGCGTTCACCGTGATCCCGGTCGGCCCCAACTCGCAACCCAATGCCTTGGTGATCCCATCGACCGCCGCCTTGGACGCACAATAGGCCGTGTACCCCGCCGGGTGCCCCAGAAGCCCCCGCGCCGATGACATCAAGACGATCTTGCCGCCGTCGCCCTGCGCCAGCATCTGGGTCGACGCCGCCCGCGCCATCAGCCAGCTTTGCATGACATTGGCGTCCATCACCGCATCGAACGTCTCGGGCGCCATGTCTCCGATCTTGGCGACCTTATTCATGCCGCTCGCCACGACCAGAATGTCAAGCCGCCCAAAGGCATCGACGGCCTTCGCGACCATATCGGCACAGGCCGCTTCGCTGTCGGGCCGCGCATTGATCTGGTGTGTATCGCCTTTGCAGCGCCCGGCGACCTCCGCCATCGCCCCGGCATTCCCGGCGGCCAACACCACCTTGCAGCCGGCGCCCGATAGCGCCTCTGCCGCGACGGCTCCGAAGGCACCAGAGGCACCGGTGATCAATGCCACCTTGCCGCTGACATCGAACATCGCAAGGGGATCACTAAGGCTCATTTCGGACGCCCTCCTTCCGGATAAGGGATCACGACCAGCATCTTGCAGACATGGTTGGACTTGTTCTCGATCCGCCGTTCCTGCCCCGCAGGCACGGTGCAGCTGTCCATCGGCCCAAGCACCGCGCTCTGCCCGTCCCATTCGACCGTCATCTCGCCGTCCAAAACGACATAGACCTTCTCGAAAGGCGAGCTGTCCGGCCCGGCGCCGCCGCCCGGCAGGAACTGGCTGAACCCCACCCACTGGTTTTCCGGCCCGCCGTCCTCGAAGCCCTGCAAGCGAAGCCCTGTCACGCCCCAATGATTGGGGGCTTCATAGGGTTCGGCGTCCTCATATCGCTTGATCAGCATGGCTCCTCCTCTCGACCCCGCACCGAGGCAATAGCGACGTGATACCGACGTGCGCTCAGAAGCTTTCACCCGCCTCGATACGGTACTGCTGTCCCTTGTCGATCATCGCGACAAGTCGAATGATACAGCCATCGCCCCGGTCCCAGTTCCACGGGAAGAAGGCAAAGGTGCACCGCTTTCCGGTCACCGCATCCAGATCGCCGCCGACATTCTCGATGCCCAGAATTCCGTTCTTGAACAGGATGTTATGCACCGGCTCCCACTCGGGATGCGCCTCGTCCCAGGGAATGCCGCCCGACCACTCCTTGAACTCCTCGGCCAGATGCGGGTGCAAAGGCCCGTTCCGATGCGGCCCGATCGCGGTCGCCAGCGGATGGTCATTGGCCTGCGTATCATGGCCCACGACCTTGATCCCCTTCTCGACCATCCACTCCCCCGCCGACGGCACCAGTCCGGGACAATGCGTGAAATAATCCCCATCCTCATACTGGTGGTGCCAGCCGGTGTTGATGATCAGCACATCGTTCTTCCGGATCGCATGCCCACAGGCCTTCTCCAGATCGTCGGCCGTGATTGGTTCCCAATATTTCTTGGGAATATTGACGACGATCCCCGACCCAAAGAAGTGCGGAAGCGGCACTTCGTCAATAAACGGCGTGCCTTGCACAACATGGGCCGGGGCGTCGATATGAGTGGTTACATGCATGGTGGTCGTGAGCGTCTGGCTCAACACGCCAGACTTCGCCATGTAGTGCATCCGCTCAATCTGCACGTCGCGAAAATATGGCCAGTTCGGGCACTGGAATCCATAGCGATGGGACAAGTTGTAAAACTCGATCCCCATTTCGTTGTTGGTGTTTTCCTGAAATTCGATGCCGCGGATCGTCGTGGTCATCTTGCCCTCCCAAACCTGATGCCGACTGTTTCACAATATGGTGCACTTGCATCGCATTTCGGTCAACAATTGATTTGCACCGCATTACGGGCTAGTCTTGTCAACAGAAGAGGATCGAAACAAAAAGCTGAAGAGTCGCGTGAAAGATCAAACAGAACAAAAGATTAGTGGCGTTCAGGTCATTTCACGCGCGGCCTCGATTCTGCGACTCCTGGGCCGTCAGACGAGCGGCCTTAGCCTTGGCCAGATTGCGACGGCGGTCGAATTGCCCCGCTCTACGGTACAGAGGATTGTGAATGCGCTCGCCAGTGAAGGTTTCGTCTCGACAGGAAGCGGCAGCGGCACGATTCGCCTTGGCGCCGAGATCCAGAGCCTCGCGCAGGCAACCACCACAACACCCGCGGACCGGCTGCGACCAGCCATGCAACAGATCGCAAACAGTACCGGCGAAACGGTCGACCTCGCCGTCCTGCAAAACGGACACATGCTGTTCGTCGATCAGATCGTCGGCAGCCAAAGGCTCAGGACCGTCTCCAGCATCGGCGAGCGTTTCCCACTCACGACAACGGCCAACGGCAAGGCCGCGCTTGCGTGCCTCGACGAGATCGACGCAACCCGCCTCATCTTGGCAGAGTTGAAGTCAAGCGGCGAGAGCCGAAAGCTGGCTCCCCTGCTCGCGGAAATAGACAGCATCCGAGGTGGTGCATTGGCCGTCGACGAAGACGAACACACCAACGGCATCTCGGCCCTCGGCTTCGGGACCACCGACGCCTCGGGCGAGGTCTTCGCCATCTCCGTCCCCGTCCCCTCCAGCCGCTTCGCGCAAGTTCGTGAAGAACTGGTGCAGGCGATGCAAGCCGCCCAAGCGTCCGCAGACGCGCGTTAGCCTGCCCTGAGAGCCTACAAAGGCTCCGGCAAACTATCTTACAACATACACTGACATTGGCGCGTGCGACGCAACATAGCCCGCATTAGAGGACAGGATGTGGTCCTTGAAGCCGGGAACATGACTGGCCATGACGATCAGGTCGCAGTCTGAGTCTTTGGCGGTGCGCACAATATCCGACCCGACGTTCAGGCGAAGGTCGCTTCGCAGCACAACCTGATCGGTTGCCTTGATATCATACGCCTTGGCCTGTTCGGAAGCGAAGAGCCGCAAGCGATCCGCCATTCGTTCACCTTCGGTATGCGGAGACATGGTCGGCACGGCATCCACCACATCAACATAGATCAGAGTAGCATCATTTTGCTTCGCGATCTGAGCCGCAAGATCAAGCGCCTTGCTGAGCTTCTCAACATGCTCCAGATCAACGGGGACAAGTATACGTGAGTGCATGGGTAGGCTCCTTTGCTGAACATGAGCCTACGCCCAACCACACTATCTGCTCTTGATGTCGATCAAGATTGGCAACTTTGCCGATCAAGGCGCTGCAAGGCTGTCACGTACGTACTGCGGCAATCGTTGAGCCGGGTCGAAGTGGCTTTCGTGCAGACGCCCTGACCGGTCGTCGCATTCCTGATGGTCGTCCTCAGTTGGGCCCTCACCGGGCCGGGTACGACCATCTTTGTCGCTTCGTCACTCGCATTTCTGGCCGTGTTCGAGCGTGGGCAAGTGGCGATGCAAATGACGGCGCCGGTCGTCGTGTCCACGGCCACATGCGTTCACCCAGACTTGAGCTTCTCAGTAGTGCCGACGGCTTTGCGCTGTCAGTGGCGCTAGTCGACCATGTTCTGATCGCCTTAAAGTAGCACTTCAAGCAGAGATCTCCTATTACGGGTGTGTCACTTTATTCGAAAGCCACGACATGCGCCGTCTCCAAGCGATTTTGCTCTTGCTGCTCATGGCGCTGCCCCTTCAGGCGCAGGAGCCCGCGTCCGAACCGCTTGTCGTACCGTTCTTCCCCGCACCGCCGTTTTCGGAGTACGCTGCGGATGGCACCCGCTCGGGTTTTTCAATCGAACTGGCCAGGCTAATCGGAGAGGAGGTCGGTGTGGACATCGAGCTTCTGGATGTCCCCAACACTCCGGCCTTCGTGGAGGCCCTTGCCTCGGGCGAAGCCCAACTTTTTCCGGGCATTGCTCAGCTTCCCGTCCTGTCTGACAGCAACGTCTTCTCGGATGTCGTGGTGACGGACACTTTGCGCTTCGTCGTGCTGGAGGATCGCGTAGAGACCTTTGAAGGCGGCCAGGTCGTGGACCGACGGTTGGGGATTGTCCCCCCCGCACTCGGATCGCAGGAAGCCGCGGTGCTCGCGCAAAACCAGGTTGTGGAATTCGCCAACCCGAAAGAGGCGATCATGGGGCTCTTGATCGGCGATGTCGACGCGTTGCTGATCCCGAACCCGGTCGCCTACAGCATTGCCCGGCAGGCAAAAGCAGATGGACGCATTCGCTTCTTTGGGGACCCCGTCAGATCGGTCGTCCGCGTTGTGTCGCTCCATGAAAGCCGAGCCGAGCTTTTGGAGCCCATCAATGAAGCCATCGCGCGTTTGGAAGAAGACGGTCGGCTAGAAGCCCTGCGTCAACGCTTCAACGTCATCGTGCCGCCGCCGCCGCCCGAGGTTCTGACGATCGGTGTTACGGATTTCCCACCCTACAACATCCGCAACGACGACGGCACGTTTACCGGGTTTTCCGTTGAAACCGCACGTGACCTAGCGCGTCTTGCCGGCCTTCAGGTCCAGTTCAAACCGATCAGCAACGAAGAATTCGCCGCCGGCCCCACGCCCAATACCTACGACATACTTCCTCAGATCGGGGTCAACGAAGAACGCCGGGCCAGAATGGATATCACGCTCGCGACCGAGCGGTATGAACTGGCGATCTTCACCCGTTCGGGCGAAAGCGCCGGACGGATCGACCTTGATGATCTTGCAGGCCGCAAGATCGGCGTCGAGGCGGTTTCGATAGCGCGCAGGTTTGCCGAAGATCATGGCGGTCTGGATACGCATGTTTTTGACGGCGCCAACGCGGTCTTGCAGGCGCTTGCCGATGGCGAGGTCGATGCGATTCTGTACTCGCTGGCGGCGATGAACGCACAGATCACCAGCCAGGGGTATGAAGAGGTTGTAGAGGCCGTCCTGCCACCCTTTCGGGTCGTGGAACGCGCACCTGCCCTTCGCCACGGGTTGGGTGGGATCCGGGAGCGGCTGAATGCCGTGATCCCGGGATACCTGTTGTCCGACGAATACGCAGCCCTGCGCGAGGAATACTTCGGCGAGCCGAAATTCTGGACGCCGATGCGCAGCAACATCGCAGTGGCCAGCGCCGTGTCAGTTCTGGTTCTTTCGATACTGGGGTTTCTCTTCGCCCGTCGGCGGGCGCAATCGCGGGCCGAACAGGCAAAGCTCAAATTCCTCGATCAGGTCGTCAGCAATATGTCCAGTCAGGTCCTGTTGTTGGACCGGGAAGATCGGATCATTTTCGGCAACACCGAAAACAACGCGCCGGGCGGAAGCTGGGCGGCCGAAGTGGTTGGGAAAAGGTCGAACTTCGCCGACGCAATATCGAAGCTGGTCCGACGAAACGCCATCACAATGGAAGGCAAATCCCAAACAGATACGCTCGACACGCTTCTGACATCAGCACGTCAAGACGGTTCTCAGATCGAATACGAGCATGACGGCAGGCACTTCCGACGCCGGGCCTGGAAGCTCGACGACGGCGTTGCCTTGCTTGTACGCGACGACATCACGCTCTACCGGGACCAGCTTCAAAAGGAACAGGCGCATTCCGATGAACTGGGCAAGCTGATCGCCGAACTGGAGCGTTCGAACCGCGAACTGGACGAGTTCGCCTATATCGCCAGTCACGACCTGAAAGAGCCGCTGCGCGGGATCGCGATCAATGCGAACTTTCTGCTGCGCGAAGACCTGCCGGACAAGGCACGGGAACGCGCCCTCCGCATGAATGAACTGGCCGGGCGGATGGAACAGCTGATCTCGGACCTTCTTTTCTTCTCCCGGCTGGGGCGAAAGGACGAGGCACGCGTGGTGGTGCAACCGGGACAGGTGATCGACGCCATCCGCACCGATCTGTCCGAGTGGCTTGCGGAGCAAGGCGGAGAGGTCATCCAGGTCGGCGCAATACCGTCGCTGAGGGCAGAACGGGTCAAGGTCAAGACCGTGCTACAGAATCTGATCGTCAACGGGATCAAATATAACGACGCGCAGGAAAAACGTGTCGAGATAGGTTTCGCACCCAAGGCCAAGGTGCATGGGCAAAGCTTCCGGAACGCGATCTTCGTGAAGGACAATGGCATTGGAATTGACGACCAGCACCGCGACAAGATCTTCCGCATCTTCAGCCGCCTGAACAAGAAATCGGACTACCCCGTGGGCACCGGTACCGGCTCGGGTCTGGCCTTTGTCCGCAAGATCGTCGAGGAGCATGGCGGGACGATCGACTTCACGTCTGAACCCGGCAAGGGATCGACTTTCTATGTCACGCTTCCATTGGCAAACAACCACGTGTAAGGGAAAAGTAAACGCGTTTAGGGCGAAGCCATGAACACAGATGCAACCATTCTGATAATAGAAGACAGTCCCGAGGACTACGAGGCTTGCGTTGCCGCCTTGACCGAGGACAGCAACATCGCCAACCCGATTGTCTGGTGTGAAACCGGAGACGAGGCGCTCGACTACTTGCGTAAACAGGGCAAATTTTCAGGGGCAGATCACGACTTGCCCGGGGTCATCTTGCTGGACCTGAACCTGCCAGGCCTCGATGGTCGGGACGTGCTGGCGATGCTCAAGAACGATCCAGTAACCAGACGGCTGCCGATCGTGGTGATGACCAGTTCGAACGATCAGGCGGATATCGACCGCTGCTATGATGCGGGGGCGAACAGCTATGTCGTCAAGCCGGTCAATCTGGACGGGTTTCTGGCCGCCATCGCACGCCTGCGCGACTATTGGTTCAAGATTGTGGTACTGCCGCGTCCGGAATGACGAAGATACTGATAATCGATGACAGCCCGGAAGACCGGGAGTTTCTGACCGACCTTGCCGAACAGGCCGGTACGACTGAATGCCACGCCTTTTCGGAGGCAAAGCCAGCCATTGAATTTCTTGCGAAGAACGGAGCAGACGCGATCTTTCTGGACCACAAGCTCGATCCCGAGATCAGTCTGGTTCACATTCCGCGCATACGAAGACTTGCTCCGGATGCGGAAATCGTGCTGGTCACCGGGCACCGGATCTTCGGACTGGACCGACTTGTTCAAAGGTTTTCGCTCCGGCTTTTCCTGAAGGACAATCTTAACGTCGAGACTGTCGCGCGGATTATTGGCCACGTCTGACGAACGAAGCGGCACGAATGTCTCGCTGAGCCAGTCCGTTTTCACTTCGTCCGCGCAGCAATATCCGGGTCACTCAAGGCGCTTTGCCGGCAAGCCGGCCAAGAACAACCGCGGCCAGCAGACCATTGCCGGATAGGTAGCCGCGGTCGCCGCTGCCCGAAACGCCACACGCCGCACCACCCCCTGCGAAGAGATTGGCAAACGGTGTGCCGTCGCGCCGCAGAACACGGGCGTGCCTGTCCACGCAAAGACCGCCTTGGGTGTGAAATAGCGCACCGGTTACGCGAACGCCGCAATAGGGTGCGGAAAGAGGGGGACCTTCGAAGCGGCGACCAAAGGCATCCATTTCGCCACTCGGGATCTCGGCAAGTGTCTCTTTCAGCGCGTCGGCTGACAATCCAAAGACCTTGGCAAGTCCCTCGACCGTGTCCTCTGTGCGGACAGCGCCAACGGATTCCGCGCGTTTGAAATCCTCAAATTGCCGAGCGATTGTGGCGATGCGTTCGTCAAAGATCGCAAACGCTTCACCGCCGGGTTGCGCAAGCACCGCGCGGGCGGCTTCTGAGTAGCCTTGGGCCTCGTTCCAGAACCTTTTGCCATGACAGTTGACCTGCACCCCGCCTTGCATGATCACCGCCCAGGTAATCAGGATGCCATGCGGGTGCGCTACATTGCCATGGCCTTGATAGGCCCCCAGATGCCGAGTTTCGGCACCGATGGCTTCTGCCCAAAGCACCGCTTCACCACGGTTGCCGTCATGCCCGAACCAGACCGCGTCAGCGATTTCTGGCATGTGCCATGCAACCAGCTCGCGATTGCCGCCGAACCCGTTGCATGCCAGTATCAGCCGATTGCAACCGATGGTCTCAATTCCGCCATCGGGACGGGTCACGGCGATGCCCTCGATTTCCCCTTCCGCAGAGTAGAGTGTCGTCGCGCGCCGTTGGCAAACGATGTCGATGCCTTCTTTTTCGACCGCGCTGCGCAACGCGTCGATCAGTTCCGCGCCCGAGCGGCTGGGCAATCCGTGCATCCGGTGGCGGGAATGGCCGGGATAGTCGAAATCGGTCACCACAGAAAACGGCAGGCCGTGGCAGTCGCTCAACCAGTCAATCACTTCTGCAGCGTTAAGCGCCAGCAAATCGACCAATGCGGCATCGTTCTCGCCTTCGGCCTTGGCTTGAATATCGGCGGCAAAACCTTCGGGTGTGTCTTCGATGTCGGCCGCTCGTTGTATTTTTGTGCCTGCTGCCGGGATCAGCCCCGCTGACAGCGCCGTGGAACCGCTGGGCACGTCATCGGCCTCGATCACCAGCACGTCGCGTCCTGCCTCCGCTGCCGAAAGCGCCGCAACCAACCCGCAGGCACCCGCACCGACGATCAGCGTCTCGACCTCAAGGTCAAAGCGATCGGGCGGTGGTGCGACGCCGACGTCAGTTACCGTCATAGCGCTTGCCGCGTTCCAGCATGTCGTCAGTGCCGATGACGTCGTTCAGTCCGTTGAAATCGAACATTCGGTCCTTGAACGGTGTGTTAGAGCCATGGGCGGCAAGGCTTTCATAGTATTCTTGGGCGGTGCGGGCGAGCGCCCGGACGATGCCGCCGGGAAAGATCACGATAGAAAAACCCAATTCTTCCAGGTCATCTGCCCCAGTGATCGGCGTCGCGCCGCCTTCGACCATGTTTGCCAGCAAGGGAACGCGCCCCGCAAAACTCGCGGCAATTTCTTCAAGTTGCGCCCGTGTCTGCGGCGCTTCGATAAAGAGCACATCCGCCCCGGCCTCTAGATAAGCTTCGGCTCGATCGATCGCTGCCGCAAAACCCTCGACGGCTATCGCGTCGGTGCGTGCAACGATCAGCGTATCGTCGCCTGCGCGTGCATCGGCCATCGCGGCGATCTTGCCCGCCATCTCGGTCGCGGGGATCAGGGATTTGTCGGCAAGATGACCGCACCTTTTGGGATAACCTTGGTCCTCGACCTGCAGTGCCGCTGCACCGGCACGCTCATAGATCCGCATGGTTCGCTGGGCGTTCAGTGCGTTGCCAAAGCCTGTGTCGGCATCGATGATCACCGGCAGACTGACGCGGTCGGCGATCAGCGCCATGGTGTCAGCCATTTCGGACATGGTGCTAAGTCCGATATCGGGGCGTCCGAGCCGGGTGTAGGCGACCGCCGCACCCGAGAGATAGAGCGCGTGAAACCCCGCGGCTTCAGCCAGCGTCGCCGTCAACCCGTCATAGACGCCGGGAGCCACCAGGATATCCGTTTGCGAGAGCCGGGTTCGAAGGTTCATGACCCGGCCTCCAGCCACGCCAGCGCTTCGGCGCAAGTCATCTGGTGCGTGACCGTCCCAAGCGAAAGGATCGTCGCGTCATGCACCTCTTGACGGAAAGCTGCGCAACCGTCGGTCAGCATCACGGTTTCGATGTTCCGCAAATGCGCGTCCCTTAGCGTCGAGGCGACGCCACCATTTGTCACGATGCCGCCGACGATCAGGGTCTCGACCCCGGTTGCGCGCATCAGGTACTCCAGACGGGTTTGGTAGAAGGCCGAGTAGGCCACCTTTTCGATGGTGAAATCCGCTGGCGCCAGCGTGTCTACCAGATTGTGCCCGAAGCTGCCCGGCGCGAAATCACCCCGGCCCAGAAATGGACGCAAGGCCCTCAGATGTGGTGCGATCAATGGCTCTCCGTCACGGTCGGGAACAAGCGTGAACTGCGCCGAGAAATACCGCCCTCCGCGAGCGCACAATGCGGCTACAAGCGGCGCAATGCGTTCGGGCAGTGCCGTGATCGCCTCTGCCGTTTGGTTGGCACGGCCATAGGCACCTTCCGGATGCAGGAAATCGTTTTGCAGATCGATGGTCAAAAGCGCGGTGCGCGCAAGGTTCCACGTCGTCGGATCGCTCATGCTCCGTCCTCCGCCGGTTCGATGATGGTGTTGCCAAAGCGGTCAACGCGGCCAGTGAGGCCCGGTTCGATCAGCACCGTGGTGTCGGGCTGCGTCAGAATGGCAGGGCCCTCGATGACGGTACCGATAGGCAGCAACAGCCGATCATAGATGGCGGTATCGAGCCAGACGTCGCCGAAATGGACTGGCCGGGTGGCTGTTGGGGTGGCCTCTCCATTCGAGGACGGTGCCAACGTGGCAAGATCGAATTTGGGTCGCTTGCCGGTCACTGCACTTCGCAGATTCAAAATGCGCCTTGTACCGTCTTTTAGAAGCCGCCCGAAAGTCGCCTGATAGGTGGTGTCGAACGCCGTCTCGATCTCGGCCCTTGATGGCGGCGTCACTGTTCCATCCGCGACCGCGACATCAAGCGGCACCGACACCGTATGGGTCTGCCCGACATAAGCCATATCGAGCGTGAAGGTTGCCACGCGCGCCTCGAAGCTCGTGCGAGACGCATCCAAAAGCGCCATGCCGTCGTTAGTATGGGACTGCATGAAGTCGCCCAGCACGCTTTCATCCAGCGCATCAACCAGTGAGTTGATGGTTCGCACGAAGTCCTGACGCATGTCGGCGATCACACATCCCATGGCCGAAGTGACACCGGGATAGCGGGGCACGATTGCCCGCGCGATACCGACTTCGGACAGCATTGCGCCAGCGTGCAGCGCACCGCCACCGCCGAAGGGCATGAAGGCAAAGCGTTTGGGATCGAAGCCGCGTTCGATGGATACCAGCCGGATCGCGCCTGCCATTCGCGAGTTTGCCACCCGCAGAATTGCCTCGGCGGCTTCGAGCGTATCAAGGCTCAGTGGCGCGCCAATATGGGTGTCGATGGCGTGTCTCGCGGCGTCGACATCCAGCCGGTCAAGTTTGCCGCCAATGGGATTGTCTGGGTCGATCCGGCCCAACACCACGTTCGCATCGGTCACCGTCGGCCGGTCATTGCCCAGCCCATAGGCCACGGGGCCGGGATCGGAACCCGCGCTTTCGGGGCCGATATTCAAAAGGCCTCCTTTATCGACCCACGCGATCGAGCCGCCGCCCGCACCGATGGTGGTGATCTCGATCATTGGATTGCGCACTACCATGCCGAAGTCGATCGCGGTTTGCGGCGACAAGATGGATTGCCCCCCCGCAATAAGGGATACGTCGAAACTGGTGCCGCCCATGTCGCCGGTGATGACATTGTCAAAGCCCGCGACACCCGCGATATACCCCGCCGCGATGACCCCGGCAGCCGGGCCGGACAAGGCGGTGCGGACCGGGAAGCGGCAGGCGGTTTCGACTGCCATCACGCCGCCATTCGACTGCACGATCATGAACTCGCCGTCAAAACCGCCCTCGGTCAGTGCGGTCTCAAGGCGCCGGAGGTAACCCGAGATTTCCGGCTGTAGATACGCGTTGAGCGCGGTGGTCGAGAACCGCTCGAATTCGCGGATCTCGGGCAAAATCTCGGACGAAGCGGACACATGAGGATTGGGCCAGACGTCGCGCACAGCCGCCACGGCGGCAGCCTCGTTCTCCGGGTTGGCATAGGCGTTGGCAAATAGTACCGCGACCGCCTCGCAGCCCTGATCGCGCAATTGGCGGGCGGCGATGCGCACGGCCTCCAGATCGACGGGTGTGCGGATCGTTCCATCGGCGAGCGTGCGTTCTGGCACTTCCAGCCGGTTGCGCCGATCCACGACCGGTTCGAAATCTCCCCTAAGTCCCCAGGTGCGGGGGCGGTCACGGCGGCGCATTTCCAAAACATCGCGCAAACCTTCAGTGCAGATCACACCGGTCTTCGCTCCCTTACGCTCGAGCAAGGCGTTCGTTCCGGCGGTCGTGCCGTGAACAACCACTGCAACCTCGCCAAGATCGTCGACCTCGCGCTTGATGCCATCGAGAAACCCGCCCGACTGGTCGGGCCGTGTTGTGGGCACTTTGGCGACGCGGGCCGATCCATCGGCCTCGTTCAGCACGAAGACGTCCGTAAATGTACCGCCAACATCAACGCCGATCATCCGCCTGCTCATGGCGTCACCTCGCGCCAGGCGGTGCCGTAATCGACATCGGCCTGATCGGGGCTGACCAGACCACGTGCGACATCCCGCGCCACGGCGATTGCATCTCGGTCTACAGCCAGACCATAGCCGCCACCGCCCGGTGTTTCGAGCCGCACGGCCTGTCCCTGCTTCAGTTTGATGCCTCGCATCTTCGAGACCAAAGGCGGCGCGTGCCAGCCATCCGCTTGCTCAAAGGTGAAGTGGTTCATGGCCCCGTCGCCCCCAGCGGCAATGCCCTTGGGTGCAAATCGCCCGCGTTCGCCAAAAAGAAACGCCTCCGCACCGTTTTCCTCAAGCACTTCAATCTCATAGACCGCGCCAAGTCCGCCGCGATGCGCCCCTGATCCACCCGAGTCGGGCCTGAGCGCCCACTTTCGAAACATCACCGGATAGGCCGCTTCGAGAATCTCCAAAGGCGGGATGGTTGCGGTGGAGATCGGCGCATTGCCGTGGTTCAACCCATCGCTTTCGATCGATCCACCATGCCCGCCGCCGTAAAACGAGAACATCACCCAAGGTGCGCCGTTTGACCTTTTGCCCGCGATTGAAAGCGCGTTGATCGTGCCATAAGCGTTGGCCACGACCCGCTCGGGGGCGGCCTGCGCGACGGCGGAAAAGACCACGTCGATCATGCGCAGGATGGTCTCGGTATACCCGCCCGTTGGCGCCGGAAACTCGGCTGACAGAAGCGACCCCTCGGGCACGATCACTTCGATCGGTCGCATCACACCCGCATTGGCCGGCAGTGCGGGGAAGACATGTTTGATCGCGACGTATGCCGTCGCCACCGTGGTGGGCAGCGCGATGTTGACGGGGCCTGCGCACTGCGGCGACGAACCGGTGAAATCGAGCACCATCCGGTCACCCGTGATCTCGAGCGCGACGGGGATTTTCAATGCCTCGTCGGTTATGCCATCGTTGTCGAGATAGTCTTCCGCCTCCCAACGCCCGTCCGGCAGTTCGGTAAGCTCAGCCCGCATCAAGGCCTCGGCCCGATTGCCAAGGGCCTCAAGCGCTGCCGCAATCGTGTCACCGCCATACTCGGCCAGCAACTCGTCCATCCGCTGGACGCCCAGGTCCAGCGCCCCAAGCTGGCCATTGAGGTCTCCCATCGCCGATTGGGGTAACCGGGTGTTGCGCAGGAGGATGTCGATGATGTCCTGGTTGACCTCTCCCTTGCGCGCGAGTTTCACCGGCGGCAGCACAAAGGCTTCCTGAAACACCTCGGTCGCACCTGGATTGTAGTTGCCCGGGACAGCGCCGCCCACATCGTGCCAATGTCCAACCGAGGCGAGATAGCAGAATAGTTCGCCGTTGTGGAAATACGGCCGTACCAGACGCATGTCGCTCAGATGCGTGCCCCCGATATGCGCATCGTTGAAGATATAGATGTCGCCGTCTTCCAGATTGCCATCAACGGCGGCCTTTTCGATCACCGCCTTAACCGCGAAAGACATGACGCCCACGAAGATGGGCAGGCCGGATTTGCCCTGTACCAACGTGTCGCCGGTCGTGCGATGGTACAGCCCGTGGCTGGCGTCATGCGCTTCGGCGATGATCGGATTGAAGGCCGCGCGGAAGAGTGTCGCGTCCATCTCGTCGGCGATCTGCTCCATCCGGCCGGCAAGAACCGACAGCGTGATCGGGTCGATCTCGGTCATGGTCGTGCCCTCGCTTCTGCAATGTCGTTCCAGACCTCTTGGCGCGTAATGCGTCCGCCCGAGACCTCAAACCGGTCGATAAAACGGATGCCGTCAAATGGTGAGCCGTCAGTCCATTCGCCGGACAACGTGCCGCGGCAATAGACGATCGCGGCGTCTTCTGGCCCCTGCATTGCATCAAAACCTTCATAGGTCTTGGCAACGCGATTGTAACGGGGTTTGGCCCATTCGATCAGTTCCTGCAGCGAAGTCATCGGCGCGGTACCAGGGAAGGCCATTGTGAACTCCTCACCCAGCATGGATTGAGCGCGAGAGATGTCGCGCGCCTCCATCGCGGCAAGGAAACCACGAACGATCTCGACCGGGTCCGGTCGCGCCGGGGCCGGGCTGCGCGTTGTGCCTCCGCGATAGTAGTCCTGCGCTGGAAGGTCGTGGATCAGCACCGTCACCAGATCCGGTGCTGCAGGCACGACGAATCGAACTGCATCTGTCAACGCCGCGCCAAGCCGTTGTTTTTCTTTTGCGGAATAGCCTTCGATCACATGCAGTTCGACGATTGGCACTTCAGCCTCCCTTGATATCTGTATTATCTGTAATACCAATTTTGTTTCTTTGTTAAGCGAAATTGGCGTCGAGCTGAGATACATTCCCTTGCATTTTCTTGCGCCGCCATTACGCTCGCCTGCAATCCGAAAAGGGGAATCGTACCGTGGACGCAAGCGCGACAGCGACGCTGCCTGAAGGCGCCAAGGCACAACGCGTTTACTTGTCTTTGCGTGATCAGATCACAGAGGGGCGGCTTGGCGATGGCGAGACGCTGCCGGGTGAACAGAAGCTGGCGGCAAGCTTTGGAGTATCACGCGTGACGGTGCGTCGCGCCCTGGATGCACTTTCGCAATCAGGGCTGATCGAACGGCGCGCAGGTAGCGGCACGACCGTGCGCCGAGCCGCACAGGACTACCGCCGCGCTGCGATGGATTTCAACACCCTGATGCCACAGCTCGTGGAAATGGGGCAATCGACCACGGCTCGGCTCTTGTCTTTTGCCTATGGTCACGCGCCCGATGTGGTGGCCACCTCCATGGGCTTGGCAAAGACTGACAAGGTGCAGATCGCCGTCCGAGTGAGGCTGGCCGAAGACGTCCCGTTTTCGCATCTGACCACCTATGTGCCAGCGCACATTGCGCGAAACTATTCCGAGAATGATCTGGCCACGACCCCGCTTTTCAAGCTTCTCGAGCGCGGTGGTGTGCAGATCAACAAAGCGCATCAGTCGGTCTCGGCCATGCTCGCGGCGCCTGAAGTCGCCGAGGCGCTGGAAGTTGCCGTTGGCTCTGCGCTGTTGTCGCTCAAACGCGTGGTACAGGACGTGGACGGTAACGGGGTCGAATACCTCTCGGCACTCTACCGTCCCGACATGTTCCGGCTGGAAATGCCATTGACTCGTGTGGGGGAAGGCAGTGCGCGGCATTGGGAACCGGCCATTGGCCAGATCGGAGTGACGTGATGGCCGCGCCCCGAACCATGCTCGACAAGCTATGGGACGCGCATGAAATCCTGCGTCGCGAGGACGGCGTCTCGCTTCTCTGGGTCGACCGGCATCTGGTGCACGAGGGCTCGCATCATGCCTTTGCCAAGATTGCCGCTCGCGGCCTGAAGGTCGTCCGACCCGATTTGACCTTCGCCGTGGTCGATCATTATGCCCCGACGCTCGACCGGACGAAGATCGCCGATCCGAAGATTGCCCGCATGATCGGCACTTTGCGCGACAACGCGCAGGCGCATCGCCTGCGGTTGTTCGACCTTCAGGATCAGGACCAGGGCATCGTGCACGTCATTGGCCCCGAACAGGGTCTAACGCTACCGGGACTATCGATAAATTGCGGCGACAGCCACACCTCGACACATGGTGCGTTCGGTGCACTGGCGTTTGGCATAGGCGCGACCGAAGTGGCGCACGTATTGGCAACCCAGACAGTTTGGCAACGCAAACCCAGAACGATGCGGATCACGGTAAACGGCACACTTGGCCCGGGCGTGACGGCCAAGGACATCGCGCTCAACTGGATCGCGGCATTGGGAACCGGCGGTGCGCAAGGTCACGCGGTGGAATACGCCGGTTCTGCTGTCCGGGCGCTGTCGATGGAGGGACGCATGACGCTGTGCAATCTCTCCATCGAAGGAGGTGCGCGACTGGGGATGATCGCACCGGACGAAACGACGTTCGATTATCTGAAGGGGCGTGCTTTCGCACCCGGCAAGGGGTGGGAAAAGGCGGTCACCGCGTGGTCCGCCCTGGTCAGCGACGAAGGCGCCTCGTTCGACCGCGAAGTGGTCTTCAACGCAACCGAGATCGCACCGACCGTCACTTGGGGCACCAGCCCCGAGCAGGCATTGCCTGTCACCGCGGCAATCCCCGATCCAGCCCGGCTGGACCCGGAGAAAGCCAAGGCTGCCGACGCCGCACTTGAATACATGGGCCTGCAACCGGGTCGTCCGCTTGACGGCACGCCCGTCGATCAGGTGTTCATCGGCTCTTGCACCAACGGGCGGATCGAGGATCTGCGCGCCGCCGCCGCCGTTTTGGCCGGTCACCGGGCCAAGGTGCCGGGGCTGGTCTCTCCCGGCTCGGCTCAGGTCAAGGCACAGGCCGAGCAAGAGGGGCTGGACGTTGTCTTCAAAAACGCCGGGCTGACCTGGGCGTCCTCGGGCTGTTCCATGTGCGTCGGGATGAACGGAGATCAAGTTGCTCCAGTCAAGCGATGCGCCAGTTCAACCAACCGCAACTTCCGTGGACGCCAGGGCCCGGGCGCGCGCACCCATCTGATGTCGCCCGCGATGGTTGCGGCGGCGGCGCTGACGGGAACGATAACAGATGTGCGCCGGTTTCTGGGTGAAAGAGCGGCGTGATGGCGGGATGGACACGACATAAGGGACGCGCGGTGTTCTTGGGGCTGGATAACGTCGATACGGATCAGTTGATCCCAGCACGGTTCATGTCGACACCCCGCGCCGAGGGGTATGGGCAATTCTTACTGCATGATCTGCGGAACGACGCGGATGGTGCGCCCGACCCCGATTTTCCGCTCAACCGGCGCCCGGACGCGTCCGTGTTGGTGTCAGGTCGCAATTTCGGCACTGGCTCGTCGCGCGAAGCGGCGGTCTATGCGCTCGTCGATGCGGGTTTCCGCGCCGTGATCGCGCCAAGCTTCGGCGATATCTTCGCCGCCAATGCAGTCAACAACGGCCTGTTACCGGCGCAGGTGACTGATGAAGCACAGGCGGAACTGGCTGCAACACTGGGGACCGGCACGGCCGATATAAGTCTGGACCTCGAAACCCGCACCGTTGCAGTCGGCAATCTGACCGTCGCCTTCGACCTGGACGAAAGTTGGCGCACCAAGCTGGTCAACGGCTGGGACGACATCGACCTGACCAACCGGCACGTCGACGAAATTTCGGCTTTCGCTGCCAACCGAGCAAAATCCGAGCCTTGGGCCTTTCCCTTGACATCGGAATGAACTGTGCCCGGAGTGGGCGCTATACCTGAGCATCCGGGTGGGTGCCGCAACAAAATCGGGGCAAAGGCAAAAGCCGCCCCGCAACGTGGAGGAAAACTTATGAGACAGTACACACTTGGCGGCATCCTTGCCGCCGCGCTCGCAATCGGAGGCGCGGCCAAGGCCGAGGAGACGATTTCGGCCGTGCACGCATTCCCCGAAACCCTGATCTACACCAAAAGCTTTCTGAGTTTCGTCGACAAGGTGAATGCGGCTGGCGAGGGTGTGATCCAGATCGAAGTGCGCGGCGGCCCGGAAGCCATCGGTATGTTTCAGCAGCCCGACGCGGTGCGCGACGGTATCGTCGATATGGTTTACACACCGGGGTCATTCTACGCCGCGGCGCTACCCGAGAAAGACGCGCTTGTGGCGTCCAACCTAACGGCGGTCGAAACGCGCCAGAATGGCGGGATCGAATTGATCGACCAGATCCACCAGGAAAAGATGGGGTTGAAGTACCTCGGCTGGATGGATTCGGGCGTCTGCTACAATCTCTGGACCCGCAACGAGCCGACCTTCGACGCCGATGGCAACCTCGAGGTTGAGGGACTGAAGCTTCGCGGCAATGCCGTCTACAATGCGTTCTTCACGAACTACCTTGGCGCGCAGGTGATCGACCTTCCCACGGGCGAGGTCTATTCGGCCTTGCAGCGCGGCGTGGTCGATGCCACCGGCTGGACCCAGATCGGGCTCATCGATTTGAAGTGGAACGAATTCCTGAACTACCGGATCGAGCCTTGCTTCTTCTCGACCGACCTCGGCGTGATCGTGAACTTGGAGAAGTGGAATTCACTCAGCGACGAGGCCAAGACACTCCTGCAGGACGTGGCGATCCAGCACGAAAAGGACTCGGTCGAGGCGTTGAAAGCCAAGAAGGACGCCGATTTCGCAGCACTTGATGCGGCTGGTATGACGGCCATTCAGCTGGAAGGCGAAGCCAGGGCCAACTACCTCGCAGCCGCGCGCGAGAAGACCTGGGAGCGGATGCGCGAAGTTATGGAAGGCCAGCCCGGTGGTCTTGGCAACTATGACAAGCTGATTGAGCTGTTCTACGACCTCGAAGCTGCGAAGTAAGGTGGCTCTGTTCCGGACCTGATCCGGGCCTCAACCCGAGCCGCCGCCGCGCGGTGGCTCGGGTGCAGCGTCGAAGGAACAGCACGAGTGCGAACACTCTCGCGGGCATACACAGCACTTCTTTACGCGATGGCCTTCGTGGCTGGTGCGACGCTGGTTTGGCTTATGGTGTCGGTGATCCTGTCGGTCGCGATGCGCAACGCTGGTGTGCAGCCTTTTGCCTGGCTGTTCACTTCCGCCGAATACGGGCTGCTCTACATGACCATGCTCGGCGCACCCTGGCTTGTTCGCGAAAAAGGACACGTCCACATCGAACTGGTCACCGCCGCCTTGCCTGATGGCGTGCGCGCGGTGGTCAGCCGCGCAGTGGCTCTGGCCTGTGTTGTCGTCTCGGCCATCCTCGCCTGGAAGGGTGCCGACCTGATGCTCACCAATATCGAACGTGCCGATTACGATGTCCGCGCCTACTACTATCCGCGCTGGCTGTTGACGGTCACCTTTCCACTTTCCTTCGGGATGATGGCGATCGAATTCTCACGCTTCGTCTTCGGTGAGGAACTGATGCACAGCGGCGAAGCGGGGATACACGAATAATGGAGTGGTACGAGGCGCTGGCGCTCTTGCTGGGGGCCATCGTATTCCTGATGGCAGTCGGCATGCCCGTGGCATTGGCGTTTCTGGCGGCCAATATCATCGGGGCCTGGGTGTTTATGGGCGGCGAACGCGGGGTTTCGACCCTTTTGAACAACGGCTGGGGTGCGTTGACAAAGTACGCGCTGATGCCGATCCCGCTGTTTCTCTTGATGGGCG
>JAAUYH010202425.1_pt1 | contig 26603 bp, 31 predicted proteins | sample 7278061 | NCBI WGS metagenome assembly JAAUYH01 (sample SAMN14350203, study PRJNA611818) | marine sediment metagenome | isolation source: surface marine sediment (0.6m) | place: French Polynesia: Moorea | collected 2018-08
AGAGGTGCGTAGTTCACCCCAGGAGAATCAATCTCTCAAAGTAAAAAAGAAGGGAATTTCTGAAATGAAATTCAGTCTGTCTATATTTGACTATATTTTTACTAACTATATCATATCTAGTTAGTGAGCAAGATGCTCACATTCCTATAGATCGCTGTATCAGGGTAATGATAGGATAACAAAAGCAAGGAATTAGTATAACTATATGGCAGAAACTTTATTATTTAATGCGCTACGTCAAGCCATTGATGAAGAAATGGGGCGAGACGACACAGTATTTGTCTTAGGGGAAGATGTGGGCCACTATGGCGGTTCCTATAAGGTAACCAAGGATCTTTACAAAAAATACGGAGAACTGCGGGTTCTCGATACACCGATCGCCGAGAATAGCTTCACCGGGATGGCCGTAGGGGCTGCTATGACTGGGTTACGACCGATCATTGAAGGGATGAACATGGGCTTTTTACTATTAGCCTTCAACCAAATCGCCAACAATGCCGGAATGTTACGCTATACCTCCGGGGGAAACTTCAAAATTCCCATGGTTATTCGTGGACCGGGGGGAGTGGGAAGACAGTTAGGGGCTGAACATTCCCAACGGTTAGAAGCCTATTTTCACGCGGTTCCTGGGTTAAAAATTGTAGCCTGTTCCACCCCTTATAATGCCAAAGGACTGCTGAAAGCAGCCATTCGAGATGAAAACCCCGTTCTCTTCTTTGAACACGTTTTACTCTACAACCTCAAAGAGAATCTTCCTGAGACTGAATATATCGTCCCGTTAGATAAAGCTGAAATTGTGAGAGAGGGGAAAGATGTTACCATTCTCACCTATTCGAGAATGCGTCATCACTGTTTACAAGCTTTAAAACAAATAGAAGCAGCCGGTTATGATCCTGAAATTATTGATTTAATTTCCCTTAAACCCTTTGATTTACAAACCATTGGGGACTCTATCCGTAAAACGCACCGCGTCATCATTGTGGAAGAATGTATGAAAACTGGGGGCATTGCAGCCGAATTAATTGCTTTAATTAATGATAACTTTTTCGATGAATTGGACGCGCCAGTGATTCGTTTATCCTCTCAAGACATTCCCACCCCTTACAATGGAATGTTAGAAAGATTAACCATTGTACAACCTCCCCAAATTGCTGAGGCAGTGGATAAGTTGATGACACTGCATATTTAGGAGTATGGGAAGGGATAAGGTGACGGGGTAATGGCTTTGAGGCAGGAGGCAGGAGTTCAGAGTTCAGGGTTCGGAGTTTGGGTTAATATCAGTCTCCCCCTCTCCCCCTGCTCCCCCCGCTCCCCCTGCTCCCCCTGCTCCCCCCGCTCCCCCCGCTCCCCCTGCTCCCCCCACTCCCCCCGCTCCCTCATCTCCCAAACCCTTACAGAAGACAGAAGACTCTAATATGAAACAACAACGTTTGTTGATCGGTTTTATTATCGCTCTAGTCATTGGTGCGATCGCCCTCCTCAACACCATTCCCTTGCAACTGGGTTTAGACTTGAGGGGTGGGGCTCAATTAACCATTCAACTCAAACCCACCGAAGAAGTCAAAACCATCTCCCAAGAGGACTTAGACGCAGCGAAAACCGTTCTCGAAAACCGAGTTAATGGGTTAGGTGTGGCTGAACCCATTGTTCAAACCCTGGGACAAGATAAAATTGTGGTACAACTGCCCGGTGTTACGGACCCCGAACAAGCGGAACGGGTATTAGGGGGAACGGCACAATTAGAGTTTCGTCAACAACGACAAGGGACAGAGGGACAACTACCCGTTGAATTTAACATCAGACAACAAAAAGAAGCGGAATTAAACGCCCTAAGACTGGGAGATCCCACCCCTGAAGAAGAACAACGTATTGCTGAGTTAACCGCGTCCATAGAAGAATCAAATCAAGCTCTTTTAGCCCTGTTTGACTCCGTAGGATTATCGGGAAAAAACCTCGATAATGCCCGTTATGGACCCACTCAAGGCACGGAATGGGAGGTTATTATCGATTTTGATAGCGAAGGGGGCAAAAAGTTCGCCGAACTCACCAAAAATATTGCCGGAACCGGTCGCAGTATTGGTATTTTTTTAGATAATGTGTTAATTAGTGCGCCCGTAGTCGGCCCTCAGTTTGCTGCTACTGGGATCACTGGGGGAAGTGCCGTGATTACCGGGAATTTTACCGTTGAAACGGCCAACGAATTAGCGGTACAACTGCGAGGCGGTTCCTTACCTTTCCCTGTAGAAGTGGTGGAAAATCGCACCGTTGGGGCGACATTGGGACGGGATAGTATTCGACGCAGTATCTATGCTGCTGTGGCTGGTTTAGTGTTAGTTTTAATCTTTATGGCGGTTTATTATCGTCTGCCTGGGTTAATCGCCGATCTAGCTTTAGCTATCTATACCCTCTTAACGTTAGCTTGTTATTCGTTGATTGGTGTGACCTTAACCCTGCCGGGTATTGCCGGGTTTATCCTCAGTATCGGGATGGCCGTAGATGCCAATGTGTTAATTTTTGAGCGCACCCGTGAAGAGTTAAGAGCGGGTAAAACCCTATATAGTGGAGTGGAATCGGGATTTTATCGGGCATTTTCTAGTATTTTAGATAGTAACGTCACCACGTTAATTGCCTGTGGTGCGTTGTTTGGCTTAGGATCGGGGTTAGTGAAAGGGTTTGCCTTAACCTTAGCCATTGGGGTTTTAGTGAGTATGTTTACCGCCTTTACTTGTACGAAAACCTTATTAATTCTAACGGTTTTAGGACTGCCTACGGTTCGCAAAAAACCAGAATTATTCTGTCCTAATTTATCCACGGCAAGCAAGTCTTAGACAGAGAATGATCTGTTATTGTTGTTTAATTATTCAGTCTATTTGATCCAAAAAAATGCAGTTACATATTATTAAGTGGGAACGGTTATGGTGGTCAATTTCTTCCTTAATTATTTTAGGGGGAATTATTGCTATGATTATCTCTTATACGACTTTTCAAGCCCCATTGCGACCCAGTTTAGACTTTATTGGAGGAACGCGCCTTCAATTACAATTAAGCTGTGGTGTAGCAGGAACTTGTGAGCAACCTATTAGTGTGGGAGAAGTTAGAGATATTCTTAACCAAAAAGAGTTAGGTAATAGCACCATTCAAGTATTAGAAGGTAATATTCTTTCCATTCGTACTAAAACGTTAGATGTGGATGAAAGGACTCAATTACAACAAGAATTAAACGAAAAAATTGGTGAGTTTGATACCGAAACCATTCAAATTGATACCGTTGGACCTACCATTGGACGAGAATTATTCGAGTCAGGAATTTTAGCGTTATTGGTTTCTTTTTTCGGTATTATTGTTTATTTGAGTGTTCGCTTTAAGTTTGATTATGCTTTTTTTGCGATCGTAGCTTTACTCCATGATGTGTTAATTACGGCGGGATTTTTTGCTGTTTTGGGGTTAGTTGCAGGGGTAGAAGTGGATAGTTTATTTTTAGTAGCTTTATTAACCATTATTGGTTTTTCTGTTAACGATACTGTGGTCATTTATGATCGCATTCGGGAAAATACAGACAAGTATATTGAGGAATTGTCCATTAATGAAATTGTTGAAAATGCTGTTAATCAAACCCTAACTCGTTCCATTAATACCAGTTTAACGACGTTATTACCCCTAATTGCTATTTTCTTATTCGGTGGAGAAACCCTCAAATATTTTGCTCTAGCGTTAATTTTAGGCTTTATTGCTGGTTCTTATTCGAGTATTTTTATTGCCAGTACCTTACTCGCTTGGTGGCGAAATCGTCAAGCATTAGCTAAAGGTTAAACATATAAATTGTATTTTCCATATCGTTCTTCTGCAAACTCATCAAAAGAGCGATAATTTCCCAATTCAAAATCAGTTATTCCTCGTTGAATTCCTTTAATTGCTTCTTTACTATCTTGTGTTTCCCATTCAAGAAGGTTGGTCAGTAATTCAGTAATCAATTGATTAATTTCTTTACCTTCTTGGAAAGCTTTATTTTGTAATTTTGCTTCTAAATCTGATGATAGATTAAGTTTAATGGTCATAGTCGTCTAGTCGAAAATATTTTGATCTAATTATACTCAAAATGATTCAAATATTGCTTTATTACGCGATCGCTGATTTGCCTCATTATTTACAAAATAACAAGGATGAATGAAACAATTAATTCTAATTGCACTAAAAATTTTATCAAGTCGGTTGTATTAAGACAAATCTGTTGTATTAACTTACTGCATAATCTGTGTATTGTCTCATGTATAAAGGTTGAAATCCTAAGACGATATCTTGTTTATCAACCCCTAAATTGACTAATTCTTGAGCAATATCAATATCAGTAGAATTACATTGTATCCAGATTTTTTCGTCTTTGATATCTAAATGAATTGAACATCCATAAATTCGTTTTTTATCTTCCCATCCCACACGAACTAATTGATAATGATCATGTTCACCATCAAAAATGACTTGGTTTTCAATTTCTCCGTATGAATTTTTATAACTAGCATATTGACAAAGTAACGTTTTGATGAGCTTTCGATATTCATCTAGTTTTGCCATTGGACAATTACCTCCTTTTCTACATTATAGACAATTTATAACATTATTATTTAGAAGATAATAAATGGGATCAAGTTAACCACTAAGCAACTTGAAAAAGCGGTTTAATAGTGGGTAAAGGTTTATTTTCTTCCATTAAAGATTCAATTAATTGTCCTCTTGATTAAGTTTTTTTAGTTTTTTTATAGTAAAAGGTAGTATTTTATCAGTATAATCAATATGTTAAGGGTGTAAAATCAATATGATTACGTTTGAAAATGCACTAGAGATAGTAAGTCAACTCCCCAGAGAACAACAAGAAATGTTGATTGAAATTGTCAAAAAACGGATGATTGAAGCTAGAAGACAGGAAATCATGGCAGAATGTCAAGAAGCTTTAACAGAATATCGAACGGGTAAGCTACCAGGGATGTCAGCTACCCAAGCGATCGCTGATTTGCGTCATTATTTACAAGATAATAAAGATGAATGAAACAATTAGTTCTAACTTCACGGTTTAAGCGATCATTAAAAAAATTCGTCCAACGAAACCCTGTGTTACAGAAACAAGTCGAAAAGACTTTATTACAAATGCAGAAGGATGTATTTGCACCTAGTTTGATGACTCATCGCTTAAAGGGTCAATATGAGGGACTACGCGCTTGTTCTTGTGGATATGATTGTCGAATCATCTTTTCTCTGGAAAAAAATCAGCAAACAAATGAGGAGGAGATTGTTTTACTTAATATTGGAACACATGATGAGGTTTATTAAAGCCAATAGTTTCTGCTTATCTTAGTGAACTTTCAACTCACATTAATCCTGATTCAGACCGCATCTTTTCATAATTACTTATCACCTTTTGCGTAGTAGGATGATCCTCTCCTAATGCTTCTTGGCAAATCTCAATCGCTTCAACATAAAGGGGTTCAGCTTCGCTGTATTTTTTCTGTGCTTCGTACAATGCTGCTAAGTTGTTGAGGTGTCCTCCTAATTGAAAATGGTTAGGAGGCAAAGATTGACGAGCTATTTTTAAAGCTTCTAATTTGAGAGGCTCTGATGCTGTGTATTTTCCCTGCACTTCGTATAATGCGGCTAAGTTATTGAGGCTTATGGCTAAACTGGGATGATTAGGAGGTAAGGATTGACGATATATTTCTAAAACTTTAAGATAGATAACTTCTAATTTTTCGTATTTTCCCTGCTCTTGGTACAAAAATGCCAAATTGTTAAGGTGTGTAGCTAAATTAGGATGATTCGGTGGTAAGGATTGACTGACTATTTCTAAAGTTTCAAGGTAGAGAAGTGCTGATTTTTCGTATTTTCCCTGCTCTTGGTACAAAAATGCCAAATTGTTAAGGTGTATAGCTAATTGAGGATGATTTACGGGTAAGGATTGACGATCTATCTCTATCGCTTCAAGGTAGAAAGATTCAGCTTCTGTGTATTTTCCCTGCACTTTGTTCAAATTTGCCAAATTGTTAAGGTGTATAGCTAATTGAGGATGATTAGGTGATAAAGATTGACGAGCTATTTTTAAAGCTTCTAATTTGAGAGGCTCTGATGCTGCGTATTTTCCCTGTGCTTCGTATAATACTGCAAAATTATTGAGGTGACTGGCTAATTGGGGATGATTTAAGGGTAAGGATTGACGATCTATTTCTAACGCTTCGAGGTGGAGAAGTTCTGCTTCTGTATATTTCCCCTGTGTTCCGTACAAGTTTGCTAAGTTACTGAGACTAATAGCAATATCAGGATGATAATCAGGCAAGCGTTTTTTTGCAAGCTCAACATTTTTAGCTTCCCAATATTCTGCTTTAACATAATTCACTAAACTTTCATAGTAACTTGCTAGACGAGTATAAGGCGTAATTATATCCTCATCTTCTATATAATCTATCCAAACCTCTGCCACTTCCTCAATATGGGGAATGGACGGACGAACCCTTTCATAATCAGCAATAGGCGCATTATATTCAATTGTATTCGCTTCAGTGACGATCGCTTTTACAAAATCCCTGATAACTTGCTCATCCAGACGCTTATTTACCTTATCTCGTAAAAATTCCCACACCAAAGGATGAAATTGATAACCGATAGTTGTTGTATTTTTAATCTTCTCCGCTTCTAACAAACTATAGCGCAATAGTTCCATTCGCCAATTTTCAAGCTGTTGTAAAGATGCGTTTTTGAGATATTTCGCTTTACGCAACCAAAATTGCCAAAATCTTGTTTTCGTTTTCGGTTTAGCAGACTCCACTAAACGCCATTCTAAAGGCGCACAGGCAAATAAACTTAAGAATACCGCTAAATCTTGATTTTCTGCTTCTAATACCTCATAAGTCAATGCTATCGCTGCTTTTACCCCTCTTTCTGCTACTGTACTATCACTAGGATTTAAGGGTTTCGCTGCTAAACCTTTGCGGTTGAGACGATTAATCACGCTTTCTATGGTTAACCCTGGATCATTTGCCAAATAACACCCCACAAGGGTAATTGCTAAGGGTAAACGTCCTAACTTATCTTTACAAAGGGTTTTGGCTAATTCTTGATTCCAGTCCCGATTTTTAGCATCTGCGAGACTTTCTAACAATTCGACAGCCTTATCTAAGTCCAATAATTCCAGATTATAAGCAGGAATATTACTAAATTTGACTCGACTGGTGACAACAACTTTAAACCCTGTTCCTGTAGGTAAATAAGGCTTAATTTTGGCATAATCTTCCTTACGATTAACATTATCAATAATGACTAATGCGCCTTTTTTTATCGGCCAATCTTGCCATACTTGAGCTACCTTATCATCTATGGGTGCATCTTCTGGAAAAGACAACTTCAAAATATTGCGACCAAAACTAACAATTTCTTCTTTTATTCCTACCGTTCCAAAATTTAACCAAGCAATACCATCAGGATAATCATTTTGATACGTTATTGCATAATATTTCGCCAATTCTGTCTTACCAATCCCTCCCATTCCTTGAATCGCAGAAATGGATACGGTTTTATTACTCTGGACTAATTCATCTAAGTCTTGTAATGCTTTCTCTCTTCCTACAAAATATCTTGCTGTTGGAGAAGGTACATTATTAGGAGGTTTTAACTTAAGATCAACTCCATGATAATGTATTCCCCCAATAAATTGAGCTTCAACCTTATCGTTAAACTCGTACCTTTGGGATTGATCTTTATCAGTCATGATAGTGTATCCCTCCAATAGATTGAGCTTTAACCTTATCGTTAAATTGATACTCTTGCGAGTTATCTTTATTAATTTGAATGTTTTTCTGTAAGCGTTTCTGTGCGCTTTCTATTTGTTGTTTTAATTCTTCATTCTGAGATAATAATCGTTTAATTTGTTGCAGTAATTGTTCAATTTCTGGATCTTGTGCGATGGCTTCTACATCAATCACTGCTTGACAAGGATCAGGATCTTCCCCTTCGTTTAATGCTTTTCCTGTTGACGTTCCTGTTAGTTTATGTTTTACTAACTGACGAATTGTTTCAAAGGTTTCGTGACCGGCTTTTGTTGCGATTCCTGTACCATAAATTCCTAAAACTGCTAATAATAGGGTAGTTGCATCCATTGTTGTTTTACTCCCTTTACAAATTAGAAAATATCAATATTTTTAGTTATTTTTTCTTCAATTGTACATTGTACTAATTCTCAGAGACTGTTTATAAATAGAATCTTAAGACGGTAAGGTGGGCAAGTCAAAGACCTCTCTAAACTAACTTCACCCTTGAGAACCTTGCCCACCCTACAAAATTTGTTGTTATTATTTGTTTAGGAACAGTCTCTCAAAAGTCATTAGAGACTTAAGTCGTCATTGCGAGGGGTAAAATCAACATTAATCTTTTAATTGAAAAATTTTAAGTTTAAAATCTTAAACCCCCCAATCCTCAATAAGTCTGCGACTCGGAGAACTAGGGGGTCAAATTTTTTTGCGGGTCTTCTGATTGAAACCTAACTGCCGGAAGGAACTCCAGCTTATTAGGTCCAGGGGGACTTAACTTCTAGAGAACAGCCCCGGCACACAGCCGGCTAACTTCAACCAGGAGACCCACGATTTTACTACTACTATCTGTCATGGGCATCACCTCCTTTATTACCTAAACGGTTATTATCTTTAATGTAACTGAGCTTAGTCTAACGCAAGGTTCTTAGAAAAATCAAGGGTGTGACGAAAAAATTTTTCAGCGATCTGGGGACACCCCCCAAAATGCAGATGAACATAGGAAGCGTGAACGTTGTACCAGTGCCATCCTTCCCCATAACTAGGACTATTTTCATGCCAACTCGAAAGGTTAAAGATGGGTTGAGAGGGGGAAAGGGTTAACTCAGAACGATGAAACTCATGACCCCAAATGGTTTCCCCTTCATTCAACAGAAGACTGGAACGATAGGCGATCGCTTGTCTATATCCTAGGGTTAATTTCTGCCCCATTTTAGCGGTGGTGGGTAAAATACCAACCATTGGCCAAGATTTCTCCTCAAAGTCGATGATTTGCTCCCCCAGATACATTAATCCTCCACATTCGGCATAGGTAGGTATTCCCTTGAAAATGGCTTGTTTGACTGCATTTAAAGCCTTCTGGTTACTCGATAAAGTCTCGGCAAACATTTCGGGGAAACCACCCCCCAAATACAGTCCTGCAGTCCCTTCAGGTAAGGTTTCATCCTCTAAAGGACTCCAATAACATAGTGTTGCCCCCAACTGTTCTAAAATGTCTAAGTTATCAGGGTAATAGAAGTTAAACGCTTGATCTTTGGTGATCGCTATTTTTGGCGACGGGGTGACGGGGTGACGGGGTGACGGGGTGACGGGGTGACGGGGTGAAGGAACAAGATACCGATGCAATTGTTCCCAATTAAAACAATTTTGAGCTAAATGAGCTAATCTATCCATCAATTGATTAAGTTGAGGCAGTTCTTGGGTGGGGACTAACCCTAAATGGCGATCGGGGATGTTTAAAGCCTCTTGACGATAAATAACACCGAAAATCGGTATATTAAGCGGTTTTAAAGCGGTTTTCAATAAAGTTAAATGGCGATCGCTTCCCACCCGATTTAAAATCACTCCCACAACATTAATCTTAGGATCAAGAGAACCATATCCATGAGCGATCGCCGCTACCGATCCCGATAAGCGACTACAATCAATTACCAACACCACAGGAACGTCTAAAATTCGAGCAATATGCGCCGTACTGCCGTAATCTTGACATAATCCTCTTTCTTCTCTTCTTATCCCCCCCTGCCTCCTGCCTTCTGCCTCCTGCCTTCTGCCTTCTGTCTCCTGCCTCCTGCCTCCTGCCTTCTCCAACGGAACCCCATCAAACAACCCCATTACCCCCTCAATCACAGCATAATCAACCCCTTGACAGTGTTGAGCAAAACAGGACTTAACATAATTGACAGAGGTGAGAATCGGGTCTAAATTGCGACAGGGACGACCTGTGATATAACTATGGAACATGGGATCGATGTAGTCGGGTCCCACCTTAAACGATTGAACCTTCGAGGCTTTTTTCCTCAAAAACGCCAGTAATGCTAAGGTAATGGTTGTTTTTCCTGTGCCACTGCGATCGCCAGCAATAATTAATGTCACGATTTTTTAAACGGATAACTAGATAAATTGTAGTCAATTTCCTATAATTCAGTAAAAATAAGCAAAAATTACCGTAAATTTTCTCCCTAATTAATCTTTTTTTCGGTGTTACCCTAGATAACAAGGACTATCAAAAAATTGTCAACATTACAGCTATTGTCAAAAAAACAAGCTATAATGGACAAATACTATTGTACTAAAATGTTGTGTAAGAATTAGATAGAGGCATTAATGGCTGCGATTACAAACAATCCTGATAAAGAAAAGGCATTAGGCTTAGTTCTCAACCAAATTGAGCGAAATTTCGGTAAAGGGTCCATCATGCGTCTAGGAGACGCAGCCAGAATGAAGGTGGAAACCATCTCAACCGGGGCTTTAACCTTAGATTTAGCCTTGGGGGGTGGACTCCCGATGGGACGGGTGGTCGAAATTTACGGGCCAGAAAGTTCTGGGAAAACAACCCTCGCCCTTCATGCGATCGCAGAGGTACAAAAAGCGGGGGGAGTAGCTGCCTTTGTGGATGCGGAACACGCCCTTGATCCCACCTATTCGGCTGCTCTGGGGGTCGATATTAACAACCTCTTAGTGGCCCAACCGGATACGGGAGAATCAGCCTTAGAAATCGTCGATCAGTTAGTGCGATCGGCTGCGGTGGATGTTGTTGTGATTGACTCGGTAGCTGCTTTAGTTCCCCGTGCAGAGATTGAGGGGGAAATGGGAGATACTCAAGTGGGTTTGCAAGCGCGTTTAATGAGTAAAGCGTTACGGAAAATTGCCGGAAACATCGGTAAATCAGGCTGTGTGGTTATTTTTCTCAACCAGTTACGACAAAAAATTGGGGTTACTTATGGCAGTCCCGAAGTGACCACTGGAGGGACAGCACTGAAATTTTATGCTTCGGTACGGTTAGATATTCGTCGCATTCAAACCCTGAAAAAAGGCAGTGAGGGAGAATATGGAATCCGTGCCAAGGTAAAAGTGGCGAAAAATAAAGTGGCCCCACCGTTTCGTATTGCTGAGTTTGACATCATTTTTGGTAAGGGTATTTCTCAGATGGGATGTATGTTAGATTTAGCCGAACAAAGCGATGTGGTGCTGCGGAAAGGAGCTTGGTATAGTTACAACGGGGATAATATTTCTCAAGGAAGAGATAACGCCGTCAAATATTTAGAAGAGAATCCTAAAGTTGCTGAAACCATCGAACAACAGGTGCGTGAAAAGTTAGAGTTAGGATCGCTGAGTTTTGCCATTTCTCAAGGAGATGGAGAGGAAGAATAACACAGAGATAAATTTTTTCTTGTATGACATGGATTGATCCAAGATCAATCCATTTTTTTGTTGAGAAAATAATACTATATCCGTTTCTCAAAACCCCCTTATAGATTACCCAATAACACTGTAGAGACGTTTCATGAAACGTCTCTACCACAGTGGTGTATGGCAACAGGATTTAGTATAATACCAAATCCGCTTTAGATACCCCCTTTTTAAATTGATACCTTAAAGCTTGAAAACCCTCCTGCCTTCTGCCTCGGAGCCTCCTGCCTCTTCTAGAAGATAAGATAGGTTTAAGAATCGGATTTGATATAAAAGTACATCAAAGAAAAAACACCGTCTAAAGTTCTTTTTTTAGGGAGCGGTGACGATATGATTGAGGAGTGATGCCTGTCCAACGTTTAAAGGAACGGCTAAAATGGCCTTGGGTAGAATATCCTAATTGTTCAGAAATTTCTCTAAGAGTAAGATTAGAATTTTTAAGTAGGGTTTTTGCTCGTTCAAATTGTATTTGATTAATGATTTCAGTGTAACTAATTTCTGCTTCTTTTAATCGTCTTTGTAAGGTTCGAGAACTCATTCCTGTAATGTCAGCAACTTCCCTAAGATTAGGATATTTTTGTCTTGATAAAGATTGAATCACTTGTTTAAGAGAACCAACAAACTCCATTGCTGGAGTTGATAAATTAATAAGAGAAGAAACATCAGAGGAATAAGTTAAACTTTGAGTCCCAGTTAAAAGAATAGAATCAATTGCGATCGCTGTAAATTGTTGCTTATATTTAATCCTTATATTTTGCAAAGGTTTAAATTGTTCAACAGTAGATTTTTGTTTCATTTGTAAACAAATTTTTGAGGGTTGCCAATGGTTTAAACCCGTTGCATGGCGAACCAAATTAATCATTAACATTAAGGTATAAGCTTCTACTGCCTCTTTTCCAATAGCAATTTCTGGAATTCCTTGACGACAAAACCAAATTTCAGAACCTTTTTGATATAACCATAAACTAGCTTGAGAACTATGTAATCTAGTTAATAAACAAAGACGGTTAAGGGCATCATAAGGCGTTAAACTAGGATACATTAACCCTAAAACAAAATCAAAATTTCCTTCCTTACCTGTGTGTAAACCAAAGTCAATCGCTGAACCATTTGCCTTTCCTGCTCTCTCAATAAAATCCCAAACTTGATATTCTGGCAATAATTTTTCAGGGTTATTTAAAATATTAATTCTAATTTTAGATTGTTCTAGAAATTTGTTACTATTAGCTCCAATTTTATCTAGAAAAGTTAGGTAAGGTTCTAATTGACTGGCACGAATGAGAGGAATGGGTTTCATATAAAATCCTTTTAAATAGATTATGTTAAGGTAAGGTGGGCAGGGGAAGCAGAGGGAGCAGAGGGAGCAGAGGGAGCAGGGGAGGAAGAGTGTTCAGTAATGATTATAATGATGACTAATTAAGCGGTTTTTATATTATTAAATATCTTGTTTGATTTTTTCTTTGATTATTTTAAGTAATTTTAGCAAATTGGCGTAATCGGGTAAAGACATTTATCTGTGGGTGTGAGACCCTTAAATTTGCTGACAGAAAATTAACAGTCAGGAATAGGTTGAAAGATGAAAAAATCATTAATTATTGCTTGGACTGCTTCTTTGGTATCACTAATCGATCTAGATTGGATCTAAGTTATTTAGTTTGAGAGAAGTTATTGAACCATGAAAAATACTTTGCGTCTTGGGTTTTCTGATAATTTATCTACTCCTGATTTCATTGCACTTGGTATTTCCCTTATTGCAGCTTATTTGGGACTTTTTAGTGGTCATAAATCCTTCAGTAAAGAGTTAGTTCTTTTTCTACTCTTTTTAAATAGTTTAGATTTGTCTTTAGTTTTATTAATGGGTAAAAGCTTTGCCCAATATAAAGAGACGATTAGTAACTTTTTGCGATCGCCTAAATTTATTGGAGTTGATATTTTTCCGGCCTTATTAATTGCGGAATTTATCTACGGACCTTTTCTAAAAGGTTTCTTTTTAGAACTCATGGCGTTTATTGTTACCTATTTAGTCATGAGAATTCTGAGGTTAAAAATTATTGCCTCTCTTCATTAGGACTTAATTGGAAAAATCGTCAGGATTTATTATGACAAAAGCTAGTGATTTTAAAGCCTTAAAATGGCGTAATATCGGTCCATTTCTGGGGGGTCGTGGTACTTGTGTTGTGGGCCATCCCACTGATAAACAGGTTTTCTATCATGGTCATTCTTCGGGGGGACTCTGGAAAACCGAAGATGCGGGTCAATATTGGATACCCGTTGGTGATGGACAATTTAACATGGGTTCAGTGGGTGCGATCGCTATTTCTGAGCAGAACCCGGATATTATCTATGTGGGTTTAGGGGAACCTCAAATACGCAACAGCGCATCCTGGGGAGATGGGATGTATAAAACCACCGATGGTGGTGCAACTTGGCAACATATTGGCCTAAAAGACTCTAAACATATTGCTAAAATTCGACTCCATCCTCATAACCCTGATGTAGTTTATGTTGCTTCCATGGGTCATGGTTTTGGTCCTAGCAAGGAAAGAGGGGTTTTTCGCTCTCAAGATGGGGGTCAAACTTGGGAAAATGTCCTCTTTAAGAGTGAAAATACTGGATGTATCGACTTAATTGTTAATCCTAGTAATCCCAAGGTTATCTTTGCAGCTATGTATGAGTTTGAGCGCAAAACTTGGGGTGCAAAAACAGGGGGACCAGAAAGTGGACTCTGGCGATCGCTTGACGGTGGCGATACTTGGGAAGATATTAGTAGTAATACAGGAATGCCGGCAGGACAAATGGGACGCATTGGTATTGCCATGTCTCAAGCTGATCCTAATCGTGTTTATGGTCTAATTGACTCAGAAACGAAAGCGGGGTTATATCGTTCTGATGATTTAGGGGTAAATTGGTCTTTTGTCTCTAACTTTGCTCAAATTATCGCTCGTCCTTTCTATTTCTTCCATCTTTTTGCTGCCCCCCACAATGCAGACGAACTTTGGGCCCCAGCGAATAAGCTTTATAGCTCTAAAGATGGGGGCAAAACTTGGGTACTCGAACCAGGTATTAAGGATGACTATCACGAAGCTTGGGTAGATCCCAAAGATCCGAATCGCATTGTTGTCACTTGTGATGGTGGTTGTCAAATCTCCTTAACTGGGGGCAAAACCTGGTCTAGCTTTAATAATCAAGCAACAACCCAGTTTTATCGTGTATTTTGTGATAATCAGTTCCCTTATAACTTATATGGTAATCCCCAAGATACAGTAACCGTTAAATGTCCCAGTGCCTCTCGTTGGGGTGGTATTTCTGAACATGAAACCATTGTGGTTGGTAATGGTGAAACCGGTGCAGCTATACCCCATCCCACAGATCCTGATATTGTTTATAATCTTTCCACTGGTTCAATTTGTGGGACAGGTGGTTCTTTTACCATCAATAACCTGAAAACGGGACAAAACGAAATGCGGCCGATATGGCCTGAGTCAACCTTTGGGACTCCTGCGACTGAGTTTAAGTACCGTTTTAATTGGCACTTACCCTTCTTCCTCTCACCTCATGATAACAAGACCTTCTATGCAGCAGGAAATGTAGTTTTCCGTTCCACTGATGAAGGGATGAGTTGGGAAAAAATTAGCGATGATCTGACCAACGATATTCAAGATAAACAGCAACTCGCGGGAACGTCTTGGATGGGAGAATATTTCGGTCAAGAAATTTATTCCACGATCTTCCGTTTAGAAGAGTCTCCCCATGAAAAGGGTGTCATTTGGGCCGGTAGTGATGATGGGTTAATTCATTTGACCAAAGATGGGGGTCAAACTTGGGAAAATGTTACGCCGCCAAATTTACCGGAATTTTCCCCTATTTATGAGATTGAGTTTTCGCCCCATGATTCGGGGACGGTTTATATTGCTATTACGCGCTATCGCACAGCAGATGACTATTCCCCTTATTTGTACAAAACCACTGACTCTGGTAAGACTTGGACTTGTATTAGTGAAAGCTTCCCTCAAGATGAAATAACCCGTACTATTCGGGAGGATACAGTACGCAAAGGTTTACTGTTTGTGGGGACAGAAACGGGGGTTTTTGTGTCCATTGATGACGGTAAAGAATGGCGACGGTTAAACTTGAATTTACCTCGTGTTCCTGTCCATGACATTAAAATTAAGGATGCAGACTTAGCGATCGCTACTCACGGACGGAGTTTTTGGGTTCTGGATGATATTAGTCCCATTCGTCAATATTCCGAGGAATTAACCCAGAAAAAGGCACACTTATTCAAACCTGAAACCTATACTCGTTTTGGTTATAACTGGTGGATGGACTATGGTGGGGGACCTGTTTCTGACAAAAAATATTACTTTGTTCAGAATACTCGTCCTGGTCACACTTTTTATGAGCAAGGGGTGGTTGATGGGGAGAAACAACGCCAGTTTATTGATGCTGGTGATTCTCGTCCCATCGGTGTGATTATTTACTATCTCCTCAGTGACGATGCGAAGGATGTTAGTTTAACCATTTTGGATGAGGAAGGAAACGAAATTCAAACTTTCAGTAAAGAGGAAATTCCTACTCAAAGATTTGCCAGTTTTGATGCTCGTGGGTATGAACAAGATTTAACCACAGGAAAGCCTAAAGCGACGGTTAGTCAAGGATTAAACCGCTTTATTTGGGGGACTCGTTATCCCTCTGTTTCTTCTGTACCGGGTCGTCCTCCTGTTATTATCAACCCCTTTGCTAAACCAGGTATTTATCAAGTCTGTTTAACGGTTGATGGGGAAACTCAGACAGAATCTTTTGAAGTCAAAATTAATCCTAACGAGAAATATACTCGTGCTGAAACTGATAGTAAAGGTGAGTTTTGGATGAAACTTTATGGCAAAGCAGAAGAAGGTATCCAAACTGTTTTGAAAGCGCGTAAAGCTAAGGAAACAGTAGCTAATACTCTTGCTGATGCTGCCGATAATCAAACATTAGTTGATCAAGGAGCAAAAATAAATGCTCTGTGTGACGAACTTGAAGGTAGTATGATGCCAGTGGGTACAACTTTAGTGCAGATTATTAACGAACGAACTAAGTTAGTTCCTAAGTTAACATGGTTACATAATGTTTTGGAAACCTCTGAAGGACCAGCCAATCAAGGTGTTATTAATGTTTACAACAAAGTTGCTAGTGAAATGGATGAGGTAATGGCATCTTTTAACGGTCAACTTGAGACAGAAATGGCGCAATTTGAGCAATTAAGTAGTTAGTTGTAGGTTGGGTTAAGCGACAGCGCAACCCAACATCCTCCACCCTTATTCTTTGTTGGGTTTCCTTCGTCAACCCAACCTACGATCTCATATATAGCAATCAGTAATGGTATATGAAAACTGCTCAGGACATAATATTATTATGTCCCTACAAATCGCTTCTGTAGGGGTTTAACACTGTTAAACCCTTTCTCACTGATTGTCGTATAAGTAAGAGTTATGCGACACAATACAAATTTATTAGGAAATATCTATATTGTCATAAAATCCTGATAAATCGGGGTTTATCTACTAATTTCCACTTATTTACTCTTATATTTTCCATTTTGAAAATGACATAGTATAAAAACTTGTGTTTTAATAGGTTAGAATACATAAAAAAGGAGTAATTGATATGGAAAAAGAACTTAAAGATTTAGAAAGATACCTAAAAGAAAGGCGATGGAAAGAAGCGGACAAAACAACTGCTTATATACTTTTAAAAATAGGTGACAGAAACCAAAAAGGATGTTTGAGTGAGAATGAAGCAGATGACTTACCTTGGAAACCTTTAATGGCTATTAATGATTTATGGCAACAATATAGTAATAATAAGTTTGGTTATACTATACAAAAGCAAATATTACTAGACTGTGGAGGAAGTTTAAGTGAGACTAGATACAAGCATTTTGAAAAGTTTGCGATACGAGTAAAATGGTTAGACGAGAACGGTAATAATTTCATTAAAGATAATAAATATTGTTATGATTATGATAAAGCACCAGAAGGGCATCTGCCTTCATGGTCAAGATATATTGGTATAGGTTGGATTAAAAATTTTATTAGTGGTTGGAGTATTATGACAGGAATTGCAATACTTAGACACAGGGCTATAACAGGGACTTGGGAAGATTACATAAAAAGATAAAAATTTTTGGCGTTGCATTATTAAGGGATGATTTACAGAAATAGACAAAAAAATTTTTTTCCTTTATCATCCCAAAATGGGACTACGCCCAGATAAGGTTTATTCTTTCAAATACTCCTCATATTGGACTTTCCATGCTTCAATTCGCTCTGCGTCCATTTTACATCTCAGAGCTAAAGTGCCAACTCCAGTGACTATGCCTAGAATTGGGTTAACCACAAAGCCTCCTGCACTTACACCCCAGAGTTTTAAAGTATTCATTCTATCTTTGCTAATTTCATCTTGTTTATGGACTCTGACCCAATCTTCATAACTGAGTTTAGACATTTCACCCTCCCTCGATATTATTAATACGTTATTTTTATAGTAAAAGAATCTAAACTACTATGTCAGTCCCAAAATAATCTAGTAATTTCCACTAATTTCAACTTACATTAGCCAAATATTTTTCTTTTTGGGACTGAAGTGCTAAGAAAGTTGTGTTTCAATAAGTTATAGTATGAAAATTTTATGGGGGGAAAATGAGTAAGCTACCTTATGATGAATGGTATGATGGTCAAGATCATAGCTCTTATATCCAAACCGTAGGTGTTTTTTGTGCTACTCAGCTAGGTATGACAGCTATTAATCCCGCACTTGGAGGGTACGCTTTATTTTTTAATATGTCATCTGCTTATAGTTATCACAAAAATTATCATGAAAACATGAGAAAGAAATATGAAAGATATTTGCAGAATTAGAGTATTTTGACTATTCCTTAGAATTTAAGGTGTATAGTTCTTTTGTACGTCTAATAATCAATTGATTATTAGACACTTTTTTAGAACTATCTAATAATACTAAGTATAGTTAACTTTTTGCTACTGATAGTTTTAAAAGTTATAAGGCGATGCTCTCGCACTTGCTGAAAGCAAGACCGCTTTTTTGGGAATAGTTAGATAAAATAAAAGAAGTCCCCTCGCTAAAACGAATGGGACATCTAAAAAACTAACTAACTTGAGAGTAACACAATGTCAGAAGAAAGATTAACCCAGATAGAACAAACGCTAATTTTATTAGAACAACGACTTAAAACCCTGGAAATGGATATAGAACCTGAAGGGAGAATTTCAGAAGGGTTTGAATATTTAGCCAACGATATAGAATCTTTTAGGGAGGAAACAAGGAAAAGATTAGCTAAATTAGAACATGGTCAAAGTCAAATCAAAGCAACTCTTGACATCATTATGAGGCACGTTACAGGAATGGGTCAATAATAACCTTTAAACTTTGCCAACTTATACAAAATTTAAACAGCGATCGCTCCATTTTCTTAAGTTTTTTGATAATTTCTTTATATTTCACTCTGCACCTATAGAAATTAAACTTTCTGTCCAAAGAATTGTTGTTTCACTAATAGGCTGTAATATAGGTGGTAGAGATTGATTTAAGTCTTGGTATGCTTCAATGATTGCTGACAAAGCATCAGAAACATTAGGCATAACTTCTTCTAAAGTATCAGCTTCTGTAATCAAATTAGGTAATAGAGGACAAGTAATAGTATAACCTCCTTCTGGCTGAGGTTCTAAAATTAATGGTAATTTATAAATGTTTTTCATCTTCAATATTGTTTATTCATAAGAATATCCTTTTAAGATAGCAAAAAAAATTATTGCTGTAAATGTTAGGTATGATTCCCTGATTTTGCTTAATATTAAATCCCATTGCCAAACTTCTCTTATTCATTAAATCAAACAATAAAAAGGAAGGGTTTAAACCTTCCTCACACCAAAAATTAATTAAATTGAACCAATAGGACTTTATCCCTTGCGCTTGCGGGTTAATGCACCGATTGAACCTACTGCTAATAAACCTAACAGGGTACCAGGTTCGGGGACAGAAGCAGAAATTTTCACAAAATGCTATGATTGATAATTAATTTATTTCCTTATATATGTCTGCCAAAGATATTTTTCACGATGCAGTAAAAAAAGGATTGCAAAAAGAGGGTTGGATTATTACTGATGACCCTTTAAGGATTCGTGTAGGTCGGGTGGATATGCAAATTGATCTCGGTGCAGAAAGAATAATTGCAGCCGAAAAAGAAGGGAAAAAAATTGCAGTAGAAATTAAAAGTTTTGTCGGAACATCAAATATTTCTGAATTTCATACAGCACTCGGTCAATTTCTTAATTATAGAGTCGCTTTGGAAACAAAACAACCTGAGCGTTTTCTCTATTTAGCGATTCCACAAGGGGTGTATCAAACATTTTTTAATTTACCCTTTGTGGAAATGATAATTGAGCGTTTTCAACTCAGTTTAATTATTTATGATCCTGAAAGTGAGGTAATTTTACAATGGAAAAAATAGCACAGTATCGCAATTATATTCAACAGCTATTAACCGAATATGCTCAAGGAAGTCCATCAGATGACGACATGGAAACAGAGCTTATTTTTGATACAGAACGAGATCATTATCAAGTTGTCTATACAGGTTGGCAAAATCGCCAATCAGTTTATGGTTGTGTCTTACATTTAGATATTAAAAATGGCAAAATTTGGATACAACATGATGGAACTGAAATCGGAATTGCTAATGAATTAGTTGAATTAGGTGTTCCTAAAGAGGATATTGTCTTAGGATTTCATGAACCTTTAGTGAGAAAATATACAGGTTTTGCAGTGGGTTAATCTCATAGCAGTAGAATGAAATCATTAGACAAAATTCGTCAACAGCTAACAAATGGAGAATTTGAACTAACTCGTCACGCCTTAAAACGATTAGTTGAGAGAAATATTAGTCGCCAAGAAATTCAAGAAACGGGCAACAATGCTGTTATAATCGAAGACTATCCCGATGATAAATATTCTCCCAGTTGTTTGATGTTAGGCTTAACGATTCAGCAAAGACCTTTACATTTACAGATTTCTCGAACTGATTCAGATAGCTTAACGATTATCACCCTTTATGAACCAAATGATCAAGAATGGATTAACTATCGTTGGAGGAAATTATGACAACCTGTTATGTTTGCGGTTCAACCCATTTTACGGAAACCTTGGTTGATGAAATGTTTAATATTAACGGACAATATGTTTTAGTAGAAGCCATTCCTGCTAAGATTTGCTCACAATGTGGTGAAGTTTTATTTAGTAGCGAAACGGCTGAAAAAGTTCGGTTAAAAGTTAATAGTCAGTCACCTAATAAAACAATTCCTGTGGATGTTTTTGCTTATTAAAACTTAAATCTGAATTTTATACAGCACTCGGTCAATTTCTTAATTATAGAGTCGCTTCGGAAACAAAAAAACCTGAGCGTTTTCTCTATTTAGCCATTCCACAAGGGGTGTATCAAACATTTTTTAATTTACCCTTTCAAAAATGAATCGTCAGGAGATAGAAGCCATGTTTAGTTTAAATGATTTAAGAGAAACTAAAGTCTATCAAGAAGCGTTAGAGGAGGGGATCGAACAGGGTATTGAACAGGGACGAATGCAAGAAAAATTAGAGTCTATTCCCCGTTTATTGGCATTAGGCTTAAGTCTAGAACAAACTGCCCAAGCTTTAGCCTTAAGGGTTGAACAAGTGCAACAAGTAATTGAGGAAAAAACTGAGTGAAAACAGACAGTATTTTCTATCGTATCTTTCAAACCTTCCCCCAAAGTTTCTTTGACTTATTAAATCTTCCCCCAGAAACCGTTAATTCTTATCAATTTTCTTCCGTAGAAGTCAAACAACTAGCTTTCCGTTTAGATGGGGTATTTATTCCTAATAAAATCAATCATCCCCTTTATTTTGTTGAGGTACAATTTCAAAAAGATGAACGGTTTTACTCCCGTTTTTTTAGTGAAATATTTCTCTATCTTCATCAAAGTGAATTAAGCAATAATTGGCAAGGGGTAGTGATTTATCCCAACCGTCAAATTGAAAGCCAAGAAATCAGCCGTTATACAGAATTATTGAAGACTGAGAGAGTCAGGCGTTTTTATCTCGATGAATTGAGTAAAATAGAATCAGTAGGCATTAAAACCCTGAAATTGATAGTTGAACCGGAAACTGAAGCCATTGAACAGGGAAGACAGTTAATTGAACAAGTCAGACAACAATTGACTGATGCTAGACAACAGCAAGAAATCCTACAATTGATAGAAACCATCCTTATCTATAAACTACCAAAAATGAATCGCCAGGAGATAGAAGCCATGTTTAGTTTAAATGATTTAAGAGAAACTAAAGTTTATCAAGAAGCTTTAGAGGAAGGACGAATGCAAGAAAAATTAGAGTCTATTCCTCGTTTATTGGCATTAGGCTTAAGTGTAGAACAAATTGCCCAAGCTTTAGCCTTAAGGGTTGAACAAGTGCAACAAGTAATTGAGGAAAAAACTGAGTGAAAACAGACAGTATTTTCTATCGTCTCTTTCAAACCTTCCCTCAAAGTTTCTTTGACTTATTAAATCTTCCCCCAGAAACCGTTAATGATTATCAATTTTCTTCGGTATTTAACTACCAAAATAATATCAGCGTTAAGTGGCGTGAAATGGTAAAGATTTTCATGGAATTTGTCGCTACAATTACACTGAGAAATTTTGCTTAACCTATGTAGCATTTTCTGACTTTATAAATTTGACTTATAGCAAAATAAGATAAATGAATCCAGATAAACAATCTGAACGAAAAAATATAAATATAATACTTCTGCTATTATTTTTTATTTCTGTTTTTGGACAAATAAATTATATTAATCCTGTTCATGCAGAAACCCTTACCCAAGAAGAAAAATCGGGTTGGAGTCAATGGAAAACTTGGAAACATTTCCCACATAATCAAATTCAATTAGGGTTTTCTAATTCTGATTATGGTGGAATGATGGACTTAGAATATAAATGTTTTAATCAGGTTGGTTCTGAAAATGATGAAAAAAAATATCAAACTTATTGGTATCGTATTGCTGAACAAAAAGAACCATCAGAATACTTAAAAATAGAAGTGGGATGTTGGCAAAATAATCAATTTACTGCAACTTTGATTGTTAATGGACTACTCATAAATTATAATTCTTCTTCTAGTTCTAATTCTCAATTATTATCTCAAATAATTAAACAGTGTCCTAGAGAATTTACAGGTTGGGATATTATTAAAACCTTTGAAACCGAAAACTATACTCTAGCACTTTGTCAACAAAATAATAATCTCTATCTTGTCGGACATGAAAAACAACAACATGAAGCTTTTATTACTGCTCAAATTATTAGTAATAATGATACGTTGATTATTGCCAAAGATGACAACGGATTATTTATAGAAATTAGTAATAATCAATTAAAAATCACGGTTAACAATCAACTAATTGCCGAAGAAACTATCTTAAATAAAAATCAAGAAACTAATCTTGAAACTTTATCTAATTATCAAAATACTTCAGGTTTAGGAGGTCCCAGTAGTGTTAATAATGAATTAAGAGAAGATGCACAAAAAAAAGAATCTTTATTTCCTGAAATAGACGAAACTTTTCAATCTTGGTTTGAATTTAAAGAAAATCTTGCTAAAGATACTGGTCTAACTTTTGGTATTGATTATAACTTTTTATATCAAAATTTAAGCCAAAGTGCAGGATTAGATGAAGCGTCAGGGGGAATGTTTCGTGTATTTGGGAATTGGACATTATTAGGACGTAATACAGAAGCTCCAGGATCTGTTGTTTTTAAAGTAGAAAATCGTCATATTTTTGGTAAAATTGCTCCCCAAAATTTAGGCTTTGAAACAGGTTATGTGGGACTAACTGGGACTCAATTTGGTGATTTTGGATGGGGAGTGACTAACTTATATTGGCAACAAAAATTTAATAATGGTAAAATTTCTTTTGTAATTGGGAAAGTTGATCCTACTGATTATGTAGGAATTTATGGATTAACGAATCCAGTTACTCACTTTCAAAATTTAGCCTTTTTAACCGATCCTACCATAGCAGTTCCCAATCAAGGATTAGGAATGGCAGTAGGAGCAATGCTTTCGGATAACATCTATTTTATTACTGGATTTAGCGATGCGAATGGGGAACCTACTAGAGATGGTTTTGATACATTTTTTGATGATGCTGAATATTTTAAGCACATTGAGTTAGGTTGGACATCCTCTTTTGAACGTAGATATTTTGATAATATTCACCTAACTGCTTGGCACGTTGATGAACGAGAAAAAGCACAAGTTCCTGACAGTTGGGGTGTGGCATTTTCAGCAAGTTGGTTTATTGATGATCAATGGATGCCTTTTTTACGCATGGGTTATTCAGAAGGCGATGCTGCTTTAAATGAAAGGAATATTAGTATTGGTTTGGGTCGTTATTTTAGTCGCAATGGGAATCTTTTAGGGGTAGGGTTAAGTTGGGGAAAACCAGCAACTGATGGACTCGAAAATCAAGTAACCAGTGAAACGTTTTATCGCCTACAGATGAGTAAAAATTGGGCAATTACTCCCAGTCTTCAAGTCATTTTTGATCCGGCACTCAATCCCGAAAAAGATGTTATTGCTGTGTTTGGAATTCGCTCTCGATTAAATTTTTAAGGGAAATTGGCGTGATCGGGTAAAGAATTTTTTGAGAGAACAAGGTAACATACGAGGCGAATAAAAATTGACGATTATTGACCATTAGAGAAGACAAGAATGCAGACAAAGCTTGCTTTTAAAGTAGCTGGAGTTACCTTGAGTCTCTTTACTCTTATCTTACCCCTTGGTGACGTTGCTAAGGCTCAAGATCGCGGAGAATGTGAAAGGTTTGCCAGAGACTATGCTAGACGGGAATCACGACGCGGTGGTGGACTAATCACTGGTGCAGCAAGGGGTGGTATTCGTACGGGAGTTGTCGGGGGGATCTTCGGCGATCGCAATTTTGCCAGAGATGCGGCCCAAGTTGGAGCAGTCATCGGAGGTATTTCTAACAGTGCTAGACGGGCCAGAAATCGAGATGAACTCTACGATATGGCCTTTGATGATTGTATGAGAGGTTCTGTCACTCCCTATTAATAAAATAAGAGTTGATCTACTAATTTTTGTTATTTAATTTGAGGAAGTTATCACCATGAACACAAGAACAATTTCAACAATGATACTCTTTACATTATTCGGTTGCGGTGTTTCTACGACACAAGTTAGAGCCGAAAAAATGTTTGATATCGCAACCATTACTTGCAAAGATTTGCTACTCATGGAAGGAGATCAACGAGATTCTACTTTAGTCTTCTTTCATGGGATCATGATAGGAAGAAATAATACAACTATGTTAGATAGTGAAAAGATTACGAATCAAACGGACAAAGTCTTAGAAATGTGTATTGCTAAACCGGCAAGTAAATTGATGTCTGTTTTTGAGGAAACTCGCTAATTTTTAATGATGTAGAGAGCCTATTTTTGGCTCCTTTTATTTTCCAAGTAACTATAATATAATTTTTTAAGTTTAATTAACATGACCATACAAAACGAAGAAAAAAGCCCCTCTAATTTAGTTAAATTAATCCGTACCACTTTCATCGGTGGTTTTTTGGTGGTGCTTCCTGCTTATTTAGCGATTTTAGCCTTTAATAAATCAATAAAAGCACTCATTGGATTAGTTGTTGTCTTACTCAAACCCATTAGTAGTATATTAGGAATTGACAACAATTCTATTGCGGTTCCTATTTCTTTGTTTCTTTTTATTTTAATTTGTTTTATCGCAGGAGTTATCTTAAAAACCCGTTATTCTACTATTGTCAAAAAAACCGTTGAACCGATTTTAAAAAAGATTCCAGGTTACTTATTAATTCGCAGTTTAACCAATCGGGTTGCTAAACTGGAAAAGTCAGAAACGTTAGGAGCAGCATTTGTATCTATCGGAGAAACGTATCAAGCTTTATCTCCAGCATTTTTAATTGAAAAACACGATAATGGAACGCACACCGTTTTTGTTCCTACTGTCCCGACTCCTACAGTTGGTAACTTATATGTTGTTCCCGATAATCGAGTATTTCCCATAGATGTTCCTCTACTCGATATGGTTAAATTTATCTCAAAATGGGGTGAAACTTCCCCTCAATTAAGTGAAGCAATCAAACAGATTAGTATAGAGCAAAACGCTTCATTATCTTAGCTTAATAGACGTTTCTAATGTTTGAAGGAGTTTAGCGATTACGAGATTAAGACTAAAATTTTTTAGTGCAATTACTGGTGAGACTCGAATAGATGATTTATGGTAGAAATAGAAAAAATGTGTTGTTAAATGCGATCGCATCGTTAAAGCAAAATTATGGCAGAAGAAACAAAACCCAAGGCAAAAAAAGAAAAGCCCCCCGCTCTTGAAGATAAACCCTTCACCGAGTTTATGGAGCAGCATTTTACCCCAACTCTCAAAGACAGTCTAACTAAACAAGGACTCAACGACATCGAGTTATCTTTTACCAAAGCAGATGTATCCATTGCCGGAGCCACATCTGAGCAACCCTGTTGGCAAGTGATAGGGACTTGGAAGCAAGGACAACGACAGTTTAAACTTTATTTTCTCGAAGAAGATATCAAAGGTCAAAAAGCCTTTTCCTATGCCGTTAATGGTAAACCACCCAGTACCATTGAATCGTTTATGATCGACGAGCGTAAGATTACTTTAGATTTGATGGTGTTATATACCCTACAACGCCTTAATGGCCAGAAATGGTTGACGCGGAACTAAGTGACGGGAAGGTGGGAAGGGTGGGAAGTGATAAGGTGAGGGGGTGATGGGGTGATGGGGTGACGGGGTGATATATATCAATGATTTTTCCCAGTCTCCCAGTCTCCCAGTCTCCTAGTCTCCCTAATCCTCAGATTCATCCTCTACCGCCATCCTTAGCCCAATGGCAAACGGTTGAAGATGTGGGGGATTATTTCTCACAAATCAAAACTACCGCTGTTGGCTATCTCGTTTGGTCGCAATTTCCCCTGAGAATCTATTTAGAACAACCAACTTCTCTCGATAAC